>Ga0315284_10003727_pt1 | contig 21641 bp, 15 predicted proteins | sample YL17G09_16_MG_FD_203696 | JGI IMG/M metagenome (GOLD analysis project Ga0315284, IMG submission 203696) | Sediment microbial communities from Yellowstone Lake, YNP, Wyoming, USA - YL17G09_16 | ecosystem: Environmental > Aquatic > Freshwater > Lake > Sediment | place: USA: Wyoming | collected... | reverse complement strand
CATCGAAGTATTTTACAACAGAAAGAGGAAGCACTCAACGATTGGCAATATGAGTCCCGAAGAATACGAATTAGTCAAGCGAGTGTAGCTTAACCCGTGTCCACTTTATTGGATATAGATCACAACCACACGATACCCATGAAGACGGAGTAACGATGGGTAGAAGTAGTGGGCTTGGCCTAACAACCTGCCACTGTGGAGCAGCAGTATCCCCAGGCACTCTCTGCGGAAGACCCGCAGATTGCAGCCGGCATCACTGATACGGTCGCCTGTCAACAAGTTCCGAGCAAGATTCGCGACTCGAGAGCATGCGACAACGGCAGCCCTGTCTCGACGGGGTGTGCGAATACCACACACCATATCATATCCTCGGAGCGCATCGAGAAGGCCCGGTACATCGCTGGGACAATTCTGGAGATCACCATCCATCGTCACGAGGATCCTCCCCCGTGCCTGCGCGAAGCCAAACTCCATGGCAGCATCCATCCCCGAACACCGTTGGAGCCGAAAACAGCACAGCGAGGAATGCATGCGGGCCGCCGTCGGGTATGTTCGCTCACGAAGACCAACAAGCGCTTCCCAAGTCCCATCGTCAGACCCATCATCAACAGCAATCACCTCGTAGGAAACGCTGCCAGCCAAGGCGGCAGCTATCGCCTCAACCAAGGGCTCAACATTGGTGACCTCGTTCCTAAGAGGAATCACAACCGAAAGCTCGGGCAGCGCAGCATCCTTCTTCAAGAACCCTCCCTCGCACTGGCGACCGATTTGCTGATCGAGATCAGGAGCTGCCATAGATCAGCCAGCCCTGTCACCGTTTGTCAATTCCCGCCGATCACTCGCATCTCTGCGGCAATAATCCCATACTGCTCAGCAACCGCGTCGAATGCCAGCTTCTTCTCTCGACCCTCAGTTAGAAGTCCCATACCACTGAGGCCTGGCACCAAATCGGGATGGTTCGGCCTTCTGCCCGGCTGCATGTAGTCCGCGAGGCACCAAACGACGCACCCGCTACAGATACTCCTGTCTTGCCATGCAGCCTTCACCTGAGCTCGACAGAGAATTGCTTGGTAGTCCTCACTGAAGTCTTTGGTGAGCATACTGGCAAGTACGCCTGCCAGCTTCGCGTTTGGGTTTCGTTGGCCCATCATGGACGATGACCCAAACTCCGTGACGATAATCGGCTTGGTTGGGTTGTCCTTGTGAATAGCCAAGAACAAATCATGGAGCATGGCAACCGAACCCAGAAACCAGCCGAAGTACTCGTTCACGGAGATAACATCCACATATTGGTAGGCCTTATCAAACTGGTAGAAGTAGGAGGTGTATGTGATGAGGCGCGTAGAATCACGACTCCGAATATGACCTGCCATGAACTTCACATACTCGGCCACTCGGCCCGCGACGCTATGTATTTCGTTTGCCATGCACCAAACTGCAACACACACATGGTTCCCGTGTTGCTCGATTAGCCCGTCCATGTAGTCTGCCGTTTCCCGCTGACCCTGCACTGACCCAAGGTACTCGGGAGAAGTCTTCCACACAGGAATCTCATCCAACACCATAAGCCCAATACTATCGCACAGCTCATAGACATCTTGGTGTTGAGGGAAATGTGTGATCCGAACAAAATTGGCACCAAGATCCTTTACACGTACAAGATCCTGAAGCCGTTCGTTGCGAGTGAGAAGCGGACCTTTCGATTGCGCTACATCGTGACGGCTCACCCCACGTAGAAAGACAGGTCTTCCATTAAGCAACAGACGCGACGAATCGACCTCAAGTTGGGCAAACCCGCGTTTGAGCGAATAGGGGCGGTAGGACAAGCCCCTACGGTATGGCACCACCTCGACAGTGTACAGGAATGGGTCATCCGGGGACCATTCGTGCGTGCCAGAAAGCTCGGTAGACAACGCAACTCGCGCAGATCGCCCGACGCTGCATCCGGTTCTCCACAAGAGCTTGCCCGAAGGCTCCTTGATTGCCACCACAACGCTATCGGGAGCCCGCCCATCCTGCCAATGCGCAACGAGCCCGAAGCGGAAACGACCGGACGAAACGAATGTGGTCCGCGTCTGCACACCGCCGATGTCTCGCCTATTCTTCACAAACAGGAAAACATCTCTAATGATGCCGCCATAGAACCACCACCCATCGCAGTTGTCGTCAGGAATGCTTCGCTCCACAAGGCGGTTGTCCACCCGAACCAACAGATCCACCTCCGCACCCGGTCTTGTTAGTGTGTCCAAGCATATGCTGAATGGAAGGTAGCCATGCGGGCTTCGACAGACGATCCTTCCGTTCACATAGACTGTTGCCCGAAGACACACACCCTCGAAGGTGAGAACTGCGGTCTCAGAAACGGTATCGTGCAGCGGAATCTTCAGTTTCCGATAGTACCAAGCAACACCCAAGCCCTGATGGGCGGGATCGCTGCTGAGGTTGTAGCAGTGCGGTAGGGTGGCGACTTGCCAGTGTTCATCGCCACTCGACGGCACAGCTGGCACAGTTGAGTCATTGCCCACAGTCAGACACAGCCACCCGTCTCGCAGAGCTGAAGGCATTCCGCACTCAGCCGCCGAGACGAAGCCAGTTAGAAAACAGGCAACAAGAAGGAATTCGCGCATAGCATGAACGATCGCGTCTGCGCAAACTACCTGGGAGGCAGCAGAAGACCTCGTGCGCGTGTCAACTTCGACTCGTCCCTTACGAAAAGTATGCCATTGGCACTACGAGTCCTAACCGATGTTAGCGACTTGCCGATGCGGCGCCCGTACAAGTCGAAGTACTCGGCCGAACCCGCTACAGGAGCCGTGACACACCCATTCACCATGGCTGCAAGGCCCGTGAGATCGCGGGTGTAAATCGCGGACATGATGCCGCTGTTGCCCCACAACGTATCGCCAGGCTTGCATGCGACGGCCTTCAGCGTGGTTGTCCCGGAGATCGGAATAGAATCCGAGAAAACACTGTCATTTGTATCAGGTTCGGAGCCATCGGTTGTGTAGTGGATTCGGGTATACCCATACGTAAAGCTGGACAACTTCACATAGACGACGCCCGTGAATGATCGCGACGCAGGTTCGGCGACAGGCGTGGCGGGTGTAAGCTTTCCCCGTTCCTCGCGGAAGACATTTGTGATAAGAAAACGGATGTCCATAAACGACCCGGGCACAAAGCAATCGAATGCCATCTCACAAACGGAATCCAATACCTGCCCTGCAACGGCCCAACGATAGGATGCTGCGCCACTAAGGTCACTAACATATTCCTCGATGCCTGGCCGATTCTGTCCAGAGTATACCTTCATACCATACATGCGCTTATTCTGTTCATCAGAAGTATCCGCATATACGTACCTGAAGACAATCGGAGTTCCTACAGGAAATCTGCCTAACGTGATAGAATCGTTTTCCTCGGGAAAGCTATCAGTCATGTTGTGAAAGACGAATGAGGCAGAATCATGTTTGCCAGGTATCATGAACCACAGCTCACCCAGCGTGCAATTATTTCCGTCTGTTGAGCGATAATAGACATGGACGCTATCTTCAGCCGAATGGACGAACAATCCCATGCCCAGAAAGAGCGATTCTGCTTCCCAAAAGTCAGATAATTGAGACAAGGGAACAAAACGGATTTCAGCATTCGGTCGGAATGCGCAGAAGAAAACAAATAAGAAGACGGCATAGAAAGATAGAAATCGCGGGGAATACCTCATAAGAGATTTACCTCTTCAGGATTGCATTTGTTACTATGAATCTGGCTTCTCGGAAGCCGCCCGGAATTGGGTTGTCAAAACTCATTTCGCAAGCATTGCCCAGAATTCGGCCTGCTACGGCCCACTTGTAGGATACTGCGCCCTTCCATTGACTAACATAATTGCCCAACTCAACTCTATTCTCACCAGAATATAGCTTCTTCCCAAATATCCGTGCCCATTCCTGTGCAGTATCCACGACGCATGACATCAGAACCAATTCTGTGCCAACCCCAAAATGTCCAAGGTTCACGGTTGTTGACTCATTGGCAAAGTCTTGGTGCTTATTGTGAAATAAGAAACGAGCAGAATCCCGATAACCAGGAACCATGAAGTACACAGCGTACAGCGTTCGTGAATCCGCTGGACGCCAAGTGACGAGTACATCGTGCACGGAATCTGCGACCTCAAGCCCAGCACCGAGAAAGAGGGAATCACTCTCCCAGAATTCCGGAGCCAGCTGTGCAAGCGGTACGAACCTTGGTGAATCGTTGGTAGTCCCAACCGCAACTGCTGCAATGGTTATGCCTACCAATAGACACTTCATCTTCATTCTCGCTTTCGTTGTGCTGGTGTGCTCAGGCGCTCCCATGACTCGCCATCAAGGCGCATCACAGTTCGTGTGCTCATAGGCTCCTATATCCGCAGGTTCGCTCCTCGCGTTTCCATCCCTATCTTTGTCGTCTTCTGGAGCATATGGCCCACCCTGATTGATACAGGGTGACCCATCATTCAGCCTGAGATCATGAGGTGTTATGGGCAGCGAAGCGCCACAGAAAATGGGCGGAGTACTTCTGCTATTGGCTCCGAAGCCAGACTGCTGAATGTAACTGTGATCGGTATTTACTGCTGAGAAATCGCCCAAGAAAGCATCCGAATATTCAAAGAAGGCCATATTCCCCCACAAAATGCAGCTGCTTATCTGAAGGGTAGTGGAGTACAAATACAAAGCACCGCCGTAACTAGCCAAGGAACGGTTGTCACTGAAAGTACAGAACCGAATGCGCAAATCCAGACAATTATTGGCATACACGCCACCAGCATAGGGCGCAAAATTTGATAAAAACACCGAATTGGCTATATCCACGAGCCCCCTGCATGATTCAAGATCCAACGCTCCAGCATGCCCAATTCCCGAGACAGTGTTGCCTGCAAACGTGCATCGTTCGACGTGTATGCTTTTATCTTCAGATGAATGATACAGCGCCACTGCCCCACCACTGCTGCTTGAAAAATTGCCATCAAAAATACAGTCTACCAGCTCAAAGTTGCTGGGAGAATAACTGTGAATAGCCCCGCCAATATATGCCGATAATCCAGAACTGACATCTGTCGGCACTATTCCATTGCGGAGAAATGTTGTTCCTTGTATTTCAAGACTTGACCCATTCGCAGCGTAAATGGCTCCCCCTAGCAAAGTACTAGTTGGATGTTCAACATCCCACCCTGTATTTTCCTCGAAAAAGCAATTCACCACCACCATGTCCGCATGTAAAGAAACTGCCGCACCATAATGAGTTGCCGAATTGCGGTAAAATCGGCAGTTCCGAATTTCAATTGAGCCAAAACTTGGGGCATAAAGTCCTCCGCCCTCATCTGCAGTAGGCAAATTGACTGAATAATCTCGGGCACTACCCCCGGTCACCGTGAAACCATCTAAAACTGCACCCATCCCCGTTATATAAACAACATGGTAGGCATTTCCATCCCATCCTCCGTCCCCATCAATATCACCGCTAAGGGTTGTGATATGCGAACTATTCGCGAGCAAACGATCGGAAATAGCGGTTTCTCCACCCCCGAGCCGGCTGTTGCCTTGAAAATGCCCGTACAGCTCAACAAAAGCGGGAATCTGGAATGTCTTCGTTCGCACTACAGTGCCGTTCTTGACAGATGGCTTGTAAATTCCATCGGCCACCCAAACTTGTACTGCATTGCTCGCGCTAGGGTTCAGCGCAACGGCTCGATCGATCCCTGCCTGCAGGGTCGCCTTTGCCATGCCCCAACTGCTTCCGTCGTGCAGGGCATCATCCACTCCTGACGCGCCGTCAACCCTTACCACGAACTGGTGGTCATCGTTCTCGATGCTCCAAGTCACCTCCCGTGCCGAACCCAACTTAGCCGATGGCGAGACTACCGGCAACAGCGTGATCCTGAATGTTTCGTCCGCCTCCACAGTGCCATCGTGGTTGATGGGTACCACAATCTTCTGCGCGGCAGTTTGGTTGGCCGGGAAGACGATCCATCCACCGGAATTGACGTAATCAACTGCACCCACAAGGGAGGGACCGCCTGTAGCGGTTCCGTTCGTGAGGGCATACCTGACCCATATTTCAGCGGTCGTTGTTCTGCTGATCGTGACATTCACCTCAGCGTTGCCGGCATCCTCCGAAGCCGATGTGGTCTGCGGCTGCTGAAACTGCACGGCAGGCACATCATCGTCCTGAATGGTGTAGGTGTACGTTCGCTCTCCACCGAGGACCGCGCCACCTGTCGGCTCACCCAAGGTGATGACTACGGTCTCCCACCCCCCATCAGGAGTCTGGTCATCCACGATTGCGAGCGGGATATCCTGAGTGGCCGTGCTCGAAGTGAAGGTCAGCGAGCCGTTGCTAAGGGTATAGTCAACGCCCCCCCCCGTGGCTGTGCCAGAGACGGTATAGGGTACGGTGATTGACTGCCCCGCCAAGGGCGGGGGCTCAGCCTTCACAGTTATTGGCGGAAGCGGTGGTTCCGGGTTGTGCTGCCCCTCTGAGCCCCCACCTGAGGACTGAAGGAAAGACACACGGGGCGTGTTAACACCGAAAGTATTGTCAAGGATCAGGTAGCGAAAGCCGTTCTCCGGGTGCTCCAAGCTCGGAGCACCACTACGCGCATCAATGCCGCCGCCGCCATAGGTGTCCGTCACATACAGGTGCACACCTTCAACCGCACTGTCTCTTGTGGTTTCGCCGCACCGGTCGTAGGCCTGCGCGTCGCCGGGGACATTGTCATTCACAACCCCAATCGTGAGAATCTGCACAGGGTGGAGCCAGTCAAACGTCAAATTCATTAAGCCGCCGGCACTGACATCAACATTGGGGAACCAGTAGTCTGCTGCGCAGTGGATCCTGGGATCCCCGAAGATCGAGGTACACTCGTCGCAATTCTCGTTCCACGTGTGGATTGACACAGTAAGAGTTGTCCCCTTCATTGGCCCAGGAAACACAGATACCGGCACATCCGCCCTCGTCCTCGTCTCAGGCCCCGCATCCCCGTAGGGCCCGAATGTGACAGCACCCAGCGGATCGACTCGACCGTTGCCAAACCCAACAACAGGTGCTATCTTCTGGAGAAGGACGGCATAGGCAGCAGTCTTCCCGCCTGGAGATTTCACCGTGATCTCAACGGGAACCGGCGCGCTATTCTCACTCGTGGGCAAACCGATTTCTTGCGACTCATTACCGCTGCCCACGACACTCCCGTTCACCCTGATTTCGGATTTGGGATTGACCGCTGTGGGAATGGCCTTGATGGTGCTATTGAGCGTGCCTGCTGCGGGCACATAGTTGACATACGGGGTCGCTTCCGGCAAATACCGCGAGTAGGTCGGCACCATCGTTCCGCCAGTGAAGATGAGCTCCGAAAGCCGGGGGTCATCAGCAATCGGTATCACAACATTGAAATTCACCTTATACAACGTCGTCGCGCACGTCGCATCGGTCTTCGTCACCTCGACGACAGCAGCCCCCCCCTGCACAACAGTGAGGTCTTGAGACGGCGTAGTGGACATGCACTCCTGACCTTCCACGTAGATCTTGACTACTGAGCCCGAGTTCTTGTACTTCGCCTCAATTGTCGGAGTCAGCGTTACCGTCCTGACGTTGGGCCCCACGTTGAGGGTGTAAAATGACTGATCACCGAAGAAAGTCTCGCTGAATGATCCTTGCGAAGGCACAAGGCTGGACAACTCAGGTCCAGCTTTGCCAAGCGAACCGTCGCAATAGGAGCAGATTGTCACATTGTCAACGTCTACATCGATACCGCCAGGGGGAGGTGTGACAATCAGTTTCACCGAAGACGCTGAACTCACATTCGTGAAATCGAAATAGTAGTCGACCGTTGTCCAGAAAGACAACCCCATCTTTTGTACGGGCTCGATGTGGACGGTGTTCGTGCCGACAGTATACTCGCCCGCGATTCTCGCATACCTGCCGCGCGCTGTCTTGATGTAGGCAGTCAGTTTACACCGTTTTCCGAGCATGCGGCAATTGACGATGTTCTGGTCGATTGTCAGCGCACTTTCGTTGGCAACCCTATTGCAGGCCGATGAGCCCGGCAGGTCACTGCTCTGCACCGACGCACCTGAGAACATTCGCGCAGTCGCATTCTCGTCCATGTTGTTCACATAGATCAAGTCATTACAGCCGCACTGCATGTGGTAGTTGGCGGCAGCCTCCTTCTTGGGCCCAGCAGCCCAGACGCTCCACACGCACGACGCGACCACAATGAGACCCAGAAGTCGTCTATCGACGTTCGACCGAAGAACAGAGGACATCATCGTTCAATCTCCTATAATTCATTTCAGACGGAAGCACAGCATAGGGCCACCCGAAGGCCCTCGACGGGATACCGACCGCATGGAACCAAGTGCAATCAGTCCTCGATCTTGCCTTTCTCAACAAGTCTCCCAAACTCGTCGTACTTGAAATAGGCAGCACCGTTGCTCGGGTCAACAATCGCCACCGGCAGACCCAACTGCTGGTCATAGAAGAACGTGTTCACCAATGCGTCGCTTGGTGCAAACCGGATGTCGTCCAAGTAGGTGGTCACGACGGACTCCCTGTTGCCAACCCAGATCTTGACATGGGTAGCGTCAGCCGGCCGGCCAGACACGGGAATCTGCAACTTGACGAGCTGCCACTTTGTCCCGTCCTGCGCAACAGACCGCTCAAGAGGCGTGCCGCTGCTGACGAAGGTCTCTGCCACACCGTCGTTGTCGCCATCTTCGAGCGCACCAAACGATGCGCGCAGCTTCGTTACGCCAGTCTCCGACTTGACCCACGCGCTGAGCACGTACGTTTTCCAGTTGGAGATACCGAATGTTCTGGACACACCGGCAGCGTTCTGGATCACCACACATGCATTCCCGAAGTGACGTTCGCCTGTGGTTACTCGCGCAGTCGGTGGGACCTCCGGATTCGCAAGGTCTGTTGAGAGATCCTTCTCCCACCCGTTGCTTCGGTCAAAGTACCCGTCGTCCACATGATCGGCACCGTAGTCCCGAGCACCGACATAGTCATCGTAGTCGCCAGTGAACGCAGAACACTCGTCCGGGAGTTGCGGGTCTTGCTCAAGCCCGACCAGGTTGGTTCTTGTCGCATTGTCAATCTTCGCAACCACGCCACCCAGATAGGGATGGTGCACGAGCACGTGCCAAGTCCCTGCCCCATCCATTTCCATTGTCGGCCGCGTATACTGATCGACATTGCCAACGCGTAGGCCGAGCCGCCAGCCCACAGGATACAGACCCCGAGGCCATAGGGTCAGCGGGACCACTCCGTCCCAGTCCCAAGTACTCCGTTTCCAGAACCGTGTCTGGTCCGGCACAATCGTATTGGCAACCCCGGGCACGGTCTCGCAGTAGTATAGGCTCACCCCGGCTTTCTTCAAAGCGGGATCCGGCTCGGTGCCACCGAGAATCGACGCCAAGTCGTAGGGCATCCCGCACTCAGCGACCACACTGGCGGATGGTAGCGAGAACATGTTCTTCCTCTTGAGCGCAGTCCGCTCAGCCTGGGACTGATCCACCGAGGTCAAGACCTGAGAATAGGGCACATTGATCTCAAGTTTTTGCTTGGCGTGGCCATTGACAACGGTTGCCATGGGCCCACCAGTCCACGCGTCGAAGAGGCCCTGCGACTTCCTCAACGGAGCCCCATCCTTCCACTCGGTAGTTCCGATGAGATACGGATTGGATACTATTACATCAGAAAGCGTCTTGACCAAGAGTTCGCTCCCCGATTTCTCGGCACGGAATGTTCTCTCCCGGACTATCCCCAAGGGCTTGTTGGCGGGCAGCCGTTGGCCGTTGAAGATGACTCCTGGCTTCGTATCGTGGGCCGTGCTCGACATGTCCTCGCTGAAGGCATATGTGTTCTCGGTCTTCTGGACAACGTTTCCGGCATTGTCGAAGACCTCAACCTTCTTGGGCATGCCTACGATTGCTGAGCGATCCACTATCTGCTTCAGCTTGATCGTTCTGCTTTCTCCAGCCTCCTCAAACGTCGCCTCCGAGAACCGCGTGTCGATGATGGGTGCAGTGGTTGCACCGTCGGAGCCGACCGGTACGCGATCCTCTGTTGTCCAGAACGTGTAGCGAGTAGCGCCATTGACCTTTGAGAAGTTGTCGCCATTCCTTGTCACCTGCGACACCTGGACCCACGGGTACATGACAGCAGTGCTACCATTGGTGTAGTTCTCGGTCGGATCGTTGCTGAAGGGGGTACGACGAATGAAGCCCCTGGCGCAGTGGTCACCGTCGGCCCAGCAACGGTCCCACCCCACATTGAAGTTCTGAGGTATAGTGTTGGCAGGAAGCACGGACATGAGGCCACCGTTCTCCGGGTACTCATACAGGGATGTGTACGTACCCGAAAACGTGCTTGTCGTGATGGTCTTGGTACGCAGGCCGTCGCAGTACAAGTCGCGCTCGGACAAGAAATTGAGATTCCAATGCTCAATGACGAAGTCCTCGGGGGGCTTGAAGGATATCGGCCCGTCGAATGTGACTATCTGGTCGGAACCTGCATCTTCCACACCCAACACACGGAAGGTGTAGTAGCCATAGCGACGGTATGAACTCCCGACGGTACGCTCGACACTGCCCTCTATGTTGAAAATGAAGTACATCCCGACCTTCGGGTCTCCGCCGTCATATGTCATTTTCTCACACTTGACCTTGGATGAGTCTCCTGCGTAGGGGTACTCCCACACCTTGCGTGTCAAATAGTCTCCCAGGAGCGCGGCCCTCGGTATCTTCTCGAGCTCCAGGCCACCAGTGCTTCCTGTACTGCTCGATGAAGTACACGGGTTGCCCTTTCTCACTGCGTAAAGCGCTCCAAAGACGGACTTGGTGTGGTCTCTCTCGTAGTCGATGCTGATTGACCCGCACGACGGAAGCTGGATTTTCTTAAGGTTCCAGCGAACGCCTGCTGTCTTGTCGACAAACTGTGGATCGGTTGCCGAACCATCCGATTCCGCGTCCTTGCTCATACCCCAGTCATCGGCATTCTCAAACGATGTGTAGCTGTATGCAGCACCATTCGCATCCTTGGTCTGGTAGTCGAAGAGATAGGGCGGCATGGTGACGGGAGACTCCTCCGGACCAGCCTCCGTCTGCACCTCCTTGAGCGTGAGCCGTCCGCCGCCCCGATGGGGCGGATCGTTCGCGTCGATCGAGTTCGTTGTGCCAGGTGCGAGCTCATAGCTGTAGAAGAATTTGGTTCTGCGGTACGAGCGCGGATAAGCCTCTTTGTCCATCCACTGAAACTCCTGCATTGCGCCTTCTTCACCTGGATCGGACATGGGGTCAAGATAGGGAAACTGAGCCTTCGAATACCAGACGATCTCCGACAGTTTCTTGGAATAGGGTGACAATTTGACGTATGAGAAATCGATAGTGCTTTTCAGCGAAATAGTGCCAACCTCTGGATGGATGTTGAATATGCGGTAGATGTGGTAGACCGCTCCTCCAAGCGTTTCGACGTACCCTCTACCATCATCATCACCCTCTGCTTTCGAAAGCCTTAAAGCGGTTCGATGGAGTCTCGTATCCCCGTTGTCACGCACTACATTTTGCGCATACCCGAGCACGAAAAGAACCAGTTTATCTCCCCTCACCTTCCAGTCGAAGCACTTGGCATCGGTTGTGTAGTATTCATGGGTGCCACCAAACTTTCTGTCCAGCGCATCGATTGACAGCTTGGCTGGATTACCCGCTTGCCCCCGTGCATCCGAGGAACTCCAAGTATGTTCGGTTGCCGACCAACCATACGGATCCCACCAGATTCGCAGCTTCACACCACCTGACGTGGATCGATATTTGTTGTCGTCATGGCTGCCGCGGGGGTTGTTGATACGGAACTGGATGGTCCCCTTGAATGGAATGGAGCCGATCTTGGTGCCAGGCACAAGCTGATTCATTTGCTCAACCGGGTATCGTTCGAGAGGCAGTTCGATCTCCATGCAGCCCATCGGCTGCTGGCCTCCTTGTGCCTCTGACCTTGAGTCCCAGGTCCCGATGGTGGCGTCGTCTCTGGGATTCGGAACGATGGGTGCCAACTGCCGTGCCCAATATCCACCATCTCTTGCTTCGTGGTAGTAAAGGTTATCGGCAATGTAGTGTTTGATGAAGCTGGGATCAAGGCTTGCATCAATTTGGAGATAGTCCGCATTGGTCAACCCCATTCCGTCGAGTCGCTCACTCGTTCTGAAATAGGCGACCTCCGAAGCTGTCTCAATGGACTTGAGATAGGTTACTTCTTTGATACCGTATGTTGACGAATAAGACCGTTTGTCTTCATCTCCGCATGGGCTCTTCTTGTGGTATTCAACCCCGTACTGCTCGCTGCTGACGTTGTCGAAGTAGGGGTCACGCCAACCGTAGAACGCCTTGACTGGCCGCTCATAGGCGTAGTCATCCTCCGCAACGTAGTTGGCTGGAGTCTTGAGGACCGGAAGCCCATCGTCGTTCTTCATGACGTCCCATCCATACTCATACCGAAACGAGACCCAGTACCCCCAGTCACCTTGGTGGGGCCGCAGCCGCTCCAGTTCACCGCTCTCGTCTTCGTCAAGCGCTCGCTTCACATAGTCTGGACCTGTGATTGCAGTAAGCAACCAGGTAGTGGCGTACTTGCCGTACTCGGAACGATAGCTACAGTTGCAGAGAGGTCCTTGGGTGCCGTAGGGGGCATAGTCGAGTTTGGACCCGCTCTTGTTCGTATAGCTTCCCTGCTGGATTGAGTACAGCGGGAGTGTGTACCAGTATGTCTTCCCCTCCTGGTCAGTGATCACGAAGCCGGATATTCTCTGGTCGTTTGCGTTCTCTCCAGTGAAGAGCGGCGTGATCCTTGTTCCGGTGACGTGTTGGGGGCTTCCTGCTGCGTTGACATCGATGTTCTCATACGCCCATTTGCTGACAATTCCCTCACCTTCGTCTCCGCCGTAGGAGCACTCCAGGGAATTTCCGCAGTCATCGATCAGGTTCAGGCTCGCCTCGCCGATCATCTTGAAGACGGTTGCATCCTGGAAGATGGGGGAGATTTTGGTCTCTGCAGTGTTGTAGTATCCGACGACATTGCCCTGATAGTCCACGCGTCCGAAGAGCCCATCGTTCGGGTAGTCGTCACCATCGGCCGATATCGTCACCATTGACTTCTGGGTGATGGGCTTGAACATGCCCGATATGCCCTGCCCGGACAGCATATAGACATCTTGCGATGGGAGGTTGAACGCGTCGTGTATTCCGACACGTCTCCCCCGCATGTACTCTGTCTTGTCCATATCGTCCTTGCCACCGTTGGTTTCACCCACGATCGCGGGCGCGGCCCCTGCGTCATAGTACCCCCACGTGGCAGACGGCATGAGTTGACGAAGAATCGGATCGTACGTTTCCACTTGCGTCCGCCGATTGACCGACTGGTTCAGGTACCCCCAGCCACGCTCCAAGTTCAATTGTGTGTAGTTCCAGCCCCATACCCCTGAAGAAAAATCTATGCGAAATCCGCACTGGAGTGGGATTGTAACATTGAAGTTGCTGGACCATTGACTCACGCCTGCGCTGGTGAACTGCTTCGAGCTCATGCTCCCGCCGGCGATGGAGAAACCCGATACCCCCTTGGAGTTGATGGAGAACGATGCGATACTTGTTCCGTCCCTCGAGGAGAGGCCAACGCTGACAAACCATGTAGGGGCCATACCCTTCCCAAAGGTCACTCCAGCACTTGCGCCGACGCCTCCGAAACCAACGCTCGCATACACCGTATTTGATCGCACCCTCCAATCGTCAAGCCCCACGGTGTAGCCGACGCTAACATACCCGAGCCCATAGCCAATGGAGATTGATGTGACGCCCTGGAATCCCTTCTCGGTCCAACCCACGGTCGCGGCGATCGGCCCCCAGCCTCCACCCAAGTTGTAGCTGTAACCATCCTTCCCTTGATCGTGCAGGTAGGAGTCAATCTGGCCCTTCGACAAGTCATCGGGGAACCCCCGCGCCATTCGTTGGATAGAGCCAGCGTTCAAGGTCCACCCCAGCCCCGTCCAGGATGCCTCCTGGTCATTCTGAATTCCGGCGTGGTAGCTCAGAACCACCGGATAGCCGACGCCCCCGGGCCCCTTCACGTCGCCGAGAGGGAGAACGTAGGTGAAATCTCCGGTCGGAAGATTCACCATGTCGGTGACATCGACCGGCTCGAACGAAGTAAACTCCGGCTGGACCGGACCATTCGTGAGAGCAACGGCTCTTGTCGAGATGACAACGAGCGCGACTATGAACGCTGCCGGTACGCGTGAGATACTCATGAGTGATCCCTAACCCCTCAGTTTTCTTGTATTCTTGACGATGGTGCTCAACTTGGCGTCCAAGGTCCCCAACTCGGGACAAACACCGCGCATTACCAAGTGATAGTTGCCCACATTCGACTTGAGTGATGACCTTGAAAACGTCAAGACAAATACGTCCTCACCAGTCAGCCCCCAGTTCCGTTCGTAGTTGTAGCCAGACGCCTTGACCGTGTCTCTCCCGTTCAGAAGAAAGATGCCTTCGTCAAGTCCAAACGTGTTTGAGAGTACGTTTTCACGCCACCCAGCAGCCCCGTTTCGCAGCAGCAGAGCACTACCGTTCGATGGTTCCTTCGAGGCGATGCCAAGTGCCATGAACAGAGAATTCGCATACGGCTTCATGGCGCTGTCAGCATGCAGCCCGGGCTTCGATAGCATATCGCGTGCAGCGACGTACTCCGACGGAAGGTAGGTGATGGTTGCCTTCATACCATTGCGTTCGATTGCGGTGGAAAACTTGCTTCGGTGCCGATCGAAATCGGCCATGTACTTGTCGGGACTCATGGCGCACGACGTGACAACGGATGCCACTGCAACTGCCGCACAAAGCATAGGAAGTATCGATGGCATCGCTCTATTCATACCGGCCGTTCAGCCCTTTGATGATCTGTGCGGTGATGTCGCACCGACTCTGGTTGCCGTAGAGGATGCTTCCGCCAGCGGCTGTCCCGAATATGATGCTGTAGTGGTTCTTCTTGCCGTATTCGTCGACGTATAGGTTGATCTTCTCGAATATGCTCTGCATCTTCTTGGTACGTAGCTCATCCATCTTGCGGGAGTTAGCCTGTCTGAAGTTGTTGATCTGCTGGTTGTTGGCCGCCAGCATATCCTGCAGTTCGCGTTTGCGCGCAGGAGAAGCGGTGTTGTATTCCTTTGACATTTTGTCAATGCTGCCTTGCAGACTGTCCTGAAGGGTCTTCAGTTGCCCTCGCCACGCCTCGTCCTCAGCGGCAAGTGCGCGCTCCACCTTAGACGCTTCGATGAATCCGACCATCAGTTTGGCGGAGTCGATGTAGGCGACTTTTTGGGGGGGGAAAACGAGGTTCTGGACGGAAATCGCGAGGAGCCCCGCCACGACTGAGAGAAGCAAGCCCCATATGGCCAATGTGCCAAGAGTGGGTTCCTTCGAAGAAGGCGCGGCCCGAAGCTCGTTCTTCACATTCTGGTTGTCAGTTTTCATTGGCCAGCAATCCCTTTGTATTTGGAATCAGCGCGGCTACATAACCGCAGCGAATTGTTTGTGTATGAGAAGAGGCTGGCCAAACAAATTGAGATAGGTATAAGCAAAAGATTCACCGCAAAGGGAACCACAACTGTACTCTAAGAATACCGTCGTACGGATAGGAGTTGTCTTCACCATGACATTTACAAGTGCTGTATCGCTTCTTGTGTTCCGAAGTGCAGACTCGGTTGACCTGCTTCCAAATGCGGCTCCCGCATTATTGATGCCAATACTCCTCATGCGGGCTCGAACGATGCTTTTGTTAATGGAAGTTGGCAAAAGAGAAAGTACAGTGTCTATGATTACAACAGAAATACTGTCAGGTATGTCTCTGGAAAGAAGATAGCTGTTGATGCTAGATTGAATAACATTTCCAGAAAACTCCGATTTGTTAGAGGTGAAATCGGAGAGAACAAGAAACCCTACAGGCACTACGACCATTATTCCTAAAGCGATCCATGCTTTCCGTTTCATTGATCACCAAACAGTTTTAGGTTTGCTTCTTGTGATTCAAAAGCCTTGTGCTGATCAGCTTCGCTTCCATCCTGCAAACGCACATGGGCCCCGACTTCATGTGCAAGAACCTTTGAGGTAGCCTCACCGAAATCAGTGCCAGGTTGACTGAGTTTGATTGCGCTTCCGCTAAGCTGAACGTCTGCTGTTGGCGCACGAGGCTCAATATCAAAACCCAGCTGATTCAAGAACTTTGCAAATCCGGAAGCCGCAACATTGTACCATGTCCTTCCCTGCCAATTTGGCGTGTAATCGCTCATTCCTGGCGGTCCAGGCTCAAAGTCTCTTCCTGTCACATTGATCATAACGTCAGACTTAAGCCCCCATTCGAGTTCCTGTTGGATCGCCTTGTTGCCATACCAGCCGGATGTTCGTGCTTGATTGTAGAGTGCCATACCAAGTTCGTTGTATTTGCCACCATCTTTGTCGACACCTCTCAAAGGATTTGTCCCATTTCCAGTATAGAGAAATGGTGACCAAAACTGATTTTCTGGATCGCATGCCGACCATACTGCTATTTCCGCATCATAATACCTCTTGCCAATTAGGTATTATGGTTCCTCGCCGAGACCAACCCCAAGGAGGTGCCTTCACCGCCTCCGCCGACCGTATCAAAGAGCTGTCGAAAACCGAGTCATAAAGATACAAAATGCCCTCTCAAAGAGAAAGCATTTTCTCCTCTTTTCTTGGGTGCTTTTCGTTCACGATCCGAGCGAGGTTTCCCTTGTCGATAGCCGTGTAGATTTGAGTCGCCTTCAGGTCGGAGTGACCGAGCATTTCCTGTATGACTCGGATGCTTGCGCCGTTGGCCAGCATGTGCGTTGCGCAGGCGTGTCGCAGCAGGTGCGGACGTATGCCCACGCGGTCGCGCATGACCGTGTATACGCCATTGCATGAGAGCCGTCGCCCCATGTGGGATACCAGCAACGGGCCGCGAGTCGCACGTCGACGGCTCAGGTACTCGCGGACGGTTCCGGCGGTTTTGGCAGTGATCGGGACGGTGCGGGTCTTGCTGCCTTTGCCGGTAACCGTGACGGTTCGCCCTTCTATGTCTACATCTTCGACATTGACTTTACGTAATTCATCCCGACGAAGTGCAGAACCGTACGCAAGCTCCATCATCAAGCGGTCTCTGATGCGTAAATCACTGTCACCATCGGCCAGACATGCGATTATCTCATCCACAACGGCTCTGGATGGCACCACCGGAAGGTGATAGCTGTCGTCCCGCTTGAACGCGATACCGTCGGCGGGGTTGTCGGGCGTGCGATGGAACACGTAGAACTCCCGCACCGTGCAGCAGGTCGACTGCCGAAATTGCTGGGAGCCATGTAGCGACAGAAGGAACGCTTCGACATCCTGCCGCGTGGCTTCGGTGTAGCATTTCTCTTTCGCCGCGAGGTGCTTGAGATAGGCCCGTATCTGCCAGCACTTGCGCAGGCACGTTGTCGCTGCGACTCTCATACGTATGTGTCTCACGAAGTCAAGAAGCTCCGCTTCCATCATTGCCCCTTTCTCTCGGGTGATACTTGCTGTGCGCTTTCTTCAGAAACGAGATATCGATGTGCGTATAGATCTGCGTGCTCGATAGGTCAGCATGGCCCAGAAGCTCCTGCACGTAGCGGATGTCCGCCCCGCCCTTGAGCAGATGCGTTGCACAGGCGTGGCGGAAGCTGTGCGGGGTGATGCGCTTCTCGATTCCGGCACGCTTGCAATACTTGCGGACGAGATCGTTGAGGTTGCAGTTGGTGATCATGCGTCCGTTCTTTGAGAGGAACAGCAGGTCGATTGGCTCGCGAGGATTCACAAGCTTCGGGCGGGCCACTTCGAGATACTCCCGCAGATATGGCATGACCCAGTCACCCACCGGCACGATGCGGTCTTTGGAGCCTTTGCCTTTCACGAAAAGAGTCTTCTCGGTCAAGTCGAGTTGATCCAGCGCAATGCTTCGAGCCTCTTCGCTTCGCACTGCGGTGGCATAGAGCAGTTCCAGAAGCGCCCGGTCGCGGGTGGTGATCGGTTCGGCGGGAAGGATCGAGTCCAGTAGCTCCTGCATCTCCTTCTCACTGGGGACATGCCGCGGCAAGGATCTGCGGTTTTTGGGAAGGATGATCCCGGCGGCGTAGTCGCCTTCGACGAGGTTCTCCTCATGCATCACCCGATAGAACGTCTTAACGACATTCAACCGGGTACGCACCGTGGCCGATGAGAGGTAACGGTCACTCTTACGCTTCGCGTATTGCAGGTGAGTGTGATACGCCGTGATGTGCGCCGGCTTGATGTCCTCGACGTGGCTCACGCCCTCATGCTCTTCGAGGTACTGGAGGAACAGCCGCAGATACGCCGGATAGTCGGCGATGCAGCGCTTGGAGTATCCGAGCAGCTCGAGTTTCTCTGTGAACTGGTGGATTTTTATCTTGTCCATGGTCGCACACTCCGGGGGTTATTAATATTGCGCTCCCCCGGCAGCGCCGAAGTTGTGTGTATCTGCATAGTTCTCATCGACTTGACATATTGGCGAAGTGTTGACGAAGCATGGGCGAACGTTTGGCGAAGTGGCGAAGTTGAGGGTCTAACTCGTTGATTTCTGGTTTTGCCCCTCATCACTTCGACCAGGCTCAGTGCAGGCACTCCGCCCGTCTTTCTCAAGCGCATTCGCGCGAAAGTCGATCATCGGATCATCCTCGCCCGTGTCAATGAGCACATACCGGAACGTGGAGCCGTGCCGCCCGGCGATACGGCCAATGTAGCCGAGCTCAACCAGGTGATCGATGTTGCGCCGCACCTGCGTCTCGCTCCAGCCGATGCGTTGCCGGAGTTCCTTGCGGGTGCAGTGGATGTCGGACAAGCCGCGATCGGTCTTCGGATCGCTCAAGTTCAACGCCGTGTACTTCTCTTTGACAAGAGCCACGATGGCCTTGAGTAGCGTACGGCCTGTGGGGCTCACGTCGTCGATATTGCGGGTAAAGATATCCTTGCCAAGCTCAAGCGCGGTGTCAACGTCCTTCTGCGTCGCCTGCACATACTCCATCTTCGTACCGTCGATACGCTTGAGCGTGCCTGTCTTGCGCTGGTACTGGTGGAGAATGACGAGTGCTTTGACAAGAGAAATGAACTTGCCTTGCTCTCGGCGCATCTGCAAGCGTCCATACGGCCAGTGGACTTTGAGATCGTCCGGGAACGTCACGGTCAGGGGCTTGAGCAGGCGCTGCATGTTGTGGTGGACCTTGAACACGCCATTCTCGTCGGCGCTCATCTCGTACCAGTGGTGGCTGTTCTTGGTGCGCTGCGCCATGAGGATCTTCTGCGTCTGCTCCGGTGTCTCGTCGATGGTGAGGAGAAGGAAGCGCTGCTTCGTCTCGTCATCGAGGGCGTCGGGGTTGGTTGTTGACACCATGACAACCACCGGGCCGGTGACAGTATACTCGTCCACCGAGAACTTGCCGGTCTTCGCGTCCGTGCGCGTAGCGGCGACGGAGAGCTTCTGCGAGGAGATGAGCGTCTTGATCGAGTACATCGCATCTTGCATACCTTCTTCTTCCTCGATGGCAAGCACCTTGTTCTTGAGCGCGTTCTGGTCACGGTAGAAGAGCGATTGCCCGGTCATGCGTGTGTACTGTATCGCGGCTTCGGGCGGAACGAACTTGCACGCCGCCTCTTGAAGCGACGTCTTGCCCGCACCCGAGCGCGAGAGGATAAGAACCGCCAGGGGATCGATCAGAAGCCGCGACACCGCAGCGATATAGGCAACGAGCTTATTGACCTTCTCGCCGACATAGCCGATTGCGTCAAAGTCGGAGACGATGCGTTTGAGGAGGTCTTTGCTTCTAAGCACCTCAAGCGCCTCTTTGCGTTCCTCTTCGCTCATGGCGGGAACATTAGCGGCGCTGCCTTTGTCGCGCATGGCGATGCGTTCGCCTTCGAGCGCGGCGATGATCTGTGACAGCTCCGCCATCACAAAGGATTGTTGAGCCTTCACGTACTTGGTGCAGGACTCAGCGAACATCTCGCGCGAGCGGCCACTGTAGAGATCGACAGTATCGACGTAAAAGACGAGTGGCTCTTCCGGCCTGTTGGCTTTAATGGTGATGCGGAGACGATCGAGGTTGTAGGCAGTGAGCCCGGTGATCCGGTACGTGAGCGTGTCGCCTGTGTAAATCAGGCCTTCAGGCGTGTGCGAGAGACGGGAGGCCGGCGGATTCTCTTTGGGCGTGCTCATTGGCAGCGCTCCTTTCTTCGGGGTGGTGGCCGGTGATGGTCTCGCCGAGACCATCACGCAGCCGGTTGAGATTCTCCCGAAAGGCGCACATGTCCACATGCACCGGCCCGGTGCGATACGCTTCACGCAACTCCCGAACGCGCTCGCCCATAAACACAAACGACACCCGCCGCCGTTCGTTCTTCTCGATCCGGTCCAGCGTACAGCCGACCGAGACGAGGAACGCCGCGAGGAAAAGGTCGTTGGTGATAATGGTGGAGTGCGGAGCTGCTGAGAGGTATTTTTTAGACATCGATGCGCCCCCTTCGGGCGTTATCTACGGGCCGACCGGTGAACTTTTCCAAGAGAGCGCCGGGAGGCCTTTTTTGTTCGTTTGACAGAACCTTGTCAATAACAGGAATGAGTTTTTATGCTTAAGATGAAAAATAGATATTTTTTGTTACTCAATGCAAGAAGAAAGAAAGTGCCATGTATCTTTGCTCCATGACGAACATAGCCCAGAACATCAAGCAGCTTCGCAAGGCCAAAGCTTTGACGCAGCCGCAGCTCGCGGAAGAACTTGGTTTGACGCAGAAGCAAGTCTCAGATTATGAGCTTGCAAAGTCCACGCCATCGCTTGACATGTTGCCAAAAATCGCCAAGTACTTCGACACTACCGTCGATGAGATTCTTGGGGCCAAGGAGTTGAGCGCAGATTTCACGCCGAAGAACGGGCAGAAGTCGAGGCACGGCAACAGCCGATCCGCCCAACTGGATGAGCTATTCGATCAGCTCTCCCCCGAAGAGCAGAGAACCACACTGAAGCAGATCCGCGGGATCATTGCCGACAAGAAGAGACGATAGGTAGCCGCCGCAGCGGATCGAAGACGCACTATATCTGCGGTGCAGTAGCTCCTCGGACAGAAGCAGTAGCCCGTCGCTCTGGGCCGGTCGGTCGCATCGTACTCCCTCCCTTTTACATAATGTCAACTATGCGTCCGTTGCGCCGTCCCTGGCTCCACACATCCGGGCCAAAGCGCCCGGCTGTCGCATAGTTCACATTATGCAAACCCCAGCGCCGGTATTGAAGACCACACTGACCACCCCAGCCCTCAAGGGAGCCGGAGCACGCGGACGCGCCACCCGCCGGCACAATGTCAGTGCCCCGGGCTGGCACGCCGCGTGCGAAGGTAGCTCCGCAACGTCGATCGGGATTGGTAGCACGAGCAAGAAACAGCCGCGCACCACACCACCCGCAACCCCGATAAGCGGAGCAATCTTGCACGACGGAGGGTTTGTCAAGCCCGGAGGCTTTGCGCAGTGGCTTGACAAACCCGGAGGCGTGC
>Ga0315284_10003726_pt1 | contig 21646 bp, 18 predicted proteins | sample YL17G09_16_MG_FD_203696 | JGI IMG/M metagenome (GOLD analysis project Ga0315284, IMG submission 203696) | Sediment microbial communities from Yellowstone Lake, YNP, Wyoming, USA - YL17G09_16 | ecosystem: Environmental > Aquatic > Freshwater > Lake > Sediment | place: USA: Wyoming | collected... | reverse complement strand
CCTTGCCTGTTTCCGCATGCTCTTCCTTCATCGCTCCCTTACCCGAATCCGCCTGTTTCAAGGCATCCACCAAACGGGGAAGCACATCTCCCGCTGCCCCGCGCAAAACGATGTCTGCCATATGGCTGAGCTCGCTCTGCTTGGGATTCACTTCTATGAGAACCGCACCCTGGCTCTTGGCTTTGAGGGGCAGAGATGCCGCTGGATGCACGATCCCGGATGTCCCGACGATCATCATCCAGCTGCAGGTCAAAGCCTCTGTGAGCGCTCCCTCAAGATCCTGCACCCTCTCTCCAAAACCCACGAAATCCGGACGCATGGTTCCTGAACACTGACACCGCGGGAGGTGGGCCAACAAGGCGTTGAAGGAAAAGGGGGTAATACGCACGAGATCTTCCGCGAGCGCAAAGAACGCCTCACGTTTCACCTTCTCTGTCTTTCCGCACTGCAGGCACCGCAAGCGGTAGATGTTCCCATGCAGCTCGTAGACCTTCGTGTTTCCTGCTTCGCGGTGCAGGTTATCGATATTCTGGGTGATGACGGATCTTATATAGCCCATCTGCTCCAATTCGGCCAGCGCCAGGTGGCCAGGATTAGGCTTGGCGGCCTTCAACCGGTTAAAGAAATCACGCAGGATATGGGGCGCCTCATGCGGGTGATGCATGATCACCCCGAGCATGCCATCGGTTGCCCCTTCCCGGTAGCGATCCCACAGCCCCCCGGGATCACGGTAGGTCGATATCCCGCTCTCAGCGGATATCCCGGCACCACTCAACGCCACACCAGCTGTGCCTTGCCTGATGGTTTCCGCAGCCATTTGAATGGTATCTTCCATCTTCCTTCGTCACCCTTTCCGGGGGAGTAATTCCTACCGTCCGGTAAAGCGCGGTTTGCGCTTCTCAAAAAACGCGGTCTGGCCCTCCACGAGATCCTTGCTGTTATAGGCCTCGTTGAGAAGTTCCTCCGCCTCCTTGAGGTCTCTACCTTTCAAGGCATGGCTGGCACAGAACATGTTGATGATCCGCTTCGTCCCTTTCAGCGACAACGGGGCGTTCGCGGCGATCTCCTCTGCCAGGGTGTAAGTCACGGAATGCAGTTCGTGCGCGGGGACGAGGTAATCCACCAGGCCCTTTTCCTGTATCTCCCGGCCGCGAAAGGTCCTGCCGGTGAAGAAGATCTCCCTTGTCCTGGCCATGCCCACCACTTCAATGAACTGCCTGATCCCATCCGGATGATAGACAAGCCCGAGCTTGGCAGGCGGCATGGAAACGCTGATGTCATCGGCGGCGATCCGGATATCGCAACACATGGCCAGGTTGAGCCCTGCCCCGAAGGCATACCCGTTCAACATGGCAATCGTCGGATAGGGAAAGCATTCCACGCTTTCCATGGCGAGTTTCAAAGGGTTCTTGTGCTTCATGAGCTCTGCGATCTCGGGGGTCACCTCCGTGGGGATGGCCGCAATATCGTATCCCGAGGAAAACGCCTTCCCACTTCCGCCTGTTATGACCACCACCCGGACTTCCCCGTCCTCGTCCCACTCCTGCAATGTCATATGGATCTTGATCAGCAGATCCAGGGAGAGTGCGTTCCTCTTCTCCGGTCTGTTGAACGTGAGCGTCCCCACATGGGATCGCACCTCTTTCAAGAGGATTTCATCTCCCGCCATCTTCGCCTCCTTCCGCGCAATGCCTACTCAGCATCATCTGCACCATCAGGGAAACCAATCATATGCGTTCGAGCGCTAAATCCCCTGGCCGAAATCGAGGATCGGCCTGGCCTCGAGAATATCGAACCAGACGAGGTGCTTCAGCATATCAGCCCCGGCCCCGATACGCACCTTGATCAATGCCTTGGCCTCCTCCCACTTCTCGCCCCCGTCTTCGATCGAGCGTACCTTCAGATACAGACGGCACCCCTCCATCGCCAGACCCGTCTTCCCGTGCAGGGTCACCATGCAGGCGGCATAAGGATTCTCCCGGAGGTTGGCGTACGAACGGTTATCACCCAGCATGACCATGAGCGATGAGTCATCGGTGAGCTGCAGCGATCCGAAGGTAGCAACATTCACCTTCCCCTGTCTGTCCGTCGTCGCCAGCACATTGGATCTGGCCTCAGAGAGTAAAAAGCTCTTCACGGCTTCACTGACTTTCATCGCCGGCCCTCCTTACCTGTTGTCCTCTTCTTGATCTTGCTTTTGTGCTTTTCCCCCCTGCGGCTGATGAAATCCAAGGGATGGTCGGCGCTCGTCATAGATGAATGACCACTTCATGAGACGCTCCACAGCGAGGGGGAGTTGCCGGAAGGTGTCGATGAATTGGATGGTGTTGCCGTACTGCGCCCGCATGGCGTTCTGGTCCTTGCAGCCGCACCCGAGCGTCACGAGGGTGATGTGCTTGGCTTTGCAATAGTCGATGCCGAGCTGGACATCGCATCCGAGATTGGCTTCCCCGTCGGTGATGTGGATGAGGAGTCTGCGCTTCCTGTCCTTGGGCATAAAGAGGGCAGCGGCGATGAGTGCCTGCCCGGAAGCCGTCTGACCGGTAGGGGGCACGGACAGGAGCTGTCTGCCCTTGGTAAGCGATGAGATCATGCAGATCCCGTCGCTCTCGAAATAGGCATAGGCCTGGAAATGATTCCGGTAGCCGGTGAGCGCTTTATGGATAGCGGCGACCGTGTTCTCTACAATCCGCCACTTGGGGCCGCGCATTGAACCACTTGCATCGATGATGAGGGTCACGTTCCAGTCCATGGACGGTCTAGCATCGAGACGCTTGAAGCACCTGTCCGAGATGGCGGCCCGGTAGAGCCGCCGGGCGTCCAGTTTGCCGCTTGGCAGACCCCGACTCCATGCCGTCTCGCGCTCCGAATATCCCAGGAATATGGTCTTCAAGCGTCCAACGAGACCCCGGTCTATAACCGGATGGGCGGAAATCTGATAGTCCCAGCGCGAGGTCGGGATGACATCTTCTCGCTCAGAGCCTAATGCGGAGTAGATGAGCGGCGTGATGTCCGCCGAAGTGGCGGCTAGGTGGATCTTGATCTCTTGGACGAGTTCTGAGGAAAGCACCGCACTGCTGGCCCGCCCCTTACAAAATGGCTCTCGCTCTTCTCCAGGCCCTTCCCGCCCTTGATACCACAAGAGCCTTTTATCAACGATCTTCAAAGGCGCTATCATCTTTTCGAGGGTATGCCAGGCCTCCCGGTAACACAGTGCACGCTGTTCGCATCGGGATATGATGCTCTCGGTGCTGCGGGTGATCAGGAGCTCGTGCGTGAGGAATACAAGTGCAGCCAGGGGTTCCGTGTAGATAGCGCTCATAACCAAGGAAGCCCCTTCCCCGGACATCTTCGCCCACCACAGATTGACGAGCGCATCCACGGACGGCTCCCCGGTTGATAACCTTCCCCAGGCTTCCTGTATGGCCTTCCTCCTGGCCTTTTGGAGATACAGGCTCAGGACGGATTCTTGGACAGCGTAGTCGACATAGATATCTTCGCCGGTTTGGATGATCTTCTGGAACCTTACCACCGCATGGGGAGCCATGTGCGTGAAATCATTTTCGAGGAGCTTCCAGACATGCTCGCTCCATTCGACCTGGTGGAGACCCTCGTGGATGACCAGCCCAACGAGGGCATCCACTTGTGCAGGCGGAACCGGATAGCGGCCCATGACTTCCGCGGGATCGAGGACGATGGCGGAACTGTCCCCCCGTGACATACCAGCGTATTCGATGTTCCCGATATTCGGCCCCAAATGCCCGGCAACCTTGCGCAAAGCTTTCAGGAGATTGGCGAGCTCCACGGCCTCCCAAGGCGAGGTGTTCCTTCGCCAGTACTCGGAGATCCCTTCGTGGGGAGGGCATCTGCTATCGATGGTCTCACTGCTTCCCTTCAGCACCTTCTCCATCTCCTGTTCAATACGTCAGATATTCCATTCCGGCCCCCTTCTCCCTGGCGCCGAGTTCCAGGTGCAGGGAGAGAAGCACGGACTCGAGGATGTCAGAATTCATTTGCAGGCTTGCGATGAAGGCATCCTTCACCGGGGTCCCCAGGCTGGCCATTTCGGCGATCATGAGGGTATGTCGCGTGGATACGACCATGGGTTCGTGTTTGTTACTCCTCAATCTGTTGGCCACATTCACGATGGTCAGCGCTTCAGCCTCGTCGATTCCTGCCTTGAGGCACAGGACCTTGGCCTCCACATCGCCCGGCAGATAGTCGAGCGTCGTGACGTAGAAGCGGTCCCGCAAGGCTGCATCGAGCATCTCGGTGCCGACGAACTCCTCGCCTTCGTTCAGGGTGGCGAAAAAGACCACCCCGTCCGCCACCTTGATGTGTCCCATCTCGTCGATCCATACGCTGCGGTCCTCCGCGAGGACGGAAAAGAGCATGTTCAAGGCCTTGGGATGTTCGGGCCGGTTGATCTCCTCCAGATGAATGACGCAGCCCGGGGTCTGGATCGCTTGCGGAAAGAGGAACTCCTGGTAATACGTTTCACCGTTTTTGAGCCGGTGTTCGCCGAAGAGCTGCCCCGGCTCGGACAGGATACCGATCTGGAAGGTAGCCAGCGGCCGCGAGTTGCGTGCTGCAAACTGGCGGACCAAAGTCGATTTTCCACAACCCTGTTTCCCGACCACGAGGACGTTGACCGGGTGACGTGCAGAGAGTTTCCGAATCATCTCCAGGTTCTCAATCACGTCGGCCTTCAGGAAGAAGTGTTCCTCTGCTTTGGGAACAGCTATGCTGGGCTTAAAGCCCTTTTCAATTTTTTGCTGCATCGTGGCCATGATCTCCGCGCATGGTTCCGCTACAAGCGTCCACCCTCATAATCTAGCGTTTTTAGAAAAAGAGCTCCTTTTGCCGCACATTGAGGAAGCAATGGAGCTCTTTGATGTTCCACCGGATATTCATCTCGCGCAACTGAACGATAATCGCCTTTGCCTCTGCCAAAAGCGTCGGATCCCTGGTTTTGGGTATGCGGGCGAGTCGCATGGAGAGCTCCTTCATCTGCCCTTGTTCGTTCTCGAGGCTCTCGGCCCGCGAAAAAACACACTCCGCACCGCACTGGGGACAGCGGCGCAGATCGGATTCCCCACACGCCGGGCAGCCGTTCATGCAGAGGTAGGGAAATTCGAGATAGTTGGCGTTAAAACCGCACTTATGACACGTAAGTTCCACTATCCGTCCTCCCTGAAAACCTGCTGTCCGCAGTTTTCGTATGCGCTCGATCCCTTTCTCAAGGCAGCGTCTATACCTTTGTCCGTGCATCTTCCGCCAGATTCTCGATCCCGGCAGATTTTCCCCACGGCGTCTCACCTGCACCCACTTTGTGGAGGGCCGTTCCCTGCAATTCATCCACACCGAGCCACGCCTGACAGTTGGGGCATTGTCTCAGTGAAATCGAGGCGTCAATCCGCGCATTGTAAAGGTAGCGGAACTTGCTCACCGGGGCTTCATAGTTACATTCCGTACACTGCATGATCTCCTCCTTGCATTCACTTCACTTCCCCCTGAGGACCGGGGCGGCTTCAGCATGCGTTTTAAGCGTCGCGCGCCCCTTTTTGCCCCAGGAAAAAGCACTTCCATCCCGCGGTCTTTACTCTCCCCCCGTCTCATCCAATACCTTGGACGGTACGCTGGATTATATTGTCTTGGGTCTTACGGCTGATATCCACAAAGTGCGCGCTGTAGCCCGCCACCCGCACGATGAGCTCAGGGTACTTCTCCGGATTCTTCTGCGCACTGCGCAGGGTGGTATCGGACACCATGTTGAATTGGACATGATCGATGCCCAGGTCCGACCAGGTCTTGAGGTATGCCCTCCAGAGCTGGTAGCCCTTTTCGCCGGCGAGCTGGGTGGGTGAAAGCCGCTGGTTGAGGAGGAATGCTCGACCGTGACCGATATGGTCGATCTTTGCACAGGATTTGAGCACTGCCGTCGGACCCTTCTTGTCGAGTCCGGGACCGGGAGATATACCGCCGTCATAGAGGGCATCTCCCAATCTCCGTCCGTTGGGTAATGCGCCGACGATGTTGGCATAGTGGATATTACCGCTCACATTCTCCGGGAGAATCGGCCAGTTGTTCCCGCACGGGTCCTTGATGACCTTGCTGAAACGGGCGCACTCTTCGAGACATCTGATCATGATGGAGTCCACATAGTCGTCATCGTTGCCCCACTTTGGCGCACCCTTCACGAAGTCGAGCCTCATCTCCTCATAGCCTTCCCAGTTGGCCTCCAGCGCAGTGATGAGCTGGTCCATGGTGTACTTCTTATCGTCGAACACGAGCTTCTTGACCGCTGCCAGGCTGTCCGGGTTCTCCACCCACGTGAAGGCCGTGATCCAGGCATTCCCGCGTTCGCCGACGGGGCTGACCGCATCCAGGCCCGATTCCACAGCCCGTTCGGATATGGAGGAAAGGAATGGACGGCCGAAAAGTTCCGGGTCCTTGTAGCGGCCGAGGTTCACGGTGCGTACAAGTACGCCGAAAAGCCATTCCATCTGCTTGACCCAGGCAGCAAAGAGCTGTTCGAAGTCGGTGAACTTCCGTGCATCGCCGGTCTTCGGCCCCATCTGCATGTTGACTACGTGGTCGTACCCGTTGTTGAGGGCATATTCGACGATCTTGGCGCAGTTGGCCGTGGCCGATGCCATGCGCATGGGCTGAAAGCCGTGCTTAGTGGTGGGACACGGCGACATGCACGCCTGGTGCACCCAGGTCCGGGCCTCCTCCAGCGGGTGGCCGTGCCAGTGCATGGCGTTCGCGATCAGGATGGGGTCGTTACGGACAGACGGGTATCCCAGCCCGTGGCGGATGCACTCGAATATCTCACGCATCACCTCGTCCTTGACTCTTGGATGCCACCTGAAGGCAAATGTGGGGTTGCTTACCCGTATCAGCCGCGCCGCCTGCATAAGCGCAATGGTCATGTCATTGCAGGCATCGCTCCCATCCTTGTTCACGCCTCCCAAGGTCCACACCCAGGTCCCGGTGATCCCCTGGAGCCCTTCCCGTGCCCATCGCGGCGCAAATCCGCCCAATTCATATGCCCGGATCAAAAATTCGCCGATGAGGTCCAAGGCCTCATCCTTGGTGATACTCTTGTCGATGTTCACGTCCTTGTTATAGTAAGGTCCGTGGTAATAATCGGGCCGCGCCGGCCACGCACCCTCGTGGGCCTCGAACAGGGCAATGGTATGGACGAAGAGGTCATACTGGAGCGACTCCTGGAGGGTACGGGGGGGGTTTGCCGGAACACGCTCGCAGGTCTCTGCAATGCGGAGCAGCTCTTCCTTACGTTTGGAGTCGGTCTCGTAGTTCTCTGCAATGATACGCGCCAGCCGGGCATAGCGCCTGGCATACCGGATACCCGCCTGGAGGATGGTCTTCATGGCGATCCAGTTCTGGATCTTGTCATAGAGCGGCAGGATGTCAGGACCAGGTTTGCCCATGGTCTTCTCCTCTGCCTTTTCAATATTCGCATCAATCTCGGCGATGATGTCCTCAAAGGCACGTTCCCCTGTCATGTAGTATTCGTAGTTCTTGCCCGAGTAGCCCAGGGCCGAGGTCGGCGCTCCCCATCCGATGGCCCCGCTCAGGAACTTCACGGCATCCTCCGGATCGAGGACCCGCGCCAGCTTGTCGATCGCGGTCTGCCCTCCCCAGTAGGCATTGAGCTCTGCGACCTGCTTCAGTGACTCTTCTACGGGTTCCGGCATGATGCCCGGCTCGTTGTAGAGCTCTTCGTTCAGCATACTTGCACCGTCGAGGCGCCAAACGATCGTGTGGGGTGCGCTGCCGAAGTAACTCACGATCTGTGCATTATCGGTGATAAAGATCGATATGTTATCCAGGGCATGCGCATTGGCCTTCGCCCTCCTGAGCATGATGGGGTCGTTCTTCCACCAGTTCCACATGTCCGTGAACAGTTTCGGGTACTCCAGGTCCACCTTGATCCCCGGTGCATAGTTGCCGCCCAGTGCACCCTTCTTCCAGACCGCCTTACGAAGATAGTCCAGCCTCTTGGAACGCTTCTTCTCTGCGATCCACCACCATTCCTGGTTCTTCTCCAACTCCTCTACACTCACATTGACTGCTGCTTCTGCCATAATTTCCTCCTTGTCTAAAGTCCCCCCTATTATAGTCTCTGCATCGTTTTGGACAGATCCGTGGTCTCCACTCATCACTTCATTTCTTCTCGAAATCAGAGCACTTGGCTGCATCCTTCTCGGCCGTCACCGGTTTCGCTTTATAGTAGGCCTGCCGCGGATCGACCACCTTCTGGACACAATCCCCCCTGTTCTGGTCCTCCTTGAGCGCGAAAAATTTCTTGCATTCCTTACATGCTGGCATTTTAGTTCACCTCCTTTTTATTTTCTCCTGACTTTTCAGGCCATCGCTCCTGGTGTTCCCATCACAATTTCTCCATCTGACGCTGGGCTCTCCGATAAGCAGGGTCAGCGCACTCGTTACCGTCTTTGTCGATAAGATCCATGCGCACAAAATGGCTGCAGCGGTGCGCATCCGTGTTGAAGAAACCGACCATGCCCATCTCGCCCTCCATCTTGTATACAGGCGGATCGACACTGATGTTGGAGCCGATCTTAAGGGCCCGGCACGTCCCTCTTCCATCCGAGGCGTAGGCATTCTCCGAGAAGTTCTTGCAGATGCCGCAGGCCACCTCCGGGATGGTTTCCCGCTCCTCGACGCTGGTCGCTTTGGTTGCCTGAGCGAACATACTCTCTTTCACCTGACTCCATTCGTCCCTTCTTGACATATGTCCCTCCCTCTTTGATTAAACTCAATCCCTCCGCGTTGGACTCGCATTGCCTCATTTCAAGGATTGTTTCATAATCCCGAAACAGCCTCTGTCGCTTCGAACCCGGAGCCTCCAATCGTGGTTCTGAGTCCCTTTTCCCGGTAAAGGTCGGCCTGCACTTCCAGAAAAGACGGGTCCAGCGCCTCGATATCCTTGTATTCCCAGTCAATGCCGAGCCATGCGTACTTATCCTGGCACCAGTTGTGGTACGGCAGGAGATCCACCCTCTGGATCGGCCCTGGCAAGCTTGCCAGGAAATGGGAGAAACGCTGGTGGATATCGAGACTGTCATTGAAATCAGGGATGACCGGGATGCGCACCCAGATCTCTCGGCCGGTTTTCGCGAGGCGTGCCAGGTTAGATAGCAAGCGCTCATTGCTTACACCCGTCTTTTGCATATGCAGGACCGGATCGAGATGTTTGAGGTCAAACAGAACGATATCCACATAGGGAAGGAGGTCATCGAGCACCTGATAATCACAATGTCCATTGGAATCGAGACAGGTGTGAATACCCCGCGCGTGTGCCGCCTTGAGCAGTGTGGCTGAAAATAACGCATTCGCCGTCGGCTCGCCACCGCTCAGGGTCATGCCGCCGCCCGAATTCTTGTAGAAGGGCATGTCTCTTTCCACCTCAGCGAGGATCTCATCCACGGTCATGGGCTTGCCGACGACTTGCAGGGCATCATAGCGGCAGGCATACACACACTGCATGCACAACGTGCACCGGCTCCTAATAATCTTCTGGTAGGGCGAGTCCTCTGCCTGGGACTCCTCCGGGGCAATGGGCGGAAGAACAGCATCGTTCGGGCATACGTCCAGGCATGCCCCGCACTGGATGCAGAGCCTCCGCTTCCAGTAGAGCTCCGGATAGGGAGCTATGGTCTCGGGATTATGGCACCAGACACACCGCATGGGGCATCCCTTGAGAAAGACATTCGTCCTGAAACCTGGGCCATCATTGATGGCGAAACGCTGAACATCGGTGATTAATACGCTATCTTCCATGGCTTGCTCTCCCCTGTCATGCACCCTCTTCACATATTTATTGGAGAAGGTCCTCGGTGAGGAGCCGCATGTTGTCTACCCGCTCCATTTCAGCGACCGTATCTGCAAGCTTCTGTGCCTTCTTCTTTCCCAGGATGGGGCCGACGAGGTCCATGAACTTGCTCCTGACCCGATTCTGTTTCACGGTGAGCGGCGGAATCTGCTGGAGGATGTCCGAGAAGTGCTTGTACACTTTCCCCTCCTTGGTCTCTATCTCCACGATCGCCTCCAAGGCCTTCATCTCCGGGTCATGGATCACGGTAATCTTTTTCATCAAAGCCCGTACTGATGGATCGCGCACCTTGTCATCGGTAAAGGCCTGAATGCCGGTCTGGCTCCGCAGGAGTGCGTTAGCTACGCAGTAGGGGATGCTGAACTTGCCTTCCAAACCGTTAACCGGTGCGGTCTTTCCCGCTGCATCGAGGGCGAGCCTCGAGGAATGCACGCAGATGCCCTTGATATCGGCCAGCGCAATCCGCTCCTCCTTCACGAGCGTCAAGGCGGCCTCAAGGGGGGAGTGTGTGGCATGACAGGAGGCATGGTACTTCTGGGAGAGATTCTGCACGTCCCATCCCAACCCGAGGAGAGCGACGATCTCCTCATTCACCTTGCCCCGTAATGCCTCGAAGAACCCTTGTGGTCCTTCCAGGATATCATCGGCGCTCGTGAACCCATCCTGGGCGAGGAGCGCAGCCATGAGCCCGGCCTGAGAGGCACGGCCCGCGTGGAAGGGCTTGCACATCGTGCCGAATACCCGCTTCAAACCCGAAGATTGCGTCCCTCCGATCCCCAGCGCGTACACCGCCTGCTGTTCATCGAGACCCAGGAGCCGGGCGCAACCCGCCGCGGATGCAAGATGGCCGAGCGTGGAGGTCGCATGCCAGCCCGCCATGTAGTGGTCGAGGCTCGCGCACGCCCCGATGGTACCGCCCACCTGGAGGCCGATGAGGTAGGCGGTGAGGAAATCCTGCCCAGGCTTTTGCTTCCATTCGGCCAGGGCCAGGAGGGCGGGAAAGAGCGTGACGGACGGGTGTCCGAGGAAGGATACCAAGGTATCGTCATAATCCAGGGCGTGCGAAGCACTGCCATTGATGAGGGCGGCGTGGGACACGTCCTTCTTCATCTTGTGACCGATGATGGTCGCCTGTTCGTTTCCCCCCACCATGCTGGCATAATCGATGAGCTTCAAGACCAGGGGGTCGTCCTTGCCTCCGAATGTCACGGCAAGCCAGTCCATGAAGGCAACCTTGGCATGGTCATAGGCCCATGGGGGAATCGTCGCGGCGTCGGTATGTACGATAAAACCAGCCAACTTCTTCGTAAAACCATGTGCATTCACCGTCATGGCACCTCTCCTCTTTAAAAAGCCCAATCCCCCCGACCCTCCTCGATCTCAAGGGAGGCCAAGGCTCCACCGGCTTGTGATGGGGCGGCGCTTCACGCCGTGCCTATCACAAGCCAGGCGTTGGAATGGAAAATTTCTGCAGCATTTCCTCCACGGCTGTGTAGGGATCGACCTCCTGGGCCAGGATCCTTTCTATCGCATGCTCCAGCCTTCCATCCTGCGTCAGCCGCTCCCGAACCATGCGGGAAACCTCATGCTCCATAAGGGAGAGGATCTCTTCCCTGACGAGACCTCGCTCTCGATCACGCCGCTTCTTCGTCTGCATGAATGCACGGAGGAAGGTCACGAGATCGTCGAGGCCCTCCTTGGTCACGGACGAGGTTTTCATCACCTGTGGGGTCTGAACGCCCTCCTGGCCAGAAAGGGTAAGCATGGCCTCGATCTCCTCCACCATCTCGTCCGCCCCTTCCCGGTCAGCCTTGTTCACCACGAAGAGGTCGGCGATCTCCATAGTGCCGGCCTTGATCGCCTGGATGCTGTCCCCTTGGCCGGGGAAGCAGATGAGCATGACGAATTCGGAGGCTCTGACCACCTCGATCTCGTCCTGCCCCACACCCACAGTTTCGATGATGACTACATCCTTGCCGGAGGCATCAAGGATGCGTGCAACGTCCCGGGCCGCCTGACACAAACCGCCCAGAACGCCGCGCGTCGCCATGGACCGGATGAAGATCCGGCTGTCTACGCTGATATCCCTCATCCTGATCCGGTCTCCGAGCAAAGCCCCACCGGAGAAAGGGCTGGATGGGTCAACTGCGATGATCCCGATTGAGAATCCCTGATCGCAAAGCCTTCTGGCGATCGCATTCGTAAGCGTGCTCTTTCCCGCACCCGGCGAACCGGTGATACCGAATACAGTGGATGTTCCGGCAAGCGGATAGACTACCTTCATTGCATCCTTCCAGCCTGCCTCCCGGTTCTCCACATAGGTGATGAGCTTCGCCAGCGCACGTACATCCCCGTCCTTGACGGCTGCGATCATCCTCTCCCAAGGTTCTGCCATTGGCCTATGATCCTCTCCTGTACACATCAGAGTTTAACCGGCTGGGCCTCGCCAAACACCTCGCGCAGCACATCGCAGATCTCCTGCAGGGTCGCCAAAGCCTCAACACACGCGCAGATGGAGGGCATGAGGTTTTCCTTCTCGTCCTGCGCGCTCATCTTGAGGGTTTGCAGAGATTCTTTGACCGCCTGATCGTTCCGTTCCCGCTTCAACTGGGCCAGGTTTGCCTTCTGGCGCTCCTCAGCCATTCTCAAGAGCTCGGGGTCATAGGTGTCCTCCACGACCCTGTTGATCATGACCTCAATTTCGTTCGGCCCGGTAAAGCTATTCACTCCTACGACGAACTCCTGCTTGCTCTCGATTTGTTTTTGGCGTTCATAGGCACTCTTGGCTACCGCCCGATGCATGAACCCGTTCTCAATGGCAGCCACTGCGCCACCCATCTTCTCGATCTTCTCCAGTTCTGCAAGGGCTTCTTCTTCGGTGGCGTCGGTGAGCGATTCCATGAAATAGGAACCAGCCCAAGGATCGCAGACGTCCGCCACCTTGGTCTCGTAGATCATGATGCGTGTGGCATCGAGTTGGAGTTGGACCGCCTCCTGGGAGTGACCGAGGCCGAGCGGTTCGTCGAAGGGAGGAAAAGCCCCGGGAATGCCCCCGGACATGCCGGCGGCCATGCCGCCGATTACCGCCCGCACGAGGTTGTTGAGCGGTCGCTGAAGGGTAGTGCTCGAGCAGCCGATATGCGCCGTGATTGGTTGGCGGATCAGCATGCTCCTTGCATCCTTGGCACCGAAGCGTTCCTTGAGGATGCGGGCCCACATCCTCCGGGCGGCGCGTTGGAGGGCGATCTCCTTGTATATCTCCATGCTGCCGCCGAAGGCATTGAAGGTGAACTTCGGAGCAAAACTATCGATAGCAAGTCCGCCCTCCAAGCCTGCCTGGATGTAGGCTATGCCATTGGCTAGGGAGAAGGCGAGATCCTGGATGCGACTGGCGCCCGCCTCCCGCATGTGATACCCGCCGATCGAATTGATGTTGAGGGCTCTGAGGTACTGCGTGCAGAAGACGCAGGTATCGCGGAAGAGCCGCATGGAAGGCCGCGGCGGAAAGATATACGTCCCACGCGCAATGAACTCCTTGAGAATATCGTTCTGCGGCGTACCTCTCAATTTATCGAGGGGGATGCCGCGCTGTTTTGCCAGTGCAGCATACATGGCGATGATCACGGCGGCCGGGGCATTGATGGTGAAGTTAGAGGGTACTTTATCGATGTCGAGTTCCCCGGTGTAGGCTTCATAGATGATCTGAAAATCCCTGAAGGAGTCTATGGCGACCCCGACCCGGCCCACCTCCCCTTCCGCATACGGACTGTCCGAATCATAGCCGCACTGGGTGGGGAGGTCGAAGGCGATGTTCGGTCCACCCTTCCGGCCCATGGAATGCATCCTTTTCAGATAGTCCCGATAATCAGCGGCAGTGCCGAACCCCCCATACTTCCCTACCTGTCCGCCGCCCCAATCAGGACGGTAGCCCATGCGGGCGGCCTCGCTCGCGTATGCCTGCCAAAAGTCGAAGGGTTGGTTCCCTGCCGTGAACGGATACTGACCCGGAAAGCCGACCTTCTCCAGAAAGTTGCCATGCTTGATGGAAAGGGGGGTATAGAATCTGGTCGGGCTTTCCTGTAGATTGAAGCGCTTGACGCGCGGGTACAAAACTTTTTCCTCCCATTCCTGGAGGGCGACCTCGATTTTCTTTTTATCGTTCCCCATAGTTTTCATCACCCGTTTTATAGCAGCCTCTCTACTCTATTGAAGGCTACGCTGAGCAGTTCGGGACGTATGTCCGGATATATGCAGCGATATCCTTGATCGGAGTACCGGCGGTGAAGACCGCAGCCACACCCATGCCCTTCAGGGCCGCAATATCGCCTTCAGGTATGACGCCGCCCACGATTACGAGGATATCGTTCGCATGCTGGGTCTTCAATCCATCCATGACTTTTTGCGTTAACGAGAGGTGGGCGCCGGAAAGGATAGAGAGGCCAATCACCTGGACATCCTCCTGTATGGCGGCATTGACGATCTGACCCGGGGTCTGTCGCAAGCCCGTATAAATGACCTCGAAGCCCTCATCCCTAAGCCCGAAGGCCACGACATGGGCGCCTCGTTCGTGGCCATCCAGACCTGGCTTGGCAATCAGGACCCGAATCTTCCTCTCCTGATTCATGAAAAATCCTCCTAAGCTTTTGATCTCATCCATAGCAATGCATTGAATAAAAACCCTTAAAAAGCGCCATGCACGATTGAACATATATACACGATATACGCGAAAGAGAGCAAGGATAATGCCAAGATGAGTTGGGTTTTTATCTTATTGATTATATTGTTAAATTTACAGGAGAGATAGTAATCAGGGTGGTATGCTGGACATCTCTGTCCCTGGTGACCAGGCTTGAAACAAGGCCATTTGACTGCAGCCGAGGGATTCAAGGGGATATTTGGAGGAAGGGATCAGAATGGGTCAAATGTGCCCACCAGCGGTCACAGGAGTCCAAGCCGCTTCAATTTCCGCGTCAAGGTCTTCCGGGATATCTTCAGTGCCTCAGCGGCCTTGCTCTTGTTCCAGTGGTACTTGTTGAGGGCGTCCATGATGACCTCTTTTTCCACACTGTCAGTGTGTTCATGGAGATTGAAGTCATCCCTGATCTTCTCGACCTTTGCCGCACTGCATTCTTCACCCGGAGGCTTTTCTGTCGCGGGTGGAAGGAAGTCGATACGGCCGACGGTGAAGTAGCGCTGGATAACATTCTGCAGCTCGCGGACATTGCCCGGCCAGTCATGATTGATCAAAGCCTCGAGAACATTGCCCGGGAGCGAGGGTATCCTTTTCCCCGGCGAATGGGCGCGCAGGAGGTGTTCTACAAGCAGCGGGATATCCTCCTTGCGCTTCCGCAGAGCCGGGAGGTAGATGGGGATGATATGAATGCGGTAGAAGAAGTCCTCGCGGAAGAGCCCCCTCTTCGATTGCTCCAGGAGGTTCTTGTTCGTAGCGGCGATGATCCTGAAATCGGAGTGTTTGGTGCAGTTGCTCCCCACGGGGGAATAACCGCCCCCCTCGATGGAGCGCAGGAGCTTGGCTTGGATGTTCAGGCCAAGCTCGCCGACCTCATCGAGGAACAGGGTGCCGCCATCGGCCATATCGAGATATCCAGGTTTGTCATTGATGGCCCCCGTGAAGGCGCCTTTCTTGTAGCCGAAGAATTCACTCTCGATCAGATTCTCCGGGATGGCGGCGCAATTCACGGGCACAAAGGCCTTGCCGGAACGGCTGCTCATCTCATGGATGGCCTTGGCCACCAGTTCCTTGCCCGTGCCCGATTCCCCGTAGATGATGACATTCGCATTCGCGGCAGCGGAATTCAGGATGAGCTCATACACATCCTGCATGGCACTGCTTTTACCGATGATGTCCCCGAAGCGATAGCGGTCCTTGATGATGGAGGAACGCAGGATGATGTTCTCTTTCCTCAAGTAGGCTGCCTCCTCCTGCATGGATATCTCTTTCAGCTTCGTATCGGTGATGTCCCGTGCCGTCAGCAAAACGGCAGGGTTGCCTTTCCAGCGGATGAGGTTCCCCCGGCCCTCAACCCAGATATCCTGTTTGTTATCATTGCACCAGCGGGACTGAAAGAACCGCTCAGTTGATTTCCCGGACTCCAGGGAAGCGAGAAGTTCCTGGAAGTAGATTTCGAAATCCTTATTGATGAAGTACATAATATCCTGGCCGAGGAGTTGGTCCGGATCGGAAAATCCTGAAATAGTGGCGAAGGCCTTGTTGGCGAAGAGTATCTTTGAGCCGTGGAGGAGGGTGACTCCCTCGGTCATACGCTCGGCAAAGATGCGGTACAGGGCCTCGCTCTCCAGGAGGGCACCCTCGGCCTGCTTGCGCTTGCTGATATCAAGGCCTATGCCCAGCACATAGGACGTTCCATCGATCTCGGCTCCTACCCCCGTAAACAGATACGGGATGTACATGCCATCTTTGGTCAAGATACGGGCCTCAACGATGCCTTCTCCGTTCCTGATAGCATTTTTGATCGCATGCTTTACCAGGGGCAGATCCACCGCATCGAAGACGTCTTTCAAGCCCCTCTTTTCCGTAATGAATTCCTCAGATTTATAGCCCGTGATCGCTTCGGCATTCTGGTTCCACTTGTGGAGTTGATACTTGTCATCCAAGACATAGAAGAGGCCGGGTAGGCTCTTGATGAGCATTTCGAAGAACGTATTCCTGCGCTCAAATTCCTTCAAAGTTTCTTCAAGATGCGCGATCCTCGTGAGGAGAGCAGAGACATGTTCTCCCGCTACATCCTTGACGCCATGCGACGCCATACTGTAGCCTCCTAGCTCAATTCAGATCATGATAAAAACATGGCATATTCGCCATGCAATCTCAAATAATGCATCAAATGCTATCATGATAGCATATTATTAATCATGCTGTAAAGATAGAGAAGGATATGAGCATTATAGGGACAACGGGGTTCCATTCCCCACCATCTCCCCCCGATGTTTTAGGGTGAGGTTCATGGCGGCGCAATATCATCGCTTCTGCCGAGCATAGGTTCCCATGAGCTCCCCCTCGGCCAGCACATGTCCCTGCATCGCCTTGAGCAACGCCCTCTTCGTGGCTTTCTCGGGCTGGATGGAGATGGCGGTATCCAGAGCATAGAGGCTGATGAAATAGCGGTGCTTCCCGAAAGGCGGACAAGGCCCGCCGTAAGCGTGTCTGCGCCAGGAGTTCCTCCCCTGCCGCGCGGCATTGGCAAGCGTTTCCCCCTGCGGTTGGGCCTCGGGAAGGGCGGTGAGATCCGGCGGGATATTGTACACGATCCAGTGGATCCAGGCCGGGATCAGGAACTTCGGCAAGGGGATATCGGGGTCCTCCATGATGAGGACAAGGCTCTGCGTCCCCGCGGGGACTTTTCCCCACGCGATCGGGGGAGATAAATTCTCTCCGTCGCAGGTAAAACGGGAGGGTATCATTCCCCTTGTTTGAAAAGCCGGGCTTGAAACTTCCAGGTTTTCCATCAGCATATCCTCCTATGCTTGTGTGATATGCGTCTGCGTGGCTACATCGGAATATTCCCATGCCGCTTTGGATAGCGCGGAGGCCTCTTCTTCGTGGATAGGAATGCGAGCGAGCGGATGAGCACTCTGCGCGTCTCCCGCGGCTCGATGACATCATTGATGAAGGGATTGTACGCCGCCTCGCGCATGGGATTGGCGTAGCGCTCTTCGTATTCCCTCAAGAGCTGCTCCCGCAGCTTCTCCGGCTCCGGTGAGTTGCGGATCGACTCTCCGAAGAAGAGCTCTACCGATGCCTTTGCCCCCATGACGCCGAGTTCGGCAATCGGCCAGTAGAAGAGCATATCCGTCCCCACTTGGGCCGGGATGACGCCCATGCCCAGGTTCCCCCCGCCATAGGACTTGCGCATCACGACACCAATGCGCGGGACCGTGGACTCACAGAGGGCATACAATACCTTCGCCCCGTGGCGGATGATACCACGATGCTCCTGATCCTTGCCCGGCAAATAGGCCGAAGTGTCTACGAGCAGGATGATGGGGATATTGAAACAATCGCAGAACCGCATGAACCGTGTCTGCTTGTCCGAGCTGTCGACCGTGAGGCTGCCGGCGAGGTAACACGGCTGGTTAGCCACGACCCCCACGACCTCTCCGCCGAGGCGGGCAAAACCCACCACCATCTCGGGGGCGAACTCGGGCTTGATTTCAAAGAATTTGCCGTTATCAACGATGCAGGCAATCGCCTTGCGCACATCATAAGCCCGCACGGCCGAGGAGGGAACGATGCTGGTAAGTTCATCTGTGAAACGCTCCGGGTCATCGCCCAGATCCTTCTGCGGCGGCCTTTCATCAGCGTTTTGCGGGAGATAGGTCAGCAGTTCCCTGATGGCATCGAGCAGCTCCCTTTCACCCGGATACCGCCTGTCAGACACACCGGACAGCTTGCAGTGCACCTCCGCCCCACCCAGCTCGTCCTTGGACAATTTCTCTCCCGTAACCACCTCGACCGTGCCGGGCCCGGTGATGAACATGTGACTCTGCTTGTCTACCATGAAGATGAAATCGGTCAACGCGGGAGAGTATACCGAGATGCCGGCGCAGCTCCCCATGATGGCCGCGATCTGGGGGATGAGACCCGAACCCTGTGTATTGGGATAAAAGATAGCACCCCCATGCTTCTCCATGGCCTCACCGAAAACGCTCCGCGAGTTCATATCGGGTATGCGCGCCCCAGGCGAATCATGCAGGCCGATAAAGGGTACCCCCATGTCGAGGGCCTGCTCCACTGTACGATACATCTTGAACCCGTGCATGGGGCCGATGGAACCGCCCTTTACCGTGGCATCCTGTGAATAGACACAGACCATCTTTCCGCCAATCTCTCCATACCCCGCCACGAGTCCATCGGCTGGTATTCCCTCCAGGTGACCGATGATGAAATTCGTCTCTACGAAGCTGCCCTTATCCAGGAGATATTCGATCCTTTCGCGGGCAGTAAGCTTGCCTTTCGTACGCAGTTGGGCGATCTTCTCTTCGCCTCCACCCTTCTGCGCCGCCGCTTTCACTTCCTGAAGCCTCTTGATCCTGCGTTCATATTTTTCATCCATACCGCTATCCCCCAGTGAATATGTACACATGCCCACGGTCCACTCGGGGAGGATGAGGCGCATGGATTTCTGTCTTAAGCATCACGATCCTCACCCTCAGCCGCAGGTCAACCGCAAAGGCTCCAATGTATTTATCAAATACAAACCTTGACATGCAAATAAATTCACTCCTGGCAGCTGCTCACATGATCACGGCCAGGACATCGTTCTTTTTCACACTCTCGCCATTCTTGAAGGGGATCTCCCGTACAACTCCTTTGACTGGGCTTACGATGAAATTCTCCATCTTCATGGCTTCGAGAATCAGCACCACGTCGCCCTCGTTCACCAGCGCACCCTTATCCACCTCGTAGCGAATGATCAACCCGGGCATAGGCGCCACGATGAGAGTTCCCGGATCAGATCCTGCGGCAGTCCCTCTCGATGCAGGATTAACGTAAGGTGCAGAGGACAGAGAGGTCACCGCCGCCGCCTCAGGTAGGGCAGAAACCCGGGGAAGAGACGTCAGAGAGGGCAGCGGAGACGTTGCGGTCTGCTTCAGCGGTGTACTGGCCACAATGAGCGGCTCCCCGCCTGTCTGCTCGAGCGCCACATCATAAGCGGTGCCATTGAGATAGACCGTAAATGTGCGCATCCCCGAACCTTGTGGGGTGGCTTCCCTCTTCGGCTTCTCCACGTGCAGCCCGGCCTTGGCGTTCTTCACGAGCACCTCTTCTGCCTTGACCTCTTCGATGGTCTTAGGGTGCACCTCCTGCGGGATCTCTTCGAGCCCATACTTCCATTTCAGGAAGCGTTTGCCTGTGGTCGGATAGAGGGCGTAAACAAGGACATCGTCGATATCCTTGGCTAAACCATCAACCTCGTGCTTGGCCTTTTCGAGCTCCGGTTCGAGAACATCCGCGGGACGGACGGTGATGGGGTTTTCGCCCCGCGGGTAATCCTCGAGAGCCTTCTTCTGCACCTCGGGATCGATCGGCACAGGTGTCTGCCCGTAGAGACCGTAGCAGAGGTCCTTGACTTGGGCGGTGATCATCTTGTAGCGCTCATTCGCGGTATCGAAGAGCACGTTGTTAACCGTCTGGATCCCGACGATCTGACTTGTCGGTGTAACGAGCGGGACTTGCCCAAGTTCACTCCGGACGATGGGGAGCTGCCGGAAGACCTCGTCGATTTTGTCGATGGCATCCATTTCTTTGAGCTGATTGACGAGGTTCGAGAGCATCCCTCCGGGGGTCTGGTGGAGGAGGACGTTGATGTCGATGATCGAAACCTTATCATCGAGGAGGTGCCTATATTTCGGCGAGACCTTCTCCAGGTACTCACTGCAGCGGGCGAGGAGATTGATATCGAAGCCTGTATCCCGGGTCGTGTACCTGAGCGTCGCGACCAGGGGCTCGACTGCCGGATGGGATGTTCGATAAGCCCAGGTCGAGAGGCACGTGTCGACGATATCCACCCCGGCCTCGACGGCCTTGAGCAATGCCATATCGGCCATGCCCGAAGTGAAGTGACTGTGGAGGTGGATGGGGACCTTCACCATCTCCTTGAGGGCCTTGATGAGCGCATAGGCATCATAGGGGGCGATGAGACCCGCCATGTCTTTGATGCAGATTGTGTCTGCGCCCATATCCTCCAGGTTCTTGGCCTTCCTGAGGTAGTACTCGAGGGTGTAAACCTGGCCGCCCATGCGGGATTCAGTCAGCGAGTAGCAGATGGCGCCCTGGAAGTGCTTCTTGAACTGCTTGATGACCTTGACCACGGTCTCGAAGTTCCGGAAATCGTTGAGGGCATCGAAGACACGGAAAATGTCTATCCCGTTCTCGCAGGCCCGTTCAACAAAGGCTGCGGCGACATCATCGGGATAGTTCCGGTACCCGACCAGGTTCTGTCCCCGCAGCAACATCGAGAAAGGTGTCTGTTTGACATGCTTCTTCAAGCTCCTGATCCGCCCCCATGGGTCTTCACCTAGGAAGCGATGCATGGTGTCGAAGGTTGCCCCGCCCCAGACCTCCATGGAATAGAAGCCCACCGTGTCCATCTCTTCCGCGATAGGGATGAGGTCCTCGGTTCTACCCCGGGTGGCAAAAAGGGACTGGTGACCATCACGGAAGGTTAAATCCTGGATCTTGAGCGGATGCGTCGACTTGACCGGTCCATCATCCAAAAGCCCGGCAAAGATTGTACCGTGTCGTATGTTCTTCATCCAAAAGCTCTCCCTTTCTCTCACCGTGAGATTCCCCGTTCATGGTTAAAGGACCGGCAGGGCACTTGGATTAGGCAAAGCATCCCCTGTGATATGTCTCTGCCGGTGATACCCTGCCTTTGCCATGCTGGAAAAAGTCCCCTCCCTCTTCATCTCATCGTGACTTTTGGTCCGGATGCCGGGGAAGAATCCCGGACCGTAGCATATCCAATTCTGCCCAACACCTTGCTCTAAACATAATATAGCAATAATAGTGCCATAAAGACAATAGAGTGGTTTTCCTAAAAAACACCGAGAGAATCACATAAGGAGCTTTTCAGGGGTGGAAGCGGGCACGTGTAGACAAGAGGCACAGCAGAAGGAGGCATTTCTTCCAACACATAGCCCATGGCTGCTATGTAAACGAGATGCTGGTCTTGTGCATGACAACTTTTCCTGCCGGATGCAGGTGCGATAATCCCTGGT
>Ga0315284_10003724_pt1 | contig 21651 bp, 10 predicted proteins | sample YL17G09_16_MG_FD_203696 | JGI IMG/M metagenome (GOLD analysis project Ga0315284, IMG submission 203696) | Sediment microbial communities from Yellowstone Lake, YNP, Wyoming, USA - YL17G09_16 | ecosystem: Environmental > Aquatic > Freshwater > Lake > Sediment | place: USA: Wyoming | collected... | reverse complement strand
GCGTCCTTGGAGACGAAGAGGAGCTCCTTGCCGCTCGGGGAGGTCCAGGAGGTGACGTGCGCTCCGTGGAGGTAGACGGTGGCGGAGGATTTCTGATTTTTTTTGTTTATTTGGAAGAGTTTTTTTCCCCCCCCCATCTGATCGATCGATGCCTTTTCTTTCTCTTCCTCCTTGTATCCCAGCGCTTCTTCTTTACCTCGGGCCCGCGAAGCACCACACGCTCGAGGCCGTGCTCGTCCTTGGAGATTTGAGCCATCGTGAATTGATCGAGTTTGAGAGAAAGAGAGAGCGCTCGAAGAGAAAAGCTTGCAGGAGAGCTAGACAAAAAGAAAAAGCAACACTGTTGCAGTGAAGAGAAAAAAACGGAGAGCGAGCGTCAAAATTCATCAAGTTCGGTTCCTCTATCAGCACGAGGGAGAGAGTCCTCCGCGCGGGCGTCTCTTTTCTTTTCTTGCCTGCCGGAAGGTCCTGCTGATCAGGAGTCTCTCGTGGCCTCTCAGAAGATCACAAGGGATCTCACCAGAGCAGCTCCCTCTCTTTCCTCCTTGAGAAGCAAGAAAGACATTTCTGATGATGGAATCCCCTCGGGAGCTCGCCGAGGCCGTCGACGCAGCTCTGGCGGGCCTCGGCTGCAACGTGGCCGAGCTTCGCGCCGCGCTCAACAGGGCGAGGAAAGGCATGCTCGACCTGCTCCGCGTGCCGGTGAGTTGACTCTGGGCAACGAAGCAGTAGCTGCGGAGGCAGAAGAAGAAGAGGGAGAGTGCCTCTGAAATCAATCGCCGTCCTCCTTTGCCATCGATGCTCACCCTCTCTCTCTTCCTTCTCTCTCTCCCTTCTCTTCCTCCAACCTCTCTTCCTTGTCATTTCACAGCCTCCAAGTGCCTCCTCGAGGCAAGAGATCGCAACCATGCACCCTCAGACGCCGATAGGAAGGGTCAGGCTCGACGCCGGGGACGTGCAGCAGGTAAATTTGGATTGTTTTTTTTCTTCTCTTGCTCCCTCTCTTTCTCTTTCTCTCTCTCTCCCTCTCTCTCTCTCTCTTCCAACCTTTGGCTCACCTCCTCCCGCCTCCTCCACCAAAACACCACCCCCCCCAGGTCTACCTCCTCTCTGACGCCCTGCACCTCGACGAGGTCTCGGCCCTGCTCGCCCTCGTCACGGCCCACGACGAGCGCGGCTCCGCCACCGCGGAGGCCGCGGCGGGCGTCTTCTTCGACGAGCGCGCCGCCGTGGCGCGGACGCTCCACGCGCTGCTGTCCGCCGCGGCCGTGCCCTCGGACGCCACGCCGACGGCCGTGGCCGCGGTCGCGGCCGCGTTCGTGCGGGACCTGCTGGCCGTGACCGCCGAGGAAGGAGAGGCGGGAGGGAAGAGGGGGACGCGGTGCGCTCTGATCAAGAGGCTGGTCGAGGTCGTCGACGACGCGAGCCTCGAGCCCGAGGAGGAGGACGAGGGAGGAATGGCCGCTGTTCTGCCTGCCGTGCCTTCCTCGGCGACGCTCCCTGCCGCTCTTGGAGGCGCCGTCGTCGCAGCGGCTGCCGCCTCTGCTTCTCAGCAGCGGCAGCAGCAGCAGCAGCAGCAGCAGCCGCGACGAGCCCCCTCGCTGCTCTCGCTCGTCGTCGACGCGCGCGGCTGCGAGGTCGACCGCCGCTCGCTGGTCGCCGCCGAGCGCGCCACGCTCTGCGAGTGCCTGCTATTCGCGGTCAGGCTGCGGCGGACGCTGTGCCCGGCAGATGCCGCGGCGGTCGTAGACCTGGCGAGGGTCACGGCGCTGCGGGCGCGGTTTGCTCGGCGGCAGCAGCAGCTGCAGCAGGGGCAGCAGGCGCAGGGGCAGGGGCAGCTCCAGCAGCAGCAGAGGCAGAGGGGAGGAGGAGGCAACGGCGGGCAGCAGCTATTATCTCTCGAAGGAGGAGACGCGCCTTCGGGCCCGCTGCCTGCCCCGGCGGCTGTGACGCTCCAGCACGCGCACGTCGCCGCCCTGGCCGCCGTCGCGGCGCTGCTCCCCTCGGCAGCCGCAGCGCCGCTTTCCGCAGCAGGAGGAGCGGGAGCAGGGGGCAACGGCGACGAGCACGAGACGAGCGCCGCGGCCGCAGCGGCAGCTTCCGCAGCGGCAGCAGAGGACGACGCCGCGCTCTCCGCGCTCGCCTCCGACGCCGCCCTCTCGGCAAAGCTCGACGCCTCTGCCGCTGCCGGTGGTGGTGGTGCGGCATCAGCCGCTGCTGCTTCGCCGCCGCCGCCATTCAGCATGCTCTCTCCGCACTCGCAGTACCACCACTCCTCTCATCCTCCCCCCTCGACTTCCACCGACGACGAGAGCCTCGCCGCGATCCTGCGCGTATCGTGGGGCGCCCTGCTCTCGCTTCACGGGCCCGCGACGGCCTCGGCGAGGGAGCGGGCCGACGCCGCCGTCTCTTCAGGGCTCGAGGCGGGGGCCCTGCGCTCGCTTGCTGGGCTGCTGCGGTCGCCCGAGCTGGCCGCGGACGCGGCCCCCTCGGCGAGGAGGGCAGGCGCCGCCGCGGCCCACGACGCGCTGGCCGCGCTGCTCGAGTCAGACGCCGGGAGGGACGCCGTGTCGGACCTGGCGGCGCGCTCGTCGGAGCGGGCCGCGCTCGCGGCCGAGGCCGAGGAGGCCGCGGCCGCGGCGGCGGCGCGGGAGGCCGAGCAGGCCTCCGCCGCCGCCGCCGGGCTCTACTTGCCGGGCGACGGCTTCGGCGGCACTGCTGCTTCCGCCGCGGCGACCCCCTTCGCCTCCTCCTCCTCTGCTTTCGACCAGGGAGACTTCGCGGACCCGGCGCCCGACGCCGACGGGCTCGAACACGTCCTCGACCTGCTCGCGGCCTGCCTGTCCACGGCGCCCGAGCTCTGGCTCGACGGCGGCCTCAGGGCCGGCGTCGTCGCCGAGTTTCTGGAGTATTGCGCGTCGCACCCGGTGCTGTGCGAGGCGCCCGAGGCGCTCGCGGCCTACACGCGCGTGCTCTGCTCCGTGGCCCGCGGCGGGGCCGGAGGGGCGGCCGCCGTGCTGAACCAGCTTCGGAGCGGCAGTGGAGGAGCGGGAGGGGGCTCGGCGGCGGCCGTGAGCTGGCGGCAGGGCTTCGGGGCGATGATCGCCTACTGCGAGCGGTACAGCGGTCCCTCCTCGGCCTCGGCCTCTGCCGCTGCGGCAGAGGCAGCCGCTGCGAATGCCGTGAATGCCGTGAATGCCGCGTTGCTCTATGGCGGAGGTTCCTCGGTCGACATCTACGGGAACCCGATCCCCAACCAGCAGCTGCTGCAGCAGCAGCAGCAAGCAAACGCCCCCTCGACGACGACCCAACCTTCGGAGCTCGCCGTCCCCGACTCCGACGCCGAGGGCATGGCGGCCTACGCCCGCCTCGCCGCGGCCGTCCTGCGCTCGGCCCCGCGCTCCGAGGCCGCGGCCTGGCGCGCCGCGCTCGAGGCCGAGGCCGGCGGCGTGCCGCTCGCCGAGCTCGCGCTGCAGCTAATGTGCCACCCCGTACCGCAGCACCTCAAGGCGGCCCTGGACGGCCTGCTCGAGGCTCTGGCGCGGGAGCCCGGGGCGGCCTTGCCGCTGCTGGACCGCCTGGCGCTGGTGCTGCTGGCGCCGAGGGACGGCGGCCGGGGCGGGGGCGGGGGCGGCGGCGGAGGCGCCGCTGCCGCTCTCGCGCCGGCGACGTTCGGATACCTCTCCGACCTCGCCTCTTTGCCTCGACAGAACGGCGGCGGCGGCGCTGGAGGGAACTCTTCGTCTTCTATGCCCCGCTACGACGTCTCCTACCAGCTCTCCGAGGTCGAGGCCCGCTCAGAGGACTACTGCGAGACGCTGGCGCTGGTCAGGCTGCTGACGACGGCGCTGCGCCGCGCCGCGGCCGCGACCGCGAGCGCCGCGGGCGGCGGCGGCTGCGGGACCGGAGGAGGAGGAGCAGCAGCTTCGGCTTCGCCCTCGTCCTCCGCCTCGTCCTTCCTGCCCGACGGCGGCGTCCACTACGCCCACCTCGCCTCCTTCGTGCGCCGCGACGTCCTCGGCACCGTGCTCGTCCGCGGCTTCGCCGACCAGGCGCAGCGGTGGAGGCTGGCCTCAGCGGCGCTCGACCATGCGGCCGAGTGGCTGGCGCTGGCGCGGGGGAACCCGTCGGCGGCGCTCGACGCGCGGAGGTGGGCGAGCGGGAGCAGACAGCAGCAGGGGCAGCAGCAGCAGGGGCAGCAAGGGTTTGCGAGCGACGCGGCGAACGCGATGGCCCTCTACGGGGCGGCAGCGGGAGCAGCAGCAGCAGGGACCCGCTTCTCGGCCCCTTCTTCGACAGGCCCGCTGCCGCCGGCGCTCGAGACGATGCTCGACCTCCTGTCCGAGGGGGAGGCCTTCCGCGTCGCCCTCGCCGTGCTGGCTCCCGGGGCCGATGCCCTGGCCGCGGAGGCGCGCGCGCGCGTCGCCGTCGGGGCCGCCCGCGAGCGCGCCGTGCGCTCCGCGCTGCGGCTACTGCGGCTGGGGCTGCAGCTCGACGTCGCGGCGTTGGCGGCCGCGCGCGCGGCCGGGCTCCTCGGCGGCGGCGGCGGCGGCGGAGGAGGAGCACGGGCATCGAGCTCTTCCTCTTCTTCCTCCTCTTCTATCTACCAGCCTCTCGACAGGGCCCTCCGCCGCGAGCTCTGGCGCGTGCCCGCCCTGCTCGACTATTGCCGCTACGCGCCCGACCCCGGGATCCAAGCCGAGGCCCTCAGGCTCGCGCGGGAGCTGTCGCCGAGGCTGCGGGGCCCGGCCGCCGTCGACGCCCTGTTGCAGGCCGGCGCCGTCGGTCTCTTGCAGCAGCAGCAGCAGCAGCAGCAGGTTTTCCAGCAGCAGCAGCAGCAGCAGTACTCCTACTACCAGCAGCAGCAGGGAGGAGGCTCCCAGCCAGGCATGCCTCCCCTCCCTCCGTCGCCGTGTGCGCCCCGGACGCCTACGCCCCCCGCAGACAGGGTCCGCGACGGCTTCGCCGCGTGCCTGACCGACGGGCTCTTCGGAGCCGGAGCCAGGCCCCGCGCCGTGGAGGACCTGTGGTGGTGGGACGACGGCGGGAGCGACAACGGCGGCTGGGGCTCGGACGATGACGAGCAGAAGGCTTGCGACGAAAACGACGATGACGGCGACGGCGGCGGCGACGGCAGGGGCGACGGCCCCTCGTCCTCTCGCTTCAGGTGCTCTCGCGACCCTCGGGCCCGCCTCGTCCTCGACGTCCTGCTCGACTCGGCGGGCGCGGATGCCTCTCTCTCTCCCTCTCTGGCCCACCTGCTGCTCGGGTACGACGTCAGGCGGGGCCCGGCGGGGCTCGCAGCCTCGACGCTCGACGCGCGGTTTGGCGGCGCCTGCGCGGCGCCGCTGCTCCGCGCGGCCCTGACCCCGGCTCTCAGCGACGCCGACCCGGAGGCGGCCGCCGCCGTGCTCGAGGTGTTTGTCAGGTTGGCGAGCTCTCCGGCGCCCTGGCGTGGGGGCAGCGGCGCCGGAGGCCCCGCGCGGGCGCTGCTGCGGCAGGCTCGCGTCGTCCCTCTGCGCCTGGCCGCGCTGGCTGCCGACGTCCGCGGCGGCGGCGGCGGCGGCGGAGGAAGCATCGAAGCTCGCACCGCGGCGCTGCTCTTGCGCCTTGCTGGGGAAGAGCTCCTGCGCGCGAGCGGCCCCGACGACCAGAAGAGCGCTTCTGCCGCTGCCGCCGCTGCTGCTGCGGTCGGCGCTTCTTCGAGGAAAGCTGCCGCCGCCGCCGCTGCTGCCGCCGCCGACGCGCACGGCGCGGCAAGCGCGACGGGAGCCGGAGGGGGAGCCGGTTCCCCTTCTCGCCGCTCTTCTGCTTCCCTCCCCGCCTCTGCCGCTGCTGCTGCTGACGACGAAGATGCCTCTGCGGGCGTCGACGACCTCGCAGCGGCGCTCCTGGACCGCGGGACGGGACTCGGGGAGAGCAGCAACGAGGGCGCCGCGGCCCCTGCCTCTTCTCCTTCGACGGGCGAGCTCGCCGCTTCCGCGCTGCTCTCGCTGCTTTCGTCCGCAGCGATGGAGCCTCCCGTCCTGTTCTCCGGCTCTTCGATTTCTTCCTCGCACGCCATCAGGGAAGCAGGAGCGGCCCTGGGCGTCGAGGAGGTGCTCTCGGCGTGCTGCTCGACGACGGTGGTGGCGGCTCCTTCGGCTTCGGCCTCCGCGGCGGCGACCTCCTTTGCCGTCTTTGACGTCGCCGCCGTCGCGGCCGAGCTCGAGGCGAGGCTGAGCGACTTTGGGGCCGAAGCGGGAACCGCCGCGGCAGCGATGGCGACGGCAGCAGCAGCTGCTGCAGCTTCCGCTCCTTCCGCCACCTCTCGGGCCGCCTGCCGCGCCGCGCTCGAGTACGCCGCGGCGCACAACGCCTGGGCCGCGGCCACGGCCTCGGCCGGGGAGGTCGCGGCGGCCTGGGCGGGCGCCATCGGCCTGCTCTTCGGCCGGAGGTTTGGCGCCGTCTGCAGGGCCGCGGCGGCCGCCGAGGCGCGAGCCGCCTCTTCTCCTCCTTCTTCGGCGCTCTCCCCTCCCTCTTCGTCGAACGTCGACCCCGACGCCGGGGCCGCCCTGGCGGTCGAGCTCGCGAGCCGCGCCCTCCAGGCAGCCGCGGCGTGCCTGCCCCGGGACGCCGCGAGGGCGGCGCCGACGCTCGCGCGGGCGGCCCGCTCGCTGCTCTCCCGGGCCCGGGAGGTCTGCGCGCGCTCCGTTGGCGCCCCGGGAGAGGGCCCCTCGAGGGCGCGCTCGCCTGCGGTTCTCCGCGGGCTGCTCGCGGATGCCCTCGACGCGCTCAAAAGGGCACGCGGCGGAGGCGCTCCTGACGGAGGCAGCAGCCAGCAGCAGCAGCAGAGCCTCCAGAGGGGCAACGCCGCGGTGCGAGAGGCACTCCACGGCTGCCTCCTCGAGATCCTGCGCCTCGCCGCTCCGAGGGCCGCGAGCTCCTCCCTCTGCCCCTCTTCCTCTGCCGGCTCCGTGGCCGTCGCGGACGCCCTGGTGGCTTCGGCCCCGGGCGGGCCCGCGGCGGGCGCCGCGGCCAGGGACGCCGAGGAGAGGACCCAAGCCGCGATCGAAAGGGCGACTGCAGTGGCGCTCGCGGCGGCGCCCGGGCTCGTCGAGGGGCTGGCCGCCGACGCGCTCGCTTCTTCTGGTGGGAGCGGGAGCGGGTTTTCAAATTCCTCATCCTCCGCGCCAGCGAGGCTGACTGCGCTCGCTTTGCTCGCCGAGCTCCTGGCTCCCGCTGCTCGAGATGGAGGAGGAGGAGGAGACGCTTCTTCGTTTTACTATGGCGACGATGACGCGTCAGCCGCCGCGACAGCGCGACTGCAGATCGCGGCAGCCGTCGCGGCGAGCGGCCTCCCTTCGAGGCTCGCGAGCGCCCTCGCTTCCGTGCACCCCCTGGCCCTCGTCGCGGGAGGCGGCGTCGACGGGAGGGGCGGAGGCGGGAGCAGCAACAGCGGCGTCGTCGCGGCGCTCGAGGTCGAGGCCTCGCTCGCTCTGCTGCTGCGCCTCGCTCAGAGCGGCGGGGCCATCGCCGCCGGCGGGAGCTATGACTCCTCCTCTTCGTCGGCTTCCCTCTACGGCAGCGGCCTGAACGAGGCCGCCGCGGCCGCTTCCGCGGAGCTCAACGCCCTCTCTCGTTGCGCGGCGCTCGATCTCGAGCCCGAAGACCCCGTTGTCGGCACCGGGGGCGGAGGCCGCGGCTTTGGCGTCGGCAGAAGCGGCGGCGGAGGAGCGGCGGCAGCAGCTTCGTCTTCTTCCTTCGCAGCGGCCCCGAGGCCCGGGTCCGCGCGAGCGGCCCTCGCCCGCGTGCTCCCCCCGGCCCTGCGCCTCGTGCTCGTGAGGCTTCACGTCGGAAGCGGCAACGGCCGTCGCGGCCCTCCGAGGTCAACTGCGGCGGCGGCCACCACCGTCACCGCCGCGCCCGAGGTCGTCGCCGCGGCGGCGGCGTTCGTCGCGGCACACAGGGGCGCGCTCGTCCGCGTCCTGCTGGAAGCCGGGGCCCCCGCCGGGGCAGGCGGCTGGGAGCCCTCGCCGCAGGACCTCGACACGGCGTCTCTAGTGTTGAGCCTGCTGACGGCGCTGCGCGGGGCCTCTGCTGCTGCTTCGGCTGCCGCTTCTTCTCCGTCTTCTTCGGCGACGGCAGCGTTTGCTCCCCGGCTCGCCGCCGCCGCCTCCGAGGCGGAGCTCGACGCCCTCGCCTCCTTGCACGGCGCCGCGCCGGAGCTCCGCGCCGCCGCCCTGAGGCTCGCGGCTCGGTTCTTCCGCGTCGACGCGAGGTCCGACGCTCCCGGCCCGCTGAGGCTGGCTGCCGCGAGGGACGCGATCGGGAACGGAAGCGGCGGCGGAGGTGGACGAAGGGGAACGTCGAGCGGCACCGGCGGCGGCGGCGGCAACGCCCTCGCCCTCTTTGACGACAACTCTGCTTCCGCGGCTTCTAAAAAAGGCCCCTCCGCCGAGGAGCGACGCGCCCTTGACGCCCTGGCGGCCGCGGTCTTGCGCGTCAGGCTCGCCACGGCGAGGTTCGTGCTCGGGGAGTGCGCGGGCCACGGGCTCGTCTTGGCCGCCGCGCCCCCTCCGGCCGGCCTCGTGGCTGGCGGCGGCATCGGAGCGCGGGGGGGCCGGAACGCGGGGAGGCTGTCCCTGGTCTCCGTCAAGGACGCCCTGTTCCAGTGCGTCGAGAACCTGATGGCCGCGTCGGACGCGAGAGAGCGGGCGCTGGCTGCCGTGCGCGACGCGTCGGGCAGGGGCCGAGGCGCCGAGAACGACAGCGGACTCGGAGGAGGAGGATTTGCGGCGGCGGCGGCGGCGAATCTGCTCCCGTCGTCGAACAGCACCGCTTCCGCCGGCGTTTCCCCGGAGCTCCTCGCCGCGGCCTCTGCCGCTGACGCGGCGACGCGCAAGCTGCTGACGCTGGTCGAGGTGTGCCTCGGGACCGTCTACGTGTGCGTCGTCGGAGGAGGAAGCGGAGGAGGAGGAGCAGGAGCTGAAAGAGCGAGCGCGGCCGGGTCGAGGGCCGACCTCGCGCAGCTCGGCAGGCTCCTCTCCCCTGTGCTCGACGCCCTGGGCAGGGGCCCGCTGTCCTCCTCCGGGCGATCCCCCGCCGCGGGAGGAGCAGGAGCGGCGGCCGCGCCGTCGTCCTCCTTCATGGCGACGATGCGCGGCGGCGGCGCGTCGAGGGCCGAGGCACTCGCGGCGCTGGCGAGGAGGGTCGAGGTGGCCCTGTCCCCGTCGAGATAGAGAGAAGGAGTCATTAATGTGTTTTTTAATTTTTGGGACGAGATAATGGCTTTTTTACGGGGCAATATCGAAAGAAAGAGAGAGAGAGAGAGAGAGGAGAAAGAGGGTGGGAGAAAAGTTGAGAGAGGAAAAAAACAGAATTCATGAAAGAAACAAAAAAAATGGTTTTCATTTTTCATCCGTTTTTCGTTTTACTTTCTTTCCTCTCTTCTTTCTCTCTCTCTCTCTCTCTCTCTCTCTCTCTCTGATCAACGTTTTCTGTCTCTCTCTCTCTCAGATCAACGAGTTCTCTTTCTTTCGCTCTCTGTCTTCTTTTCTTACGCCCGCAACCAGTCCTCTGCAGACGACCGGACCTTGCCGTCTTTCGTCTGAGATCCTCCTCCGCTTCCACCATTGCCAAGCCTCAAGCTCTCCAGCCTCGAAGCGGCATCGGCGGCGGCGCTCGACGCCGCCGCCTTTCTCGCTTTCACCCTGGCGAGTTCGGCCTCGGCCTCCCTCGCCCTCCGCTTCGCAGACTCCACCTCGGAGGCAGCGTCGGCCCTGGCTCGCGCCGCTTCCAACCTCGCAGCAGAGAGCTCCCTGGCATCCTCGGCAGCGTCCCTCCTCGCGGCCGCCTCTCGGGCAGCCGCGGCGGAGGCCTCGGCCCTCGCTTCGCGGGCGTCGGCCGCCAGGCGCGCCGCGTCCTCGCCCTCGGCGGCGGCGGACAGGAGCTGCCGCTCGAGGCCGTCGATGGCGGCCCGCTCGCTCAGGAGCCTGGCGTTGGCCTCGGCCAGGGCGTCTTCCTTCTCTGCCAGGGCGGCTCGCAGGGAGGAGACGAGGGAGGGGTCGACCAGGTCGGACGCAGCAGCAGACGCCTTTGCCCTGGCCGCATCCACCGCAGACGACGCCGCGGCGGCGGCGGCCGCTCGGAGCCCCTCGGCCCTGTCCCCGGCGGCGAGCACCTCCTTGCGCAGCGCGCGGATCTCCTCCCCCCGGCTCGCGGATTGTGCTTCGGCGTCCAGGGCTCTCCGCTCGGCCTCGGCGGACCTCGCCTGCGCCTCCTGCGCCGCAGAGTGGGCCGCCTCCATGTTCCGCACCGCGGTCTCCGCCACGGCGGCGGCCTCGCCCGCGCGGCGCCGCTGCTTCTCGGCCTGCTGCTCCGCCTCGCGGGCGCGGGCCAGGGCCTCCTCCTCGGCGTCCCTGGCCGCCCTCAGCGCCGCGGCGTCGCGCGCGGCCGCCTTCTCCATCCCGCGCTCGGCTGCCTCGACCTTCGAGCGCTCGGCCTCCTCGGCCGCCCTCTCCAGGCGGCCCTCGGTCTCCCTCAGCAGCCTCGCGAGCCTGTCGGCCCTCGCGTCGGCGCGCGCCCTCGCGGCCCGGGCCTCGTCCGCCTCGCGGCGGGCCGCCGAGGCGTCGTCGAGGGCGTCCGCGGCGCGGGCGCGGTGGACGGTCGCCGGGGTGGAAGGGGGAGGAGGGGCGGAGCGGAGAGCGGCAGGAGGGGCAGCGGGGCCGCTGCGGTTTTCGAGCCTCGCTTCGCTCTCGGCCGCCGCGGCCGCGGCCAGCAGCTCCTGCTTCCTCCGCAGCGCCCGCAGCTGCTCCTGCTGCGAGGAGAGCAGGGAAGCGGACTCGACGAGCCTCGCGTCGAGCTCCGCGCGGGCTCTCTCGGATTCCTGGAGCCTCTCCGAGAGGTCCTCGGCGAGGGCCGCGGCGCGCTCCGCCGCGGCCGTCGCCGGAGCCACCGCCGAGGCGGAGAGGGCGCCGACGCGCTCGCCTGCCGCGCTCGCCTGCTGCTCGGCGACCCTCGCCCGCGACAGCGCGCGCTCGAGGTCGGCCCGCAGAGTGTCCTCCCTGGCCAGGGCCTCGGCCTTGGCGGCCTCAAAGTCTTCCCTGGCCGCCGCAGCAGCCCGCAAGGCTGCCGCCTCGACGGCGCGCGAGACGGCGTCGCTCTGCTGCTGCTCGGCGTCGGCGCAGCTCCGCCGCAGCTCGTCCGTCGCCTGCGTCGCCTCCCTCCTCGCGGCCCTGGCCGACCCCTCCGCGCGCTGCCTGGCGGCCTCGGCCTGCGAGAGGCTCGCTGCGAGCGCAGAGCACCGCTCCTCGAGCTCCTGCATGGCGGCTTGCGAGAGTTCGAGCTCGGACCGGAGGGTTTCTTCCCTGGCGGCGCCCTCTTCCTTGGCGGCGGCGGCCGCCCTCGCGAGCCGCGCCTCCCTCCGCGAGGCGTCGGCGTCGCGGGCGTCGGCGTCCCTGCGGGCCTCCTCCGCCGCGGACCGCGCCGCGGCGACGTCCCTCGCGGCCACTGCGGCATCGCGCTCCCTGGCGGCGGCGGAGGCCTCCGCTGCGGCCACGGCGGCGGCCGCGCGGTTCCTCTCGTGCTCGGCCTCGGCCGCGGCGCGCTGCGCCCTCACCTCGGCCCTCGCGCCGCGCTCGAGCGCGGCCCTGACGGCGTCGGCGCTGACGGCCCGCGCCGAGGCGTCCCCGGCCCTCGCTTCGGCTGCTGCTGCCTTGGCCAGGGCTTCGGACTCCCTCTCGCGCGCCGAGGCGGCGTCTGCCCGGGCGAGGGCGAGCTCCTTCTCCGCCGCTTCCTTCGAGGCGCGCTGCGCCGAGGCCTCCGCCCTTGCAGCGTCCGCGTCGGCGAGGGCCGCGGCGGCCTTGGCCGTGGCTCCGGCTCCGGCCGCCGCCTGCGCCCGGGCGGCGTGGAGCTCCTTGCGGAGCTGCTCTGCCTCGAGGCGCAGGGAGCGCTCCACGGCGGCCGGGGTCGAGAGGTCGCTCTGCTGCTGCTGGTGCCGGGAGTGGAGAGGCGTCCGGGCCGCGGAGATCAAAGCAGCGTCGGGGGAGTCTTGGCCGGCTCCCCCTCCTCCGATCTTCGTCGACCAGGAGACGGAGAGCCTTTCTCCTCCTTCTGCTGCTCTTCCTCGCGCGATACGGGCCAGGGCCTCGGGCGTCGGCGTGTCCGCCGCGAGCGCGGCCGAGACGCGCGCGGCGGCGAGGTCGAGAGCGGATGAATAGGGCGTTGCGTCGGCCATGACCGGCGAGGGGGGCCTGTCGGTGAAGGAGAGTCTTCGGACGCCGTCTTCCCTCGCCGGAGTGGCGCCTGCGGCCGCTGCTCGGCGACCAGCGGCGGCGGCAGCAGCAGCGGCAGAGGCGGCGCTTCCGCCTCCGCCTCCCCTGAGGAGCGAGAAGCGGGCCGCCGTCGCCGCCGCTGAGGCCGGAGTCAAGCTCGAGTGCATCTGCTGCCTGCTCCTCCCGTCGGCCGCGGCCTTGGACGCCGAGGCGCTGAGCTCTCGGAGGCGCTCGACGGTGCCAGCGAGGGCGCGGGCCGCGGACTCGGGCTCTGTTGTTGTTGTTGTTGTTTGTTGTTGTCGGGTGTAGAAGAAAAGAGGCGGCAGTGAGGTGAGAGAGAAGCGGAAGCGAAGTGAGAGCGACGAACGACAGACGCGCCTTTGAAAGAGCTTTTCTTCCTCTCTCTCTCTCTCTCTCTCTCTCTCTCTCTCTCTCTCTCTCTCTCTCTCTCTCTCTCTCTGTCTCGACTCACCCACGGGCCGAGGCGTCATGTCTAAAAGAGACATGAAGACGAAGACGCAGTACCTGTCAGTTTACGAATTGGCCATTCGAGTGTGTGTGAAGAGAGCGAGAGAGGGCGTGAATTCATCTTTCTTTCAATTGCCTTTTTTTTTGAAGAGTCCGGTCGTCTTCTAGCATGCTTTTGACCTCGCAGAGCGGCCCGCTAATTTTTTAAGCTCTAATTTTCGATGCTGGGGGTTGCTTCGGACATCAACTCCACGAGACGACGAGGGGCGAGGAAATTAAAAGGAGCAAGAGCGTGAAGCCCCGAAGGTAAGCGCAAAAGGAGAAGAAGAGAATGGTTTCGCTCGACGTCGCCGCGAGCCGAGAGTCGCTGCGACCGATGTCGCAGCGCGAGTCTCTCTGGGACGGCGGTGCGGTTGCTCTCACCTTCAGGCTGGCGCTGCTAAGATGATAGAAGAGTTCAGGCAGAGGCGCACGGGGCGACGATTGGGACAGGTGGAATCGCGAAGAGCGGGAGACGAGACCGATGGTTCCGCTTCTTCTTCTGTCTTCTCGCGGCGGCGTCTTCGTCGAAACGATGCACGGCGGTGAGGGAATGCGGCGAGGACACTTTGTCCCCGTCATTTTTCTCCGGTTCTCGACTACAGCGCCGACGACGACCGACGGCTTGCTCTCGTCGATTGAGAGAACGTTTCCCTCTCTCTCTCTCCTCGGTTTCTCCTTCCTCGCTGCTTGCTCTATCTCGCGCTCTCGAGATGGGGGGAATCTCTGACGACGACGCTGTCGCTGCAGGGGCAGCAGCGCCAGCACGGCCCGCGAAGAAGCCGGCCTTCTCTGCCCGCCTGATGCAGATGAAGTTCATGCAGCGAGGGGCCGAGAGGAAAAACCTTGCCGCCGCGGCCGCCGCCGCTGCAAAGAAAGAGGAGGCGAAAGAGGAGGCGCCCAGCACCAGCAGCGGGCCGGCAGCCGCAGCAGCAGCCGCAGCAGCTGGAGGAGCTCCTCCTCGGCGGCGCTTTGTGCTCTTGCGAGAGGCCGAGCCGCGCCCGACCCCTGACGGCGGCGACGACGACGACGGCGGCGGAGACGAAGGAGGAGGAGGAGGAGGAGGCGTTCCTTCGACCTCGACTGCGATGATAACGGGCCCGCCGGCCCTGGGCCGCCTCTCGTTCAACGGCGCCAACAACGCCGTGGACAGGCTGCTCGCCGAGGCCGCGAGGGCCGCTGCGCTCGGGGGCGGAACCTCGGGAGAGGGGAAAGCTGTCGGCGACGAGGAGATGGTCGCTGCGCCGTTCGGACGAGGCGGGGGCGGGGGCGGAACCAGCTCTAGCAGCCCTGGCAGCAGGCGGAAGACCGCGGAGCATCGGAAGCCTCTGAAGCGTCCCGGGATCCTCGGAATCCTGCAAAGCAAGATCCAGAAGCCGGGCGGCGGCGGAGGGAGCAAGAAGAAGAAGAAGAAGAAGAACACAGGGTAGGGGAAGCAGCGGTGGTGGTGGTCTGTAACTAACAAAGGAAAACGAAACGAAAAAGGAAAAACCCTCTGGTCTCGTGGGTGCACGCCGCACCCACGAGAAAAAGAAAAAAGAAAGAAAAAAAGAAATCCACTTCCATCAGTCAAAACTCGAGACTCTCTCTCTCTCTCTCTGTTTCTCTGTCTTGGCGTCCCGGGCAGGGCCCCTGGCTCGATGCAATTGCAGCTGTCCTCTCCAGAGGGCAATGCGGCAGCATCTGGCGCAGCAGCAGCCGAGGCGAGGCGACGGCTGCTCTCCATCGGAGGAGAACAAACGCCGGTGACGACAAATGCGACCGAGACGACGACGACGACTGCGACCGGGACGACGTCGACTGCTGCTCGACCTCCGGCTGTCCCTCCTCGCCGCCCCGCTGCTGCTCGCACGAGGCCCACTTCTTCCTCGCGCCGCCCGCCGCCCCCTCCGCCCCCGCCCCCGCCCCCTCCTCTGGTCCTCGAGCTCCGAATCAAGGAGCTCCGGTCCCTCGTCGTGCCCTCGGGGCTCGTCTGCGTCGCCGTCCACGAGAGGAACAAAACGTCGAGCTCCCCGCCTTCTTCGACGCTGGCCGCCTCGGTCGCGACGTCGCCCTCCCCGGTCGTCAACGGCTCGGCGACCGTCGAGGCCTGGACCAGGCTGCTGCTCCCTCGGCATTCGAGCAGCAGCCTCTCCCCTCCCGGCTCTTCTTCTTCCTCTTCGGCGCGCGAGCGGCTGGAGATCGACCTCGCGGTGTGGCTGGTCAAGGGCGACGGCATCGCCGGCGGCGGCGTCCTGGGCGGGCTCGCTCGGGGCTTGAGCCTCGTCAAGAGGGTGATCGCCCCGAGCTCCGCTCCCGGCGCTTGCTCTTCCGCCGGCCGTGCTTCTACTGCTGAAGCTGCAGCTCCGCCTCCTGCCAGCACCCCTCCCGTGGAGATCTTCCTGGGGAGGGCGGCGCTCGATCTCCTCGGAGGGAACCAGAACGCGAACGGCACCGGCACTGGGAACGACAACCAAGGAGGTTCTGCTTCTGCTGCTGCTGCTGCTGCTGCTGCTGCTTCTCCTCCGCCTCCTATCGAGGAGGCCCGCTGGCACACCGCATGCCTCGAGCTGAGCTCCGAGGAAGCCGCAGCAGCAGCAACAGCGACAAGCAGCAGCCGCAACTCCAGATCGTCGTCGTCTTCTCCTTCTTCTTCTGCTACTGCTTCTCTATCTTCCTGCCGCCGCTCTCTCGGGGAGAGGAGGGAAGGGATGGCCGTCGCCGGGGACGATGCGACGGACATCTCCCTGCCGCCGCTGCAGGAGGTCTTGCACGGCGGTCGCGGCTTCGTCGTCGTCGAGTGGCGGCTGAGCTCGCTGGAGTCGGTAGCGAACGCGAGCGCGAGGGACTCGAGGGCCTCGGAGGTCGGCGGCGGTGGCGGAACCCCGCAGGAGCCACGCGGCCGCTCGCCGACCCCGTACCTCTCCTCGGCCTCCCCTCTCCAGCGCCACTACCGCATCCCTCCCTGGTTCGAGCTCGAGGTGCCCATCGCGAAGCTGAAGCGCAGCTCCCACAGCTACGCGCACGGCGGGTTTCTGGGTCTGGCGGCGTCGATGATGGCGGACGCGGAGTGGCGGGCGATCCTGGCCTCGGAGGACCCGGCGTCGGCGGCGAGGGCGGCGCCGCTGTGGGCCGCCGCGATGGCGAACAACAACAACGGGGTCATCGCTGCTTCTGCTGCTGCTTCTGCTATTGCTGCTGCTGTTTGTGCTGCTGCTGCTGCTCCGGGAGCTCCTCCTCCTGCTGCTGCTGCTGCAGCAGCAGCAAATCTGCCTCAGCAGCCCCTGCCTCCGCCGCCTTCGCAGCGGAGCCGCCTCGTTTCGGCGGCGGCGGAGCGCGCCCTTCTCTCGTCCCTGGAGAACTCACCCGTGCTGTGCGCGTTCGGCATGCAGCGATACGGATGCACGCTGCCCGGGGGATGCGGGGGAGCTTCGAGGAGGGAGACGGGGGACGGCGGCGGAGGGAAGAGGTCGGGGAGGAAGAGCGCCGCCGGAGCTCGATCGCTGAGCATCGGCGGCGGCGGCAACGGAGGAGGAGGAGGAGGCGCAAGGCCCTGGGCAGTCGCCGCCGCGGCAGCTACCAGAGCACGCGCGGGATCCCCGACGCCGCCCCCTTCCCCCTCCCCGGGGAGAGCGGACGGAGGAAACGACGGAGAAGAAGGCCCCTCCTCGCCGCCGCCCCTGCGCTCGACCGCCAACCGAAACCTCGTCGGCCTCGGCGGCGGCAGGAAAAGCATCGATTTGCCTCCGAGCCCCGTCTTCGCAAGCTCTAATGCCGTAAAGCTGCAGCAGCAGCACTTACTGCCAGTGTCGCCGTTCAGGCTCCAGGGGAGCGGTGGCGGCGAGGTGCGGCTCGCGCCGCTTCCCCCTCCGGCGACGTGCAGCTCGTCCTCGCCCCAAGCCCGCCCGCCAACAACACTAGGAGCTTCCTCTTCTTCCCCTTCGCAGCAGCTCCTGTCCCTGTCTTCCGGCCGCCCCGTCATCATCCGACCGCCCTCGCTCGTCGATCTCTCCGCGGCGAGAGCAGCAGGAGGGGGAGAAGAAGGAGGAGAAGAGGCCTCGGACAGCGATGCTGGGGGCTCGTCGTTCTTCTCGGCAAGGATCGCTCGCGTGCTGAGCGGCGCGATTTTCAGCCCCGCTGCGGCGGTGGAGGCGGCCGTCGCCGCCGCCGGGGCCGCGGTCGTCCCCGACGTCATCGCCGCTTCCTCTGTCCCTGCTTCTTCTTCTTCTTCTTCTTCTTCTCTCCTCCTCCCTGGATCTTCTTCTGCTTCTGCTTCTGCCTCTGCTTCTGCGGCGACTCCTCGCAGGATAGGCAGCGCCGGGGGCTTCCGCAGGGGGAGCACGGGGAGGCTGGTGCTCGCCGGCGAAGGGTTCGCCGAGGCCGGCGACGGCGTCGCCGCCGCCGGCGTCGGCGTCGGCGGCATCGGCGGCGCGATTTTGGAGGAGCCGCAGGACGCCGGGGGGCTCGAGTGGGGCGGGCCCTCGAGCGGCTCCTCCTCTTCCGATCCTTCCTCTTCCGATTCGGACACCCCCGTCGTCTTCCGGCGCCCGGGAGAGCCCCGGGCGAGGAGGGAGAGGAACGCGAGCCCGTCCGCTGCGCCCGCCGGCCGGATCCCCGAGGAGCGGGAGCAGGGGGAGGAAGAGAGGCCCGCGCCCGCGCCCGCGCCCGCGCCCGCTCCTCCCTCTCCCTCGTCGTCCTCCTCCGAGGGCGAGGACGACGAGCTCCACCACTCCGACGACGACGACGAGGAGGTCACGGGGGCCTGGCCAGAGTCGACTTCCCCGGGCGCGGCCAGGTACAGGCTCGCGTCGCACGAGGCTTCGGGCCTCGCGAGGCTGCGCGCCGCCGCGCTCGCCGCCAACGCCTCGAGCGCCGCCGCGACGGCGAGCGACGGCACCAACGGCGGCGGCGGCAGCGGCAACGGAAACGGCAGCGGAGCCCACACCGGCGGCGCTGCCGCTCCCGCCTCCGCTTCCGGCTTCACCACCCCCCTGGCGTCCGAGCGGTGGCGCCCCGGGCAGGTCAACCGCTACGGCTACGCGCCCTGCGGCCTCGAGTGGGACTGCTGGATCGACCCGGCCGCGCCGTCGGACCTCGGCGGCGCGTCGGTCGACCACGGCACGCCGGGGGCCCTGGTCGCGCAGGCGGTCGCGACGAGCCTGCCCTCGCTGGGCCTGGGCGCCGCCGTGGCGCGGGCCGCGGGGTCGCGGAGGATTCTGAGGGACGGGATTAGCCCGGCGGCGTGGCTGACGAGGTTCGGGAGGGCCGTGAACGCCGCGGTGTCGGGGGACCCGAGGAGGCCGCTGCCGCTGCTGGGGGGCGGCGGGAGCGGGGGCGCGAGTCGGGGCGGGGTGGGCTCCCCTCCCGCTGACGCTGCTCCTCTCTCTCCTTTCCCTGCTTCGCCTTCGTCGCCGCCGGCCGAGATCGGGTTCTCCTACCGCCTCAACGTGCGGGTCACCGCGGGGCGGGGCGCGATCTTCGCCGAGGCCGCCGCGGGGGGGGGAGGAGCAGCAGCAGCGGCAGCGGCAGCAGGAGGGTCTGGCAGCGCCGCCGCATCTCACGTGCCGCTGAGCACCAGGAGCGCAGCGAGGCTTTACGTCCGCCTCTCCGTCCGCGGCTCGACCCCTCTCCCGCGGCTTCGGACCCCGCCCGGGTCCGCGAGGGGCGCCGGCGCGGCGGAGAACGCCCGCGTCTCCTGGCTGGGGCCCGCCCTGTCGCTGTGGCCGCTGGCCGCGCCGCTGGCCGGGGCCTCGCTCCGGATCGAGGTGCGGCGCCGTGGCTCCTCGGTCGCCGCGAGCGCGGCCGGCGGCGGGGACGCGAGGCTGGGGTCCGCCGAGCTGTCGCTGTCGCCGGCGCTGGTTGTGCGTCCTGGAGAGGCCCCGCCGGAGTCGCAGTGGATCAGTTTGGAGTCGAAGGAGGCGAAGGAGGCGAAGAAGAAGAAGAAGGAGGAGAAGAAGATGAGGGAGCGGAAGGAGAAAGGAGGGGGAGGAAACCAAGCCGGCGGCGACCACTCCGACGACGACGAAGAAGAAGAAGAAGAAGGGGAGGAGGAAGAGGGAGGAAACGCTGCGAAGAGCCACGGCGAGGACGATGATGGCGGCGACGGCGACGACAACTCCGTCGCTGGGGGAGAACCCGCACTCGACCTCCGAGGGCGCGCCTCTGCCGAGGGCGCGCCTCTGCTCGGAGCCTCCGCCGGCGGCGGTGGCGGCGACGGCGGCCTCTCTTCCTCAGAGCTCCGGCAGCGCCGCCGCGGCGACGACGGCGGCGAAAGCTCCAGGCTCCTCTCTCAGCCCCGCTCCCCTTCCCCGGAGCCGCGCTCCTCCTCCTCCAGACAGCTCCGCCGCTTCGACGAGTTTGGCTTCGAGCTGGACGACGAGGGCGGGGACGTCGTCGTCGGCGGCGGAGAAGGAGAAGACGGGGAGGAAGAGTTGGACTATGACGACGACGACGGCGACGAGGGCGGGGGCAGAGACTCTGACGGCGACTCCGACGGGGGCGAGGGCGACGGCCCCGGGCCCTCCTCCGCCGGCCGAGCCCCTTCCTCCTACTACGAAGCCCCGACGCGAGCGAAGTCGGCGGCGGCAGCGGCAGCATTCGCCCCAGAGGACGGACTCGATGCGTTCCATGCGTCCCGCAACGACGCTCGCTCGGAGGTCAGGGTCTGGCTCTCCCTCGAGCCCGTCTCCCACCTCGACGCGCTCGTCGAGGCCGGCGTCGAGCGCGCCGCGGCGCAGACCTGCCTCGCGCTCCTCTCGGGGAAGCCCGGCGGCCTTTTTTTGGACGTGAAATCTGCCTATTCTTCGGCCGAGGACGTGCAGATGTTTGCCGGCGCGCTGAGCGGGCTCGGGATCCACGTGAAGGGGGTGCTATCATTCAACAAGAAGCAGGTGAATAATGCCCCCCCCTCTGGTTTCCCCTCTTTCTTTTCATTCGAATTTTTCAACTCACTCTTCGTCCTTGTCTCCCTCTTCCGTCCCTCCCTCTCCTCGCGTGTCAGCTGACCCCTCGCCTCGCCTCCCGACGCGTGCCCGGCGTCCTCCTCTTCCACGGCCTGTCAGGGCTCGAGCTCGCCTGCGAGCGCGGGAGGGTCCAGAGAGGGGACGCCGTGCTCTTCAACGGCGCCTCGCTCGTGCTGCCGCACGCCTCGGCGGGCAGGGCTGCCCGCGCCGCCGCGGCCGACCCCTCGACGCGCACCGTGGCCTCGGGCGGCTCGCTGGGGTTCCTGGGGGGGCTCATAGACCCCGTCAGCGTCAGGCGCTACGTGGCGCTGGTGGAGCTCCACGGCTTCCACGGGGGCGCCTACGTGCAGGAGGCAGACGCCTCGGCCGCGGCCGTCGACGCGCTCGTGCGCGCCGTCAGGGAGCTCGCGCCGCTGTTCCCCCTGGGATTCGCGTTCGGCGGGGTGCCGGGCCTGGCGTCGGCGAGCCTCGCGAGGTCGGGGAGGGGGTTCGCGGGGCAGGGCGTCGTCGAGGAGCTGCAGGCGCGGAGGGTGCTGTCCCGGAGGGCGGCGAGGAGGGTGCGCAACGGGGAGCACGTCGGGGCGTCGCTGACGACGTGCATCGCGCTCGCGCACCGGCTGCTGCGCGGCGCCGGAGGCGGCGGGGGAGGAGGCTGGGGCGGCCTGGGCGGCCTCGGGGTGTACTCCTTCGCCTCCGCCTCCGGGAGCGGTCTGGTCTCCTTCTCGCACCAGACGCTGCTCTTGCGCCTGATGTGGGACACGTGGCCTCCCGACAGGCTCGGAGCGCTCGTGGGAGCCCTGGGCGGCGTCCCGGCCCTCGTGTCGCGCTTCTGGGCGCACTACGAGGCGACGAGCCCGCTGACGTTCCTCGAGCTGGGGCTCAACCTCAACCGCACCAAGGACCTGCTCCGGCTGCTGAGGGACAGGGGCGTCCTGGCGGAGCTGCCCCCGGGGGAAAAGGTGTCCCTGTCCCGGTGGCTGGCCTCGCCCGACCTCTACGGGCACGGCGTCACGTACGTGCTGATGGCGCGAGGGGTCAGGGCGGGCCTGCACAAGTTCGCGAAGGAGGGTCTGTGCTGCCTGCTCGAGTCGTGCACGCAGCCGGAGGCCGACGCCGTCATGGTCTCCCTCGGGGGGCGGGGCAGGCTGATGCGGCTCCTCCGAGGCAACGTGCCGCTGAGCCAAAGCTACGCTCGAAGGGTCGCCGACGTCGAGAGGGCGCACGCGCTGCGGCCCGAGGCGCTGGCCGTCGACGGAGACGTGCTGCCCGAGGCCGTGGCCGCCACGGCGCGGGCGCTGGCGACGGCGCGGAGGGACCCGGCGACGGGGATGCCGCTCTACGGGAGGCACGGCTTCCTGACGCTCGCGCCGTCGGCGCCTCCCCCCCTCGCGTCGTCGTCTCCCTTCCACGGGTACGCCGCGCTGCCGCACCGCAGGCGCGGCTCCGCGCCCTGCCCCTGGGACTGCCCCGCGGTCGATCCGTGCCACTCCCGCGACAAGAGCGCCCGCGTCAAGGCGTGGAGGGTCGTCCGAAAGACGCTCAACGCCGCGGGGTGCGCGGCGAGGGAGGCAGCGCTGTTCGTGGCGACGGGCGGGCTGTGGCCGCTGTTTGTGTCGCTCCCGAGAGCCGCCGCGCCGTTCTTCTCGACGGCCGTGGGGCTCTCGGCGGCCGTGGGGTCGGTCACTCTGCTTTTTTTAGTTGTCGCCGGATGGGCTCTCTACCACCACTCCTCCAAGCGGTATCTTCCCCTGTAGAACACTCTGTATATTCTCTGCCCTCGAGTTTTGTCCATGGGGTCGTTATCAACTTGCAGTTTTGAGTCGTTTGCGGGGGGGGGGGGGGGGGGGGAGAGTTGGTCACCAAAAAATAAATAAAAAATATAAAAATAAGAAAAACTAAAACCCGAATAGAGGTAGGTCCACGCCCTCCCCCCGGCCGAGAGCACCCGC
>Ga0315284_10003723_pt1 | contig 21655 bp, 16 predicted proteins | sample YL17G09_16_MG_FD_203696 | JGI IMG/M metagenome (GOLD analysis project Ga0315284, IMG submission 203696) | Sediment microbial communities from Yellowstone Lake, YNP, Wyoming, USA - YL17G09_16 | ecosystem: Environmental > Aquatic > Freshwater > Lake > Sediment | place: USA: Wyoming | collected... | reverse complement strand
CATTCCCTGATCCGTTCGAACATGTCACCGGAGCCAAGCCGGTCATACAAAAGAAAACAGTGACAGGTGGGACACGAAAACAGGCACGCCCCGCATTCAATGCAGGTCTTGACATGTTCATACCAGCCGTCGCTCACCCGCTGTATCTCCAATATATCATGACGGTTTCTCGCCAACTCATAGTCAGCATTGTTGCCCTTGATCCTTTCAGCCGTCTGTAACCTCGTTTTATCACGGAGGTCGAGCTGTGCCTGAGCGGCATCTGCGAGAAGTGAGGAATTTTTCCCCAGTACTTCTTCACCCTTTTCTGAACCCGCTTCGATGATATACCCTCCATCGACTGAACTGAGGTTGAGATCATACCCTTCTTTCGGATAGGGTGCATCGCCTGCAAGCGTACAGAAACAGGTTTCACGGGGTTTTGTACAATCGATGGAAACAATAAACGTATTTCCCCGGCGCTCGCGGTAGAAGATATCGGTAAACGCTTCATCGAGAAAAATAACGTCAAGCGACTTCAGCGAAACACAATCACATGCCGCGGCTCCGACGACAAACACCGGTTCTTCCGAACCTACCGGTTTCACTTTCTCCTTGTGCGGATAGTCTGCGACCTTCATACGTCTTGTGAACACAAAGGTTTTCAGCGGCTGTGTCGGGCGATACCCATAATAGGAGAATGTTCCGGCCTTATCCCGAAGTTTGTATGAATAGAGTTCATCCCCGTCTTTGTTTTGCACGGCGTCCGGGATATAAACTTTTCCCTCCCGCTCGAATCCATCCAGAAGCTTTTCAAAGTGCGCGGTTGAGATAAAGTAAGGTTTACATTGAGATTTCACGTATATGCCTCATGCTGGAATATTATTTTTTTTAGTGTCCTGCTGCTTTTTGGGGAGCATCACGGTGAAGCATGTCCCCACATTCACCTGGCTCTCAACGCTGATATAGCCCCGGTGGGCCTCGACGATTTTCCTGACGATGGAAAGTCCAAGTCCGGTACCCGACTCAGCAATGCCTTTTTTGGCACCTTCTTCACTTAATGGAACGCGGAAAAATTCCTCAAAAACAAACGGAAGGCTTTCCTGCGGAATACCGATCCCCGTGTCAGATACCTTGATCGACACTGAATCGCGCTCGTCCGCGACCCGGGTTACTACCTGACCGCCTTCGATATTGTATTTAATGGCGTTTGAATACAGATTCATAAAGAGATGAATGAGCGCATCACGGTTTCCCTCTATCGCCCCGATATCCTCGGGAATATAAAACTCCACTGTGACCGACTTTTTTTCAGCCTGAATATCGACCAGTTTCATCGCTTCATCAAGCACGGAACGGAGAGTAATGTCTTCGAATTTTTCAAATACTGTTGTGTCACGGAGACGTGCGATACTCAGCCATTCATTCACCAGAGAAAGCAGCCACTTTATCCGCTGGCGGCACTGAGTCAGTATTTCAATCTGTTTGGGAAGGAGTTCGCCGGCGAACCCGCCGAGAAAAATCTGGTGATACTGATCGACCGCAACAAGCGGACTTCTCATCTCGTGTGTTATTATGGAAACGAAGTTTTCCTTTATGCGCTCGTTTTCCGCCTGGAGACGTCTTGTTTCGATAAGGAGATGGCGTTTTTCGAGCCCTCGCCTGACAATCATTCTGAGTTCGTCGGGAGTGAACGGTTTGGGGAGAAAATCTGAGGCACCGAGCTTCATAGCCTCAACAGCGGATTCGACTGTGGCGTAACCTGTGATGACCACAGTCACAATTGTCGGGTCGATGGTCTTGATTTCGTTCAAAATATCATGACCGCTTTTCCCCGGCATTTTCAGGTCGAGGAGGACAAGGTCTGGCCGCGATTCCCGAACATAACTCATGCCGTTTTCACCGTTATAGGCATCCAATAAAGTGTAACCTTCACGTTTGAGAATCTGCATGCAAGAATCGTGCATCGTCTCCTCATCATCGATGATGAGTATTGTCCGGGTCTGTGTATTCATTCACGCCGTTTTTGGTAAATGTAACCCGTTGACCGACATACAGCCCCCGTGGGAAACGCTTCATGGGTATACCTTGTCCACGGAAAACGGCCGGCCCACACCGTCAAGGACAGGTGAAATCCGGTTTCGTAATTTTATTATTTAAATTGCAAATACGGTGCCGAAACTGAATAATACCTGCTGAGCACAGTGTTTATCTCAATATTATCAAAATATTATGGTTATTCAATTCATGAGATAGCGCGGTATATAATCAGGAAAGAGCAGAGAAATATGAGGAATAATACCTCATATATGGGGTATTATTCCTCATCAGGCGGATCAATAATACCATATTTGATGATTTTATTGCGGAGGGTTTTACGGTCAACATCAAGAGCCTGTGCGGTTTTGGATTTATTATGCTTGTACCGCTCCAGCAGTTTCTGAATATGAAGACGTTCCACATCATCGAGCCGTATCAATTCACCATCGTCGCGCCGGAAATCAGATTGATTGCCGGGACCATTATAGGATAGATGAAACGGATCGACTTCTTTTTCATCACACAGCGTCACAGCCCGTTCCATAACATTCTCAAGTTCACGAACATTCCCCGGCCAGTGATAATCCATCATTGATGTTATCGCCTTGTCGGAAATTTTTTCAGGAAGGGGGTTCCCTTTCTTCTTACGGAAATGGTTGAGGAAAAAATCGGCGAGAATCGGAATATCTTCCCTGCGTTCCCGCAGTGTCGGGAGGTGAATTGAGATCACATTCAGGCGGTAATACAGATCTTTCCGGAAGGTTCCCCCCCTGATTCCGGCTTTAAGATCGAGATTGGTCGCCGCGATGACCCGGACATCGACGGGAATGAAGCGCCCATTGCCGATCCTTGAAAATTCATGCTCCTGAAGAACACGGAGCAGTTTTCCCTGAACCTGATAGCTCATGTTGGAGATTTCGTCGAAGAACAGCGTTCCCTTGTGGGCCATTTCAAATCTCCCGATACGGCTGTAGATCGCGCCGGTGAACGAACCCTTTTCATGGCCGAACAATTCGCTTTCTATGAGCGTATCGGGAAGCCCTCCGGAATCGACAGTCACGAAATTGTTGCTGCGCCGTCTTCCGCAGTAATGAAGCGCCCGCGCTGTCAGCTCCTTGCCGGTCCCGGTTTCACCTGTAATGAGCACCGAACAATCAGAGCGGGCGGCCTTACTGATGAACCGTTTCAGTTCGGTGATCGCAGAACTCCTCCCGATGATGGCATCAATCCCCTTCAGGGTAATGAGGTCCTGCGGTTTGTAAATTTTCTCCGCATCATGACGTTTGTGTTCGAGTGCTTTTACCACAATTGTCCGGAGCATATTCGGTGTGAAAGGTTTGGGAATGAAATCATAGGCCCCCATCTTGATCGCCTTGACAACGAAATCCACATTCGGATACCCCGTGATGATGATGACAACGGTATCCGGACGGTGTTCCTTGATTTTTACCATCACATCGAGCCCGTCGATATCCGGGAGTTTCATGTCGAGAATTACCACATCAAAATCATGGGCCCTGATCTGATCGAGACCCGAGCGCCCGTCCTTCGACAATTGGACTTCGCACCCTTTCCGCGAAAGAATCTGGAAACACGAGTCCCTCATGACCGGCTCGTCATCGATGACCAGAATCGATATGGGTTCAGTCATGACGTTTCCCCTCTAACGGCAGACGGATGGCGAAAACCGCACCCCCGCTATCGCTATTACGCACGGATATAGAACCTGAATGCCTTTCGACAATTCCATAACTGACTGCCAGCCCGAGACCGGTCCCGTGACCTTTCGTTTTTGTCGTGAAGAAGGGATCGAAGATATGGTCGATATGTTCCGGCAAAATTCCCGGCCCGGTATCCTCGAAGAGTACTTCAATCACCATAGTACCATCATCGTCTCTGACAGCCCGGCTCGTTATGAACAGCCGGCCTGAACCATCCATGACTTCCATGGCATTGCGGATGATGTTCCCGAAAACCTGCTGAATCTGGGAAGAGTCTGCATACACCTGCGGCAGGTCAACTCCCAGATCCTTGATGATTTCGACATGCTCAAAGGCAGGTTCATGGATGAGGTTATTCAGGGCTTCCATGATCATGAAATTGATGTCAACCGATTCCAGAAACGGCTGGCTCTGACGGGCAAAATCGAGAAGGCTCTTGATGATATGCTTGCATCGGTGCGATTCCCTGATAATTTTCGAGATATTTTCGTACCGGGGATCAGCTTCATCCGTGTCCTCGAGCAGCAGGTGCGAATATACAATGACACCTGTCAACGGATTATTGATCTCGTGTGCGACACCGGCTGCCAATTGCCCGAGAGTAGCCAGCCGCTTGCTTTCACTGAGACGCCTGCACAATTCCTGATAATCCAGGTCCCGGGGATTGTCGGTCTCAATGCCTCGAGTGTCTCCTGTACGATTACTTTTTTCTGATGGCACTGCCCCCCCGGAAGATGACAGGTGCTTTCTGCCCAGGGAAAAAATGAGCGATACGGCGGCAATCACACAGAAAACCGTTATCCCCCCCACCCGGTACCATTCGCGGCGGACACGGTCTTTGATTATGTCTTCACGGATACCGACGGCAATCGTGCCGACAACCCTGCCGCTCCTGTTGCTCAGATATTCATATCCGACTATATAACGAACTCCGTTACGGATCATTTTTATCATTCTCTGACCGGGATTTGCATTTCCGCCTGCAATTTTTTTCAGGTATAAAGGATCAGTACCGGAAAATTCGAGCAGACCGGTATTTCCATCACGTTCCTGCCCATCACTGAATAGAACAGAGGCGATTTCACCGTTCACTCCGTGTGCAGACGGCGCAGACATACTTGTCAGCCACCTCCCGCCGGCAAGTATCCCGTGGATTTCACCCTGTTGGTCCCTGAGCGGTATGCAGGCGCTTATCATGAGATCGTTCCGCTCATCACCGGCGGTAAGCGGCCGTATTACGACAGGCTCAATATCGGAAGCTGGCTGCCCGGATGCGAGTGAAACCGATACACAGCCGTAAGACACAGTATAATTGTCTGAACTGATTCCGCCCGGACCATGAGAAGCCAGTATACGGCCTTCCCTGTCAAATACGGCGAGCACTTCGAAAGGATATACGGCAGCGAGGCGTTCAAGATACTCACGAAATCCATCCGTCCCCTGAAGAGCGGACGGGGCAGGGTTTTCCAGAACAATGCCAGTCAGTGTTCCAAGGAGTTCGTCCTGTTTGGCAGCCAGAACATGCCGGGCTGTATTTATATTCCGAAGAATACGCTCGTGCACCTCGTTCGTGACCGAAGACTTGATCGACACATATTCATATACAACACCACACATGAGGATAACGACAATCGAAAGAGCAGCAGATGTATAGTGTTTCAGAAATTTCACCGTGTTCATCATTTCACCCGGGTTCAGGACTGCCCAGAAAGAGATAAACGGAAGAACGGTATAAAAAAACCATACAGTGAGTTAATATGGCGCCGGATAAGCATAAAGTCAAATCAGTTTTTTCAATGAATTCGTTGTCAAGACAATGAGAATTCGTGAAATACCATCTCTTGAAGCCGGCCGGACAGACCGGAGGCGTAAATGAAAGTGTTCCCAACAGGTCGCACCCCCCGCATCGGGGACTTCTATAATTCAATAAGGTCAGCAATACGGCGACAGAAATCTATATCGCCATCCGGAGGAACCTGGTCGGCAACGCCGAGAATGAACGGTGTTCCCTTCCATGTATCCAGAACACGGTGAACGTGGGCTCGCATGTCTTTCCATGTATAGGGCGGAGCGAAGAGTATTCCCGGAATACCTCCCCAGAGTATCACACGGTTGTTCTGCGCTATCTCGCGCATCATCTCAACAGGTAGATCGCCTCCCGGCTCCGGGGTGAGCGCCTCTATCGCGTCGAACCCCGCCGCGGCGAGTTTGGGCAAAAGACCACTCACTTTGCCATCGAGATGCACTGCGCAGGCAATCCCCGCGTCATGAAACCGTTGTATCCTTTTTCTGTGCCCCGCACGCATGAAGTCATCGTACAAGCCGGTGAAATTATCGCCCGAAAGGTTATCCGCGAAGTGGACGACCGGGGGTGCGAGCCGGCAGACGGCGTCAATGATCGGTTCTTCCTGTCTGTCCATGATTGAGAAGATCTTACGTATGATGCCGGGATAATCCACCATGAGATAGACCGCGTTCTCGACACCGGCCCATTCGTAGAAGAACGAGGCGAGCGGGCTTCTCGGCATCGCTATGGAGGGGATACCATCAAACGTTTTCCACAGTTCAACGCGCACCAGATAATCCTCGATGTTGGAAGGCCGGAGCTCACGGTGTTCGAGGAGATAAAGAAAAACATCGAGGTCACGCCGGTCCGCCACCGGATAAAGGGTATGGGCGGAGGAGGAGCTGGCTTTCATGAACGTGAGCTCTTCAGTCAATGTGCCGGCCGAAGTTACCCATGAGCGCCTTGCAGCCGTTCCCCGCGCCTCAACGGTCACACGGACAGTGTCATCGTACACCGGCTCGCCGAGCCAGAATTTGTCATACCAGTAATACGGCATGATGCGGAGCTCACGGCACAGTTCAAGATATCCTTTTTCGGTCGACCATGACGGATTTGCACTGCCCCTGACCCGCATGCCTTCGATCCAGTAGGTGATATCGGCTGTCCATATGACCCTGTCGGGTGTACCGCCTTTCAGAAGACTGTGAAACGATTCGAGCCGTCTGTTCATGAATGGTTTGTTCCTGTCATGACACAATATCGATATCGATAATGCGGGAAGTCACTGCTGACCGTGGGTGATATGATTTTATACTGTTTTCCTGGCCCAATCTATTCATAAAAATAAATTGGTTTATGCGTAACTTATTGTTATTCTTATATAAACTCATCCCCCTGGCCCCTTCTCTTGCCCGCAAGAGAAGGGGAGCTCAGGCTCAGACAGACTTTCCCCTCTTTCACGTGTGAGAGAGGGGGATTAAGGGGGTGAGTGATCTTACGCTGTTGATAGTCCAAAAGTTTATAAATTATTGTGAGTTCATAAGGTTTCTATCAGGCTTTTAAGTGTGACGCATTATGTTGACGTGCCGCTTCACGCTCTTTCCACATGTATTCAATCTCTTCGAGCGATTTCCCTTTCGTCTCCACGATCATGAACCAGACGAAAAAGAACGACGCAAAACAGAAAGCTGCATACATATAGAAGGTTTTACCCTGGTAGGTGTCCACGAGCCATGGGAATGTCTGGGCGACGATGAATTCTGTAATCCAGAGCACCATCGTTGCGATTGACATCGCCCTCCCCCGAATTTTATTGGGAAATATCTCCGAGAGATATACCCAGATAACGCCGCCCATACTGACGGCAAAAGCTCCATCGTAGGCGATTATCGCAACGAGCAGCCAGATTCCGCCGATGTGTGGCGACTGAAAGGCAGCGCCGGTGAAAATGAATGCTATCCCCATGGCGAGAGAACCAACGATAAGCAATGGTTTCCTGCCGAAAACGTCGATGGTGAAAATCGCCACGATGGTAAATACGAAGAGAGTCAGCATGACCATCAGCGAGGCAAGCAGGGCGGAATTCGCGCTTCCGAAACCTGCCTGGAGGAATATCCTCGGCGCGTAGTAATTGACCGCGTTGATACCGACCATGTGAGCGAAGAATGAGAGCAACACCCCTATTATAAGTGCCCTCCTGAATCCCGGATGAAACAATTCCGAGAGCGAACCTTTCTCTATTTCACCCGCCATGAGGATTCCGGAAATTTCCCGTTCGGCATGGCTTCGGCCGCCGACTCTGGTGAATATTTTCATTGCCCTGTCGGTCATCCCGTGAAGAACCAGCCAGCGGGGGCTTTCCGGTACGAAGAACATCGCGATGAAAAAGATTCCCGCAGGAAGAGTCATGACAACGAACATCCATCGCCAGTTGTCCGGCCCTATATCGACCAGAAGCCAGTTGGAAAAATATGAGATGAGTATTCCCCCGACAATCGTGAGCTGGTTGATGGTGACAAGACGGCCCCTGAGACGGGCGGGCGACAACTCCGCAATGTACATGGGGGATGCGACCGACGATATCCCGATGGCAACGCCGCCGAGCATTCGTGCGACTACCAGGTCGAAAAACGTGCGCGCCAGACCCGAAAACACCGCGGACACGATATACATCAACGCGGTGGCAATCAGAATTCTTTTTCTCCCGAACCGGTCGGTCAGGAATCCGGCGAAAACCGCCCCTGCAGCCGCGCCGATGACAAGATTGCTGACAGAAAATCCTTCCTGAACTGCGTTCAGACCGAAATATTTCGTAAAGAACGGAAGCGCTCCCGCGATGACACCATTGTCGAATCCGAACAGAAGCCCGCCGACCGCGGCAATAACCGATACAACGACAGTATAGATCATACTGCCGGTTTCGTCTGCGGGAAGGGATTGTTCACTTGGATGTGTCTTCATAAATTTTCCCCCGGTCACTGTGTGATTCAGCTATAGATTGTAACACCGACTTTTGCCGCCGTTTCCTCTATAAAACGTTTCGCTTCCGGGTACTGGTCACGTTTGAGAAACTCGAGCATGAGAGGGCGGGGATACCTGAGACGGCTCAGGTGTGTCAGGTATGTCTCGTAATCCATCTCGCCCTGGCCGGGAACAACCCAGGTGAGACCCGGCAGCATCTCGGTCCACCTGACATCCTTGGCGTGGGCGTACATGATGTCATCCTCTTCGATGATTTCAAAACAGGCGTTGAGCAGTTCCGTGGTCCGGAATACGGTTCCGGCATACAGCATGTTGGTCGGATCGAGAGTCACTTTGATACGGTCGCTGCCCACATCCCGTTTGAGCCTGACATGGGCGGCGGGAGAATTGCAGTTGGTCGTATTCACCGCCTCGACGGCAAGAGCGACCGTACTGCCCGCAGTATCGGAGATAATCTGTTTGAGGGCGGCAACTGACATGTCCCATGTTTCTTTTGTCCAGTTCAGCTTATGAGCAATACTTGGTTTTCCGTTGCTGCGGCTCCCGGTATGGGTGAGGATGAATTTGATTCCAACCTGCTCGGCCATTTCTATCGCATGGACGACCTCCCGCTGGTTTACCCGACGTTCTTCGGGATCAGGATGAATGATATTCGTCCAGACATGAATATTGTAGAAAAGGAGATCGTGCTGTTTCAGGGCAGCCTGAAGCTCACGGTTTTCCGAATCGTTCATCATGCGCCAGTCTGAATATGGTGCTTCGGCAGCGGTATAGCCTGCGTCACGGATTCCTTTGACCTGTTCGGCGGGATTGGCGCTGTCCGTGTTACTGAGCCCGTATGCTGTGCAGCAAAGGCGGATCGGGGTTTTACCGGGCTTGAGGTTCCGTTTCACATTCTCCGGCGGACTCCACTGGGGAAGGAAATCCGCACCCCATACATCCGGCGGGTTCCAGGCGTGGGCGGTCATCGGGTGTGTGCCAAACATCAAACCGGCAGCTGCTGCTCCGGTCGCCAGCGCGGTTCGTCGTGTGAATGTATGTTTCATGATATGTTCCCCCCTCATAAAGTATGTAATAAGTCAGAGCCGGGCTCCGTCATTCATTGTCACATGGTGTAATGAGCGTATAATTCTCACTTACAGTTCCCATCCGCTCCGGTAATGCATCCGGACGAAATCATTTGCCTCGGGGAAGTTGGTCACCTGCATCGCCTCGCCATCCCACTCCAGTTTTTTCTGTGGATATTTGATGGCGAGGTTTCCCATGACCACTGTTTCGTTTAATGGTCCGGAATAATCGAAATGTGAGCATGCGGGCTCGCCGCCCTTGCAGGCTTCCGCCCAGTTCTGTTCATGATTGCACTCGATCCTTGTGAGGATTTTCGGTGGCTGTTCTAAATACTCCATCTTCCACATCGGAAGAAGCGTAGGTTGGTCCCCGTAGGTACCGCACATGAGCTTGCCCCGGGTGCCTTCGAATATCACTCCGCTCCCGCCACGCCCCATCTCCTCGTCCGGCGCCAGTTCCTCGGGCCAGACAGGCATCAAACCGCCGTCGTACCATATCAGCTCGACAGGCGGCATTCCAATACGTGCCGGGAAATTATAATGAATGATTGAAGCACTCGGAAATGTTTCGGTATTGACCACTTTTTTCCACCGCTCTTCCGGGCTCACAAAAGTCGAACAACTCGCTTCGACACTTATCGGGTAACGCAGTTTGAGCGCCATGAAAACCGGATCGATGATGTGGCAGGCCATGTCGCCGAGCGCTCCCGATCCAAAATCCCAGTAAGCGCGCCAGTTGAACGGACAGTAGTCAGGATGATAGTCCCGGTACGGCGCCGGACCGAGCCAGAGGTCCCAGCTCAGAGTGTCCGGCACAGGCGGTTTTTCCGAAGGGCGTGTCGCGATACCCTGCGGCCACACCGGGCGGTTTGTCCAGGCATGTACGGTATGAACATCACCGATGACGCCGCTCCAGATCCATTCGCATATCTGACGGACTCCCTCGCCGGAATGACCCTGATTGCCCATCTGCGTCGCCACCCTGTATTTTCGCGCCATTTCGGTCAGGAGGCGCGTTTCCGAAACAAGCCTTGTCAGCGGTTTCTGAACATAGACGTGCTTGCCAAGCTGCATTGCGGCCATTGCGGCGATGGTATGCGTATGGTCGGGAGTCGCTATGATGACTGCATCGATGTCCTTCTGTTTTTCCAGCATGACCCGGAAATCACGGTAGGTCTTCGCTCCGGGGAACTCCTTGTATGTCTTCGCCGCCTGAACATCGTCCACATCGCACAGGGCAACGATATTCTCTCTCTTGCCGGGTTCAATTTTTTCACCGGCAATATTGTTGACATTAGAATTGCCCATGCCACCGGCGCCGATTGCAGCCACATTGAGTTTATCGCTCGGAGCACGCTGGTTGTTTTTCGCCAGCACACTGCTCGGAACAATCGTAAAGATTCCCGCTGTGCTGACCATAAAATTACGGCGGCTTATCCTTTTTTCCGGTTTACCGGCAGGTTCATTCCGGTTCATCATTCCCCTCCTGTTGATTGGATACGTTCTTTACATATTACAGAAAAGAGAAAATATCAAAAGATTTTCGCTTCAGGTGTTCGATATCCGGCATACGGTTGTGCTGCATGAGATCTTCGATGACGAGCAGTTCTCTGTCACGGTTTATGCCTGCGGCAGCGAGAACTGACCCGTTTTTGATGTAATAAGTGATAAAATCCTGTGAAGAAATATCACCATCAACAATCAGGTCGTCCCATGAGCTTGCATGCCCGACATACCGTATGTGCACTTTGACCTGCGAAGACCAGAAGAATGGCACACCACCGAAAGGTACATTCTTTCCGATCATATTGAGCGCCGCGCACTTGCCGAGCTGCTGGGCTGTACGCCAGTGTTCGATACGAATCATGTCGCCGGTCCGCCAGTCGGGAAATTGTGCGACATCGCCGGCAGCGTAGATATCGTTCCCGGCGCTCATGTTCCGATCGACAATGATGCCGCCGTCCCTGCCCTTGTTCACTCCCCGGATGAAGTCAGTCGCCGGTCTTATCCCTATTCCCACCAGGACTATTTCAGCCTCAATTCTTTCACCGCTCTCGAGGAGAACACCAGTCACATGCGTGTCGCCCTCGAACGATCGCACCCCCTCTCCGAGCCTGAACATGACACCGTTGTGTTCATGCAACGACCGGTACATGCCGCCGATCTCTTTTCCGAACACCAGTTCGAACGGGACCGGTTCAGGGGCGATGACGGTGACACGGCAGCCGCGCCTGGTCAGGCTGAAAGCGGATTCAAGACCAATGAAACTGGCGCCGATCACAGCGACACTCGATGTAGTTCCGATTGTCTTCACCAATCGCTCTGCATCACGAAAACTCCGCATTGTGAAAACATTTTCGAGTTCGGAACCCGGGATAGTGAGCTGTTTCGGTGTGCCACCGGTCGCAATCAGCAGTTTGTCGTACGAAAGGGTTTGATTATCGTTGTATACAACTGACCGGGTCGCAGGGTCGATGCCGCTCACCGTCGTATCCAGCATCATTTCGACACCGAGTGTCATGTAATACCCTTTTTGTCTTAATGGCAGCCACTCTTCTTTGCCGGTTCCCTGCAGAAATGACTTATTCAGGTTCGTCCGGTCATACGGCGGGCGATTGTCACTGCTTATCATCACGACGCGGCCGGTAAATCCGTTCTGACGGAGTGTCTGAACCGCACTGTCTCCTGCCGCTCCCCCACCCACCACAACAAACGTCCGGTTGTCACCCACTCTGTCAGGAGCTGCCACCGCTGGCGGAACGTCCCCGGGAGATTTCGCAGGTATGCATACAAAGACTGTGCCGCCTACAACTTTAACCTCATACGAGGAAATATCTTTGAGCGCCGGTGGTTCTTCGCATGCACCGGACAGTGCATTGAACACCGCATGATGCCATTGACAATAAACATGAGCGCCGCGCAGCATACCCTTTTCGAGGGGTGCCTCATAATGCGGGCACAATCCCCCAAAGGCATAATACATTCCATTGATTCGTGCCAACACGATCGTAACATTTTCATTTACGGTGATTTTTTTCATGTCACCGTTCTGTAAATCATCAACCTTCGCAACAGCTATCTCTCTCGATTCCATCGTAATCCGCCTTTATTTACGTTAAGAGGTATACGCCTGTTGTACGATAGACATACCTGACAAGCACCATTCATGGTATAAATAAGCTGGATTGGCGGTAACTGCAACTGAATTTTCACTTGTATATCGCTAAACCGGCATAGCACCCTTTCAGTATACTGCGGACCATTGGGGTCATGAAGCGAATAGAGAATCAATTCATGTGTATGATCTATGGAGAAGATTTGATTGCGGATTGCGGATTTCGGATTGCGGATTGAAGGGAAGGGGGATTTATGGGATGTGATGAACTTTGATGAAGAATTGATGATTTCATGATGAATTGATGAAACGAAGCTTCTAAAGTTTTCTCTTTTTTCAATCCGCAGTTGGTAAAGCCCCCTAACCCTCGATCCCTTTCCCCCGTAAGGGGCAAGGGAAGCCCCGGCGCTTTGGTTTTTCCTGCCCCTGGGGGGGAAGGATGTCCGCAGGACAGAAAGGGGGCGCCGTGGAATGAAGCTGAGAGATCTTTTGTTATACTTTGTAATAAATGTGCGGTATTGGGTATCGTTTGTTATCGAAATGTTAGATTCTGTGGGAACGATGAAGCGGTGTTTCTGAATTAAACACTATAAAAGCTCTTATAAGCCATATATATATGAGACGCATGACACAAATAATGGTTTTGTATTATCTTATTATAAGCAAACTATAGTTAGTTATAAAGGCATAAAAAAATGGCAGTTAAGGGAGTGTTATTAAAAGAATATAACTCTCCCCTCTTACCTGGGAGCAATATAATCAATTACACTGGTTTTGTCAAGGGAAAAATGAGGGGATTTGATAATATTGTCTATTTGTCTGTATAAACTATGATATCCTCGCTAAGTCTTTTTCTAAATCTTTAACAGTTTTATAAATCATTTTATTGAAAAGATATTCAATATTGGAACTATTCATTAAACTCTTTTTAATTTCAAAGATGTCGCGTAGAATTCTTCTTTTTTCTGAAATATTATATTTATCAAATTTTGGTATATAGCTTGTATTGCTGATATTCTTTGTGATCTCATGAAATGATCGAGTAAATTTCTTAAAAGAAATTTCTGATGGATTTATATTAAACCTTATAATCAACTTATTTATAAACTGATCTAATGATTTTAATAATTGTATATCATTTATTTGCGAAAAAAAGAACAACCAACCATATTTTGTATCATTGAAAATGCAACCTGTTATTCTTAAATCTATAGTCCATTTTAGATGTTTGATATTTTGGTGATTAGAATATTTATAATTAGTGAACAGCTTAATTATTGATTCACGCAGATGATCAATTGATTTTTTTCTTACAGATACTTTCTGATTTTTGAATTCATATCCTAAATACATAAAGCCATCAATAATAGAACATAGAGTAGATTTTTCAGTATTATCTCTATGTATTTTTAAATCAATATTATTACAATCATTTTCTATTTCCCCTCTTATCATTTCAAGCTCATTGCATTTACCTAATATAAGAATATCATCTACATATCTAAAATACCTTATATTTGATTTATCAGAATATTTTTTATCTATTTGAGAAAAATAAATATTTGCTAGAATATTTGAGATAGAAAGACCTTGGGGGACTCCCTTATTAATCCTATTATTTTCATTTCTCTTTGATACTTGAACAGTAGGTTGTCTAATAGCATTATCAATACATTGTAAAATTTCGGGTTTTCTAATTCTTTTTATAATTTGTCGACGAAGTTTTTCATGATTAATAGACGGATAAAAATCCTTTACGTCCAACCTTAATACTCCATCAAACAAATTTACTCGTAGAGTTAATGAAATTTCATTTATGATTTGATGAATAAAAGGAGATGAACTCCCATATATATGATATAAAACCTCAAATAATGCTCTAAGTGTTAGTTTATCTCTAATTGTTGGAATAGAAACTACACGGGGAAATTTTTGTGATCCTCGCAATATGAGTTTTTCGCGATACGGTGAGAATTTGTAAGAACCATTTTTTATTTTCCTGTAAATAATATCTATATTTTCATCAATATTTTTTTCAAAAACCTTTCTGTTAATTTTATCTATTCCAGATGTAGATTTGTATCTTATTGAAGAAAAATATAATTCTTTTATTTTTCTTTTTGTAAAAACTTTTCTAAAAATAATTGAAGCTGACATATTAGGATAATAATTTCCATATTATGAGAAGAAGAAATGGCAATAAGAACAATAATAACAAAAACATAATTTGTTTTGCCGTTGAAAATATAAAAAAGATTAGGTCAAAAATTGTATAAGGTTCAAGTGTTGTATTTTTATTATTTCTTAAAGAATATCGTAGGCATAAAAAATCATATTCTGAATGATTCTCAACATTTAAAAGAATATCATTATAGTTAGTATAATACTCATTTAATTGTTGTAAATTTTGTTCGTTTTCACAGTATTTTACTTTAAAGTATAATTCATCTAAACGTATATAGCAATTACGCAGTGTATTTGCACGTTCAATATACCTTTGAGATGTTATGAATATCGATCCTGCTAATAAAGCAATAGCCCCACATACCAAGAAGAAACTAATATTTTGATTAGAATTTATTAAATTCCATATAGATAAAAATACCATCAGTAATGAATATATTACGACAAATATTTCCGATAAAAAAGCATATTTTCGAAGCCTTTTTTCGGTATAAATTCTTGTTTTTCTTGTAAGCCATATTTTGTCTGAAAGATTCATGTTTAAATCCATAAGAATGTGCGAGGTTCTTTATTTAGTAACATTCACTGCCCGAATTCTAATGGGCCTATTACAATCGTAGATCATAATAACGGTTAAAACCGTGTTTAATAGTCACACTCTTTTTTAAAGAGAGGTACGTAGCTGTACAAAGAACCTCGCACATTTAATATATCAATCTGAAATCAAAATTTGTTTAATTTCCATAATGTTATCACATACCAATATGTAAAATACATTAATTATCTTAACAATAAATAAATTTATGTGCACAATATATCAATATTCCAAACCATGTCAATAAAGATTTCGTATTTTGTATTAATATAACAGGCATAAGGAACCGGCTCTCAATCTCCTGTTATCCCCTGTTGACTTATCCCCTCATGTGTTATCATCTGTTGACAAAATGTTATACTGTGTTGTATCCCCTCATCGTTTTTTTCAATCCGCAATCCGCAATCATAAATCCCCAATCCTCCCCCTGTAGACCCTTACTTCCCCTCCTCTCCCCTCGACTGCGACCGCCGCATGGAACTCCGGCCCCGCATCGATGTCGGTGATTGTCCAGTCGGTAAAAAAAACTCCGGATGAATCCGAGCTGCACGGAAACCGGACGGTGCTCTCCGGCGCTCCGGAAACATCGATGGTGCACATGGGAATGTTTTTGAGTCCCCCGCCGGATGCCTTGAGGAGGGCTTCCTTACGGGTCCAGAGGGTGAAGAACCGGAGGGTCTTTTCGGGCTCGGGGAGACTGTCGAGCGCTTCGAACTCGACTGCTGTGAGCTGACGGCGGGCGATGCCGTCGGGCGACCTCAGGGGACGTACACGTTCGATGTCGGTGCCGATCTCGAGGTTACAGGCGACACCGAAGAGCCCGTAGCCCCCCGAGTGCGAGAGGTTGAATCGCAGGGGCGGATTGGTGAGCGGTATCGCGAGCTCCGGCTTGCCCTGCGGAGAGTACTTAAGGCGGATATCCTGAGGTTTTTCTCCGATATAACGGGCGAGAATACAACGGAGCGCCGCCCGCGACGCTATGAACGCATCACGGGGCCCGGGGATCAGGAAACGGTCGGCACGTTCGGTCTCGTCCGCTGAAAGCATGTCCGCAAGCGTCTTAAGCCTGAGACCTCCCGTGTCGAGGGATATGATCCACAGATCGACACAGCCCCCGGAAAGACGGGGCTTTTTCGGGAGCGACTGCGGGTGGGCGGGAATATTCATGTCGCCGGGTGTGGGCATGTCACCTCTGAAAGTGCCGCTGCCGCCCCGTGCATAATCCGGAGCGGATCAGCCGGCGAAAGAGAATCTGCGTTCATCCATGTCATAGACTACATCGCGGGTGCTCCGCACCGACGACGTGTCGACACCGATGAGCTTCAGGGGATTGTAATAACAGACCTGCACCAGCTCATCCGGACTCATCAGGTCAAGCGAGGCGAGATGGTTCATGCACTCCATCATGGTCGAGGACGAGCCCGCCAGGTTCCCCTGCGCAGGATTGTGGAGAAGGCCGTTCTTTTCGAGCACGACCCGAACACCCATGTACGTGTACTCGCCCGGCTCGAGCCCGGCATAAGGTGAAGCGTCGCTTGTCACCACGCACCGTGCGGCACCCTTCGCCCTGACGAATGTCTTGATGACCGGCAACGGGAGATGATGACCGTCGGTGATCATCATGACAGTGAGCCTGTCATCGCTCAACCCTGACCAGATAGGATTGTCATGACGCGGGATGATTCCCGGGATGCCGTTCCCGAGATGGGTCATCGCCCGTGCGCCCGCCTCGACTGCGCATTCGACATCAAATGCCGCCGCCATGGAATGGCCGATCGACACCGTGATGCCGTGCTCGACAGCGCGCCGTATCAGCCTGTCCGCACTCTCGACTTCCGGGGCGACTGTGACCATCCTGATCCTCCCCCGCGACCACTCAACGAAACGGTCGAGGAGGTCCGGATCGGGGCTGTGAATCCAGGAGGCGTTGTGCGCGCCGCACGCCGCGCGGGCGATGAACGGCCCCTCGATGTGGATGCCCGGGATGCGGCCGCGGAACTCGGGGGTGTCCATTACATCCGCGATGAGAGGGAGGATGCGGCGGTATATCTCTTCCGGGACGGTGACGACGGTCGGGAGGAAGGCGGTCGCGCCGCAGTCCAGAATCCGCCGGGCGGCAGCGGTGAACATCTCGCCGGTCAGCCCGGGATCGGAGAAATCCACACCGCCGTAACCGTTGACCTGCAGGTCGACCAGGCCGGGTATGGAGAAGACTCTGTCGTCCATGATGAAATCCGTCCTTTCCTGCACCGGAATTCCGGACACGGGCAGCAGCCGGGAGATGCACCGGACGGCCTGTTTCCGCGCCGAAATGATACTGCCGCCCGTTTGATATCCCGGCCTTTTTCAGGGGATGAAAGTCATGCCGGGACGGAGCTCGCGGGCGAACCCCGCCAGGAGCTTCACCGCCTTTTCCACATCACCGAGGTCGAGTGTTTCCACCGGGGTGTGCATGTACCGCAGCGGGATGGAAACAATACCGGTCGCGACCCCCGCCCGTGAAATCTGGATGATGTTCGCATCGGTGCCGGACGCCCGCGGGATGCCCTCAATCTGGAATGGTATCTTCAGCTTTTTTGCTGTCCTGACAAGCAGGTCGAACACATGGGGGTTGATGTTGGGGCCTCGTGCGATAACGGGACCGCCGCCGAGCTTGACATCGCCCACTCGCTTGGCATCCACTCCGGGCTGGTCGGTCGCGAAGGTGACATCGGTGGCAATCGCGACATCGGGTTCGATTCCGAACGCGCTCGTTCTGGCGCCCCGCAGGCCGATTTCCTCCTGAACAGTCGAGACAGCGTGGACGGAAGCTTTGATCGTTGTGTCCCCTGCCAGTTCCCTGAGCGCCTCAGCGACAATAAACGAGCCGATACGGTCATCGAAGGCGCGCGCGACCACGATATTCTTACGTAGCTCCATGAAATCGTAACGGTATGTCACCGGGTCGCCGATCGAGACGAGCGATTCAGCATCCTTTTTGTCATGGGCGCCGATGTCTATCCAGAGGTCGTCGATTTCGGAGGCTTTCTTACGGTCGTCGGCCTTGATGAGGTGTACGGGGGTTTTTCCGATCACTCCGGGGACTATCCCCTTCGCGTTGTGGATGTTGACCCGTCTGCCGGGGATGATGCCCTGGTCGAATCCGCCGATGGGGCCGAAATAGAGGAAACCCTTGTCGTCGATATACCTGATCATGAATCCGATCTCGTCGCAGTGTCCGGCGAACATGAGCCGCGGCGAGCCTTCGGGATTGACCGTACCGATAACATTCCCATGTGTATCGGTCCTGACCGCCGCGAAATGTTCGGTATATTCACGCCAGAGCTTCTGAACGGGCTGTTCGTAGCCGGATGGACTGGGGCTTTCAAGCATGCGTTTCAACAAGTCGAGCGATTTTTTCCTCATACACCAACCTTTCCAATGACAATGCTTTGTGATATTTACCGCTCAGAAATAATACGAAAAAGTGCACCCGGTGTCAATGTATTTCAGGAAAACGCACATACTTATACCCGGAAGAGTGCCAATATAATCACCGGTTTTCATACGCTACCCAGGATTCAGGATGATGAAAACCCGTTCAGTCTATCGCGGACATGTACCCTCTAAAAATTGCGGGAACGAAAAAAAATATTGTTATATTTGTTATTCTGCATTATACATTGACAGGAGAAAGGTGGAAGAAGCATATTAAAGAGGAGAAGGGGGTATCTATGGCGGTTGTCACGATATCGCGGGTTCATGGCTCGGAAGGCGACAGGATAGCCCTCAAGGTTGCGCAGGAGCTTGGATATGACCTTGTCGACACCGCTCTGATCACAGAGGTTGCGGAGCGGGCGGGAGTGAGCATCGATAAAGTCCGTGCTGTCGACGAGCAGTTAGACTCACGGGCGGTTGAGCTGCTCAAAGGCTTCATCACTCCCCGCATGAGCAAAGTTCTCGCCGGTGAAGAAGAACACCATCTCGATCCGAAGACGTACCTCGAATTCATAAAGACCATTATAAGCGGTCTCGCCGAGAAAGGCAATGTCGTGATTGTAGGGAGGGCGAGCCAGTTCATCCTCAGAGACAACGACAGCGCGTACCACGTCCGTATCGAGTCGGATGAGAATTTCCGGATAGAGCGTATCAGGTTGCGCCATGATGTTATCACATCAGACGCCCGTGACATCATGAAGAAATCTGACTCCATGCGCAGGAACTTCATCGCGCGCTATTTCGGGGAAGACTGGGCTAACCCCATTTTCTACCACCTCGTTATCAATTCCGCGAAAAACGGCGTCGATGAAACCGCCCATGTCATTGTCGAGGCGGTCAGGAAATTCAGCGACACGCATGAATACATACCCGGCATCCGCGACCGCCGTAAAGGTGAGCGGAGGAAAACGGCCGTACGCCGCAGGAGAGACCGCCGGGCCGGCGAGGAACTCTGGACCCCTGGAGACACCTCACGGGCCGTACGGAAGGGCAAACCGGTCAGGTTACACCTGAGAGCGGACCGTCGGAGAACCGAACGGCGCACGACCGACCGGAGAGGTGCGAAGCCGAAAAAAGGCTGAAGACCAGTCGGCGGGAGCAGATACTCCGTGTTGTATTTTTTTCCTTTGACAATTCGGGGGAACTCCGTATACTGTGGTCAGAAAACCGCGCACAGAACCTCATAATACAGATTAAACAGGCCGGTCATGTTTGTATATGTGAAATTCGAGGATTCGAACACCATAGACCTGTTCGGACCCTCTACGCCGGGAGAATGCGAATCCTGGATGAAGATCATGAAGCTCATGCCGCGTAACGCCAGGCCGGAAAATCCCTTGCAGCCCGTCCTCACCGGCCGGCGCATAACGGGCCGTAACCTGCTCACCGAGTGAACGGGAACCCGGCCCGGCAGTTGCGACACCCCATCATCACAGTGCGGCTCAAATGGCGGCATGATCCCGCTTTCCGGTTTCGGACCTCGCATACGTTCCTTCTCCGATGGAGACCTCCCCATGAATCTCGGCATAAAAGGCAAAACTGCGATTGTCTGCGGCTCCTCACGCGGACTGGGACGGGCTTGCGCTGAGGCGCTCGCCGCTGAGGGGGCAAACCTCGTCATGTGCTCACGGTCGTTCGATGATATCTTTTCCACGGCGCGCCAGATATCCGAACACTTCGGCACAGAGGCGATCCCTATCGCCGCGGACGTTTCGCTCCAGGAGACACCCGACAAACTCGTACGCGAAACACTCAACAAATTCGGCACGGTGGATATCCTCATCAACAATGCCGGGGGGCCACGCCCCGGGGTATTCGACGATCTCGACGACCGTGACTGGGAGGAAGCCTTCCAGCTCACCCTTATGAGCGCAGTTCGCATGACACGGGCGGTCCTGCCGTACATGGCCGAAAAGAGCTGGGGCCGTGTGATCAACCTCGCCTCTATTTCGGTCAAGCAACCCATCGAAAACCTCATGCTCTCCAATGCCCTCCGGAGCGCGGTTGCCGGCATGGCAAAAACCCTCGCCCGTGAAGCCGCGCCGAAAGGCGTCCTCGTCAACACCATCGCTACCGGCAACTTCGCCACCGAGCGCCTCGAATCCCTCATCCAGTCACGTGCCCATGCCGCTGGCATCTCCGAAGAAGAATCGCGAGCACGTCTCGAATCCACGATCCCCCTCGGAAGGCTTGGAAGACCCGAGGAGCTGGCATGGCTTGTCGCCTTCCTCGCCAGCGACCGTGCTTCGTACATCACCGGGAATGTGATCCAGATCGACGGCGGGTATTATCAGGGAACATTATGAACGCGGACTTTTCAATTTCGGATTTCGGATTGAAAACAAAAGAAAAAAACGATTCGGGGATACAACAAAAGTATAACATTTTATCAACAGATGATAACACATGAGGGGAAAAGTCAACTGGGGATAACATTTCTACGGCTCTTTCGTATGTTTGCAAGACCCCCCTGCCCTGCGGGTATCCCCCCTGCTGAGGGGGGACACGGCGAAGCCGAGAGGGGTTTTCGATTTCGGATTACGGATTTGGGATTATGGAGCGAAACATTCTTTAAATGATTTCAAATCATTTAAATCCATTATGTTCTTTCTTTGCTTGCCCAGAGAACGAACCAGAGAAAAGGCACCCCGGAACAAACGCATTCTTCTATTCTTTCGCCTGAGAGAAATGGGTGCAAGGTCTGAGTGT
>Ga0315284_10003722_pt1 | contig 21656 bp, 32 predicted proteins | sample YL17G09_16_MG_FD_203696 | JGI IMG/M metagenome (GOLD analysis project Ga0315284, IMG submission 203696) | Sediment microbial communities from Yellowstone Lake, YNP, Wyoming, USA - YL17G09_16 | ecosystem: Environmental > Aquatic > Freshwater > Lake > Sediment | place: USA: Wyoming | collected... | reverse complement strand
AGGTCATCAACAACGGCAGGGCCACTTACATCACCCGATTGATTTACATTGACCCTTGCGAAAGATCTTGATCCCTGCTACTGCTTCCCTTTGCGGGGGAGCAGAATGGAGTGATCAAACAAAAAAAAGGAGAATGAATATGACACACCTACAAAGGCGAATTGAGGCGGAGCGCCGGGCAGCGAAGCGCTCTTTCACGATGAAAGGCGTCGTGACCAAGAAACACTTCTTCAGCGTGGCCCGATCCTTCGGGCTGGCCAAGGCAATCAAAATGCTTTTCACAACGCAGGCGACCGCGCTGTCTATCCTGATGGCGTAGGGGGCGAAGATGAAAAAAGCAAAAGTAACCAAGTGTACGTGTCGGGCGCCCAAGCGCCATCGCGACTGCATGTACTGCGGGAGCGGCTACATCGGCGAGTACGTCTGCGGCGTCTGCCACCAAGTGGGCATCGACGGCAAGGTGATCCGGGGCACAGAGCGCCGGATATGCGCAAAGCACAAAAGCAATTGATCCCTGCACAGCGGCCCTTTGATGAGGGGCCGCGATGGAGTGATCAAATTCAAAAAGGAGAAAACAAAATGGGACTATTCTTTCTGGTGGGCGCGATCGTGGTGGCCGTCGTCGGTATCATGGCGATGGCCGTGGCGGAACCTTACAAAAACAGCGCTTCAAAATACAGGTGAGAAGGAGAGACGAAAATGGCAATGACCGAGATCGAATTCGAGATCAAGGAGGACGGCAAGGTGTGTATGACGACCGGCGAGATCGGCCAGTCGCTGCACCTGGACGCCGACGAGCTGCTCGCCGAGGTGGAGGCCACCCTGGGCGGCCCCAGCGAGCGCACCCGCCGCGAGCACCCCTTCTGGGCCAACCGGAAGGTGGGGCTCCACGGCAAGATCACGCGGACGGCTTGAACGCTGCTACTGCCCCGGAGCCCGGAGGGACTCGCGGGCAGAATGGAGTGATCAAACCAAAAAGAGAAAGGAGATTGAACATGACACGAATTGATATGTCAGAGTTGCTGGGCGACGCGGACGAGGACCGGATGCCGGTCACCGAAGTGAAGAGCAAAACCAAAGAGACCCTGACGAGCTTTGCGGAGTGGTGCAAGGCAGTCAGCGACAAAACGCTGAAAGGAGACCGATCATGATGGAAGCGAAGCGAAAATTCTACATCGAGCGTTGGAGAGACGGCACCTGGGTGCGGATACCGGGCGCCACGGCGACCTCATTAAAGGACGCCGAGGGATTGAAGTTGACCATCGCGAAGGTGGCCGGGGAAAACGTAAAAAACTTCACGATGGTCTGTGAAGTCAAAGACTGGGATTAGGAGGTGCGTCATGCCGTGCTACGAAGTGAGACTAGTAAGCGTCGAGTTCAAAGCGGCCCACAAGGATCTGCTACTTCAGGCCCTTGATGAATTGGGCTTGGGACACCGTGAAGAGGGGAGAACCATTTACGTCTCGGGAGGGTTGGAGATCAGCTTGGACGGGCAGCAGGTGCGCTGCCCAAAGGGCATGCAGTCCCGGGTCAACGCCATCAAGCAGAAGTACAGCGAGGTTGTACTCAAGAAGGTGGCCGCCAAGAAGAAGTGGAGCGTCAAGGCCAAGGGCCAGAACAAGTTCACGCTGAAGAAGTGGGCTTGATCCCTGCACAGGGGGCCGCGAGGGCGACCCCCGATGGAGTGATCGAACCAAACCAACACAAAAAAGGAGAACCACAATGGAAAAGACAGAGGAGAAAAAGGGCGTCATCGGTATCAGCGACTACGTGCGGGCCGGTTATTCTCACTACTGGCTCCAGACGGATGAGAGCGGGCGCGCCATCGAGCAACTGAAGGCGGAGCTCGAAGGGCGCCAAGTGACCGTGTGGGACTGCGCCACCAAGGACGCGGGCGGGGACCCCGGCGAGGCGCTCGACAGGCTCCAGTTGGAGGCCAGCGCTGGCAGCGTGCTCGTCATCAGAAACATGAGCTGGTTCCTGAAGGACTCCAGCGGGAACGTGAACTTCGGGCTCGTGCAGTTCATCCAGAATACAGCGGTGGAGTTCCGCAGCAAAGACAAGCGCAAATTGATCGTGGCGGTCGGGGCCGAGGGACCGGACGCCCTGCCCAAGGAGATCACGAGGGAGTTCGTTTACCTCACGCTGCCCCTCCCTGGGGCGACGGAAATACTGGGCAAGGTGGAGAAGATGCTCCAGGCGCTAAGCAAAGACCCCAAGTGGATCGCCCCGAAGGACCTGGGGCGCGTGGTCGAGTCCTGCAAGGGCATGACGCTGGCCGAGATCGACAACAGCCTGGCGTACAGCGCCGTGAAGACCAAGACATTTGACCCGCTGCTCATCAAGGTTCAGCGAGCGGCGTTCCTGGAGAAGGTGGCTGGGGTGAAATATGTAGAGTATGGAGAGGACTTCAGCCAGCTTCAGGGCTATAAGGTCGTGAAGGACTTCGTGAAGTTCATGGCTCCGCCGACCCACCCCGAGGCCAAGGGCATCCTGCTCCTGGGGCCGCCGGGCACCGGCAAGAGCATGTTCGCGAAGTGTCTGGCGCGGGAGTTCAATATGTTCATGCTGACCGCCGAGATGGCGGAGATGACCGGGAGCCTGGTGGGCGAGACCGAGGCCAAGGTGCGATCCTTTATAGAGGCGGCCAAGGCGATGGCGCCCTGCGTCGTGTTCATCGACGAGATCGAGAAGGGGCTGGCCGGGCTGAAGGGCTTCGGCGGCTACAGCGGCGACAGTCTGAACAAGAAGGCGATGAGCCAGTTCCTGAAGTTCCTGCAAGACAGGCCGAAGGGCGTGTACATCGTGGCCACCTGCAACAACATCGCCGACCTCCCGCCGGAGTACGTGAGAGCGGAGCGCTGGGACACCGCGCCGTTCTTCATCGACCTGCCGAGCAGGGAGGAGCGGGCGACCATCCTGAGGTACTATCAGACGGAGTACAAGGTGGACGGGAAGCTCACCGCCAAGGACACCGACGGGTGGAGCGGCGCGGAGATCAAGGCCGCGTGCCGCCTGGCCTACCTCGGCGGGACCACCACAGAGGCGAGCGCCAAGTACATCGTGCCCGTCAGCAAGACGATGTCGGAGGACATTGACACGTTGCGCAAGTGGGCGAAGGGGCGCACCCTCCCGGCCAGCGAGGCCGCGGTGGAGAGCGTAGGCGAGGGGCGCGACATCGAGCTCAGCGAGTTGGTAAAGGGCATCAACTTCAAGAAGTGATTTGATCCCTGCTACTGCCCACGGACCTGAGGAGTCCGGGGGCAGGATGGAGTGATCGAATTGAAAAAGGAAAGGAGAACGGACTATGGGAAAGGGCAAGGGCAAAATAAAAAAGAAGAGGGCGTTGACCTTCACGGACCTGGAGCAGGACGCCAAGGCGTTCATCGAGTGCAAGGTGCGGGTACTCGGGAGCGTGGAGCAAGTCAAGAACAGCTACCGGCGCAACGACCTGGTGAGCCACTACGCGGTGGACTACGCCGCGCGGCACTTCGGCCCCACGGGGCGCCCGGACGTAAACTCGAAGACGATCTGACCGAGGCTGGACTTTTAGGAAAGGAGAAACGATGATGCTGGTGAGCGTGTTTGACCTGATCATGAAGGACGGCAGTGGCGGAAAGGTCATGGTGCCTTTCATCGACGGCAGCGAACGTGCAAAGGTGGCGGAGCTCTTCGTGGCGGAGGGCGCCCGCAAGGCCTGCTGGGAGCACAACATGTGGGTGGGCGAGCCCATCGCCAAGGCCACCCCGGTGACCCTGAAGATCGAGATCACCACGGAGATGGCCGCCGCGCCCATCAGGATGCTGAAGATTTGATCCCTGCACAGCGGGCTCCCACCGAGGACGGGAGCCCGCGATGGAGCGATCGAACAAACCAAAAACAATGAAAGGAGAACGAGTCATGAGCACAAACGGGAAAGTGGTGTTGAAGGGGGTCGAGGCGGACCGCTTGGTCGAGCGGGCCATGAACGCCGGGTGGGCGCTGAAGCTCACGCGGCACAGCTGGGGTAACAGGCGCCGGTTGGCGCAGGACCTGCTGGAGGAGAAGTTCGAGAAAGACGCCGAGGCGATCAACGCGGTCCAGAAGCTGCTGCTCTGCAAGGAGCTCCAGGCGGTCAATCAGTGCATCAGCTACATCAACAAGAAAGTGGACGACCTGAGCAAGCCCTGGCTGGGCGAGGGCGTGTACTGGTTCATCGAGGAGCGGGTGCCGGTGATGGAGGGGGAACTGCAGAACACGAGCGCCGACATCAAGGCGCGGCTGGAAGAGTTCCTCGCCGTGTACGAGGAGCGCAAGGCCGAGCACCGCGAGAAGCACCCCAACCTCTACAGGGAGGACCACTACCCGACGCCCTCCCGCATGAGGGAAAAGTTCGGGATCGAGTGGAACTGGCAGCGCTTCCGCCCAACGCTGAGCGCGGGCGACGTGGGCGTGGTCGGCAAGGACATCGTGGACCGCGAGACGGCGAAGTTCAGGGACCTGATGAAGAGCGGCGTCGAGGTGGTGGTGGGGGCCGCCCGCCGGGGCACGCTGGAGGTGCTGGAGCACTTGCGCGACTGCCTCAAGGACAAGAACAAGATGTTCCAGGACAGCACGGTAGAAAAACCCAAGCGCTATCTGGAGGACCTGGGCAAGACCCTGGCCTTCCTGGATGATAAGGCACTTAATAAGGTGATCGCCGATAGCCGGGCCATCCTGGACGGTGTCGAGGGCAAGGACCTGAGGGACCTCGACTGGTACAGGAAGGAGATGGGCGACGTGATGGACTCCGTGGTCAAGGAGTTCAAGGCCATCCCGCTGGTGGAGCTGGAGCGGGACATCGAGCTTTAGAAAGGAGAGCGACTATGATGAAAAGAAAAAAGGAAAGGCGCGGGAAGACGGAAGTCGACCTGACCGGCCCCGACGGCAACGCTTTCGTGCTGATGGGGATGGCCGCAGGGTGGGCCAAGCAGTTGGGCAAGGAGTGGAAGCCCATCCAGGCTGAGATGACGAGCGGCGATTACGAGCACCTGCTCGCGGTGCTGGAGCGGGAGTTCGGGGAGCACGTGATCTTCTACAGGTGATTTGATCCCTGCTACTGCCCCTGGCTGAGCGCCGGGGGCAGGATGGAGTGATCAAAACCAAAAAGAGAAAGGAGAACGACCATGAAATACAGAATACTGGAGCACGCGCGGATGAGGTACGACACGATGAGCGAGAGGGAACGCTTTCTCAGGGTGGGCAAGATGGCTCAGCTGGAGAAGCTGGAAGCCTTCCTGATGGTGGCGCGGGAGAAGGAGAACAGGCGCCTGGCCGACCTGGTGAAGGCGCGCATCGAGCAGGTGAGGAGTTTTGACAACCCGGGCCTTATGGCTGCGGCTGTCAAAGCCAAGGTCGCCGACGTAGAGCCCCGGCGCGAGGAGGTCAAGAGCCGCAGCCCAAAGGCGAGGGACGCCAAGGGCGCGGAGGTGGTGGTGGAGCTGGAGCGGGACATCGTGCTTTGATCCCTACACAGCGGGTCTCCCCTGGGACCCGCGATGGAGCGATCAAACCAGAAAGGAAAGGAGGAGAGCGAATGAGAGGAGAACCGAAATTCGTCAGTCGCGCCTACGACTGGGGGTGGCTGGTGACGAGGGTGACGGAGGTTATCGCGGAGACCACCGCCCACTGGATGGTGCGGACGGAGGGCAGGAGGGACCCCTGCATGGTGAAGAAGAACGGGCGCGGTGAGTGGAAACCCTGGGGCCGCGAGCCCCATTGTCGATGAGAAAGGAGACCAAGATGGAAAATAAAATGCTCTTTATTGGAGGCGTGAAATGAACGAGAAATCTAACCATTGTATCGTCGTAAACTTTTTATCGGTTTGCCTGTCACCAAATGAACAATGCTATTATTATCATAAAGGATATGCCGATTGCTTTTACCATTTACAAAATAGGTGCTGTCACTCGTCGGCTATTTTTGAAACTGCAAGGGAAGTGGGAAGCATCTCGGCGACAAACCCGGCCCTGACGGTGCCGAAAACGAAAGGAGGTGATACAAAATGTTTGAGAAGGTAGTAGCGACCCGAGAGAGCAAGGAGGCCGAGCTGCGGCTGAACAAGTGGAAGGAGACCTTCATCGCCTTCGTGCTCTTCGCCTTCTGCGTCGGCGTGGGCGCGGGGTACTTCTGGGCGATGATGGCGTTCGCGGGACATTGATCCCTGCACAAGGGACCTCTGAGCGGGGTCCCTGATGGAGCGATCAAATCCAAATAAGAGAAAGGGAGGTGATGTGAATGAGTCTTGATGAGGAGATCAGAATGATCGAAGACGACCTGGACCTGGAGCTGTGCAAGCGGGGCTACGCGGTGGCCGAGCTGAGGGAGAACTACAGCGGGCTGAGCGACTGCCACCTGCTGAGCGAGGGCTCCCTGGGCGACGACCCGGAGCGCTCCGCGAGCCTGAAGCAGGCGCTGGAGGGACTGAGCGCGGAGGCGCGGGAGGTGGTCGGGATCGTGTTGGACTGCCCGCGCGAGCTCGTGGAATTCGTGATGGGCAAGGGCACGAACCGCGAACTCACCGGGGCCACGGTGCAGGCCTGGCTGCGGTGGCGGGGCTGGAAGTGGCGTGCGATCTGGGCCGCGTTCCGCGAGGTGAAAAAACTTTTAGCGACTTTGTAGGCTTTAAGTTATAATAGGTTCATAGAGGTAAAAAACACTTTTATTTTTCCCAATGAGGAAAGGAGAACACAATGGAAGACATGAGCTTGATGAGAGACTACGGCAAGAGGGTTGGCGTGAAGATCACCGGCAAGAAGGCGGCGGACGCCAAGGCAGCTGTAATGGCGGGTATCCTTGAAAAGGCCAACGCGGCCAAGTCGACCAAGGACGTCGAGTGGGTCAAGGCCAACAAGGATCTGATCGACTGGTACAACGCGAACTGCGAACCGGGACCCGAGGCCAAGGCCGAGGCGAAGACAGAGGCTCCCGCTGAGAAGAAGACCGCGACCAAGAAGGGCGGCAACGGCAAGAAGGACGCCCTGGCCGAGGCCAAGGCCAAGGCGGAGGCCGCCAAGGCCAAGGCCGCGGAAGAGAAGGCGGGGAAGGCAGCCACCAAGGGCGCTGGGACACCGCGCGAGGGCAGTCTGAATTTCAAAATCCGCGCCTGGCTCACCGAGAAGCTGGCCGAAGAGGCCATCGTTAAAAAGGTGGTCAAGGAACTGCTCGCCATCAAGCCGGGCGTTGATGAAGCCTGGGCGGCCAAGCGGGCCAAAAGCAAAATCAAGTACGTCCAGGCCGCTTGATGAAGCGCCTGAAACAGGGCCTCACAATTCGGGGGGACAGTCTGTACTGTCCCCTGGCCTTGGGGCTGGACACCTACTACAATTGTGAGGCCGATTGTGTTTATTGTTTTTGTAGACAGCTGAACGCGGTCTGGGGGGCGGACTTCCGCCCGTTGGATATGGAGCATTTCGAGCGGGAGTTGGAGCGGGGGTTGAAGAGTTCGCCACACTCCAAGTCCCCCTTGAGTCAGGCCTTGCGGCAACGCAAGACGCTGCGCTTGGGCAACAAGAGCGACCCCTTCCAACCCGCCGAAGGAATCCATCATTGTACGCGGCGGGCGTTGGAGCTGTTGGCCCCGCTGAATTGGGAAGTGAAGGTTGAGACCAAGTACACCCACTGGCTACAAGAGTGCTCGGACTTGTTGGTGCGGATGAAAGCGGTGATAACCATTTCACTGTCTTGTGGTATGGAGCGGGATTGGGAGTTGTTGGAAAATAAACGGGTCGCCCCGGTGCAATCACGCATCGAGGCGGCCCGTTTTTTTTGTGCCCATGGGTTGCAGGTGGGCTTCATTGGAGAGCCATTCATTCCCGGCTGGAACACGGCGCAGGACTTCGACGCGGTGTTGCGCCGCATCAAGGCCGCCGGGGTGACCCGGTACAATGTATACAACCTGCGCCTCAACGCCTTTGTGGCCAAGCGCCTTGCCCAAGTGCCGGGGCTGGACATTGAGCGGGTGTGGACCTTGAACCAAGACACCGCGTGGCGCCCACAGCTATTAGAACTGTTGGATATAGCGCGGCGGCGCGGGGTGAAATTGGGGTGTCCAGACTTCATCAACTCCGGTCAGTACCAAAACCCCGCCAACACCTGTTGTGGCGTGGACGTAAGGAACCCCACCACCTTCAACTTCATCAAGTGGAAAGAGCAGTGGATGGCGGGCGGGGGCAGCTTCACTTTGGAGGACTTGGACAAGTCTTGGGATGGGGTGGGGGATTATGAATTGGGGCGGGCGCTCTTGGAAGGCCGGGGGCCCACAGACCTCTATTCCTGGGGGGACTTCGCCGCCGGGGCAAAGCCCACCAACAACAGGGGGCGTTTGGGACTATGAAGAAGAAATATGACGACTGCTCCGAATGGTGTTTGAAGGTGCGGGTTCAACAGATACGAGCAGAGGACCCAATGGCAGTTGTTAGTGACGCGGCGGACCCAATAATACATTGTGACGGGGCAGTGAAGCCCTCGTTGCTGATCTTGACGGACCTATTTAAGGAGTACCCCGAGCAAGCCTTTGGGGTGCGAGACTTGGCCACCGCGATCAACGCCCGATGGCCTGGTACTATTGGGGGCAAGGCCACCGGGACTCAGACAGACACCACTATGGAGCACTTGCTAACCAAGCTGACCCTGATCGGCGTTCTGGATAGGGTGAAGCGCCAGGGGGACTATCAGTATTCCTTTTCACCAAAGGTGATTGAAGTGGGATTGGAGACTTTCATCTTTAACAATTCCCATTTCGTGAACACCGTGTTATTGAAAGGACAATTGGGGTTGTGATATGAATTACTGGGATTTACGAACGGTGGTAAAGGACCTGGTGCCCCGGTCGGTGCGATGGAGCCGGACGAGTGATTATGAGCGGCGGGGGTTGGTGGAGGAGAAGGGCCGCAAGCGCAACTACCAGGAGGGGGACTTGTTCCGGGGGGAGCACCTTCGCAAGGAGCGCTTGCTCAACACAGAGGAGATGAACAGCTTCCTGGAGGTGAGCTTGCGGGCGCAAGCGTGCCCCCTGCCCTTGAACATAGACACGTGGGACGGGTTCACCTGCCCCTACAATTGTATCTATTGCTACGCCAATTGTTTCAGGGCGTCCTTGTACTCCAGCTTCTTCGACAATGCGCGGCTCATGGGCTTGAGGCATTGTAACCCAGACTTCTTCAAGCGTGAGTTGGACCGGCTATTCACCAACCGGGGCCGCCTGACCCAAGCGGGTAATGAGACAGCGCGCGCCGTTGCTATGGAAGTGCCTATGCGCTTTGGGATACGGTTCGAGGACTTCATAGCCCGCGAGGGCCGGGACCAAGTGAGCTTGGCGCTGTTGCGGTACTTGGCTGCGGAGGCCTACCCGGTGATGATTAACACTAAGTCGGCCCTGGTTGGGCGTGAGGATTACGTGCGGGCGCTGGCGGACAACAAGGCTGGGGCCGCTGTTCACTTGACCATGATCACAGGTAGTGAGCCCTTGAGGCGGCGTTTGGAAAGTGGGGCACCCAGCTTTGAGCAGCGGCTGGAAGCGTGTCGCGCCCTCATCCAAGCCGGGGTCAAGGTGGTGGCGCGCATAGAACCCTTCATGGCTTTTATAAACGACGACCGAGCCGACACGGACCACTACATTGAGCGGTTGAAATGGGCCGGGGTGAAGCACTTGACCTTTGACACCTACAGTTACTCTGCGAACAATCCGGGCATTGAGGAGGGGTACTTCCGCGTGGGGTTGGACTTTCGACGTATGTTCTTGATCATGAGTGATTGTCAGTGGTTGGGGAGCCTGATATTGGGGCGCTTCATGGATCACTTTCGGGAGCGGGGATTCTCGTGTAGTACGTTTGACTTTGGAAATGTACCGAGCAACGACAGTGACCTTTGTTGTTCTGTGGACTCTCAGTTCTTGGCCGGGGGCTACAACAGGGGCAACATACTCACGGCGGCCCGCTGGGTCATACGCCAGAAGGGGGCACGCGCCCGGTGGCGGGACTTTGCCACTTGGGTTGGCGAGGGGGGCGGCTTCTTATCCACCACTATTCAGACCGCTGTTCAACGGCTGTGGAACCTGGAAGAGCGCAACGGGTACCAGATGGATTGGATCCCAGGGTTCAAGCCACATGGCCCCGATCAAGACGGCATGATGGTGTGGAGCTACAGTACTGGGACGGGGGACTTTCGAGAACAAATGCTAACAGCCCTTATGAGGGGAGAGGAACTATGATAATCAAAATTTCAGATCACGATGAGGCACACTTCGCTATTGCCGCAGGGCTCCATGCGGGCGGGCGCTTCAGTAACGCCGTGTATTGTAAGGGGGATACCATGTTCGTGGCCAACACTGATCACACGGTGCTGGTGCGGTTTGAAGCGGGTAAAGCCTTCCCTGAGGAGGTGCGCTTCTTCGCTAATGACTACTCCAGCAATGAGCTGGAGATGGTCAGCAACGGCATAGTGTTTCACAACAAGGGCAAGGTGTCAGACGCTAAGATTTTGAGCCGGGTGCCGGAGACCACCTTCGCCGAGGTTCAAACCTTGTACCACAAGTACACGCCCAAGCGACTCACGAACCGCGTGACCCTGAGTAAGGGGTTGGTATTTGAACACCTGGAGGAGGGGTTGTCCCATGTAGAGTTTGGGGCGCGGGGCGGGTCCTTCTTCATAGTTCAACGTGACCTGTATTCGGGGCGGTTGATAAAAGCGTGGCCCAAGGCGGGGCGCTTGGGGCTGTTTAAAGTGGAGGGCGATTGGAGCTTCAGGGGCTACCGTACCTCGGACATCAAGGCCCTGTTGGACTTTGTGGAGGCACTGAAAGAAGGGGCGCTGGACTTTTACTTTGTGGACCCGTTCTATTCTTGGATTCAGAACGACAAGCTTCGGATGAGCGGCATGGTGACCACTTGTCTCTACGACGAGTTGGGTGAACTGGGGGAGCTGGGTGAGGCGAACGCAGAAGGGGGTGATAAGGATCATGGGCGGCAAAAGCAGGAAAAGCGGGGGCGTGTCAAAGCGCTTGATACAGCGGTTGAAAGAGGGGGCGGTGGCGGTGACCGGGGTGGCCAAGCCCAAAAAGGGCTGCAGAAAATCGACCTCTAACATCCCACTAAAAGGCAAGGGGCTGGGTATGTAGGCCCTGACAGCAGGGCGTGTGCAAAGCGTTGGCCAGGCATGGTGAGGCGGGGGCGGTGCTAGAGTACTTAAAAAGGTTGGAGCGGGGCGGGTGGCGACCTAATTTCTGGTGTTCCGAGGAGTACGCCCGGCGCGCGGGCTTCACAGAACGCTACACCCAGGCGGGGGATATATGTGGGGTGTTTGACGGGGAGCAGCTGGTGTTGCCCCCGTTGACGGGGGGTGGAGAGTTCCAATGGCCGGAGGAGTTCCCGGCTGACCTTTGGAGTGACGTGGCGGGGTTCGCCCCAACGGGCGGGGTGGCGAGCTTTTTGGATTGGGAGTATATCTATGAACCAAGGGCCTTCCTAAAAATGGAGGGGGGCCGGTGGATGACGTTCCGTAAGAACGCCCGCAAGTTTCCGGCGCGGGCCGGGCGGGAACTGAGCTATGTGGAATTGGCCCCAGAACAAGCGCCAGAGGCGCTGACAGCGCTACTGGTGGAATGGTTGGAGGCAAAGGGGGCGGACGCCGAGATACACGACGGGGACTTGCTATTGGACTATGTTCTGAATGGCAACCACCGCAAGGCCCTGTTCGATGCTGCGGGGGGCTTGTGGGGCGTGAACGTGTGGGACGAGAACTACTGTTACGTGAACTTCCGGTTTTGCGTATGCCGGGGGGAGCCGTTCCTAAGTGAGTACATGAGATGGCTATTCTATACGGACGCCGCTATACTCTCCAAGCACAAGCCCGTTAATGACGGGGGGACCCTTGGGAGTGAGCGACTAAAATTTTTCAAAGACAAATTGAACCCCACAAGGGTCAGGGAGGTAAAAGGATGGGTAAGAAGCGGAGCCACAAAGACGAGTTGAGCTATTCCATAAGTGCTAATAAAAAGCTGGACACCGCGCCGGGGCTGTTCTGCTTTCCGGAGGACCAAAAGGCTGATGAGACCAACCGTGGAAAGCGCAAGTTCGTAGTGTTCTACTTTGATAGTGAGGCGGACTATGACCGGGTGGTCAGGGCGCTGGAAGTGAAAGGCCGGGGTAAGGCCGCCCCTTGGATGAACACGGACAAGTTGCTGAGCTTATTGACGGGGGTAGAATAAATATGGACGCTGATAAAGGAGCACTGAAAAAATTACATTACGTTTGCCGGGGTTGCAACTTGCGCGCGATGGGCGGGTGTGAAGGGGATCGTTGTCTGGCTTATATGACGGACCCCGATAAGCGCCGCCGCTTGCTAACGGAACCTATGAATACCCAGTATGATGGAGTGCGCTTCACTAGTGACGCTATGGATTGCAGCTTACCGATCTCTATGGACAGCCACAGTGGGTGTAGCTTCGGGTGCTTGTATTGCTTCAGTAATAACCTGAACCGGGCTACAGACCGCAACCCGGATAAGATGCGGCACCTGGTCGAGGGCAAGCGCCTCAACTTGTACGGTGAGTGGGCGGTGGAGCGGCTGGCTAAGTTCTTGAATCGGGAGCTGGAGAATCCTGTGGCGCGAGCTATGTACGCCTTGCTGGACCAGCGGCTACCCATCCAGTTGGGCACATTGGGGGACCCCTTCGATGACTTGGAAGAGGTGAGCGGGTGGATGAAGCGGGCGGTGCCTTTGTTCGCGGAGCACCGCCAACCAGTTCGCATAAGCACTAAGGGGGCGCGAGTCATGATGTTGAAGGCGTACCGGGACTTGTTCGGGCAATACGACCCGGCGCAGTTCTGGTTTGCCTTTAGCATTATCACGGCGGACGACGCCAAACTGGAAGCAGTGGACGTGGCTGCACCCAACGCCACGGCCCGCTTGAAAGCAATGAAGGCGTACAGCGCGGCAGGGCACCCGGTGAGTTTGCGCTTTCGGCCCTTCCTGTTCGGGATAAGCGACTACCACAAACGCGCGCCCAAGGGTGAGGGTTGGAAGGTGCTATTGGATAAAGCGGCGGAGGCCGGGGCGCAGGCGGTGAGCTTTGAATTTGTGTTCCTGAATTCAGCGTTGACCACGCGTCAGAAGATCATGTACCATCACATGTTCCAGATCCAAGACAATCCACGCTTTGGAGAATGGTGGAACAGCCATAGCAACCTCAAGGAAAGCTGCCGTCGGGCGAGCCGCAACTTGAAGTTCGACATCACCATGGCGGTGCGCGAGCGGGTTCACGCGTTGGGGATGACCTTTGGAATCAGCGACCCCCATTTCAAGGAATACAATGACACGGGTAGCTGTTGCGGTATCCAACCCAATGACCCGTGGTTTGGAAATTATAGCCGCCGCCAGCTCACCCAGGTGATAGTGGACCTTCACCGGGCCCATGAGCAAGGGCAGCCCCTCCGGGTCACTTATAGAGATTGGGCTCCGGAATGGGCACATGCGGTGGAAGCTCACAAAATGATCGCCCAAGGCAATTGGAAGGGCTATAGGTCTAGGAAGGGGCAAACCTTTGGGGACGTTATGCGTAACAAGTGGAACGCACCGCGTCACCCCCGCAGCCCCTACGTTTACTTCAAAGGTACAATGACCCCCGTAGGCAAGGACCCCCAGAGCGGCGATTTGGTCTACGAGTATCGCAAGTGGCACCCAGACTTCGACAAACAGTTCAAGGGCATTCCAAACAAATAACAACAATAAAAGGAGGACTCATTCATGACGGGCAAGGGTAAAAAACAGCAACGGATTGAAGTGGAAAAGGAAGATGGTACAATAGACCGGGGTGAACTCTTGGAGGTGCTCAAGCGCCTTCAACCGGGCCTCAGCAATGCGGAGTACGCGGGCAGTTACCTATTGATGGGAGACCGCGTGGCCGCGTTCAATCGGGAAGTGGCTATTCAATGTGAATTCCCTATTGGGGTGGAGGGGAGTGTGGAAGGGGAGAAGCTCCTAGCACTGTTGGGCAAAATGAAAGCAGATAAGCTCACCATACGCCCGGACGCCGACCAACTGGTGGTGAGCGGCGGGCGGCAATCGTTTGGGATAAAACTCGGGGGCCAGGACGAGGCGCTGATACGGCGCTTGGAAGCGCTGCCCTATGCGGATATGAAATGGCGGCGGGTGCCCGAAGGGTTCCGGGAGGGGCTGACCTTTTGTAGCTACTGCGCCTCACAGGACGCCACCAAGCCCTACCTCCTGGGCGTGCTAGTGAGAGGGCGGGACCTGTTAGCGTCTGATAACTTGCGGATCAGCTGGTTCACCTTACCTGCTGATTTCCCTGGCGGCCCCCTACTGATACCGGCTCATGAATACCTACAAGTGTCCAACCACCCTTGTGAAGAGTACGCAGTGGAGGACGGTTGGCTTCACTTCCGGGGTGGGGCGTTGTACCACAGCCTGTTGCTAATGCCCTTAGCGGAAGAGTTCCCCGCCGAAGCGGCCAAAGGCTTCTTCCCTAAGAAGGTGACCGCCGCTCAACAGTTCACCATACCCAAGACCTTCACTACCACGCTGGAAAACTCCTTGGTGCTGGGCAAGGAGCAATCTTTTTATGATCGCACCGTGAAGCTATTTTCCAAAGGGGACGGATTGTATTGTAGGTCCGAAACGGAAAATGAATGGTACGAGGAACACGTGGAGTTCAACGACCAGGTGAACCGCTTTGAGATCGCCATCAACCCAGCGTTCCTGTCTTGGGTATTGAAATATGAGGGGAAGTCCTACCTGGCTGGGGAGGGCAAGATGCTCTTTGAGGGAAGCAACTTCAAACACCTCATCTCTTTCTAGGCACGGGGGCTGCGATAATATGGAACAACTTTATAGGAAGTACCGCCCACCGACCTTTGACGAGGTGCGGGGCAATAAGACCCTCGTGGCCTCACTGAAGAAGACCATCGGCACGGCCCACTTCTACCTCCTTCACGGGACAAGGGGGTGCGGCAAGACCACCCTCGCCCGGCTGATAGCGCAAGCGCTGGCGGTGGACCCGTTCGACCTGATTGAAGTGGACGCGGCCAGTACACGTGGCATAGATGCTTCCAGACAATTGAAGTCCGGTATTTACAAGCACCCCATCTCCGGGACTAAAAAACTCTACATCATCGACGAGTGCCACCGCCTGACCCCCGAGGCGCAAGACGTGTGGCTCAAGGTGTTGGAGGAGCCCCCGGCCTTCGCGTTCTTCGTGTTCTGCACGACGGACTATAACAAGGTGGTCCCCACCATCCGCTCCCGCGCCACGCAGTTCCAGGTGAAGCCGCTTAACAGGCGCTCCATGCTGGACCTGCTCGCGTGGGTGGACAAGGCGGAAGGGCTGGGCACCCCAGCGGAGGTGCTGGCGGCGGTGTGCGAGCAAAGCGCCGGGGTGCCGCGCGAGGCCCTGGTGCTGCTGGAGCAGGTTCAAGGGCTCACGGTGGCTGAGGCGCTGGAGCTGGTGGAGCGGGGGACGGCGGACGCGGGAGTGAGGGACCTCTGCGCCCTCATGATGAGGGGAGGCAAGTGGCCCGACGCCGCGAAGATACTCCGCGCCCTGGACGACGACGCCGAGGGGAGCCGCCGCGCCATACTCGGCTACATGAGCAGCGTGGCGATGAGCGGAAGCGCCCTGAACCCGAAGCTCACGGTGCTGTTGGAGATCTTCATGGACAACCTGTACGACAGCGGGCGGGCGGGACTGACCTGCCTCGTGATGAAGGCGATGATGGTGAAATGAAATGAGGGGCTTCTTTGAAGCACAACCGCCAAGCAAGCCGCTCTCCAAGCCAAAGGCTAAGTCTGCCAAGGTCTACGATTGCACCCTGTGTGGCCTCTCCAACGCGGACATCCACTCCCCAAAGATCGCCCTCTTCGGCGAGGGGCGGCGCAAGATCCTCCTGTGGGGCGAGGGTCCCGGCGAGGAGGAGGACAAGGCCGGGAGGCCCTTCTGCGGACCGAGCGGCGAGCTGTTGAGGAAGACCCTGGCCCTGGCCGGGGTGAACATGGACCTGGACTGCTGGCTGGTGAACTCCGTAGACTGCCACATCCCCGGCAACAAGAAGCCCACCCTGGTACAGCTGCGGTGCTGCTGGGAGCGCAAGCGCAAGGCGCTGGGGGAGCTGAAGCCCAGCGTGATCCTGCTGATCGGGGACTACGCGGTGGACAGCTTCTACCGTTGCGACCCGGAGCGCTCCTGGATGGATCTGACCGTAATGAGCCTACGCGGTAAGGCTGTGCCTGACTATGCGGCGAGCGCCTGGATCTGCCACACCTACCACCCGGCCTTCATCCTGCGCGGCAACGACGACAAGCGGCACGTGTTCGAGCGCGACGTGGCGCTTGTCGCCAGGTTCAAGAGCGCCCCGAAGATCGGGGGCAAGAGCGTGAGGCGCGAGGTGGTCACCGACTTCATCCAGGCCAGGAGCGTGATCGCCCGCCTGCACGGCGAGAAGGGCTGGGGCGGCATCCCCATCGTGATCGACTACGAGACGAGCAGCTACCGCTACCACGAGAAGATTCACAAGGTCTACACCGTCGGGCTGCAGGTACTAGACGAGGACGTGGTGTACGTTATCCCGCTGGAGAAGACCGACCTGGAGACAGGCGGACCCTATTGGGACGCCGAGCAGTTGGGCGTGCTGAAACTGACCCTGCGGGCGATGATGGCGGACGCGAGAGTCCCCAAGGTGGCGCAGCACCTCACACACGAGCATCTCTGCACGAAGTTCTTCCTGGGGGTGGATACCGAAAACTGGTGGTGGGACACCAAGATGGGCAACCGCGTCCAGGACGAGGCGCCCAAGGTCAATGGCCTGAAGGAGCAGAGCTACCTGCGCCTGGGCATCCCGAACTACGGGCTACCAGACTCTGTTATTTCTGCCGATCCGAAGCAGCTTAATAAGATGGACGCGGAGCCGCTGGAGCGCGTGGCGGAGTACAACGCGAAGGACGTAGAAAACACCGCCCGCCTCTGCAAGCTCCAGCGCAAGGAGGTTGAGGCCAAGGGCCTGAGCCGAGCCTATGAGCTGCTGCACCGCGGGGCTGAGAGTTTCGCCCACATGCAGCAGGAGGGCATCCGGCTCGACATGGCGCTGCTCCACAAGTACAAGGGGGAGTGGGGCGCGGAGTTCGCGCGACTCAGGGAGGCCGTGCTCGCGAGCGAGGAGGGGCGCAAGTTCGCGCAGCTGAAGGGGCGCCCCGTGGAGTACAAGAAACAGATCAGCCGCGACGACCTCACCACCCTGCTGACGGAGGTCGTGGGGGTGCCACGCAGCGCCGTGATGGATGAGGCATACCTGAGCGGGCTGGCGGACAAGTGCGAGTTCCTGTCACACGAACTCAAGGCGCGCAAGGTGCTCAAGCGCCTCGGCGTGCTGGAGAACTGGGACTCCCTCCAGGTGGACGGCTACCTGTACCCGGCGTTCAACCTGGACATTGCCAGAAGTTACCGCAGCACTAGCACCGAGCCCAACTTCCAGAACGTCCCCAAGCGCGATGAGGAGGGGGCGCTGATACGGATGCTCGTCATACCGCGTGAGGGCTATGTCATCCTAGAGGTGGACTACAGCGGGATGGAAGTGAGGATACTGGCTTGCTGGAGCCGCGACCCCACGCTCATCGACTTCATCCTGAGCGGCTATGATATGCACGGCCATTGGGCTACGAAGATCTACGGAGTCACGGAGGGGCAAGTGGACAAGGCGCTGTGGAAGCGCCTGCGCTACGGGGGCAAGAACGGCTTCGTGTTCCCGAATTTCTATGGCAGCTACTGGAAGAACACGGCGAGGAACCTCTGGGAGTACATGCCAGAAGACTGGAAGAAGGACTGGCCCCAGTGGGAGCGCTGGGAGCGCCACGTGCGCGGGTGCGACGGGGCCTTCTGGGACATGTTCAAGGGCGTGCGGCAGAGGCAGGAGGAGGCCGTGACCCAGTACAAGCGGCTGGGCTACATCGAGATGATCGGGTGGGGCTTCCGGCGCCACGGCTACCTCAACCGCAACACCATCTTCAACAGCCACATACAGGGGCCTGCCTACCACTGCCTGATGGACGCCATCAACCACCTGGTCCCGCTGAAGCGCAAGGAGAGCTGGGTGACTAAGATGCCAGGGCAGATCCACGACGCCATCTTCTTCGACGCCCACCGGAACGAGCAGGCGCGAGTGATGGAGGCGGTGACCGAGGAGATGACCGTGGGCGTGCGCCGCAGGAACAGGTGGGTGATCGTGCCGCTGGAGGTCGAATGGGAGCGAGGGGAGAAGAACTGGCTGGAGATGGAAAAGGTGAAAGCATGAAGGCATTCAAGAAAATAGAACCCTTCAGCGTCAGCTGTAAAGTGAAGTCTGGAGTAATTCTCCAAGGCCATGTTCTGGACGTACTCAAGGGTATGGAGGCTGACTCGGTGGACTGCGTGGTTACTTCGCCGCCGTATTGGGGGTTGAGGGATTACAAGATCGAGCCGCAGGTGTGGGATGCTCGGGAAGGATGTGAGCATGAGTGGGAAACTGAACAACGAAATGGAATGAGTGGTGGTCCATCCGATAAGCAGGAATCGAATAAAGGGTCTTGGCATGAATTACATGAACATTCCTTCTGCCTCCGCTGCGGGGCGTGGCGTGGGAGCCTGGGCCTGGAGCCGACCCCGGAGCTTTTCGTGAAACACACAGTGCAAGTCTTTGCCGAGGTCAAGCGGGTGCTCAAGCCTACAGGCGTGTGCTTCGTGAATTTGGGATCAAGTTACATGGGCAGCGGCGGCGCTCACAAAGAACACCATGCGAATCCAGGGTTATCTAAGAGTTTTTCAAGAGACGGATACGTTCATGGTATTTCTCCCATCCGATCTCATGGCGGTGTTGAAACATATGGCAACGATGACAAAGTACGATCAGATTATCAAGAGATTGATCCTTCTTGTTGCCGTTCCGGTGATGAACGTCAAGGTGACTTTCAGAACCATCATGACCACAATGTTCGCAATGACCTAGAGCATCACGAAGCCTCTTGGCCCCTTTGCAAGAAAGGCCATGATATAGGGCTTCAGGATTCCGAAGAAGCATCTCTTGACGTTTTGCCTCTTTCCTCTCAGGAGTCCACCATTCACGAATCTTCTGAGCTACCTCTTGACGGTTACTGCCGGATTTCCAATGGTGTTTGCGACCCTTTTGTATGTCGCTCAGGTGTTGTCGGTGATTTTGAGTGCGTTTATAGGGTACTGAACAATGGAGACAAGCCTTTGAACGCTTGTCAATCAGGTTCTTACCACAAACAGGACACGGGACTTTCTTCCAAGGCATATAAGTTACCTCCTTCTTCAATTAAGGATAGTTTACAAACAATGTTCTGTGATGTCAAGTTTAAACCGAAGGATCTTGTGCCTATTCCTTGGATGGTTGCCCTGGCGCTTCAGGCAGATGGCTGGTGGTTGCGCTCTGACATCATCTGGGCGAAGCCCAACCCCATGCCTGAGAGCGTGACTGACCGGCCCACCAAGAGCCACGAATATATTTTTTTGCTTACCAAGGCGGCAAAGTATTTCTTCGATCAGGAGGCGGTGAGGGAGAAGGCTAGTTCAAATACTCTATTTCGTGGAAGTATGACAAGTAAAAGCGGTGCCAATGGTGACCGGAACGATGGAGGCAGAGCCAAATGTGGAACAGCCATAGGTAATCGCAATATCCGCAGCGTGTGGACGTTTGCTACTGAGCCGACCCCGGAGGCGCACTTTGCCACGTTCCCTCAAGAGCTGGTCAAGCGGTGCATACTGGCGGGTACGAGTGAGAAGGGCTGCTGCCCGAAGTGCGGCAAGCCCTGGGAGCCGGTGGTGGAGAACGAGGTAATCGGGCGACGTGATTTTGATGGCATTGACCGAGGGACAGATAAGCGAGGAATTCGTCTTCGATGCAGCGATCCAGAAAAAAGAACTACCGGCTGGCGGCCCACCTGCTCCTGTGGTGAGGAAAAGACGGTGCCTGCCGTTGTGCTCGATCCCTTCATTGGCTCAGGCACTACCGGCATTGTAGCTGAGAACCTTTACCGGAAATGGATAGGGATAGAGTTGAACCCTGAGTACATCGAGATAGCGGAGAAGCGGATTTGGAACAGAGGGCGAAGAAACAAAATCACCTCCCAGCCCTCAGACAGGCGAATCAGGGGATTTCTTTTTTAAGCACTTTAACCCCTTTAGGGTATAATAAAAATAGAGGAGGATAGATTATGGATACAGAGAAGATCATGGAGCGCACGCTGGATGACTGGGCCGAGGAGCTCAACGCCGACATGAAGGTGGACAAGTACGAGCTGGACGACGAGTGCGCCCGGCAGGCCTGCGTCTACACCAAGTGGGCGCTGCTGAGCGCGCTGGCGAGCAAGGAGCGCGACTGGCGCCAGAAGGAGCTGGACGAGCTCAACGCGATACTGGACAACGAGATCCGCACCGACCCCGGGAAGTTCGGCATCAGCGACATCAAGGAGAACGCCGTGAAGTCCGTCATCGCGAAGGACCCCGGCATCATGGGCCTGAAGGCCGACGTGATCGAGGCCACCGCCTACGCCAAGTTCTTCAACAGCGCCACGAGCGCCTGCGACCAGAAGAAGACCATGCTGCGGATGCTCGGCGACCTGTGGATTTCCGAATATTATAGCGATGTGCAGATCAAGAAGGGCGAGGGCGAGGAGCGCCTGCGTGAGCGGATGAAGACGCGCAAGACCGGGAGGAAGTAGCGGCTCATGTGGGAAGACCTTTCCATCGCGGCGGCGATAGTGCTCGGCTCCGTGCTCGCGGTGCTGGCGCTGTACCTGTGCATGCGCGTGATGGGCAAGGCCTGGTACCGGAGCAAGCGCGAGGAGGAGGGCGCCGAGAGGCGGCGCACCAACGACAACCTGAAGAACAACAGAGGAGGTAACAGTTATGGCAAAGGGTAACAGAGGACCGAGCGCGGAGAGCATGCGCGACCAGTACGACCACTCATGGGAGCACCGTGGCGACAGCGGGATGTTCGGCCACTTCTTCACGGAAGACGTGGACGAGTGGAGCCCCGCGGACGGCGAGAACGAGGTGGCCATCGTGCCCTACCTCGTGACCGAGAACAGCCAGTTTCGCAAACTCAACCCAGACATGAACAGGCCGGTGAGCGACGCCGCCCTCAAGGGCAAGGAGGGCTGGGTGTACAAGCTGGTGGCGCTGGTGCACGGCAATGTCGGCCCCAACAAGGACCGGGCGATATGCCTGCGAACCCTGAAGCAGGCCTGCCCGCTATGTGAGCTCCGGGATCAGCTGCGCGAAGAGCTGGCCAAGCTCAAGGCCAAGGGCCGCACCGACCCCGACCTGGAAAAACGGATAAGCGAACTGGGAGCGAGCAAGCGCGCGATTTACAACATCGTCGGATTCAACAGCCGCAAGGACATGGACAGGGGGCTCATGGTGTGGACCGCGCCGCACGCCTCCATAGAGGACGTCATCATCGACCGCGCCCGCGACAAGCGCACCGGAGAGTATAAGTACTTCAGCGTACTGGAGGAGAACTGGAACGTCTTCTTCCGCAAGACGGGCAAGGGCCTCGGCACCGAGTACAGCGAGGTGGACCTGCTCGACCGCCGCAAGGAGGACCGCCTCGGCGACGCCGACATGGAGAAACTGC
>Ga0315284_10003721_pt1 | contig 21659 bp, 16 predicted proteins | sample YL17G09_16_MG_FD_203696 | JGI IMG/M metagenome (GOLD analysis project Ga0315284, IMG submission 203696) | Sediment microbial communities from Yellowstone Lake, YNP, Wyoming, USA - YL17G09_16 | ecosystem: Environmental > Aquatic > Freshwater > Lake > Sediment | place: USA: Wyoming | collected... | reverse complement strand
GCACGCGAATACTTCGGCGGCCGCTCGGGGTTGAGGCGGTCAAGGTAGTCACGCATCTCCGGCCGGCTCTGAAAGCGCCAGCCGCTGGCCAACGGCACCAGCTCGACGCCCCGTCCGTCCCAATCGACTGCCAGCTCATCGAGCAAGCTCCTGATCGTGTCGGTGCCGACTTGATCGTCGAACAACGTGCGCAGTGAAGCCAGCGGCAGCGGCTGCTGGGCACAGATAAGCGCGGTTTCGAGGACGCGCTTTGCATCCTGTGTATTCATGGGCGGGGACTCGTTGGGCGCCGGTCTACGCCGGCGGCGATCGCATCAAACGGGTACGGTGGCTCGCCCGGGGGCGCGGCGCTTTGGCGCGGCGCGGATCGGAACTTCACTGCAGGCGAGCCGACCTGGGCGGCATCGGCCAGCACCAGGGGGTTGTGGGCATTGTAGCGCCGCGGCCGCACTCAGCCGCAGATCACCGCCCAGGCCGCCGCCAGATCCGGCGGCAGCGGCTCCTCGAATGCCAGCGGATCGGCCGTGATGGGGTGGCGCAGGCCCAGGCGCACGGCGTGCAGTGCCTGGCGCGCCAAGCCGAGAGCTGCGGCACCGCCATACAGCGTGTCGGCCAGCAACGGGTGGCCGCACCACGCCAAGTGCACGCGGATCTGGTGCGTGCGCCCCGTATGCAGCGTGCATCGCAGGGCGCTGACCGCTTCGCGGTACGCCACGCGGGCCACGTCAGTTCGTGCGGGTCTGCCACTCGCCACGATGGCCATGCGCACGCGTGACACCGGGTCGCGTCCGATCGGCGCTTCGATCGAAAACGGCGCGGCTGCCACTTGGCCGTGCGCCAGCGCGACATATTCGCGGCGCACCTCGCGTGCCGCAATGGCGCGCACCAGCGCAGTCATCGCCGGCAGCGTCTTGGCCACCAGCATCAGCCCCGAGGTGTCTTTGTCGAGTCGATGCACGATGCCGGCACGCGGCAGGTGAAAGGCGCCACGGTGATACGCCAGCAGCCCGTTGAGCAACGTGCCGCGCCAATGCCCCGGTGCCGGATGCACCACCAGGCCGGCCGGCTTGGCCAGGACCAGCAGATGCTCGTCCTCGTGACGGATTGCCAGCGCCATCGGCTCCGGCGTGAAGGCGCGGCTCTCGTCGGTGGGCTGCAACTCGACGCTGACCGTCTGCCCGGCGCGCAATCGGCGCGATGCAGTCGACGCGACGACACCATCGACCTGCACGCAACCGCGCTCGATCAGGCCCTGCAGATGGCTGCGCGAGAACTCGCCGGAATGGGCCACGAGCAGCTTGTCCAGACGTTCACCGTGGCCGTCGATCGCGACCTCGAAACGCCGCGTTTCGACGCCTGTGTCGAGATCCTCGTCGCAGAGGCCAACCCTATAATCGCGCTCGTTTTCTGCTCTCACGACAGGGGCCCGCTGGTGGCCGTGTACACAATGATCCGCACTCTCGATGAGCTGGTCCGGTCGCTGCGCGCAAGCGCCATCGTCGTCGTGACACTGGCCTTGGTGGCCTGCAGTTCGCCCCCGAAGGACGACCCGAATTCGACCGCGGCCGTGGAACGATTGTATGCAGACGCCAAGGACGACCTGGCCAGCGGCAGCTACGACAAGGCGATCAAGACGCTGGAGCGCATCGAGGGCCGCGCCGCAGGGACGCTGTTGGCGCAGCAGGCCACGCTCGACCTGGCCTACGCCCAGTACCGCACGGGAGAACGCGCGGCGGCGCTGGCCACGCTCGATCGCTTCATCAGGCTCAACCCCTCGAGCCCGGCGCTCGACTACGCCCTGTACCTGCGTGGGTTGGTCAATTTCAACGATACCTTGGGCTTCTTCGGGTCGCTGGCGCAGCAGGTGCTGTCCGAGCGAGACCAGCAGGCCTCGCGCGACGCCTACCAATCGTTCAGGCAACTGGTGACGCAGTTTCCGCAGTCGCGCTACGCCGACGATGCGCGCGTCCGCATGGACTACATCGTCAATGCACTGGCCGAGTACGAGGTCCATGTGGCGCGCTATTACCTGCGCCGGGGAGCGTTCCTGGCTGCGGCCAACCGCGCCCAGCAGGCCGTGCTGGAGTATCCACAGGCGCCGGCCAACGAAGAAGCGCTGTTCATCATGGCCTTGAGCTACGAGCGTCTCGGCCTGGATCAGTTGCGTACCGACGCCGAACGCGTGTTGAAGCAAAACTTCCCCGGCAGTCGCTTCAGCGCCGAAGGTGTGCGCGAGAGCCAGCGGGCATGGTGGAAGCTGTGGTAGGGGAACGCTGCGCTCAGTGAGCGCGCGCCAATTCAGCCAGCCACTCGAGGGCGGCTGACTCTTCGTTGAGCACCGCCATCGGCGGCAACGCAGCGCGCAGACGCACCCCGTAGGGCATGCGCGCCATGCGCGGATCGCACACCACCAGCAGGCCGCGGTCGGTCTCGCTGCGAATCAGGCGCCCGGCGCCCTGCTTCAGCGATACGGCGGCGTCGGCGACAAAGCATTCCTTGAATGGATTTCGGCCCTGGGATTCGAGGCGCTTGACGCGGGCTTCGATCAACGGATCGTTGGGTGGCGGAAATGGCAACTTGTCGATCAGCACGCACTGCAGCGCATCGCCCGGCACGTCGATGCCCTCCCAGAATGTCTGTGAGCCGATCAGCACGGACGCAGGTTGGGCCAGAAAGCGTTGCAGCAGCGCGCGCTTGGGATGTGTACCCTGCACCAACACCTCGATGTGGCTGGCGCCAGCCGCTTCGAGTTCCTGGCGCAAGGTCTCGGCCACCAGCGGCAACGCGCGCAGCGTGGTGGTCAGCACGAACGTGCGGCCGCCGAGCGCAGCGGCGCAGCGTGCCGCGAGGGTCGCCACCGCTATCGCGTGACCGGCCTCATTGGGCTTCGGGAACCGCGTCGGTACAAACAGCCGTGCGTGGGTCGCATAGTCGAACGGGCTCCCCAGCCGCAGCTTGACCGCGTCCTCGAGGCCGGTAGTGGCTGTGAACCAGCTTAGTTCGTCGTCGTCGCCCAGCGTGGCCGAGGTAAAGATCCAGGCCTTCGGCGCGCGCGTGCGTTGCTCGGTCAGCATGTCGCGGATGTCCAGCGGCGACTCGACCAGACGGGCCTGCTGCGGGCTGACGTCGATCCAGCGCACGTGACCCTCGGCAGCTTCTTGCTGGAACATCGCAGCCAGCCGCGCCAATGCGGTCGCGCGTTCGTGCAGCTTGGCGAAGTCCGGGCCGAGGTCGATGACCGCCTGCATGCCGTCGGCCGCCACGGTGCAGGCGATCGCCAACGCGCTCAACGATTCCGCGAACCCGGCGTGCCCACTGCGCTCGCTCCAGCGCAGTTTGACCGTGCCCCGCAGATCGCGCAGCGTACCCGCCGCCGCCAGGCGCAGGTCGCGTGCCGCGTGCTCGCAGGCAGCAGCCAGCGCCAGCCAGTCGACCAGACCACGCGCCTGCTGCAGTCCCAGGGCGAGCAGGTCACGCGCGAAGTCGATGGCCTGCGCGCTGCCCAGCGTACTGCCGAGAAACTGCACGCCGGCCTCGACCAGCTGGTGCGCCTCATCGAACACGGCGGCGTCGACGCTGGGTAGCAGCTCGGCCACGCCACTGTCGCGCAGTGCCATATCGGCGAAGAACAGGTGGTGATTGATGACCACGATGTCGGCCGCCATCGCCTCTCGCCGCGCCTTGACCACGTGGCAGGCCGCGAACTTCGGGCACTCGCTGCCAAGACAGTTCTCGCGCGTGGACGTCACGAGCGGGATCACCGGTGAGCGCTCGTCCAGGCCCTCGAGTTCGGCCAAGTCACCGCTCACGGTGGCCTGTGCCCAGGCCTGCACCCGCGCCAGCGCACGCACGGCGAAACGATCCGGCAGCAGCAGCGGCTGCCCGGGCGTGCCGCCCTGGCGTGCCAGATCAAGCCGGTGCAGGCACAGGTAGCTGGCGCGGCCCTTGAGCAGCGCCAGCTGCACCGGCACACCGAGCGCCTTGGTCAGCCGCGGCAGGTCACGCAGGTAGAGCTGGTCCTGCAGGCTCTTGGTCGCCGTGCTGACCAGTGCGCGCCGGCCCGACAGCAGCAGCGGGACCAGGTACGCAAAGGTCTTGCCGACCCCCGTCCCGGCTTCGGCGACCAGCGCGCTGCGCTGGTCCAGCGCAGCGGCCACCGCCCCGGCAAACCGTTGCTGCACTTCGCGCTCGACATAGCCGGCATCATCCCGCGCCAGTGGTCCGCCGGCAGCAAAGGCGCGCGCGACCGCATCGGCCAGCGCGTCGTCGGCGTCGGCGCTTTCGGCAGCAGGCATCAGGCAGGTTCGGGTGGATCGACCTGCGCGGCAAGTTGGGCAATCTGGTCGCGCAGCCTCAGGCGGCGCTTCTTCAGCCGCCGCAACATGAGGTCGTCGAGCGGTGCTTCCCCGCCCAAGCGGTCGATCAGGCTGTCGAGGTCGGCGTGTTCGATCCGCAGCTCGATCAAGCGGCGTTGGGGTGAATGCAGGTTATCGTCCATCGTGACGCTGCCAGTGTAGGCGAGCGGCAGGAGTTCACGCCTTGTGAACTTCGATCCTGTGGGCTCATCCCGTATATTGCGCACATGGCCACTGCCGCTCTCGCCTACCGACTCAGCGCCGCCACCGGCATGCACCGTGGCGACCGCGCCTACCAGCAAGACCAGGTCGAGATCATTGCCCATCCGCGCACGCCCGGTTGTGCCCTGGCCGTCCTGGCCGACGGCATGGGCGGCAAGAGTGGTGGTCGCAAGGCCGCCGATCAGGTCGTGATGGTGGCCAAGCAGATCTACGAGCGGCATGTGCCCACGCGCGACGATCCCTCCGACCTGCTGCGCCAACTGGTGCAGGAATCGCACCTGATGATCAAGTTGACCGCGATCGCCGCCGAAGAAGAGCCGCACAGCACGATTGCGGCGATCTTGGTCGGCCCGGACCGGCGCTGCGACATCGTTCATGCGGGTGATTCGCGCGTGTATCACTTCCGCGGCCCCGACATGGTCAGCCGCACGATTGACCACTCCTTCGTGCAGCGGCTGATCGACGAGGGACAAATCACCGAAGAAGAAGCCAACTCGCACCCGCAAGCGAATCTACTGACGGGCTGCCTGGGCACCCACCAGGACCCGCCACTCACGCAGGGCCACCTCGGCCAACTGGAGATCGGTGACAGCGTGCTGGTCTGCAGCGACGGCCTCTGGCATTACTTCACGCCCAAGGAGCTGGGTGCGATCATGCACACGCTGCCGCCACGCGAAGCCAGTGAAATGCTGGTGTCCAAAGCACGCCAGCGCGCGCGCGGCGGTGGCGACAACCTGTCGCTGGCCCTGATCCGCGTGGAGGCGCTCGGCCCCCCGGGCCGATAGGGCCCGGCGGCTGCGCCGCGCTGGCTCGCTGACGCGAGCGGCGCCACCTGGGCCAACGCCATCGTCAGCCGCCGCTCATGTGAGCGAGGTATCGACATTGCGGCGCTCCAGGCCAAGGAACTCGGTCGATTGCATCTCGTTCAACCGCGACACGGTACGCGGGAACTCATGTGCCAGCGGCCCCTCCGGGTACAACTGTTCCGGCGGCACTTCGGCCGACAGGATCAACTTGACACGGCGGTCGTACAACACGTCGATCAACCAGGTGAAGCGCCGCGCTTCACTGGCCATGCGCGGCGCCATCTGCGGCACACCGGCGAGGATCACCGTGTGAAAGCGGCTGGCGATTTCGAGGTAGTCGTTCTGCGATCGCGGGCCGCCGCACAGCCATTTGAAATCGAACCAGACCACGCCGCCGGCCTTGCGCCGTGCGGTGATTTCGCGCTGCTCGATGGACAGCACCGGGTCTTCGTCGCGCACTTCGGCCAGCGCCTCGAAGGCCTGGGTCAGCGCCGCCTCGGCCGCGGGTCCGAGCGGGCAGTGATAGCGCTGTACGCGCTCCATCGTGCGCCGCCGGTAGTCGGTGCCATTATCGACGCCGACAACTTCGAGCTTGTCCTTCAGCAACGCAATCGCCGGCAGGATGCGGTCTCGATGCAGGCCGTTCGGGTACAGCGCGTCCGGGTGAAAGTTGGACGTCGTGACGATGCTGACGCGGTTGGCGAACAGCGCGTCGAGCAGCCGGTGCAGGATCATCGCGTCGGTGACATCGGCGACGTGAAACTCGTCGAAGCAGATCAGGCGGAATCGCCGCGCCATGCGCTTGCCGAGTTCATCGAGCGGGTCGACGGTGCCCCTCAACTCCTGCAACTCTCGGTGCACCTCACGCATGAATTCATGGAAGTGCAACCGCGTCTTGCGCTTGAGCGGCACCGACTGGAAGAAGCAATCCATCAGGAAGCTCTTGCCGCGCCCGACCCCGCCGTGCAGGTAGACGCCTCGAGGAATCGGCGGCCGACGAATCAGCTGGGTCAGCGCGTTGGCCCGGCGGGCCTTGTAGTCGGCCCATTCGTTCTCGCAGCGCTCGAGGGCATCGATTGCCCGCAACTGCGCCGGGTCGCTGGTGTACCCGCGCTCGACAAGCGTCTGCTCGTAGAACGCGCGGACTCCCACAGCCGGGCTCAGATCAGAAATTGAGGGTGCGCTTGTCGACGGCCAACGCGGCCTCCTTCGTCGATTCCGCGAGCGAAGGGTGGGCGTGGCAAATCCGCGCAAGGTCTTCGCTGCTGGCGCGGAAGGCCATCGCGACGCAGGCCTCGGCAATCAACTCGCTGGCCAACGGTCCGACGATGTGCACGCCCAGGATTTCGTCGGTCGTCGCATCGGCGAGCATCTTCACCAGACCCGTGGTGTCACCCAGCGCCCGGGCACGGCCGTTGGCCATGAACGGGAAGGTGCCGGCCCTGTAAGACCGGCCCGCGGCCTTCAACTGCTGCTCGGTCTGGCCGACCCAGGCGATCTCGGGGCTGGTGTAGATCACCCAGGGCACGAGGTTGAAGTCGACATGGCCATGCTGGCCGGCGATGCGCTCAACCACCGCAACGCCCTCTTCCTCGGCCTTGTGCGCCAGCATCGGGCCGCGCACCACGTCGCCGACCGCCCAGACGCCCGGCAGGTTGGTTCGGCAGTCGTCGTCGACGACGATCGCGCCACGCTCGTCGAGCTTCAAGCCCACTGCCTGGGCATTCAAGCCGTTGGTGTTGGGGATGCGGCCAATCGACACGATCAGCTTGTCCACGGCCAGAGTCTGTGCCTCGCCCTGGGCATCGGTGTAGGCCACAGTCACGCCGTTCTTGCCGGCCGCAATCTCGCCGACCACCACACCCAGCTCGATCTGTAGGCCCTGCCTGGTGAAAGCCTTTCGCGCCTCCTTGGCAATCTGCTCGTCGACCGCCCCCAGAAAGGTCGGCAGTGCCTCGAGTACCGTCACCTGGGCGCCAAGGCGGCGCCACACCGAACCCATCTCGAGCCCGATCACGCCCGAACCGATCAGGCCCAGGGTCTTCGGCACCGCCGCCATACGAAGCGCGCCGTCGTTGGACAGGATGTTGTCCTCGTCGAACGGCGCGCCAGGCAGCGCACGTGCGCTCGAACCGGTGGCCACAATGATGTGCTTGCCGACGAAGGACTCTCCGTTCACGGCGATCTCGTGGCCGCCGTCGACGGCCCTGACGAAAGAACCGCGTCCGTGGAAGAACGCCACCTTGTTCTTCTTGAAGAGGTACAGGATGCCGTCGTTGTTCTGCTTGACCACGGTGTTCTTGCGCGACAGCATCTTCGGAACATCGATGCTGAGATCCTTCAGTCCGATGCCGTGGTCAGCGAAGGCGTGCCCGGCATGCTCGAATTGCTCGCTCGACTGCAGCAGTGCCTTGCTCGGGATGCAACCGACATTGGTGCAGGTTCCGCCCGGCGCCGGGCCGCCCTTGTCGTTCTTCCACTCGTCGATACAGGCCGTGGTGAACCCAAGTTGCGCCGCGCGGATCGCGGCGATATAGCCGCCCGGGCCGGCGCCAATGACAATCACGTCGAAATGCTTGGGCATGGTGTTTTTCAGCGGTCTTCCGGAACGAAGATCCAAAGCAGCAGGTACAGCAACACGCCGCTGCCACCGAGGCAGGCGAGCAAGGCGAAGGTCAGGCGCCAGACCCAGGCCGCGACACCGGTGATGACGGCGATGCCGCCGCAGACTCCGCCGATCCAGCGGTCGCCGCGGCTGCGACGCAGGCGATTCACCGCCGCGACGGCCGGGATGTCCGAAGGCGGGGCGGACGCGTCGAGCAACCGCGCCTTGGCGCGCTGGAACTCCTCGTCACTCAGCACGCCCCGTGTGCGCAGTTCATCCAGGCGCGTGAGTTCATCGGCCAGGCTCATCGCTTTCTCCTCAAATGTCGAACAACAGCCGCGCCGGGTCTTCCAGCGCTTCCTTCATCGCCACCAGACCGAGCACCGCTTCACGGCCGTCGATGATGCGGTGGTCGTAGCTCATCGCCAGGTAGTTGATCGGACGCACGACCACCTGGCCGTTTTCGACCACCGCCCGGTCCTTGGTCGCGTGCACGCCGAGGATCGCACTCTGCGGCGGGTTGATGATCGGCGTGGACAGCATCGAGCCGAACACGCCGCCATTTGAAATCGAGAAGGTGCCGCCGGTCAGCTCTTCGATGCCGAGTTTGCCTTCGGCGGCCTTCTTGCCGTACTCGGCGATCTTCTTCTCGATATCGGCAAAGCTCATCTGGTCGGCGTTGCGAACGATCGGCACCACCAGGCCGCGGGGCGATCCGACAGCAATGCCGATGTCGAAGTAGCCGTGGTAGACGATGTCGTTGCCGTCGACGCTGGCATTGAGCACCGGGTACTTCTTCAACGCGGCAACCGCGGCTTTGACGAAGAAACTCATGAAGCCCAGCTTGCAGCCGTGTTCCTTCTCGAACTTGTCCTGGAATTTCTTGCGCATCTCCATCACCGGGGCCATGTTCACTTCGTTGAACGTGGTCAGGATGGCGTTGGTGGCTTGTGACTGCAGCAGGCGCTCAGCGACACGAGCGCGCAGGCGGGACATCGGCACGCGCTGCTCCGGACGCTCCCCGAGGGCGGGGCCGGTTGGCGCCGCGACCGTGGGCAAGGGTCGGACCAGCGCCGGCGCAACGACCACAGGGCCCACGGCCTTGGGCGCTGCCACCGCGGCCAGCACATCGCCCTTCAGCACGCGACCGTCCTTGCCGGTGCCGGCCACCGAGCCGGGCGCGAGCCGGTTGTCAGCCATCAGCTTGGCGGCTGCAGGCATGGCAAGGCCCGCCGCGCTCGTCGGTGCCGCTGCAGCCGCGGTCGGTGGCGCGGCAGCGGCCGCAGGCACAACCGCGCTGGCGGTGCCCTCGGTGTCGATCTGTGCGATCACCTGCTCAGCCACCACGGTTGCGCCGCCGTTCACAACATGCGCAACCAGCACACCGGCAGCCGGCGCAGGCACTTCGAGCACCACCTTGTCGGTTTCGACCTCGATCAGGATCTCGTCGATGGCGACCGCCTCGCCGGGTTGCTTCTTCCACTGCAGCAGGGTGGCCTCGGCCACCGATTCGGACAACTGCGGAACCTTGACTTCAATGATGGCCATGACGCTCTCTTGTTGATTACTTGCTCAGCACGAAGCCCTTGAGCTTGCCGAAGGCCTGGTCGAGCAGCGCCTTTTGCTGTTCCTGGTGCAGGTGCGCATAACCGACCGCCGGCGAAGCCGACGCGGGGCGGCCGGCGTAGCCGAGCTTCTGACCGTCGAGCATGTTCTCGTGGATGTAGTGCTGCACGAAGAACCACGCACCCTGGTTCTGCGGCTCATCCTGGCACCACACCACCTCGATGGCGTTGGGAAACTTCTTCAACTCGGCGGTGAAGGCCTTGTGCGGGAAGGGGTAGAGCTGCTCGACGCGCAGGATCACCACGTCCCAGGCCTTCTTCTCGTCGCGGCGCTTGACCAGGTCGTAAACCACCTTGCCCGAGCAGGCGATCACGCGCTTGACCTTGGCCGGGTCGATATCCGGGTGGTTGGGCCCGATCACCGTGCGGAACTCGCCCTTCGTGAACTCGGACAACGGGGACGTCGCGTCCTTGTTTCGCAACAGTGATTTCGGCGTCATGATCACCAGCGGCTTCCTGAACATGCGCACCATCTGGCGCCGCAGCACATGGAAGATCTGGCTGGCCGTGGTCGGCTGCACGATCTGCATGTTGTTGTCAGCGGCGAGTTGCATGAACCGCTCCAGGCGTGCCGAGCTGTGCTCGGGCCCCTGCCCTTCATAGCCATGCGGCAGCATCAGCGTCAGGCCGTTGACCCGGCCCCACTTGACTTCGCCCGAGGCCAGGAACTGGTCGATCACCACCTGGGCGCCATTGACGAAATCGCCGAACTGCGCTTCCCAGATCGTCAGCGTATTCGGGTCAGCCGAGGCATAGCCGTACTCGAAGCCGAGTACCGCCTCTTCCGACAGGATCGAATCGATGACCACGAAAGGCGCCTGGTTCTCGGCCACGTTTTCCAGCGGCACATAGGTGCCGGCGTCCCACTTCTCGCGGTTCTGGTCGTGGAGCACGGCGTGGCGATGCACGAAGGTGCCGCGGCCACAGTCTTCGCCGGACAGGCGCACCGGGTAGCCGCTGGCCACCAGCGATGCGTAGGCCAGGTGCTCGCCCATGCCCCAATCGACCTTGACCTCGCCGCGACCCATCGCGGCGCGATCGGCAATCACCTTTTCGACCAGCGGGTGGGCCTTGAAGTCCCTGGGCAGCGTGGTGATGCGCTCGGCCAGCCGCTTGACCTCAGCCAATGGCAGCGCGGTGTCCGCCGCGTCGGTCCACTTGCGGTTCAGGTAGGGCGACCAGTCGACCGCGTACTTGCTCTTGAAGTTGGTCAGCACCGGATCGCTGGTGTGCCTGCCGGCATCCATCGCCGAGCGGTAGGCCTTGACCATCTCGTCAGGGCCGCCGGCCGCAAGGACGTTTTGCGCCACCAGCCTGTCGCCGTAGAGCTTGCGCGTGCCGGGATGCTGCGCGATCTTCTTGTACATCAACGGCTGCGTCAGGCTCGGCGTGTCCTGCTCGTTGTGACCGAGCTTGCGGAAGCAGATGATGTCGACGACCACGTCCTTGTTGAACTGCTGGCGGTAGTCCATCGCCAGCTGGGTGCACATCACCACCGCCTCGGGATCGTCGCCGTTCACATGCAGCACCGGTGCTTCGATCATCTTCACAACGTCGGTGCAGTACAGCGTCGAGCGGCTGTCGCGCGGGTCGCTGGTGGTGAAGCCGATCTGGTTGTTGATGACCAGGTGCAGCGTGCCACCGGTGTAGTAGCCACGCGTCTGCGCCAGCGCCAGCGTCTCCATCACCACGCCCTGACCGGCGAACGCGGCGTCGCCGTGCACCAGCACCGGCAATACCTGGTCGCCGGCCTTGTCGCCGCGACGGTCCAGCCTCGCCTTGACGCTGCCCTCGACGACCGGGTTGACGATCTCCAGGTGCGATGGGTTGAACGACAGCGACAGGTGGACCGCACCGCCCGGTGTCGAGATGTCGCTGGAGAAGCCCTGGTGGTACTTGACGTCGCCGGATGGCAAGTCCTCCTTGGCCGTGTGGTCGAACTCGGCGAACAGGTCGGCCGGCATCTTGCCGAGCGTATTGACCAGCACGTTCAGGCGCCCACGGTGGGCCATGCCGATGACGATCTCCTGCACACCTTTCTCGCCGGCGCGCTGCACGAGTTCGTCCATCGAGGCGATGAAGCTCTCGCTACCCTCGAGCGAGAAGCGCTTCTGGCCGACGAACTTGGTGTGCAAATAGCGCTCGAGACCCTCGGCAGCCGTCAGGCGGTCGAGGATGTGCCTCTTCTCATCGGCCGAAAACGTGGGCTTGCTGCGCACACGTTCCAGTCGCTCCTGCCACCATCGTTTCTCCGTCGGATCGGTGCAGTGCATGGTCTCCGCGCCGACTGCGCCGCAGTAGGTGTCGCGCAACGCCTGCATGATCTCGCGCAGCGTCATCTGCTCGGCGCCGAAATAGGTGTTGGCGGCGCTGAAGGTGATGTCCATGTCCGATTCGGACAGGTCGTAGAACGCCGGCTCCAGCTCGGGGATCTTCGGCCGCTCGGTGCGTTTCAACGGGTCGAGGTCGGCCCAGCGCGAACCGAGGAAGCGGTAGGCCGCAATCAGCGATTGAACGTGAACCTGCTTGCGCGCGACGGCCAGGTCCGTGCTGCTGGCCTTGTTGGCGAAGGCATTGGCTTTGGCACGCTGGGCGAACGATTCGACGACCGGCGCATGGGCGACGTCGCGACGCTCGCTGCCATCGGTGGCAGCGACGTTTTGAAGGTTGTCGAAATAGGTGCGCCAGTTGTCGGGCACCGCGCCGGGATTGTCGAGGTAGGCCTCGTAGAGTTCCTCGACGTACGGGGCATTGCCCCCGAACAGGTACGAGTTCGCCCTGCTTTGCTGCATCATCTTCGCTCACCTTTCACCGCGGTCTGCGCGGCTTCGATGGGTTGAACAACCTTCCGCGACCCGGCTTCACCGGTAGGCGGACTAGCGTTGCCGCCTTGCCGCGGCGCTCTTCAAGAGCCGCCGGCAAGGGGACGGGAAGGACCCCTTCACTTTCAGGCAGCCACTCTATCACCGAAGCCTGGTGCTCAACCCTGGCCGAACGGCCAAGATGGGCGGTCGACCTGGCGCTATTGCCCCGATTCTCGTATCGGCACAGGCGGCAACCTCACCTTGTGAATGCGCGCGTGATCAGCATCGCAGCGTTGGCGCCGCCGCAGCCCGCCTTCGCTGCGCCGTGCAACGGCTGTGGCGTGTGTTGCCTGGCCGAACCCTGCCCACTCGGCATGCTGGTAAGCCTGCGCCGCCACGGCCGCTGTGCCGCGCTGAGCTGGGATGAGTCGGCGGCACACTATCGCTGCGGCATGGTCACGGCTCCCGCTGCGGTGCTTGGATTGGGCTCCAGTCGGCCCGCACGCTGGCTGGCGCGAGGCCTGTCTGGCCTGGCGCTGCGCTGGATCGCGGCCGCAGAAGGTTGCGATTCGAGCGCGTCAGCAGACCGCTGAGCGATTGGTCGACGGGCCTGTCGGCGTCGAAATCGACGACGTCGGGGTGCGGTCAGGCCGCTGCCAGCCGCATCAAACGCGCCTTGGCCGCAGCGTACTCGTGCGCCAGGCGAGCCACCAGCTCGGCCGCTGGCAACACCTGCTTCACGGCGCCAATGCCCTGGCCGCAACCCCAGATGTCCTTCCAGGCCTTCTTCGCGCTGTCGCCGCCACCGAAATTCATGGTGCTCGGGTCACTCTCGGGCAGCTTGTCGGGGTCCAGGCCCGCAGCGCGGATCGACGGCTTCAGGTAATTGCCATGCACGCCGGTGAACAGGCTCGAGTAGACGATGTCGTCGCTCGTGCCCTCGACGATCGCCTGCTTGTAGGCATCGCTGGCGCGTGCTTCCTCGGTGGCGATGAAGGCCGAGCCGATGTAGCCGAAGTCCGCCCCCATCGCCTGCGCGGCGAGCACCGCGCCGCCGGTGCCGATCGCGCCCGACAGGGCCAGCGGGCCGTCGAACCATTCGCGGATTTCCTGCACCAGGGCGAACGGGCTCTTGACGCCGGCGTGACCGCCGGCACCAGCGGCCACCGCGATCAGGCCGTCGGCGCCCTTCTCGATCGCCTTGCCGGCAAAGAAGTTGTTGATGACGTCATGCATCACGATGCCGCCCCAGGCATGCGCCGCGTCGTTGACATCGGTGCGTGCCCCCAGCGAGGTGATGACGATCGGCACCTTGTAGCGCGCGCAAACCTGCATGTCGTGGTCGAGGCGGTCATTGCTCTTGTGCACGATCTGGTTGATTGCGAACGGCGCCGCCGGCGCATCGGGGTGGGCGCGGTCCCAGGCCGCCAGTGTTTCCGTGATTTCGGACAGCCACTCGTCGAGCTGCGAGGCCGGGCGCGCGTTGAGCGACGGCATCGCGCCGACGATGCCAGCCTGGCATTGCGCGATCACCAGCTTCGGGTTGCTGATGATGAACAGCGGCGCGCCGATGACCGGCAGACGCAAATTCCTGAATACTGCGGGCACCGCCATCAGAACGCCTCGAGGGCCATCTCGTTCACGGCGGCGTGGCCGTCGACAATGCTGTCGCGTACACCCGATGCTCTGGACAGGATGTGTTCAGCGTAGAAACGGGCCGTCGTGATCTTGGCCCGCATGAAGGCCACGTTCTCGCCGGTCGCGAGCTTGTCTTCGGCGACCAACAGCGCGCGCGCCATCTGCCAGCCGGCCATCAGGTTGCCGGCGAGCATCAGGTACGGCACCGAGCCGGCGAACACGGCGTTCGGGCTGGCCTTGGTCTGGCCGGCGACGAAATCGACGACTTCGACAAAGGCCTCTCGTGCCGCGGCGAGATGCTTGCGCATGGCTACGGCCGCCGCGCTGCCACGCTGCGCCAACGCCGCCTCGGTGCCTACGATCTGCTGCGCGATCGCCTTGGCCGTCTGACCGCCATCGCGAGCCGTCTTGCGGCCGACCAGGTCGTTGGCCTGGATCGCCGTCGTGCCCTCGTAGATCGTCAGGATCTTCGCGTCGCGCAGGTATTGCGCCGCGCCGGTCTCCTCGATGTAGCCCATGCCACCATGCACCTGCACCCCGAGCGAGGCCACGTCCAGGCTCATCTCGGTGCTGTAGCCCTTGACCAGCGGCACCATGAATTCATAGAAGGCCTGGTTTTGCCGGCGCGTGGCGGCGTCGGCATGGCGGTGCGATGCATCGTAGGCCGCGGCGGCGACCGTCGCCATCGCACGGCAGCCCTCGGTGTAGGCGCGCATCGTCATCAGCATGCGCTTGACGTCGGGGTGGTGGATGATGGGCGCAGCCACGTTCAGCGAGCCGTCGACCGGCCGGCTCTGCAGCCGGTCCCTCGCATAAGCCACCGCCTTCTGGTAGGCCCGTTCGGCCACCGCGATGCCCTGCACCCCCACCGCATAGCGGGCTGCGTTCATCATGATGAACATGGTCTCCAGCCCGCGGTTCTCCTGGCCGATCAGCTGCGCCACCGCGCCCCCATGGTCGCCGTACTGAAGGACCGCCGTCGGACTGGCCTTGATGCCCAGCTTGTGCTCGATGCTCACGCAGTGAACGTCGTTGCGCTGGCCGTCGGGCGTGAATTTCGGGCAGATGAACAGCGAGATCCCCTTGACGCCTTCGGGCGCGCCAACCACCCGTGCCAGCACCAGGTGGACGATGTTCTCGGCCATGTCGTGCTCACCGTAGGTGATGAAGATCTTGGTGCCGAAGAGCTTGTAGCTGCCATCGGGCTGCGGCTCGGCGCGCGTGCGCACCGCCGCCAGGTCGCTGCCGGCCTGCGGCTCGGTCAGATTCATCGTACCGGTCCAGCTGCCGTCGATCATCTTCGGGATGTACAGCGCCTGCTGCTCGGGCGTGCCGGCCGTCAGCAGGGCCTCGATCGCCCCATCGGTCAGCAGCGGGCACAACGCGAAGCTGAGGCTGGCGCTGTTGAGCATCTCGATGCAGGCCGCGCCGATGGTCTTCGGCAATCCCTGACCACCGAAGTCGGCCGGGTGCTGCAGTCCCTGCCAACCGCCGTCGGCGAATTGGCGGAATGCCTGCCTGAATCCGGCGGTGGTGGTGACCACGCCATCCTTCAACGACGACGGCTTCAAGTCACCGTCCCAGTTCAACGGCGCGACCACGCCTTCGTTGAATTTCGCGCACTCCTCGAGCACCGCCTGCGCGGTATCGAGGTCCACGTCTTCGAAGCCGGGCAGGCGGCAGACGGCGTCGAGGTCGGCCAGTTCCTTCATGCAGAAGAGCATGTCCTTGACGGGGGCGCGGTAACTACTCATGAGGGACAACGGGGCGCCTTGCGGCGCCCCTTTCCGGTGGATTGATGATGCCTCACAGCGCCTTGACCAATTCCGGCACGGCCACAAACAGGTCCGCCTCGAGGCCATAGTCCGCCACGCTGAAGATCGGTGCCTCGGGGTCCTTGTTGATCGCGACGATGACCTTGCTGTCTTTCATGCCCGCCAGGTGCTGGATCGCGCCACTGATGCCACAGGCGATGTACAACGTGGGCGCAACGATCTTGCCGGTCTGCCCCACCTGCCAGTCGTTGGGGGCGTAACCCGCGTCGACGGCAGCACGGCTGGCGCCGAGCGCTGCGCCGAGTTTGTCGGCCAGCGGGGTCAGCACTTCGGTGAACTTGTCGGACGAGGCCATTGCGCGGCCGCCGCTGACGATGATCTTGGCCGCGGTCAGTTCGGGTCGGTCGCTCTTGGCGATCTCACTGCCGACGTAGACCGACAGGCCGCTGTCGGTCACGGCGGCAATGCTTTCGATGGCCGCCGTTCCACCCAGGCACGCCGCGTCGAATCCGGTGGTGCGTACGGTAATGACCTTCGTCGCGTCGAGCGCTTGGACCGTCGCGATCGCGTTGCCGGCGTAGATCGGGCGCTCGAACGTGTCGGCGCTGATGACCTTCATTGCGTCGCTGATCTGCGCCACATCGAGCAAGGCCGCGACGCGCGGCGCGACGTTCTTGCCGTGCGCGGTGGCCGGGAACAGCAGGTGGCTGTAGTGGCCGGCCAGCGCGATCACCTGTGCGGTGATGTTCTCGGCCAGTTGCTCGGCCAGTTGCGGGGCGTCGGCGTGCAGCACCTTGGCCACGCCAGCGATCTGTGACGCAGCCTGGGCCGCACCGCCAGCGTTGTGTCCGGCGATCAAGACATGCACGTCGCCGCCGCACTGCAACGCGGCGGTCACGGTGTTGAACGTGGCGGGCTTGAGCGCACCGTGGTCGTGTTCGGCAATGACAAGAGCGGTCATCAGATCACCTTCGCTTCGTTCTTCAGCTTGGCCACCAACGTGGCCACATCGGGCACCTTGACGCCAGCGCCGCGCCTGGGCGGCTCGACGACCTTTAGCGTCTTGATCCGGGGCGCCACATCGACCCCCAGGTCGGCCGGTTTGACGACCTCGAGCGTCTTCTTCTTGGCCTTCATGATGTTGGGCAGCGTGACATAGCGCGGCTCGTTCAGGCGCAGGTCTGCGGTGATGACCGCGGGCAGCGACAGCCTGACCACCTCCATGCCGCCATCGATCTCGCGCGTGACCAGGACCTTGCCGTCAGCCACTTCGATCTTCGAGGCAAATGCGCCCTGCGGCAGGCCGGCCAGAGCGGCCAGCATCTGGCCAGTCTGATTGCAGTCGTCGTCGATGGCCTGCTTGCCCACGATGATGAGCCCGGGTTGCTCCTTGTCGATCAGCGCCTTCAACAGCTTGGCCACTGCCAGCGGCTGCAACTCATCGGCGCACTCGACCAGGATCGCGCGGTCAGCGCCGATGGCCATCGCGGTACGCAAGGTTTCCTGGCACTGCGTGACCCCGCAGGAGACCGCGATGACCTCGGTGGCGACGCCCTTCTCCCTCAGCCGCACGGCCTCTTCGATGGCGATCTCGTCGAAGGGGTTCATGCTCATCTTGACGTTGGCCAGGTCGACACCACTGCCGTCGCTCTTGACGCGGACCTTGACGTTGTAGTCAACCACCCGCTTCACGGGCACCAGAACTTTCATGACTCGCTGCTCCTTGCCATTCGCGGGCGAATTGACGATTACGTAACTTGGGATTGTAGGTAGGTGCCTCGCGCCGGCCCCTTGGCAGCACCATAAATCGAACGGTCGTTCTATTTTAGGGCAGCCCCTCCAGCCGCAGCGCCTCGCGCGCGCCGCGCTGCACGTTCACCGGTCGCAGCAACAGCAGGCCGAGGGCAAAGAAAAGCGCCGTCGAGACGATCGCCACGCGATGGTTGCCTGCGGTGGCCCAGGTGATGGCGCCATAGGTGACCGGCCCGAGGATCGCGGCCAACCGGGTGGCAAAGGTCCACAGGCCCAGAAACTCGGCCAAGCGTGTCGGAGGTGCGAGCAACCCTGCCAACGCACGACCGGCCGACTGGCTCGAACCCATGCACAGACCGGCGATCAACGCCGCCACCCAGAACACGCTCTGCGTGGTGGCCAGCGCGGCGATCACGGTCATCACGATCCAGCCGGCCAGCGTGACGCCCAGTGCTCGCTTGTGGCCGCTGCGGTCCTGCCAGTAGCCGAAGGCGAACGCACCGACGGCCGACGCGATGTTGACCAGAAACACCAGCATCATGGTTTGCGTTTGCTTGAAGCCCAGCACCTGCTCGGCATACACCGCGGCCAGCGTGATGACCACCGCAATGCCGGCCTGGTAGGCCGTCGCGCAGGCCAGCAGCCAGGCAAAATCGCGATAGCGCTGCGCCTCGCGCCAGGTCTGGCGCAGCCGCGCCAGTGAGGCCATGACACTGTGGGCTGCGCCGCCCTGCGGCACGGCGCGCTCGCGCAGCAGCGCAAAGGTCGCCAGCGAAGACACGCCGTAGACTCCGGCGGTGATCAGCATCGTGACGGGCACGAACTGTGTCGCCGGCTGGCCCTGGCCTTGCGCCCACACCACGTAGGCCAGCGACAGCCCGAGCGACAGCATGCCGCCGAAGTAGCCAAAGCTCCAGCCCCAGCCCGAGACTTTGCCCAAGGCTTCTCGCCGCGCCAGCTCAGGCAGGAACGCGGCGGTGAGCGACTCGCCGATCGAATAGAACAGGTTCGACAGCACGATTGCCGCGATGGCCAGCGCGACGTCGCCCCGCCCGGCGAGCGCGAGCACGGCCGTCATCGCCACGCAGGCCACGGTACTCAGCGCCAGCAGGCGCTTCTTGGCCGCACGCAGGTCGGCAAAGGCACCGAGCGCGGGCATCACCAACATCACCAGGGCACTTGAGAAACCGAGTGCCAAGGTCCAGGCCAGCGTGGCCCACCCGGCCTGGTCGGCGATAACGCTGACGAAGTAGCTGTTGAATACCGCCGTCAGCACGACGGTCGTGTAGCCCGAGTTGGCGAAGTCGTACATCGCCCAGCCGAAGACCTCGCGCTTTCTGACGCCCTCGTTGAGCGCGGACTGATCGAACAGCGGCATGAAGTCCTCGATCGCAGTGGGTGGCCGCGTCTATCATGCCTGCTCACCCGCGCGGGTGACGGAACAGGCAGACGTAGCGGGCTTAAAACCCGCAGCCGCAAGGCGTACGGGTTCGAGTCCCGTCCCGCGCACCAGGCTTGCAGCCGCGTCAGACGGCTTGCGCCATCGCGGCCTGCGCCGCACGCACCTCGACCCTGACCTGCTCGGTCAGCTCGGCCTTGAGCTCGGTGAAGGCCGGCGTGGTCTTGATCGAATAATGGCGCGGGTGCGGCAGGTCAACGCGGCGGTCGAGCTTGATGCGGCCCGGCCGCGCGCTCATCACGACGACGCGGCTGCCCATGAAGACGGCTTCGTCGATGTCATGGGTGACGAAGAGCACGGTCTTCTTCTCGGCCTCCCAGATGCCGAGTAGCAACTCCTGCATCAGCTCGCGGGTCTGGTGGTCCAGCGCGCCGAAGGGCTCGTCCATCAGCAGCATGCGCGGGCCGTTGGCCAGCGCGCGGGCGATCGCCACGCGCTGCTGCATGCCTCCCGAAAGCTGCTTGGGGTAATGGTTCTCGAAGCCGCGCAACCCCACCTTGTCCAGGAAGCGGTTGGCGGTGTCGAGTTGCTCGGGCCTGGCCAGGCCACGCTCGCGCAGACCGAAGCAGACGTTGTCGCGCACGCTCAACCAGGGGAACAGGGTGTAGCTCTGGAACACCATGCCGCGGTCAGCGCCGGGACCGCTGATGCGCCGGCCTTCGAGCATCACTTCCCCCGCGGTCTGGCGGTCCAGGCCCGCGACGATGCGCAGCAGCGTGCTCTTGCCGCAGCCGCTGGGGCCCAGGATGGTGATGAAGTCGTTCTCGGCCACGTCGAGGTCGGTGGCTTGCAGCGCCAAGGTGGTGACGAAACGGCGTTCGACGCCGCGCACGGTGAGAAAGTCCGTCAAGCCTATCTCCCGATCTGCGCCCACGGGAACAGCTGCTTGTTGGACCACTTGAACGCGAAGTCGCTGACGAGTCCGATCAGGCCGATGACGATGATGCCGAAGATGATCTGGTCGGTGGCGAGCAGCGCCTGGCTGTCGGTGATCATGTGGCCGATGCCGCTGGAGGCGCCGATCAGTTCGGCGACGATGACATACGTCCAGGCCCAGCCGAGCACCATGCGCAAGGTCTCTGCAATTTCGGGCGCGGCACCCGGTAGCAGCACGCGGCGGATCAGGCTGGCGTCGCTGCTGCCCAGTGTGTAGGCGGCCTCGACCAGGTCGCGCCGGGTGTTGCCCACCGTCACCGCGATCATCAGCACGAGCTGGAAGAAGCTGCCGATGAAGATCACTGACAGCTTTTGTGCTTCACCGATCCCCGCCCACAGGATGAGCAGCGGGATGAAGGCGCTGGCTGGCAGGTAGCGCGCGAACGAGACGAAGGGCTCGAAGAAGGCTTCGATGGGCTTGTAGGCGCCCATCGCCACGCCGAGCGGCAACGCCAGCGCGGTTGCGATCAAGAAGCCGCCGACGACCCGCCACACCGTCATGCCGATATCGGTGGCGAATCCCTGCTCGGTGAGCAGCCTCCAGCCACTCACCACCATGGTCAGCGGGTCGGCGAGAAAGTTCTTCGGCACCAGGCCGCCGAGCGTGACCGCCGCCCAGAGTGCCACGAACAACACGAAGAAGCTGATGCCCAGCGTGACCCGGGTGGCAGGATCAACAGCGGTCAACGGCTTCATGCGTCGAGCCTCTGCCTACTTGATGAAGCGCGTGTCGACCAACTTGCTCATGTCGGGCAACTGCTTGACGATGCCCATCTCCAGCAGCAGCTCACCGGCCTCCTTGCTGAATGCCGCGTGCTCGCCGGCAAAGAACTTCAGGTTCGCCGCGCGGTCCTGCCAGCGCAGGTACTTCTGCGAGGCCTCGAACTGCTCGCCGGTGGACTTGACGTCGGCACCCATGATCTCAAAGCTCTTCTTCGGCTCGGCCTTGATCATCTCCAGCGCATCGAAGTAGCCGTCGGCCAGGGCCTTGGCGGCCTTCGGGTTCTCGGCCAGGAATTTCGGCGTACAGCCGAAGGTGTCCATGACCATCGGGTAGTCGAGCGTCGTGGCGATGATCTTGCCGGCCTCGGGCTTGGCGCGCACGGCGGAGAGGTACGGCTCGTAGGTCATGCCGGCGTCGATGTCGTTGTTTCCGGCGATCATCGCGTTGGCCGCTGCCTGCGGCGAAAGGTTGACGACCTTGACATCCTTGATCGACAGGCCGTTCTTCTTCAGCATCCAGGCCAGTGTGAAGTAGGTCGCTGTGCCCGGCGCGTCGGCGGCAATCGTCTTGCCCTTCAGGTCGCTGATCTTGGCGATGGCGGGCTTGACCACCATGCCGTCGGCACCGTAGCTCTTGTCGAGCTGGAAGATCTGCGTCGTCGCCACGCCGGCGGCGTTCCAGCCGATCCAGGTCTCGACCGTCGTCGCTGCACATTGCACATCGCCGGAGGCGATCACCAAGTGACGGTCCTTCTGCGGCACCTTCTTGATCGTCACGTCCAGGCCTTGCTTCTTGAACAAGCCGGCCTCCTTGGCCAATGTCAGCGGCGCAAATCCGGTCCAACCGGAAATGGCGATGACCACCTTGGTTTCCTGGGCAATTGCAGCGCCGGCAAACAGCGCCGCAGCAGCAGCGAGAACGGTCAGGGTCATCTTCATCGAGGGCTTTCTGGTGAGGA
>Ga0315284_10003720_pt1 | contig 21662 bp, 37 predicted proteins | sample YL17G09_16_MG_FD_203696 | JGI IMG/M metagenome (GOLD analysis project Ga0315284, IMG submission 203696) | Sediment microbial communities from Yellowstone Lake, YNP, Wyoming, USA - YL17G09_16 | ecosystem: Environmental > Aquatic > Freshwater > Lake > Sediment | place: USA: Wyoming | collected... | reverse complement strand
TTTTTGATGTATACGACTCTGTATAGGGTGATTGCTTTATTTTTTTGAAGGTTTTTTAATTCCTTAATTTTATTATTAAGCATTTGTTTCGGTTGGTCCACTTCATGTTCTATTTGAGAGAATAAATCTGTGTATTTATGTCCGAATATTTCCTGTTCACTTGTAAACTCATTCAAATTAATATTTTGCATCTTGGGTGATAAGTTTTCATCACCATAGCCAAGGTCGTACATGGCGAGGTTTCCATTTTTCTTTATTCCAAGATTTGAAACTCCCCAATCTTTTGATTGTATTGCGTATTTATCTAAGTCATCGATGATTCCAATCATTCCTTTAAAATACCAAAGTAATGCATCTACTTTATTTGAATCTAGTTGATGTTCCTCTACCCAATCATAGATATGATTTATAACACCTGGCAAATCCTTTTTTTGCATGGTGCCGTCCCAATAATTAAGAAGCAGTCCATCTCCTGATGACTCACTAAACACTTCTCTTGCGAAGTCAAAAAGTAAATCATATCCAATATCTATTTTTTCATCTTTATCAAGGAGTTCAGAAATGATGACATAAGTTCCTTCATATTTTCCGTGCAGAGCGTATACATCATAAACATTGGCAAGATGTTTTAATTTTTTTCCTTTGATCTTAAATGCTTCTGCAGCTTCTGTTTTATCCTTGGTAATTTTTAGAACTCTGTTGTTTGGGATGTAATAGGCAAATCCGCCTGTTCCTTGACCCAAGGGAGCTGCTTTTGTTATACCTAAGTGTTTGGTTAGCTTATTTAATATCTCTGTCTCTTGGCCTTTAAATTGGTCCACAGGTCTTCCTTCTTCAATACTTTTCCAAGTTGTGTAGTAATTTTCTTTAAGAATGGTTCTAACTATTTTCCTGAAGGAATTCATCTTAAGAATAAATAGCTAGAAATTTAAGAAGATTTAAAGGCTTTTAGTAAGTAATATGTCGTGATTTGTCTTATAATAATATATTTTATCAACAATTTGTTAATATGATTATTTTGTTGTATATTTATAAATAAAGGAGGTCAAAATGAAGACTATGAAAACGGTTCTGTTCTACCTTATGTTGGTGTTGGTTTTTTCTAGCGCCAAGTTAAATACAAAAAATACATCTAGAGTTCTTCTTGTCTTAGAGAACGTTAACCAAAAAGAAAGTTTCTCAATGTTCTCAATACAGGAAGTGAATGGCGTTTTTGTTGGGACCAATATTGATGAGTACGAAGTTAAGGATGGTATTTATTTTGTGAGGGGTGCATCTAATGATAAATTCTATCACAAGAAAATTATCGTTGTTTCTTAAACAGGGCTATTGCGGCTAGTACAGACCAAATGAAATTTACGATTGCAGGGGGATAAGACTCTTTGTAAAGGGAAAATATTGTGAGGGTGATTCCTCCGATTAGGTTGGCCACTTTATATTTTAAAGATAAGGGGCTTATTTTATTTAGGGCAACAAAAGAATAGGCCCACATAACGAGAGCAGATCCAATCCAACCTGTTGCTTCTAAGATATAATTTATCATTTTAAAATCCAAAAAATAACACCAATGGCAATAACTATACCTATTACAAGTAATGCGCCTGGGAGACTTTCTTCTATTTCTTCAGTGGTTCCGTAAATTCCAAATCTCATTTGGTTGAACCATCTTTCTTCGTCTTTATTTTTAAATAACATATCAATAAATATGCTTTATTTCTCTTCCATCAGAAAAGCCTTCAGAAATCCATGTTAACTGTCTAAACTCTTTGATTATCATTCCTTTAAAATGTTCATTAAGGAGTTTGTTTGCCTCTTCCCAATTGTGTGCGATGAAATCTTTTTGTTGATTTATTTCTATGGAAGCGGGGTGTGAATATCCAACTCTGTACATTTTTAAATTATTCATCATCATCAATCATCCAACTAGCCTTTTCCATTCCAAGTTCTTCGAGTGTATATTTACCTTCAGAAAGTAATCGCTCGGCGGTCCTAATTCTGCACCAACGAAATAATTGGTCAAAACAAGGCCTGTCGAATCCTGCTTCTTTGGCTTGTTTAATAACATCTTCCATATCCACATCGCTTTCATCAAAAATATATGGAGAGCCAAATAGGAAGTCGTGGATTTCAATTTTCCATTTCTTGGCAAATTCATTCTCGCCAACTCCGCAACCTCCGCATGGATCTAGAGAATTATATTCTAAATTATATTCAGTTCCAAGACCTTCAGGAAATTCTTCAGTTTTTCCTGTGAAGTCACAAATAACTCCGCACTGTTCCATTTGCGGTTTTAATTTCTTTCCTGTCTTGGGGTCGAATCTATCGACCATTTTATATAATATCATTTTTTATATTCAATGATTGGACAAAATTTATTTTTTACGGCCATGATGTATTCAAATACAAACCATGTCTTTTTCTCTTTATCGGTCACTTCTCTAGGAATATGATACCAATCTTTTGCCTCAGGGTGTTTGGCTATATAATCTGCTTTTCTCTTTTCTTCTTTGGCTTCTTTACGACGTTCTAACATATTTCCTATTAGCATTACAACTCCAACAATTGCACCTAGAACTGCAACTAAAAGTACAAAGAATACAAATGAATAATAATAAAGTGATAAAGCGTCTATTATTAAATCATGCCAATTCTTTGATCCTGGGTTTGTTGGTAGATGTAAGAATGAAAGTACTGTGCAACATAGTTTCCAACCGAATGCGCCACCTGCGGCAAGCATAGCAAATCCAACACCAAGAGCATTGCAAAGACCTGTTTTGTATTGATGATGGTTAGAGTTACTTTCATCTTTTTCATATAATTCTCTTATATTCCAAAGATGGCCCCAAAGGGATATTGGGAATAAAATAATTGAGGATAGGAATACCCAAAAGAACGAGCAAAGACTTTTTGGCAAGTTATCTGAGTCTTTTATGGCATAGGTTGATCTGATTAATTGTACTTTCCAATTTCTGATATTTAATTGCATAGTTTTTTTAGTTTAATTTAGGTCAAATATAATAAAATCATGGGAGATGTCAAAATTTTGAATAGTGGGTTTTTTGTACTATTTATTGGAAACCTTTTCTGTTATAATGTCTATTAGAAAATTAATAAGAGAAACATTGGAGAATCACCTTAATGAGGTTGATTGGGATAAGACGTTTTCTGACGTTAAACCAACATGTTTAAATCCTGTGGCTGTTGTTAAATGGCTAAATGATGAGTTAGCTAGAATTAATCACAACAAAGAAAGTCCACAAGGGGATAGAATAAAAAGAGGAGAGAAGGAAATTATTGCTACCAGGGGTACAATTGAGGATGTGATGGATGAAAAGGGTACAATTAATATTGACCAATTCATTAAGAACATAACTGCAGAACCTGACTCTATTTTTGATCATAATCCTAAGATGGAGAAGAGTGATGTGGGTAGACCACAAGTTACAATGAATACAGGACTTCCTGCAATTGTTGGGATTATATATGATTTAGAAGGTAAACACTTTCATAAAATTTCAACTTGTCCTGGCCACGGCGCTTGTGCTGTTGGATGTTATGCGAGAAAGGCATTTTATGGCATGGACAATTCAAAGACCATGAAGCTTACAAGGAGATTAAATTTACTTTTCAATAACCCTGAGGGGTATAAGGCAAGAATATTAAGTGAGATTGAGCCGATGGCAAAAAACCTAAAGACAAGTTCAATTGGAATGCCTCAGTCAATGCAATTGGTTTTAAGATGGAATGATGCTGGAGATTTCTTTGGAGATGCATATTTTAATATTGCTGTTGAAGTTACAAGAGAATTGATAGATAAGGGTTATAATGTGAAGTCTTATGCTTACACAAAGAGTAGCAAGTATTTAATTGCTATGGATAAGAATAAAAATTTCGTTGTAACATTTTCTAGAGATTCTGCTAATAAAGAATTAATGGCTGTACAAGATTATGATGTTAAAGGAAAAGTGAAGATGGCAGAGAATGTTCCTAAAGATTTATTTGCAGATATATTTATTCCAAAAAGTTCTAGTTATGAAAAAGGATATAGTGGACTTCCATTATTTTCAAACGAACAGGCTCCTGAAATATTAAAGAAAAGAATTTACGATGCTTATAAAGATAAATATAAGCTTAGAAAAAATAGTTTAAAATTTACATTTGAGTTGCCTCCGCAAGAAGGTGGAAAAAATGAATATAATTTAATTGTATTACCAACAGGAGATAGTGATATAGGGGCTCAAAGAAGAGATGTTCAGGTATCATTCTTATTACAACATTAAAAAAATAAAAATATGAAAAACAAAAAAACGCTTAACGAAGAAATAAGTAGAATGAAACAACTTTCTGGTCTTTTAAAAGAATCAGAAGGGGATTTTGGAATTGATGTTGGACAATATTTAACAGACCGTTTAGAAGGTCAGGAGCTTGAGGCTGCTTTAGATTACTTAGACTCTGGCAATGAAAATTTTGAACAATTTTATGACTATGGTTCTATTGATAAAGGTGCTGGTGCTGCAGCTAGATATATTATTAACAAAATAAGAAATGAACAACCGATTCAAGAGTTTCATAACAAAACTTCAAACATCGAAATCAATGGAAAAAAAGTTGATGTTAGTTCAATTAAAATTGATGGTGTTGATAGAGGGGATTATCCTGATTTTTCTGATGCATATGTAACGAGTGCTCAGTTTGAAGATGGTTCTGAATTAAACGAAGATGAACTTATGGAATTAGACTCTAATCATGGAGATAAGATTCATGAATTAATTTTTGACAGACAACTTTATCTTGAAGAGAGTGAAAAAAACGAATGTATGAACGAAGGTGTTGATGGTGGTGTTCTTACTTATGATGATCTTCCAAATAAAGTTAAGGAATATTTCAAGAGAAATATTACTGTGAGTGTGGCCTTTGTAAAAAAAGATGGTTCTGTTAGACACATGGCATTTAGAAGAAGTTTAAAAGCATACGAAAAAAGCGACAAGGAAAAAACTGACGCTCAGATGAATGTTCTAAAAAACAATAACTTGATGAATGTTTATGACACAAACGTATACATCAAAACCAAGAAAGAAACTGGGGATCCTGCATTAGCAGCGAAGAGCAGTTTTAGAAACTTCAAATTAGAGAATGTTTTGGCATTTCTTTGTGGCGGAGAGGTTTTTGATATGAGAGAAAATAATAAAATTAAAGAAAGATTTGGGGAAGTTGTTTATGATTCTCTAACAAGAAGCATGGTTTCAGCTCTAGAAAAGGATGAGGCTGAAGGTGAGATGGGTATGAAGACAGATGAGACTATGAATGAATCGATGATTAGGAGAGTTGTGAGGGGTATTATGTTAGATTTTATGCCTAAAAAATAAATGGCTTTTGGCCTAGAATTACTTTTTTTGATATATTTATAAACAAAACAAAACTATTATACTATGAAAAAACAAATTATATCTGAGTCTAAACTTAGAGAGATCATAAAAGAAGAAGCTTTAAGAATGAAAAAGAGAATTACTCTTGAAAACGAGAAGAAGACTCTTTTAAAGAAGCTTAATGAAATGTATATGGAAGATAACGCTCCTGACGGCAATACTGACGATGGTGAGTGTGAAGGTTCTATGTCTGGCGCAATGGGAGAAGGACAAGAAATGGAAGAAGGTTTTAAAGACTTGTTCAAAGGGACTGATTGGGCTGCTGAAGCTGATAAAAGACTTGGTCTTCCAGCTTATAAACAAGCTGCAAAAGATGAGGTTTCTAAAATGGTTAGAGCTGGAGCGGAAGCTGTTGGTGAGTGGGCTAAACATTTCTTTGAAGGTAAAGACATCACTGATAATGCTCAAGCTAATGAAGTATTCAGAAACATGCTTGGAACTTACAAAAACCTTTGGAAAAATAATTTTGTTACAAACAAAGGAAATGTGGCTAACATGCAGTTTAATCCTATGACTGGAACTTTTGAATCTGCTGATTCAGGTACAGGTCTTGGTTTTGGGTTTGGTACTCAACACGAAGGTAAGAAAACAGATAAGAAAAAAATCTAAAGATTATAATAATAAAAAAAAGCTCTCAAAATTTGAGAGCTTTTTTTGTTTTAAATAGTTTTATGCAATTTGTCCAAATCCTTTTGAGATAGGAATAGGAAGCTGATGAATGAGTGTTTGGTTTCAGCTGATACTTTTCTGTCTTCATATAGCTTATATATGATAAAAGACACAGCAAAAACAGGTATACATGTAAATGATTTTGAGAACAATAAGGCAAATCCGCAAATCTCGCTAGCCATAAACAATCCAAAGAACAACCATTGTGTGAACACATTCACATTATAGTCTGTTCTTAACTCTAATAAATTATCTTGTCTCTTGGCTTCAAATTGACTATCTGTCATGGTGAACACATCCATGTCAATATTATCTTCTTCTGTTTCTTTGTGAGGTGCTGGCTTTCCGAATACTGATTTGCATGTTTCAGCGATTCCTAGTATAAATAATTTTACTGCTTTCATATGTTTGTTTTTATTATTATACGATTAAGGTTTGTAAAAGTTACAACTTTATTATAAATATGTTGATTTTTGGCTCGCCATTATATATATTTATTATAGTTCTTTGCGATTCCTTAAAAAAAAGAAAGGAAAAAAATTATGGAAACAGTTATTATAGTATCAGTTTTATCGACACTATGTGCAGTTGCATTGGTAGGATCCATTGTAGTTTTGTATAGAAAGTCGAAAAGTAAGGTTGATGTTGGTGAACTAAATGAATATCGAAGAGAGGTGGATGAAAGGTTAAAAAACATTTCAGACAGAATCGACGAAGATGTTCGAAATATCTACAATCATGTAGACGAGAGAGAAAGAGAGCTTCGAAGTGAAAACGACGGAATAAGAAGCTCAATTGATTCGAGGTGTGATAAGCTACATTCGCTTATTACAAACACTTCGGTTCATGATCAAGTATCTACAAAGCATAAACAAATTTTAAAATCGTAAATTAACAAATCAGAATTGTAAAGAACCAGAACCTGTCAGAAATGGCAGGTTTTTTTATTTATAACTTTTTTGATTGTTTTTCGTATAATATGGTATGTTCATAAGCAAGACTATATTAATTCATAAAAACAAAAAAACTTTAGAAGATATTGTTAGTCAATTGTCTAGATTCTGTGTGTCTATGGAATTTGTCTCAAACACAATATTAATGATTGAATCTTATCTAACAACAGAAGAAGTGGGTGAGGTGTGTAAAAGCTCAAATATCAAGGTTTTTGATGTAGAGAAAGATGTCTTAAATATAGATGCAGTTTTAGATAAAATAAGCAAAACGGGTATTGATTCTTTGAGAACTGAAGAATACTATTTTCTTACATTAAATTCGCAAGAATAGCGTCTTTAGTTTCTTCGTCGATTTCAACTCCTTCTATTTTATTATCGAGAACATCCCATACACTAACGATTTCTGAAGGTTTATTTTTCTTATAAAAAGTTTCATTAGCAGGATCTAAAACCCATTTTGTTCCTAGCATGTTTATAATAATACCTTTTTCGGCCTCTGGCTTTGCAGTTGGCGCAAGCATACTTCTAATATCTTTTGCGGTAATTGTCATATCACCACCTTTTTTATTATAAACATAATCTCTTACCTGATCAACAACTAAATGTATTTGAGTGTTCTTAGGTACGTATGATGCATCTCCAAAAACAATTGTTTCTAATTCATCAAACCTAGCAACGGCCCATATAAATTTACCTTCTGAGTGTTCTATTTTACTTTCTGGGGTAACTCTGTGGTAAACATATTTATTAGGACTTTTCATTACTAAGAATCCTACATTTGCGTTTGATTTTAGATTTAACTTTCTTAAAAATTCTATGTTTTTATAGACTGCATCTTTAATAGGTTGTTTTTCATCTTTAAAAGTTGTGTCATCGCTATCTAGTCTGTCGTAAACTCTGTCTCCAAAATGGTCTTTTTCATCCATTTCTTTAAACAGTCTTTCCAGGGCTTCTCTTATTATTTTTCTGATTGGATTCATTTCTGTATATAAATAGATAAAAAAGAGAATTTATCAATATTTATATATAAATTAAATGGACAATAAATTAAGAAAAATAATCAGGGAAATGATCATGGCGGAAGCTTATGACCACACTGATGATGAAATTGTTACATTTGAAAATATTGACCTGGAGCATGAGTTTAATAAGTTGAATAAATTATTATTCAACGATGAACTTAAAATGGTTCCATTATCTTGGAGTACAAGAAAAGGTAATCATGGACATGTTAGTTATAGATTCAGCAGATGGGATGGAACTGTAGAAGTAATACATGGATTGTTTATGTCAAAATTCTTTAAGATTCCATATAAAATGTTCAAAGACACTTTGGCTCATGAAATGATTCATGTAAAAAACTTACAAGATGCCATGAGAACAAAAGCGAGGAGAAGAAAAAGCGATGCACATGGTTATGAATTTATGAAAGAGGCTGATAGAATAAATTCCATGGGGTTAGGATTTAAAGTTACAGTAACAGGAGAAGGAAAGTTTGATGTGGCTGATGACATAAAAGGGAAAAATGTTTATTTTGCTATTATAAAATTAGATGGTCAAAAGAGTGGTGATTTTATTGCAGTTATGGTTCCAAAGGCTTTTACAGAAAGAAAAGAGACAATAGAAAGGATATTCAACAATCTTATTAAATCTAGAAAATACAGAGGTGTTACAATTGAATATTATCAATCTAGTAGTCCTAAATTATTAAAATACCCTGTTCAAAGAAGTTTCGCAAGATCAATATCTTATGCCCCTATTAAGCCAGAAGAAATTGCGAGCACTAAAGAACTCGGAACTTTTATTGAAAAAACTGAATTGGGCGAAAATACAGCGAGCGACCAAACAAATAAAGAAAGAGAGAAGAGAGAATTGAGCGGTTTTTATTCACAACCAGTAGTTAAAAACAGTTTAACTCAAGTTGATCCTCCTAAGAAAACTGAAGTTCCAAAAGGTCTAGAGCCGACTTCAGAAAAAACAAAAGAGCTAAACAAGAAGATTTTGGCTATGTTCAAATCTTCGAATGACAAATGGCAGAAAGAAGCTTTATTCAACATACTTAAGTCTTATAATGAAAAGACAAGAGAAAGTTTGATTGATGCTTACAATCAAAGATTTGGCAGATTAGGATTTATTTAAACTATTTATTATAAATACACAATATGAAACAGAAAAAAGAATTTTTATCAGAAGGTCTAAAAAAAATGCAAAGATTAGCTGGTATTATAGTTGAGAATACTGAGGTAGAAAAAGAATCTATTGCAGAAGGAAAAACTCCTGCTCAAGACGGTGAATATCATCCTGAAACTAAATTTGAAAAGAGAAGCAATAAATTATTTGAAAGCGTTGAGAGAATGAAAAAACTTGCAGGTCTTTCAAAAAACGAAGAATAATTAAAGTATCTTTATTTCGTTTAAAGTGTTTCTAATAAATTTCCTTATTTCATTTAACTGACTTGCTATTTTCCTTAATTCAGGAAGAGTATCAACTTTTTCAATAGCATCAAACCCTTCAGATTCTTCTGGCGGTTCATAAGAAGATATTATTTTAGCAAAAACCTCAGGGGTTATTGTTTTTTTTAAACCTTTCTTTAAATCTTCAATTCTTCTTCTTTCTGCTACCTTTTTCAATATATCCAATGTATCAGGATCTTGGAAGTTAAATACAACAGCTACCACTTTCATATTTTCATTTTGTGATTTAGCTCTGTCTATAAAATCTTTTCTTCCTTCTTTTTTTACATTTGTCATGTCTATGGCAAGATTTTTTCCTGATGATATGGCTGAATTAAATTGATTATATAATTTTTCTTCTGCAATTTTATTTATGTTTAAAATATTTGAATAACTTACTGGGTAAGAAGATTTAAATCTGCCTTCAGTTTCGACTGTCTTTCCAAATTTTTCATACCCTGGAACAACCACTCCAACAGTAGTATCTGTTGGTGGAAACGTAAATAAATCATCATAAGTTAAGCCATGCGATAAAGCAACATCTTGTACAATATCATCTCTAGATATGATGACTGTAGTAGATGGGTCAAATGCACTTTTAATATAAGTGGATTTACCAATTGATGGTGGTCCTATTAATAAATATATTGTTTGCTCTGACATTATGCCATTTGGTAATATGTAAGCTCATAAACATCATCAACCATTGTTCCTGTTTGGCCAACAAAAGCACAAGTAACTTTAAATGGGATTGTTATGACGATTCCTTTTTTACTTCTAACTGTTACGTTGAAAATATAAAATTTGTTGGTTGGCATAGATTCATAATCTTTTACTGTCCCATGCCCTTCATATCCGCTTTTTTCTAAATCAACTTCAGCACCAATTTCTTTTAAGACATTTGTAAATTTGCTTACACCTGCCCAATTATCATCATGATATCTCCCTTCAACTTTTTCAACCTGAAGTATTTTATATAGAGCGTTTTTTATACCCTCTTTTGTTGATAGTTTTGTGTTTATTGATTTTTTGTTTTGAGGTAACTCAAAAGACTGATCATGTGGTGGCTCATCTATATAATGTTCTTCTTTAATTAGACCTGCCAATTTTTTCATTCTGTCCAATTCTTCGCTAAGAGGCTTTTTACTTTCCATTATAATTTGTTTATAGATAAATAGTTGTCTTTTTTTGGATATTTATATACATGAATTCTAGGTTACGTACAAAGATAAGGAAAATACTTGAGGAGAATTATGACTATTATCCTGACTTTTTTGACCCATTATCCAATCCTGCCATTCATGGATTTAAAGGCTTTACAGACAGATTGGGTAAGCAACAATTGGGTGAAGAAATTATAGAAGAGAAAGCTGCGACCTTTATAGATGTACCACCAAGTGTTGGTCTTGTAAAATATAAAACAACGCTTGGGGTATCGCTTCATTTGTTTGATTTTAAAGCCAACAAATGTTTTGGGCATATATCTTTACAAGAATTGTCAAATCGTTCTTATATGGTCACTACAATCGCTGCAGAGAAAGGTTTTGGGCCTCTTATGCTAGAAATTGGAATGATGGGTGTTCACCCTGCTGGTATTTGTGTAGATCGAGTTGGTCCAACGAAAGCATCTGTATGGAATATGTTTAAAATATTTTTCAACGAAAGGTCTGAAATTAAAAAGATATCCATAAAAAAAGGTGAAGAGGAATATGACAATAGATATGAAGAAGATGAGTCTCGTAATTATTTATACAACACCATATTTTCAAGACCTCCTTCTACTTGGTATAACAAAGTATTAGAAAGAGGAGCTAGACTATCTCAAGATAGCGGAATTGAGCAAAAGGAAATAGTAGATATCTGTAGGGGTTATTTTACAGATAAATACGGAAGTTAAAAGACTTTTTATTTAGATCCAAATGCGCTATTGAAATTGTCTTTCAGAGAATTTCCTGTTTTACCAACTACGTCTGAGGCCTTGTTTAAAAGCGAATCAAGCTTGCCTGGAATTGCATCTGCTACTTTTTGCGTATGAGCTGCCATTTCTTTTCGGATCTGACCATCAAGCCATTCTTGCAAATTAATTTTTTCTTCATAAGACAATACATTTACATGTACCTTTGCTGTCTCAAAATTTTGAGAGGGTGTTTTATTTTCCATATTATTCTTGTTTTTGTTGTTCTTCTAAATTAATTAATTCATCATGCATCTCTGCAAATTTATGTCTTTCCTGATCTATTCTTTCTAGATCGTTTTTGAACATTTCATAAGTCGCCTTTGCTTGTTCATACTCTTTCTTTTTATCTTCTACACGACCAAATAATTTCCAATACTCATCTTCAAAATAATCAAATTGAGACTTAATATATTCTTTTGTATTTTTCATTTAGGGGTTATTATACGTTTTAAAATGTTTAAAGTTACATTGTCAACTTAAAGTCATTTAGATACACGTAAGTATATTTGCCACAACCTTTTATAACAACGCACGGATATGACAATGGCTTATTCGTGTTTTCCCAATTTTGTTTAGCTTTTTTCTCATCACTAAATTGTGTATAGAATAGTTTTTCATATTCTTCTTCTGTTTTTGCAAAAATTTTATTTTCCATTTTGTTTTATTTATTAAATCTTTTATATGAGTTCTCAGAAATTAAATTCATATCAACTTCACCCCTAAATTCATCTAATGTCTTACAGTTTGTGTAGCTCATAGCAGAACGAAGGTAGGCTTCAAAATTTTCAGACCATTGAGATAATGTATATTCAACTGGGCGTATTCTTACAACGCCCTCAGAAGTCTTTATTGTGTCACTTCCCCAATTCTTTTGAACTTCCTTTGTTGACATTCCTCTGAAGCGCTTTGTAATCTTAAAACCCTTCTTATGAATCCACAGAGCAAATTTAGAGTTTGGATTTATTTTAATATGTTTAAAAACCCTTGTCTCTCCGCAGGACTCAAGACACTTATTCAATATAGATCCAACCATAACATAATCTGCACCCAATGCAATTGCTTTAATAATGTCAGAATAATTTTTCATACCACCATCAGCAACAATTAAAGCCTTGTGATTAAACATGGACATAGATTGATAATAACACTCTCTAATTAAAGATGCTGTTGGATATCCTATGCCAGTTTGTTGTGATGTTAAACATCCATTACCATTTCCTATTCCAATCCTAACTGCGTCTGCACCAGCTTCCGATAAAAGTCTATACGTTTCTGGATTAGCAACATTACCAGCCATAATGAAAATATTGTCTCCATGCTTTTCTTTAGCAGATTTAATCGCAGACATCATTTTTTCCATATGACCATTTGCAATATCAATAAGGATGTATTGAACAGATTTGCTATGACCATCATTAACTTCAACACCCCAGAAGATGTCTTTGTTAGCATATTTGTCAATAAACTCATCAAGAGATAAAGAGTAAAAAAACGTAAAAGAATAAGAGGGTCTATAATCTTTTTGTCTCGGAAAGCAAATATTTATTTTGTTTTTCCAAAACGATTTATGATTAGCCTCATCAACAACAGTATCCATTGGGGCTGTGAATATTGGAAGATATCCGTTTTTGTCAAATGGATTTACTTGAGACCTAGAAGTAATTTGTGTTTTTTTAGAGGGTTGAATTAATATGTCATTAAAATCAAATCTCACATTTGTTGCTTTGTCGAAGTTCATTTTTATTTTTTTAAAGGTCCGTGCTTTTTTTCGTGTTCTTTCCAATGTTCAATAAAAACATCTATTTGCTTATTTAAATCCAATTCCTTATTATTTAAAAGTCTGTGGAATGATCTTAATATAAATGTGGACATATCATCTGGATGCCACAAACCTAACTTGTTTAGGTATGTATATAATTTATCTTTTTTAGTCCACAATCCCCAATTAGACCTAATGTATTCTCCAAGTCCATGATGAGTAGCAATTATTACTTCATCTTCATTAGATTTTTTAAACCACTCTTCATCATCAGAATTGCTCATTATTAACCTAAGCTCTTTAAAGCATTCAGTTAAATCGGTGGGTATATTATTACTTGTAAAATCCATTTGTCTAATAAAATGACAAACAAATTTAATAATATTATTTTACTTTAACAAGAAAAAGTATTATATTCGTAAAAATTTTAAAATGGAAACACAAGAAGCAAATAACTTATCAACAGATGATTTAAAAAACAAACTTGTTGAGATGCAGGGAATAATAGATGCTCAAAAAATTCAAATTGAAGAGGCTAGAAAAGCATTGCAAGAAGGAAGTGAATATAATAATAAACTAGCATATTGTGCTAGGTTGTTTGCTGAGATCCATTTAACAGCAGAAGAAAAAATAGCAATAGCTCAAGAGTTTGAAAGAGCTTTGTCCATAGAGCAGGTTGAAAGAATTTATAAAAAATATTATGCACAAGTAAGACCAGACGGAGTCGATCTACCTGATGATTTTATTTGGTCTCCTGGGTTCATTAGAGATCTAGAGAAATACTATTTCCACTACAGAGGGTATAACCCATTCACAATAATCGACGAAAGCATACAAAACATCAGAAATCAATTTATGATTGAGGATGATATCAGCATTGCTGATAGCGACGAGAAGATTGCTGAACTTAGGGTTAGATGGGAAAACAATAGAATGTTGGCTTTAAAAGGGGTTGACGATATTGTTAGTACAACCAACGATTTCATGAGGAAATAATACTTACCTGAGCTTTCTTTTTTTTAGATATTTATAATAAAGAAGCTTGTGGAATTCCTAAAGAAAATAGTCCAAGAAGAGATACAAAAAGCTCTTACGATCATATCTGAAAATGAATATCGTAATAGCCCTAATTTTGACGTTTTTGAGAAGTCTCAAAGTGAAAATGATGCTATCATATATAACTATGAATTAGGCAGAGAGTTCGCAAACAATACTTTACAAGTAGACATAGACAATCTTAATAGATATAACTTATCTGAATATTTACCAAAAAGCATAAACCAAGAAAAGTGGAGTTTTGAATTCACCACAACCACTGCATCAACATTAATTATCGATATTTCAAAAGAAATAAGGGGTGGTAAAACATATTGGACATTAATGTTTGGAATTCTCTATAAAGGAGAGCTTGTTCCTGACATGAAAGATATGATAGAAGATGTTTTGGGGTATGATAATTTTGTGAAAGCCGTAAATTCAAACATAGCAAAGAAATTTGATCCTTCTAAGCTTTAAGCCATACTTTTTTCTATATCAGTATAGACTTCTTCTAAATTTTTATCGCCATTAACTTCGACAATGTTTCTTCTGTTTTGAAAATAACCTAACACAAGAGCTGTTTTATTTTTATAATTATGAAGTCTTGTTGGAATAAGTTCAAGTTTATCATCGGCCCTATTTTCTATTACAGCTCTTTTTAAGATTCTATCTGTAATAACAGGATCAGAAACAACAATATTTATAACAGTGTTAACAGGAGCTTTTCTATTGAAAAGGAATTCATCTAAAGACTTAGCTTGGTTAACTGTTCTTGGGAATCCGTCAAATATAAACCCATTATCATTTTTTGAATCTATTATTTTTTGCTTAACAAGTGATGTAACAATATCATCTGGCAAGAAGTTGCCGTTGTCAATAAGTTTAGTTGCAAGTTTGCCAATGGCAGTACCATTTTTTTGTTCTTCTCTAATTAAATCTCCTGTTGATATATGTTCAAGACCTAGTCTTTGAGATAATAATTTTGATTGTGTTCCTTTGCCACAACCAGGAGGCCCAATTAAGATAATGTTTTTCATGTTTATTTATTTAAGCTTTCTTTACTCTTCTAGCACTTCTTCTTTTTATAATTTTTTCTATACTCAAAATAACAGGCTTAATTTCTTTATTTTGAAGTCCCCCTTTTGATTTTAAAATTCTCACAGAATCTTCTAATGCTTTTTTAATTTCTTCTTTCATTATACTAGTCTTTTTACTTTATAATTAGTTGAAAAATTTTGTTTTAAGATAATCTTCAATTTCCCATCCAACATTTTTCTTTGAAGATTGCCTATCTGCTTAATGAACGTTATTCCTTCAGTATGGTCATGTTCGTGCATTACACATCTAGCTGCAATACCTTCAAACCATTCTTCTTTTTCTTCGAAATTTTCATTCATATATTTTAACTTAACTCTTTCAGGTCTTGTTATGTCTATATGAAATCCAGGAAAACTCAAACAACCTTCTTCAAACTTTTTTTCTTCTTCACTTAATTCTATAATCTCTGAATTAATAAAAACTTTTTTAAAATCCTTAAGTGCTTCATCTACTTTACCATACTCAGTAAGATCTATAACAAATAATTTTATAGGCAAACCGATTTGTTGAGCTGCTAATCCAATACCAAAAGCTTGTTTCATTGTTTGAAACATATCTTCTATTAAAACATTAAGATTGGGATAATCTTTTGTTATCTGTTCGCCTTTTGTGTTTAATACATTTTGGCCATATGTGTATATAGGTAAAATCACACCACAAATATAGTGAAAACAAATTAATAAAGCAAAAAATTATTGAAGGGATACTTTTACTATAAAACAAGCATCTCTTTCCTTATATGAACATGAAAGTTTTTTTATAGGGAATATTGTTGGCCATTCGTATAAAGCAGATAGTTCGGTGTTTGATCCGAATATAGAATCTCCCATATGGTCCTCGATAGTTATTTCAGTATCTGTCTTTGATACTATATATTTTTTTATTTGTGGGTGCTGTGTTTCAACAATCCACATAAAACTTTCTAAACTACTTATTTTGTTTTCCATTTTCGTTTTTTTTATAAGGACAGTGTTTGCAATTATTCCCACAACAATAACCACGTTTTGCAAGATAGATTTCGGTAAAAACCTTAAATCTCAAACCGCTTATTTCTTCATAATAGAAGTCAATTCCTTCTATTAATTCACGGTTTCTCACTAGCTGTTAAATAAATTATTATGGGTGCTTACTCATAAATATATCAAAAAAAGAAATATAAAAAATTGAAAACTAATTATTAATAAAGGAGGTTACTATGGACAAAGATGGGATAGAAAAGGCGGGGGCAATAATCCACAAATTCAGAAGAGAATCTAAACAATTTGATTTTAAGAAAAAATTAATGCTAATCAGGATTTGGGTTGATATTCTTATAAAAGCAGAGGAATATGAAATGGCCTGGGCTTTAGATAATGAAAGAGTTTACTTAGTAAAAATGAGAGTAAAAGAAAAAAGAGAGTCTAGGACTTTAAAGCAAAAAACAAGGTTTTACTGGATTAAATTAAAGAGAAAGTTTATGAAATAAAAAAGGCCCTAAATTAGGGCCTTTTTGTTATCTTATATTTGACAAGTCGCATATTGGCGGCATTATCATTTTATGAGCATTTGCTGTGTGACGTTTCCAATAAACTCGGATTACATTTTTTTGACGATCAGAAAGTGGTGCAAAAAAACTTGGCTCATGTCCTGCCATAAACTCTTCTATAGAGGGTGCAGTGTCACAGAAATTCATAGCCCATTCTAATTCATCATACGTGGCTCCAATTTGATCTTCGTCAGTTCTTCCGTCATCCCAAAGACCATCTGTAGGACGAGCATTTAATATTTCTTCAATAACTCCTAATTCCTTACCAAGAGCATAGGTTTCTGATTTAAGAAGTTCGCCGATTGGAGAAACGTCTATTCCGCCATCACCATATTTTGTAAAAAATCCAATTCCAAAATCTTCGACTTTATTTCCTGTCCCACAAACAAGAAGCTTGTGAGCACCTGCAATGCCATAAAGAGTCACCATGCGAAGACGTGATCGTGTATTTGCTGATGTTAAGAAGATATCATCTGCACTAACACCATCAAAAGCGCCTGCTTTTGTAAGTAGTTCAATTTCTTTATCGTAAGTATCTGTAAGGTCAATGTCCAAAGATTTTACATTTGGGTAATTTGCTTTTAACCACTCAATGTGTTTTGTTCCACGATCAGCTTGGTCAGCAGCTTGGTGAATTGACATCTTTACAACAGTAAGCGGAAATCCTGTCATAGCACAAAGAGTTGAGCACACAGCAGAATCAATTCCTCCAGATACACCAATGATGTATCCTTTTAAGTTTGATTTTGTTGCATAATTTTTAAGCCAATCTGCAATGTAATGTTTTACAATGGCATAGTTTAATGTTTTGTTTTGAGTTGTTGTTTCCATAATTATTTTATATTTAATTGTTCTTTTTTTAAGTTGTCGTAAGCCTCTTGATTCCAGTGTGTATCTTCGTAAAAATTACAAAGATCTATTTGAGTCATTGGAACGATTTCCCATTTAAATGTGGTATTTTGATTGCTTTTACCTTTAGCATCTTTTTCAATTCTTTTTATTATATCCTTACATGCAGTTTTGGTTGTAGGTATCATAGCATATTTCCCATAATCAGACATATGCATTTGAAATCTTCTGCCTGTTCCGCTGTGGCCAGAATAAACCTGATTTCCTCTAGCGAAGCTTTTATCTACTACAAAATAAAGCTTTGTGTTTTTTCGAATTTTTCTATCTTTCATGTTATTTGTATAGGTTATTTTCTTTTATAAATTGTTGTACTGAATCTGGCAATAAATGTTTTGTTGTTTTGCCGTTCTTTATTTGTTCTCTTAAAAAAGTTGCTGATATTTCCAAGCTAGGTACGCCATTTAAAAAATTGGTCTTGCTAGCCATTTCTTCAGGAGTGTAATTTGTTGCTGTATTTCTTGGGTATACAAGAAAATTACAAGCCTCAATAACTTCTTTACCTCCAATCCAATTTGGAATATCAACATAAACATCAGTACCGCAAATCAAATGAAATTCAAATTCTGGATGTTTTTCTTTTAACTTTCCAAGAGTGATATAAGTGTAAGATGGTCCTTCTAAATAAAATTCTGTAGTGTCAACAGCAAATCTTGAGTTGTATGCGACTGCTCTCATTACCATTGTATATCTATCATCAGGTGCGGCAAGTGTGCCTTTATCCATTTTATATGGGCTATTTGGAGATACAACAAACCAAACAACATCAACATGTCCAGATTCAATGGCCATTTCAGCCATAACCAAATGACCTATGTGTATTGGATTGAACGATCCAAATAAAAGACCTATTTTAGGCTTGCTTTCTAATTGATGCTCCATAATCTAACAATTCTTCGACAGAAGATATTAATAATTCATTAGCTGATATTATAGTTTTTGCATCAGCGATTTCGCCTTTTCTGCAAGCTAACATAAATTCTCCAACATTCATTTCAATAATTTCTAGATTTTCTTGTTCAGTTTCAACTCCACCTCCACTAGAAACTTTCATTGAATCGTTAACTTTTACAATAAAAATATGTATTATTTCTGTTGAATATCCTGGAGAAATATAAACAGATTTTTTACGAGTTAAGTCTGATTCTTCTATTTTGTAACCGACCTCTTCCATGATTTCTCTGCACATACTTTGCTCAGGGGTTTCTCCTTGATCCATTTTACCTGCGACAATCTCTAAAATATTTTCAGATTCTCTGTCTGCAATTGGATATCTAAACTGCTTAACCAATATAACTTTTTCTGTGTCCACGTTTAAAATAAGAGCTGCAACCGCATCGGGTCTTGCAAGTTTCATGCGAGAGTATTTTAATACATCCCCATTTTCTAGAGTATGTTTTATTTCAGCCTTATCAACTTTAAAGTAGTTGTTAAAAACTCTTTCTTCAGATGTTATTTCTATTTTGCTCATAATAATTTTTTTACTTCTTTTATTAACTCCTCAATTGATTGTACGTTTTTTGCACCATATTTGTTACAAGTAATATCAACATTTCCTTTTTTCCAAAATCCTTTTGGACAACAAACAATCAATTTACCCGATTTAACATGAAGACCTAACTCAATAAGTGTAATAGGAGATTTTGTGTTAGGATCCATAAACATAACGATTATATCACTGTCGTCTAAACTAGACAGTTCCCAATCAACTTGTTCCACGAATAACGGATTATCCATGGTTTGTTCCCATGATGAATCCCAATCTAATCTTCTAGGGTTTAAGATGATTACATCTTCATTCTTTAATTCTTCTTCAAACATTTCCTGCCATTCAATAGCATTACCCATCTCAATGCTTCCTGCTAAGAAAATTTTTTTCCTACCATCATTTGGGTATTTTTCAGGGGCTTTATAAATACCTGCCATTATACTGTTGTTGTTTCTTTTTGAGTTTCTTCCACTTTAATATTTAGCATGTCCTTACAAAGAGTAATCATTCTAGGATCGCCTGTGTGCTTACCTAAATTGTCGCTCAGCTTTATTGTAGGAATCCATTCATCAAGAACTTTTGCAGAAGTTAATTTAATAACCATGTTCAATGGTTTCACTCCAACATCATTTGTCAAGTGTGTTCCAACTCCAAATGAATGACCTATTCCATGGCCTTGTTGGTTACAATATTTATGAATATCAACACAAAGCTTTGTATTAAGAGAGTCTGAGAAAACAATTGTTTTTGACTCTGGAGCAATGTTTAATTTTTTGTAATGAGCAACCGCTTTATCTGTAAATACAAAAGGGTCGTTAGAATCATGTCGAACACCATCAAATAGTTTTGCAAATTTTGTGTCGAATGATTTAAAGAAAATATCAGTTGTAAGGGTGTCTGTTAACGCAATACCTAGATTACCTTGATATACATCAGACCACAGTTTAAGAGCCATGTAATTGGCCATTTTAAAGCCATATTGAGCTGCCATGAACATAAACCATTCATGAGCGTGAGTACCATGAGGATTTAGATTGTGTTTCATGGCTAGATGAACATTTGAAGTTCCTTTTAAGAACTTATCACTGCCAAAACATTTTTTTAAATCAGAAACAACTTCATCTTGGATTTGATAAGAATATCTTCTTCGTGTTCCAAACTCAGACAAAATCATTGTATTGAAATGGAAAGTATTTCCTTTTTCTGTATTGTTTTTTTGGCGTTCTAATCTTCCTTTTATTTCTTGTCCTGTCAACTTAAAATACAATTCTGATATAAGAGCCATAAGAGGCACTTCCCATAAAACTGTTCTGTACCAAAATCCTCTAATGCTTATGTTTAGTTCGCCATCCTTAAGAACAACACCAACTTCTGATGGATCATATTGATAGCCTTTCAAAAAGTCAAGATAAGGTCTGTCCAGGTATGTTCCGCATTTTTCACGCAAGAAATCTGTTTCGTCTTTTGTGATTTTAAGGCCACGCATGGCATCAATTTCTTTTCGTAGTTCATAATCAAATCCATCAGGAAAAGGTGTCTTGCCACGATTTGTAAATTTATATTCCACTTCTGCGTTTGGAAAAGTTTTAATGATTGCAAACTGCATTGTGAGTTTGTACAAATCCGTGTCTAATATAGACTTTATAATACCTGAGTTTTCGTTCATGTTTTGATTGTTTCTAATTGATTATACGGAAAATTAAGAAAAAAGTTACTGCATGCTATATCTTTTTGGAACCAAAATATATTCAATACCATCTATTTTTATTTCTTGGAATTTGGCCTTTTTAACTTTGCTAGTTACTATATTATTAACATTGACTTTTTCAAAGTATTTTGGATCAGTAAATTGAGAAGAACCGTGAACCAATATAAAATATCTATTAGGACCACCACAAGGACCATATAGTCCCAGCTCTTTAATTATATATGTTTCATCAACATTCCACTCCGACACTGGAATATGTGCAATCTTTTTTTTATCATCGTTTATTGCCACCTGTTTAATGCGAACCATTTCTCCGACTTTAAATTTACTTTTTATAATTTTTTCTTTCATTATAATTGTAACTTTTTTGATATTTATAAGTATAATACACATCAAAGTTAAGTAAAATTTAGATATTTACAAAAAAGAAATTTATAACATGTCAGATTTAAGAAAAATAGTATCAGAGTCAATAAGTAAAGCATTAAACGAAGGGGAGATTAGAGTTAAGCTAGAAATCGATTTACCTAAAGATGTTTTAATCATAAAAGATATCCTGAAAAAGGCTGGATATAAACTTTACTTAGTTGGCGGAGCTGTTAGAGATGCTTTGCTTGGCAAGGAGCCAAAAGATTTTGATATTGCCACAAATGCACTCCCTGATACAATACAAGAATTACT
>Ga0315284_10003719_pt1 | contig 21668 bp, 17 predicted proteins | sample YL17G09_16_MG_FD_203696 | JGI IMG/M metagenome (GOLD analysis project Ga0315284, IMG submission 203696) | Sediment microbial communities from Yellowstone Lake, YNP, Wyoming, USA - YL17G09_16 | ecosystem: Environmental > Aquatic > Freshwater > Lake > Sediment | place: USA: Wyoming | collected... | reverse complement strand
CAAGCGCGTGCCCTTCGAGATCAAGATCGACAGGCGGTCGGTCGTCCGAAATTTCAGAGCCGCTGTGCTGGCGCGCAACCTCATGGAAAACGCCGACACCATGGCGTTTGTGCGCAAGGCCGCCGAGCAACCGCAGCCATCGCTGGCCAGTACGATCATCAGAACTTTCACGGGTCCCTCAAAGCCCGCGCGGCGCGACCTCAGTGGTCAGCCTGCGGCTCCGGTCGAGCAACTTCCCCAGTGGGAGTATGAGGCAGCCGAAACCACGGTGGAGTTCGATTTCTGGCTGGCAGTGTTCTTCGCCTTCGTTGCGGGCATTCTGCTCAATTTCATGCCGTGTGTGCTGCCGGTTCTCGGCATCAAGATTCTCTCGTTCAGTCACCATGCGCCGTCGCGCAGGGCAGCCTTGGTGCGGAGCCTGATATTCTCGGCCGGGATGATGTCGGTGTTCATGATACTGGCAACCTTCGCGGCCTTTGCCGGTTTCTCGTGGGGACAGCAGTTTCGAGAACCCAGGATTCTGGTCGCCATCATCTCTCTGGTGGTGCTCTTCGGTCTGGGTATGTTCGACCTCTTCGTCATTGCGGTACCTTCGGAGATGGGTCGCCTGGAGCGTCACGCCGGCGAAGGTCCGGTCGGCAACTTCCTCAAGGGAATGCTTGCAGCCATCCTGGCCACGCCGTGCAGCGGACCATTTCTGGGGGCAACACTGGCATGGACGCTCACACAGTCGCCGCTGGCGGTCTATCTGGTCTTTGCCGCAATCGGCGCGGGAATGGCACTGCCGTATGTGCTCCTCTCGTCAAGTCGTCGGCTCACGCGGTTGATTCCCAAACCGGGCCGGTGGATGGTTGATTTCAAGTATTTCATCGGGTTCATGCTTCTGGGCTTTGCAGTGTACCTGATGGCGGGGCTCCCCGACGATTTGATCCTCACGACCGTGGGCTTCTGCGTGGCTCTGGCTCTGGCAACGGGACTGTACGGGCGGATTTCTGGTGTCGGTGCCTCGATCTGCCGCCGGGCCATCGCGCTGGTGGTGGCGCTGGCTGTGGCGTTGGGAGGAGTGTTCGCGGCGTACGGAATCCCGGCCATGCGAGCCGCGCAGAGGCGCGGCTATGAGGCCGGAGTTGAGGAGAGCACGTGGGCGGCGTTCACCCCTCAATCGCTCTTCGATGCCCACGCTCGCGGCCAGCATGTGGTTCTGAATTTCACTGCCAGTTGGTGCATGAACTGTCAGTACAACCGCATCACGGTTCTTGAGGACCGCAAGGTGGTCGACCTGCTGCGCAAGAAGGGCGTTCTTACGATGAAGGCGGATTTGACGACAGAGAATCCGGCCGCGGAGTCGCTCCTGCAACACCTCGGTTCGCGCAGTATTCCCTTTCTGGCCATCTTCAAGGGAGATGACCCCTACAACCCCATCATCATGCGCGACATTATAGACAAACGCGCGTTCATCAAGGTTCTCAGGGACCTCAATGACAAGCAGGAGTAGAAATCGGGGAATGCCCGGGACCGGACTCGAACCGGTACGCCATTGCTGGCAAGGGATTTTAAGTCCCTAATGTCTACCATTCCATCACCCGGGCTTGGGGTACTCTCCTAAAATACGTTCTGCGATTTCTCCTATGAAAACGTCTATGAAGATGGATTGATTTCTGCGAGTAGGTATCGAGTTCTTCTCTTTTGTTCAATTGCCCCGATTTACCCCCGATTACTCCCGAAAAGGGTACACTCGGGGTACACTTCAGGCTTGACGCCACAATAACCAACCAACACAAACCGGACCACACACACGGACCGGATGCTGCGCACGGTGTATTCAGCGAATGGCAAGCGGTCAGGGGATTGGTCAAACCATCAACAAGGAGCGGTGACAATGGACTCTCGTGCTCTTGCTCGGGTCGTGTTGCGGGTTGTGGTTCTGGTGGGACTGTTGTCTTTGCAGGCGGCTTGGGCTGAAGTGCCCCACCTCAATACTGACGAGCGGGAATTATCGGTTTGTGTTGGGTGAAGTCCCGGGTTCTGGCATTCCTGACGCTGTGTACATGATCGACACGGAAACGGGCAGGGTGTGGATCCTTCAGGGAAATCTCAAGGAAGTGAGATTTGTTGAGATCGAACGAGGTCAGCCCTACACCAGAACAATGTTCTGTGTAGTTGCTGCGGTAAAAGAGGCGCGCCTCTGCTCCTCACGGACATAGTCGTCATAGTTCTCAGTCAGTTGACGAACAAATGCTTCGCATCGACCTTTTTCGACGGGCTCAGTCGGATAGGGAAATGTGAGAGTCGTCTGACTGATGGGTAGCCGATCACATGTAGCCATCTATGCGGCCTCCAAATTGTGAGTGTACAATGGCAACTTGCCGCTGTCAACTGTACATGCTTGGAACGGGTTTGCTCGATCTGTCTTGGCGACATTTATCACGAGTTCATTCGGTCGTTGTATCGCGAGGAACGCCAACGGATCGCCGTTCATTGCTGTTGAGTCGACGATTACCCTGTGACTCGCAAGCTGCTTGCCGAATTCCTCCGCCGAAGAGTACTCCACAAGCCAGATGAACTTCGGCATCTCAACCGAAAGGAGTACTGCCGTCGCAGCGGCCCCGTGACAATGATGGGCAATACTACGCTTGAACGAGCGCGAGCTGGTCAGGAGGCATCTACGAATATAAACACGGTCATTGGGCAGGCGCAACAAATGGTCTTGGACTGCGGGAAGACTTGTGTCGTGAAGCCAGATGGCATCAAGGAACATCTTCTCCGAGTACGGGACGATGATCCCATACAAGTCCTGGGAACTATAGACATTTCCGTGAAGATTCGTTCGGAGATTGTGGCCTTTGACGATCTGCGTATAGGGCAAGTAGTTGTCGTCTGATGCGATGAGGTAGGTGTAGAGCGAACAGCTGTCGACAATCGTGCCCGGCTGAGCCGGCGATAGTTCTGCGGGGGAGCGCAGCGGGCCATGGCCTATGAGTGAGACTGCGTGCTGCGGTTTGCCGTCGATCAGGATGATGCCAACACATGGTATGCCCGACTCAATGACTGTGCATACGAGGCGAAGGAACGTTTGTGGATCACGAAACGCTTCCTGAACATAGACCTGGGGATGGAACCGCGTCTCTCGAAAGACTTCTGCCATCTGGGGGATCGTCATCCCGTTGGATGGCTTTCGTCTCGTCTGCGAGTCGAAGAGCTCGGTCACCTCGTGCAGGGTTCTCTCAGGGTAGAAAGAGTACTTCTGACTGAAGTAGCGGATGATTGCCCACGTCGTTACATGCGCGCATCGACTGATGTTTGCGTCCTGCTCCATCCACGGATAGGCAAGTACCGAGAATTCGAGGCCGCGTATGTGTGCATGTTCGTTCTGGAGTGTAAGAAACCCGGTTGATCGGTGCACGAGTGCGTGGGGATGGATATACGAACGTCCGATAGTCTTGGTCCTTGTGTCGCGAAGCACGATGTAGCCCCAGTAGGATTTCTGGAACTCTGGCAGCGTTTCCGGTGTCAGCCGGTCAATTGCAGCGAACTGATTCGTGAAGAGATGAAGACGCACGCAGTCCCGGTCGTGGAACGCGTGTCGCATGGCAAGGTTGTTGTAGTACGTACTCCGGTGATCACGATCGACATACGGGTACTCTATCAACACTGTCAAGACCGCCGGGGAAATGTAGGCCTCCAGAATGGAGGTTTCGTCCGGTGGAAGGAACACGCTGCCGACCACTTCAGCTATCGCACGCCGTGGCTTTGCGATGTACTGGATCATGGCATAACCCCTGCGACCGCGGTTGATGAACTGGACCGTGTCTGTCAATATACGAGATGCTGTCCGTTGACGATCCGGATGCCCAGCGCGCGATGGTCGCTGGGAGACCTGCGTACTATTGCGGAACCCGGACAAGCTTGCGCTCTTCTGCCTATTGGAGCGTTCCTGCAAACAGCGCACCGAAATTCGCGGGCCGCGCGCAGGCCAAGGTGCCGCATGGAATACCTGTCATCAAACGTCCTCGAAGCAGCCACCCAAACAACTGCTGCGTAGCCTATATTACATGGAAACCTTAGCGCACCTGGCTGCGGGTTGCGCCTACGACTCCCCAAGCAAAACAAAGGACCCCATGTTCGAACAAGCCTTCAAAAACATCGACGACGTCCTTTGGAAGGATGCCGGATGCACCAGCGAGCTGGACTACACCGAGCAGTCCTCGTGGCTGCTGTTCCTCAAGTACCTCGACGCGCTTGAGCATGACAAAGTCATGGAAGCAGAACTTGACAGGAAGAAGTACGCCCACATTCTTGACAAGCCCTACCAGTGGCAAACCTGGGCTGCACCCAGAGGCAAAGACGGCAAGATCGACCACAACGCCGCCATGACAGGTGATGATCTGCTGAATTTCGTCAACCAGAAGCTCTTCCCCTATTTGCATGGATTCAAGGCCAAGGCTTCCGGGCCCAACACCATTGGGTACAAGATCGGGGAGATTTTCGGGGAGATGGAGATCAAGAATCGCATCCAGAGCGGCTACAACCTCCGCGAAATCATCGACCATATCGACGAACTCCGATTTGGCTCCCAGACCGAGAAGCACGAGCTTTCACACCTCTACGAAGCCAAGATCAAGAACATGGGCAATGCCGGAAGAAACGGCGGCGAGTACTACACACCGCGCCCGCTCATTCGCGCGATTGTTCAGGTGGTCAAGCCTGTCGTGGGCGAGCGCGTGTACGACGGTGCGGTCGGATCTGCCGGCTTTCTATGCGAAGCATTCGAGTACATGAAGGCACATGGCAAGCTCACCACCAAGGATCTGACTACTCTCCAGAGCCACACCTTCTATGGCAAGGAGAAGAAGTCGCTTGCGTATGTCATTGCGATCATGAATATGATTCTGCACGGCATCGAGGCTCCGAATATCCTGCACACGAACACGCTTACGGAGAACCTGGCCGACATTCAGGAAAAGGATCGCGTGGACGTGATCCTCGCCAATCCGCCGTTCGGGGGCAAGGAGCGCAACGAGGTGCAGCAGAACTTTCCCATCCGCACAGGGGAGACAGCATTCCTGTTTCTCCAGCACTTCATCAAGATGCTCAAGGCGGGCGGGCGAGCTGGTGTGGTTATTAAGAACACGTTCCTATCGAATACGGACAATGCCTCGGTGTATCTGCGGAAACTCCTGCTGCAAAGCTGCGATCTGCATACCGTACTGGATTGTCCCGGCGGCACGTTTCAGGGCGCAGGGGTGAAGACGGTGGTGCTGTTTTTCGAGAGGGGCGCGCCCACTCGGAAGACGTGGTACTACCAGCTCGACCCGGGCCGCAACCTTGGGAAGACGAATCCGCTGAATGATGAGGATCTGGCTGAGTTTGTGAAGATGCAGGAGACCAAGGCCGACTCAGCCAAGAGCTGGAGCGTGGATGCGAAGACGGTCAATCAGGAGACCTTTGACCTTTCGGCCAAGAACCCGAATGGCGGGGAGGAAGTCAAGCACCGCAGCCCGGAGGAGATCATGGATGAGATTGCTGCGCTGGATAAGGAGAGCGCGGAGGTGCTCAGGAAGATCAGGGGGTTGCTGTGAGGAACGGGTGGCCAACGAAGACACTTGGGGAAGTCTGTCACTTTCGAGGTGGAGGCACTCCATCGAAGGCAATCGAAAGATACTGGCAAGGGGACATCCCGTGGGTTTCACCGAAAGACATGAAGTTCGACGTCGTTTCTGACTCCATCGACCACATCTCGCACGAGGCAATTGAGAACGGCGCCACGTCGATGATTCCGAGAAACGCGGTGCTTATTGTCGTCAGGTCCGGCATCCTTGCAAGGACAGTTCCTATTGCCATTGCCGGTCGTGACTTGGCAATCAACCAAGACCTGAAGGCGCTATGTCCCACCAGCCAAATTGATACCCGCTTTCTTTCTCACGTTCTGCACTCAAGAATGGACGAGCTTCTCTCGACGGTCACTCGGGGGGCTACTGTCTACCGGCTCGCTACAGAACAGATTCGTTCCTTGAGTTTCGCTCTCCCCCCTCTCCCCGAACAACACCGCATCGTCCGCATCCTCGACGAGGCGTTTGAGGGCATTGCCATTGCCAAGGCGAATGCAGAGAAGAATCTTCAGAATGCGCGGGCGATTTTTGAGAGTCATTTGCAGGCGGTGTTCACGCAGCGGGGGGAGGGGTGGGAGGAGAAGAAATTGGGGGACACTGCCATAGTGCAGATAATCGACGGCGACAGAGGAAGCAACTACCCAAGCAAAGAAGAATTTTCGGATGATGGTTTCTGCCTGTTCCTCAACACAAAGAATGTACGACCTGACGGATTCAACTTCAACGCCACACAGTTCATTTCGGAGGCAAAGGACAAGGTCCTGCGGAAGGGCAAGCTACAGCGCCAGGACGTGGTTCTCACAACACGCGGCACGATTGGTAATGTTGCGATCTACGATGAGGATGTCAAGTTTGAGAATATTCGTATCAATTCAGGCATGCTTGTCTTCAGGCCGAACACAGAGAGAATGCTGCCTTCATTTCTTTTCGAGGTGTTTCGATCCGGAATCATGAAGGGTCAGATGGTCCGTCACGTATCTGGAGCCGCGCAACCGCAGTTGCCAATAAAGACGCTCAGTGGTTTTGGGATCCCTGTCCCCAATACAATTGAGTCGCAACGCACAATAGTGGCCAGTGTTAGAGTGATCGATGCCGAGAGCAGGCACCTTGAGTCCATCTACCAACAAAAACTCGCCTCCCTCGACGCCCTGAAAAAATCTCTCCTCCACCAAGCCTTCACCGGCAATCTCTGAGGATCACCGATGAGTCCCGATCCCCAACCGCAGTCATCCATCATTCTCTACCAGACAGAAGACGGTCGCACACGCATTCAGTGCCGGTTCGAGGACAACACAGTGTGGCTGACACAAGCGCTCATCGCCGAGTTGTTTCAGGTCACGCCTCAGAACGTCACCATGCACCTGAAGGCCATCTACGCTGAGGGTGAACTGGCTGAGGAGGCAACTTGTAAGGACTACTTACAAGTTCGAGGGGAGGGTGGTCGGCGAATTACCAGGTCGCTCAAGCACTACAGCCTGCCGGTCATCCTCTATCAGAAAGAACTCGCTTTCCCAGAAGGATTTTTCCTCCAGCAAACCTTCACCGGCGGTTTCTAAGAACTTCACGATGCCCAAACAACTCCACCCCGGGTCCGCCAATCTCCCGATTGGCGCTTCTGCATCAACAGAAAACAAACCCCCCATCCTCCCCGCATCCAGAGGCTGGCACTCCCGAGGCTATCTGCCCCATTACGACAGTTCATCCGTCACCCAGCATGTCACCTTCCATCTGGCCGACAGCCTACCTCTCCACGCGGTACGACGTCTTGAGCAGGATCTGAATTCCCTTCCAGAAGAAGCACAAGACCCGGAACGCCGCAGACGCCTGCAGGCCTGGATTGACAATGGTCATGGTTGCTGCGTGCTCCGCGAGCCGGGCATCGGCAAAATGGTTGAGGAAACGCTGCTCCACTTCGACGCCGAGCGATACCACTTGATCGCATGGGTAGTGATGCCGAACCATGTGCATGCGCTTTTTCAGCAGGCGGAAGGCCATTCGATGGCGAAGATTGTGGCGTCGTGGAGGGCAGCAAGATCCTTCGCGGCGCCCGCGCATTCTCTTTCTCGCTGATAGGAATATTCTCGCCAATCAAGCATACAACGCCTTCTCGGCTTTCCCCGAGGATGCAATGGTACGGACCGAACCGGAAGACATCCGCAAGAAGGGCAAGGTGCCGAAGAATGGCAGCCTGTTCTTCACCATCTTCCAGACATTCATGAGTGGTCCGCCGAAGAATGGTGCGCCGTCGCCCTACTTCGGTGAGTATCCCCCCGACTTCTTCGACTTCATCGTGATTGACGAGTGCCATCGCGGTGGCGCGAATGACGAGAGTAACTGGCGCGGGATCCTGGAGTACTTCGCCCCGGCAGCGCAACTCGGACTCACTGCTACGCCCAAGCGCAGGGACAACGTGGACACATACGCGCACTTCGGCGAGCCCGTGTACACGTATTCCCTCAAAGAAGGCATCAACGACGGGTTTCTCACTCCGTTCAAGGTGAAGCAGATCTCAACGACCCTCGACGAGTACATCTATGCGCCGGATGACCGGGTGATGGAAGGGGAAGTTGAGCACGGGAAGTGGTACGGTGAGGGTGACTTCAACAGAATCATCGAGATCAAGGAGCGCGAAGCCCATCGCGTGAAGGTCTTCATGGAGCAGATCAACCAGAATGAGAAGACACTGGTATTCTGCGCCACGCAGGAGCATGCGCTGGCTGTGCGCGATCTCGTCAATCAGATGAAGACCAGCAAAGACCCGAACTACTGCCAGCGGGTGACGGCAAACGATGGTGAGCTGGGTGAGTTGCACCTGCGGGAGTTCCAGGACAACGAGAAGACCATCCCGACAATCCTGACCACGTCGCAGAAACTCGCTACCGGAGTGGATGCACGCAACATCCGCAACATTGTGCTCATGCGCCCGATCAACTCGATCATCGAGTTCAAGCAGATCATCGGACGTGGCACGCGGCTGTACGACGGCAAGGACTACTTCACGATATACGACTTTGTGAAGGCGCACCACCATTTCAGCGACCCCGAGTGGGATGGTGAACCCGAGGATGAGAAGCCCTGCCCGAAGTGTGGCGCTCGGCCATGTGAGTGCGAAGGTCCTCCGCCGATGCTGTGCTACATCTGCGGCAAACGACCGTGCGAATGCCCCAAGGAGCCGTGCGCGGTTTGCGGACAGGTGCGGTGCGTGTGCAAGAGGAGGCGGTGGGCAAAGGTGAAGCTCGCGGTTGGACGGGCGTTCGCGGGGTTTCAGAAGTATTTGTATGAGCCGAGGGCTGCGGCTTGATGGATAGGCGCTTGAGATCGTCTTTGCGTGATGTTGTCGTGGCGTCGGAGTCGCGGTGTGTTGATATCCCCGATCGTGTTGGCGTCAGCGCGCCCATGCCACCACAAAACAAAAAGCGCCCGTCTCCGATACTATCGGAAACAGGCGCATAGCTGTTCTCGCTGTAGAGGCTACGGCGGGAGTAGTTACGCCACCACGTTCAGAATGTCGTTCTTCGCCATTCTGTCGAGTGCGTCCAAGAGCTTGTTCTCCAGCGGGTAGTCATTCTGCCTGATGCGTTGCTTGATGCTCTCGACTACCTCGATGCGTACATCCGGCAGCGAGTTGATCTTGTCCATCACCTTCTGTACGCTGACAGAAGAGTCGGACAGCTCAACGGTTTCCTTCTTCGCTTCCAGAGACGACGCGCTGGAGTCGGCTGCCTTAGCCTTTTTGGGGGCAGCCACCTCGTAGGCTCTTGCGATCGCCGACAAGGCTGTGGGTTTGATCTGCATAACCCCGAACTCCGTTAAAGTGACACCTGCTCATTCGAGTCTCTCTTAGGGGGTACTCTTCCGTCCCTGGAAGCCGTTCCGTCCCTGGATTAGTTCCCCGATTCAGCATCTCTCCGTCCCTGTGGAGCTGGATCAGAGGTTGCCTCTCATTCCTATGTATCGGTAAGGGAATTGCTGATCTTTAGGCGTATCTGGAGTATTCTTCCTGGTGCGGCAGAAAGTGCCATTGGGACATCGCCCGCCATAGTTCGCACATCTATCGTTGAATCAATGTGTTGACAGCAATTCCATGGCCACCCCGCGAGTACACGGCGGCGGCTGATCCGGCCTTGGCGTTGGGCGGGCCGTGCCTCCGGGCTCTCGTTTCGCGCATTTCGCCTTTTCGTTGGGCGGGCGCCGGATCCAGGTTGGGCAGCGAGGACGAGCGAGGAGTGGGACCAGGCCACGGGGATCGGGAGCCTCCTCTTGTCTACGCAGGGCCGCAGAACCGATCACGACGCACCCATCACCCGGCTGGCTGCTACGTTCTTCATGTCGATGATGAGGAGATGGGAGCGCTGACCGTTCACCATGCGGTCACTGAGTTTGTGGAATCCGATGATCTGGTATCCGCGCACAAGCTTGTCCGCACAGCACCCGTAGCACTTGGTGATGCCTTGGGCGGTGAGTGCGCGAAACACGAATGCCCCCAGGCCCATGACAACCTGTATGCTGTCGGATGAGACCGGCAGATTGAAGAGCGAGAGCCCTTCGCAGATGCCTTCCTCGGTCTTGTCGAATGCGTGACCCAGCATCTCGATCTGCCACTGAACTGACTTGTTCCGGATGATGGTGACCCCGGAGACGACCGCGTCATCGATCGAGCCAACGTAGATCTCCTGCGACTCATAGGGCATGGTCTTGCGCACCCTCCGGGCCTCGTCGTCAAATGCCCAGATGGGGCCAAGCGCCCGGTTTTCCCGAGTGTTAAATGCCCGATAGAGCGCGCGTTCGTATTGCGCGACCTGGTGGGGATCGGCAACGTCAAGCAGCGTGTACTGGATGGATGGCATTGCGGCTCCGGTGTGGTGCGGCTTCGGTGGTGTCAAAGATACCAACGGTGGGGCCACCAGGTCAAATTCGGGCGTGCGCGGTGCGGGAGTACCAGGCGGCGTCACATCGCGAAGGCCATCGGAGAACGATCCCTGCGCCACAGTTGTCGGACCGATCGCAGTGCTGGTCAGGATCGGGTTGCTCGATTCTCCGTAGTTGTACACGTCAACGGTGACGGACGCCGGGGCTACGAGCTTGAACGTCGAGCTCGTGGGCGTGCTGATTGCCACGTATTTGTTGGCGTAGGCAATCTGTCCGATCCCGCGTACCATGTACCACGTGTGATCGAGGTCGTTGGGCTCGAAGGCAGGGACGAAGCCGTCTGACGACTCGAAGACCACGTTGGTCGATCCCCACAGTTCGAATGGATCTTTGTCGTAGATTTTGCACCCGGGGTACTTGACCGGATCGGTCACGCGCAAGTGATTCGCGTTGGCGCTGCTGAACCAGGCCCCTGCGAAGGGGTAGGGCGTGTAGAGTCGCGCTTCGACCATCTTGTCGGCTGCATGGTTGAGATAGGCGCGCTGTTCGCTGCACTCGACGTCGGGCAGATTCGGTAGGCGGTCCCGTGCAGGCGCGCGAAGCGACGACGATTCGAGGATGAACCGCCCCCGGCTGTCCGTGGTGGTCGCTATTGCGGAAGTCGCGTCAACATTGAGCGAGACTCCGGCACCAGGCAGAGCAATGTCGATGGAGTTGACGACTGTGCCTTGGATGTAGACGCCCGCATCGGCCGTGCAGATCATGAGGGCAGCGAGAATCGACCAACGTCCGACAACGTTCCAAGCTGCTACCGGGCAATTGGCTGCGGCCTCGCCGCGCCATGGTGACCTGTGGATCATCCGGTTTCCCCCTGTGTGTGTCGTGGTGTTGATGATCGGACGATGTGCGTCGTCCCGTAGCACTGAATATAGCAGGTACTGCGCTCAGGTGCCCGCTTTTCGTCGTGCACGGCTCTGCCGCACCAAACATGCCCCGAATTTTCTGCTCAAGTTTTCCACAAAAGCGCCGATACTACTGACAGGGGAAGCTGAGCGAACAGATGATTTGCACACGGTCCTGAGCTACGAATCGCTGTCTCTGCATACCCAAAGACGATGATTCGGCGCGCAGACCCTTCGAGCAATGCCCGTGCGGCTGGGGAAGCACGCCGGGCCTGGCTCCAAGCACCGTAACCAAGCCGATGCGGGACGTGCGTGTGCGCCGCGCGGTGGCTTGCGGTGGGCTTCGTCACAAGGGAGGTCTGCCATGCTCTCGGGAATGAACATCTACGCTCTCCGCATCGCCGATTTCTACAATGCGAACAATGTCGACCTGGGCAAGACCATGTTCAGGCTCGCATCGGGCAAGAAAACCTTTTCGCCCAGCGACAACTCTGCCGACTACATGCGGGCGCAGAGCTTCAATGCCACGTATCGTAACTATTCCCACGTGGTTGACACGCTCTCGGAGTGGGGGAGTGCCATGGAGACCGCGTCGTCTGCGGCGGGAACCGTGCTTGACAATCTCAATCGCATGAAGGAACTGGTGTATCTGGCCGACCAGAAGATCAGTGATCCGGTTGCCAACTCGGCCGAACTCAACTCATATCAGACGGAATTTGCTGAGCTGGCCAGCGCCAACAAGTCGATAGTCCAGAGTACCAACTGGAATGGTACCTCGCTTCTCAACAATCCCAATCAGATCACCGCAATCTATCTGGTGCCGGGATCGGTTGACTACTCGCTGGTGATACATCCCGACGAGGCCGTCAATGTTGCCGCAGACATCGACCCACTGCTTACCGACACGGGCAACCACAGCCTCAATGTTGACGCAGCCAAGCTGCAGGCTGCGGAAGACCATGTCGATGCGGCCATGGGTCAGCTCAGGCCGTTCATAACCACCATTGGCGGCTACCAGAGCAATATTCAGTCGCAGCAGAAAGTCGATGCTTCGATTATGCAGAACGTCAAGAGCGCTTCTTCGGTGCTCACCGATATCGGGGAGGCCGATGAAATGATCACGTACACATCGCAGAGCATCCGCAAGCAGACATCGCTTGCCATGCTTGCTCAGGCAAATGTGTCGAGTCAGAGCATTCTGCTGCTGTATGGGCTGAAGGGGCAGTAGGGGATCAGCGGACAACGGTCAGCGGTCAGGGCGCTCAATCAGATCCGGGGTCGCGTGAGCCGGCTGAGGTGAACCGGTGCGCACGAAATCGCCGATCTGACGTGCCACACTCTCCGCGTCGAGCGCGAGCGACTTGAGCAGCGACGGTGCGTCGCCGTGCGCAACGAACGCATCGGGCAACCCCAGACGCAGCACCTGCGGACGCCGAGGCAGGTCGGCGGCAGAGACGATCTCCAGCACTCCCGAGCCGAATCCACCGGACAGCGTGTTGTGCTCGATCGTCACAATGTGGGTGTACTCGGCGCACAGTAGTCGGTAGTAGGTGACGCTCAGGGGCTTGGCAAAGCGAGCATTGATCACCGTCGGCTGCACCCCCGTTTTCGCCAGAATCGTCCGCGCCTCCAGTGCTGCGGTACATGCATCACCAATCGCCACGATCGCGCACTGGGCTCCCGCGCACAGTACCTCCGGTTTGCCGATGCTCAAAGGCGTGGGCGGTTTCTCCGCGCAGAGAGCCGAGCCTGCACCGCGAGGGTACCTGATGAACACGGGGCCGTTCTCGTACCCTACTGCCATGTGCAGCATGGCCACCAACTCGGCCTCGGTGCGGGGCGCCATGATTACGACATTGGGTATGGTCCGCAGAAACGACAGGTCGAACATGCCGTGGTGTGTGGGACCGTCTTCTCCCACCAGTCCTGCTCTGTCAACGCAGAACACCACGTTGAGGCGGTCCAGCGCAACGTCGTGCACGATCTGGTCGTACGACCGCTGCAAGAACGATGAGTATATGGCAACCACCGGCCGCATTCCCCCATGCGCCAGACCGGCCGCAAACGTTACGGCATGCGCCTCGGCGATTCCTACGTCGAAGAACCGGTCGGGGAATTCCTCACGGAACGGAGTCAGGCCCGTGCCGTCGGACATTGCTGCGGTAATTGCCACCACGTTCTTGTTGCCGCGAGCTATGTTGACAAGCGTCTTTCCGAACACCTCACCGAATGTTGGCGGGGCTGGCTGTTTGGCCGGCGCGTCACCCGTGCTGAGGGAGAAGATGCCAACCCCGTGAAACTTGGTGGCGTTGTCTTCGGCAAACCGGTACCCTTTGCCCTTGGTGGTGAGCACGTGCACCAGCACCGGCTGCGTTGCCGAGTCGCGCAGGAACTTGAACACCTCTACCATTTCGGAAATGTCGTGTCCGTCAACAGGTCCGAAGTACCGCAAGCCCAGGTCTTCGAAGAGCTTTCCGGGAATCACAAAGTGTTTGAGTGCCTCGTCAACGTTGTGTACGAGGTTTCGGATCCCGATACCCACGTTGGAGAGATTGCCCAGTAGTTCCCATATGTCGGTTTTGATCCGGTTGAAACGTCGGTCGGTGATGACCCGGGTGAGGTACCGGGAAAGCGCACCCACGTTGCGGGCAATTGACATGCGGTTGTCGTTGAGAACCACCACCATCTTGGTGTTTGCGTGGCTGCCCAAATTGTTCATTCCCTCAAAGGCCAGGCCGCCGGAGAGCGCCCCGTCGCCAATGATGGAAACCACATCGAACTTCTCCTGCAGCAGGTCGCGCGCCTTGGAAATGCCCAGCCCGACCGAGATTGACGTTGAGGCATGGCCCGAGGAGACCGCATCGTAGGGGCTCTCGGAGATTCGGGGAAACCCGCTGACGCCTCCGTACTGCCGCAGCGTTTCGAAGCTCTTCTTGCGGCCGGTGAGGATCTTGTGCGGATACGCCTGGTGCCCCACATCCCAGATGAGCTTGTCGCGTGGCGTCTGGTACACGTAGTGCAGGGCAATGGTGAGTTCGACCACTCCAAGGCCCGGGGCCAGATGCCCGCCGTGTCGGCTCACCTGATCGAGCATGAACGCGCGCAGCTCCGATGCAAGAGCGGGCAATTGGTCCTGCGCCAGATTGCGCAGGTCCGCAGGCGAGTCGATCGAGTCGAGCAGTTTGGTCGGTGACTCAGGGGCCGGATCGATGGTCGTCTTCTTGAAGAGTTTGGTATCGATTATTTCGGTGGATTTCTTTATAAGTGACTGCACGGGCATAGTGTGATGGTCCTGCGCCATTTACGGGAGTCCGGACGAGACGGTACAAAGATACGTCACTCTTGTGCAGTCGGCAACAATCGTGATGTGCGGAGGCAGTGTGACGCGGAGCAATTATTGGCCCGACGAAGCGTCGGCAGAGGGAACTGCACCAATGGTGATCGCGGGGATGGGGCCGGCAACGTCGCCGATGCGACGGTTGCGCATCGTTACCCGGGCCTTCTCAAGGTTCTGGAGCGCCTCCTCTTTGAGGCGTTCAGATCGCTTCTCTGCTACGGCAATCGCGATCCGGCTCTGATCTATGCCAAAGAGCTCGTGCAGCGCCTGGAGGTAGCTGCGAGCAGCGGGAGATGCCAGTCGGTGCAGGAAGAGCACCTTGCCCTGCTCAACAAGACCTTCGAACACGCTGTCGTAGGGGATGAACGTCTTCGTGACCTTGCCGGGCATGAGTTTTTCCAGCGCAGCAAGATACGCGTTCTGCTGTCGGGTGTCGCGGTAGAAAATGGGGACAATCTTTGTTATCTGACAGTCCTCGCGATACCGCTGGTGGAGTGCAGTGTGCATTTCGTAAACACCGGAAATTGCGAAATGCGAGAGTTCGGTCGGCACAAAGACGATGTCGGATGCGTGCAGTGCAGCTTGCTGGATGCGATCGAGCCCCGGGCCATTGTCGATGAGCACGTAGTCGTACCGGTCGGCAAACCGGCTGTACTGCATGCACTTTTTGAGTTGCTGCGGGTCTTTGACATCCTCGTTGCACAGGTCGGTGGGTGCAGTCACCACACTGAGATTTTCAATCTGCGTCTCGCGCACAGCCTCCAGAAGGTTGCGCCCGCCAATGCCAACCGTTGACAAGTACACGTCGCGGATCGAGGGCTTTGCCGGCTTGTGGCCCAGCATGAGTGACAGGTTGTGCTGGTGGTCGTTGTCAATGGCCAGCACACGGTGGCCGGTGAGTGCCAGCGCCTGCGCCAGACACGCGGTGAACGTGGTTTTGCCCACGCCACCTTTGAAGTTGAGGACCGACACCGTGTGCATGAGAGAACTCCCAGCCGCATGTGGGGGGGGGCATCACTGATTATATCGGTTCCGGGGGGATGGATGCCACTGCGGAATCGGTGTGGCGGGGTAGGAGGGGGCACGTCCGGCTTTGTGGAGATGCAGTGGTCCTGAGCAGGGACCTCTTGCCACTGCCTCTCGTCAATGCACTCTCACCAGGTACGACTTGAGGTACAGCCCCTCCGCAAACGCCTTGAGCACCGGGTGATCGCTGCCGGCGCCCCACGAGTCGAGGATTACCATGCCTCTGCGGCACGTTCGCGCTGCATCGACGAGGCTTTGCTCGAACATGTGCGGACGGATGTGGCTTGAGCAGGAGGCTGCCAGGAGGAGTCCGTGTGGCTTGACAGCTCTCATGGCTGACACGTGCAGCATGTGGTACGCCTTGAGTGCATTGGGTACGGCCGCCTTGCTTGGTGCAAAGCTCGGGGGATCGGAGATTACGACGTCGTAGCCGTGGTCACCACCGCGCATGAACTCGGCCACGTCAGCCGCAACACCTCGATGGTGTGACGGAGCGAGCCCGTTCTCTGCCCAGTTTCGGTTGGCCAACGCAACTGCAGCCGGTGCGCTGTCGACGGTGGTGACGTCCGAGGCGCCGCCCAGCCCTGCCGACACCGAGAATCCGCCGGTGTAGCCGTAGAGGTTGAGGACGCGTTTGCCATGCGCAAGTGTACGGACGCGCAGGCGGGAGTCTCGGTGGTCAAGAAACATGCCGGTCTTCTGCCCGTGCGCAAGGTCGACCCACAGCTTCATGCCATTTTCCAGCACGAGTGTCTCGACCTCCGGTAGCGTGCCCCACAGCGCGTGAATGTTCTTCTTCTCTCTGTCGCGTGATCGAAGAATCAGCGTGCGCACACCTCGTGCGTCAAGTTCCGGTCGCAGCGCATCGGTCACAACCTGCTGCCAGGCAAAGAGCGCCGAACCATCGAAGGAGAGCACCGCGCAGTCGGCGTACCGGTCGAGTACCACGCCGGGAAGTCCGTCGCCCTCGCCGTGGATCAGTCGGACCGCGTTTGTTTGTGCCGCGTCGAAAGCGTCACGCCGTCTGATCGAGCTCACGATGCGTTGACGGAAGAGCGACTCATCCAGAGGCATGTCTTTGGTGAGAAAAACCCGCACGCCAATAGGGCCGCTGTCTGCCAGCCCGCGGCACAGGAAGTCGCCCCGACGGTCAGCAATGGTGACAACCTCACCGGGCTGCGCATCGAACGGTCGCAGTGCGTTGCGGAAGATCCAGGGGTGTCCGGAGCGGACGGCTCTTTCGAGAGGCTTCTGGAGTTGGAGGAGTGTCATGCGTGCAGAAAATACCCTTCGGCGGCCCCTGCGCGCGGAGAGCCCCTACCCGAACCGGCGGTTTCCCGGCTTCAACAAATCGTACTTTTGAGGGAGTCTGTCGATCCGCGAACCAAAGGAGCCTGGCTTTGGCAACCCGACCGGCAACCGGCTTCGCCAAACTCACCCCCGACCGCTTCTATGCGGAACCCCCCAGGGATTTCGTTGCAGGTCTCGTGCATTTTGGCCGCCGGCAGTACCCCCGCGCAAAGCACCAGCTCGACGACCACGCACACGCCGGGAGTATGCGAGTGTCAGCACCGCAGCTACTGACCTGGGGTTCTCGTCAAGTCAATACTTTGCCACGGTCTTCCGCCGGATCACGGGAATGTCACCGAAGCAGTGGGCTGCGGCAGAGCACTGAGGGCTCGCGAGGACTACAAACCGTCAACCGTTGCGGGTTCGACGATCTTGAGCACCTTGTCAAGTGCACAGTCGCGGAAGAGCGCCTTGGCGTAGCCTTTGGGGGCCGCGAGCAACAGCTTCTTGCCTCCCTTTTCCAGAAGGATGTGGGAGTAGACCAGTCCGCCCAAACCGTGGCTGTCGATGAATGAGACATCGCTGAGATCGACCACAATGGTGTCGAACTCACTCTCGCGGCATGCTTCGAGCATCTTGCCCAGCTCAACAATGTCGGTCCCCACGACCTTGCCGGTCACGTAGAAGATCTTCTTGTCGCCCTGTTCTGAGGAGGATACTTTCATAGTCGTACATCAAATATACCATGCGTGGGAACGCAATAACCATGGGTTTCTTCATTGGTTGAGGCCGGGCTGCAATTGTCGGGAATTCTCGATGACATGAGTGTATCTTGATGAGTGTGACTCCTCGGGCGTCATGCCCTGGCGGGACACGGAGAATCGGAAGCATCATGCACAGGTCTCGTCCTCGTTGGTGGACCACAGCTCTGGTCGTCGCGTGCCTCTGGCAACCGGCCTCTGCGTTCCTCTACGTCGCTCCCAGCATTACCGTTGGCGCTAAGCCGGGTCATGGGGTGTGCTGGGGACTTCGGCTGGCCATGGGGTATGCGTGGATCACCGAGTCGCGGTCGTCAATGCACTGCGCTCAGATTGCGGTGGGGTTCCTGCGCGGCAAGCAACACTACACCGACTACATGGAAGTGTACGCCACGGCAGAATACCAGCCCCAAACCTTCGTGATACTCCGCAACACAGCTGTGCCGATAGGTGGAAGCATCGGCTTCGGCGGATCCATCATGGAGAACCGCGATGCCGAGTACTGGTATGTCAAGGCGCGTCCTCACCTGGCTATTTCCGCCGGATCCATCCCCGGGCTCACCATGCGATACATATTCAAACTACCCGAGAAGAGTAAGCTTGCAGGGCTGTACTGGGGTGGGGCAGTGACGGTGCCGGTGCCTGTGGCAACGCCGTAGGAAGAAGTGCGGAGTGGGGAGTGCCGCACTGAGCCTGTCGAAGTGTTGAGGAAGGTGTCGACGAACTCGTCAAGTCGCTGCCCGCTGACCGCTGGGAGTCGAGCCCCTTCCCGCCTGGCGGGATGTGGCAGGACGGCTTCCGCATCGCCCGAGCGAGGCGTTTCCGCGCCAACTACCGGCGCAATGCCGCTGAGGCGACCATCTTGCCCTCGGCGCTGAGAATTGACAGATACATGCCGCCGGGGAGCGCGAAGCCATTCTTGTCGCGGCCATCCCATGTGACAACACCCGAGGTCTTGCTCAGGGGGAGTTTGCGGATGCACACTCCGCGCGGGGTGCAGATGAGTACCTCGGCTCCTTTGGAGTACGGACCAAGATTGTAGGAGATGCGTACGTCGCCGCCGCTGAGTGCCGACGAGCTGAGTGAGAGTTCCTTTGTGCGCGAGGGCTTGGAGATCTGGCGGATGACCGGGTTGGCCGGGCACAGGTTGATCACGGTGTCGCCAATAATCGCAGAGGCTACCGAGAGAGAACAACTGTTCATTTTCTTGACAGTTGCGATGGTGATCTGGAGGACCGACTGACCGTAGCGTATCACTGCAGAATCACACGTTCCCACCACAGAAAGATTGGCTGTGTTATAGCCGAGGGAGTCGATAACGTGCATGATCGAATCGTTCTGCGTTGCTATGACCAGGAGCGAGTCTGCACTGGTATTGAGACAGATTGAGTCGGTGGGGCGTTGAGCCCACGCAAATGCCGAGCACACCAGAATTGTTGCTGTAAGTAGACGAACGCGCATGTGCCCTCCAATTTGAGCGCTCAGACAGCGGGATGCGTGAAGCGGAGCCTGGCTCCTCCTATCCCAATACCCTTAGTATACCATAGTCCAGCGCCAGAATCAACAGGGGCGGCGTCTTCGCCCTGTCCTGATCTGGTGGACTCAGGCGCATTGGTGGGACAATTCATTGAGCGGTCCCGGTGGCTGCCTGTCTTGACACCCCCACCGAGGGCAGCACCCGAGGTCACTTCCGCGCCACCGCCACCAGAGTCTCGTGGCTGACCGGCACACCGTGTTCGTCACCGAACCGTTTCGCGTATTCCCGGGTCAGATCAAAGACTTGCGGTGACCGCGATGATGCATCGTGCGCGCTGCTGCCCGTGCCGACCAGCGACTTGATTGCAGCCAGGGCCGTTGGGTAGGTGGCCTGACCCGAGATCCGTTCTTGCGCAGTCACCTCGAATCCTGCTTGCAGAACTGCCTTGAGGACGGCCTCCTCGGAAAGCAGCCGCACCGGGTCCGGCACGCCGAACTCCGCACGCAGCTCCGAGAGCTCGCGGAACGACCCGTGGAGCCAAGCTACGAGCAGGAGCGTTCCGTTCGGTGCCGTGACTCGCCCGAGCTCCGAGAGGGCGACTCCCGGATCATCGAGCCACTGAAGTACCGAGGTGACCGCCGTGCACCCGAACGTGGCATCGCCGAACGGCAGTGCCTCAACGTCGCCGCAGACTGGCCCGCTGGTCGGCTCCTTCGATCGGGCCACGCGTAAACACTCCGGCGCCAAGTCCATGCACACGATCCTCGGAGAAGCACCCGTGCTGCGGACCAGCTCCCCGAGCATGCCTGTGCCGCAGCCTGCGTCGAGCCACGGCCCGGACGTTTGCGGAAGGACTGGTCGCGCCATGTCAACGAGGATCTCCAGCAGCGCCCGCTGCACGTCAGCGTGTCGGTCGTACGAAGCGGCCTTGCTGCCGAAGGATGCGGCGATGTGCCTTTTTGTCGGGATGTGTGTCGTCATAGGGGGGGGCGTTCCTGAAACCGGTGATGCGCGGTAGGCCGGGACCGCAGTTATTCGAGCAATGCCTTGACATGCGCGCAGGTGGCCAGAGCCAGGCCGTTCACGTTGTACCCGCCTTCAAGTACCGAGACGAGCCGCCCGCCGCAGTGAGCGTCGGCGATGCGCATGGCCTTCTTCGTGAGTTGCATGAAGCCGATATCCGTGACCTTGAAGCATCCCAGCGTATCATCGACGCGACTGTCAAAGCCGGCGGAGATCAGGACAACGTCGGGGCGGAATCGCTCCACTACCGGCATGAGGTGTCGATCCCATGCTGCAACCATGTCGGCATCGGTTGCCCCGCAGTGCAGGTCCACATTGACGTTGTAGCCGAGAGTCGCCTTGTGCGGCCCGCCCTTGCGCGATGGCGAGCCTGTGCCCGGGTACGCGCGTGCGTCGTGCGTAGAGAAATACAATACAGTCGGGTCGTCCCAGAAGGCCTTCTCCGTGCCATTGCCGTGGTGGTAGTCCCAGTCGATGATGAGAATGCGCGCGTGTCCGCGTGATTGTGCGTATCGCGCGGCAACTGCCACGTTGTTGTAGTAGCAGAAGCCCTCTTCGCGCCCGGTGTTCTGTGCGTGATGACCAGGAGGACGGATTGCGCAGAACGCGTTGCGCACGCGGCCATCGCTCACAGCAGCGACGCCCGCCAGGGCACCGGCCACTGCCAGTTCGGCGATGGGTCCGGTTGTCGGGATTGCACGGATCTTGTCAATGTGCGACGTGGAGTGCACCTGCTTGATCCAGGGCATGGGGTCGTCGATGGGCGGCAGATGCGTGACCTTCGCGTCAAGGCCTGTCTTGTGCATGGCATCGACGATTGCCGAGAGACGCTGCGGCGACTCCGGGGCGCCGGGGCGCATGATGTGGCGCAGGTACCGTTCGTCGTGGATGAATCCCGTGCCGGATGATGGTGCCGATGTCGCGACGCCGTCAGCCAACGCAGCAGATGCAAGCGCCCCGGAGGCGGCTGCGAGGAAGTGTCGGCGTGTGAGTGCGGGCATGGGGTACTCCGGTGTGCATCCAGCAGGTGACGGGGTCTCCCGCGATGCCGAGCCCCTCCCGCCACCGGCTGGATGAGGGAGCGGTGCGGGGATTTCCCAACGAGCGATCTCGACGCACCTGCACGTGGCACTGGAGTGCTCCGGTGCGTTCCCGGCAAGTGAGGGGGCTTCTCCACGAGGCCGAGCCTCGACCGTCAGGGAGGGGGACAATTGCGGCGGTTCCCCGATCACTGGGTTCGATGCACCGACGACTCTCGGGGCACGGCATTGACGTGGTGCGCCGGCTCCTGCATCGCCCGAGTGAGGCGGTGGCGGTGGTTTGGGCGGGGGAGGCAGGCCAACAAACACCCCCCCCACACGCGGCTACCCGTAATTT
>Ga0315284_10003718_pt1 | contig 21671 bp, 33 predicted proteins | sample YL17G09_16_MG_FD_203696 | JGI IMG/M metagenome (GOLD analysis project Ga0315284, IMG submission 203696) | Sediment microbial communities from Yellowstone Lake, YNP, Wyoming, USA - YL17G09_16 | ecosystem: Environmental > Aquatic > Freshwater > Lake > Sediment | place: USA: Wyoming | collected... | reverse complement strand
AACGTTTCGCGAGCCATGAATATTCACGTCAATGCACTCCTGAACGTTGTACTCGGCCTCGGGGATGTACTTGAGAGCAGCAGCATGAATGATGATGTCATGACCAGCAGCAGCAGCTGTCAGTCGCTCGAGATCACGAACATCGCCAAGAACACAACGTACTTCTGGATATCGACGCTTGAGCTCGTACTGTTTGGTTTCATCACGAGATAGGCAAGTTACTTCGCAGGGCCAAGACTCTCGACGAATTCGACGTAGGAGTCCTCGCCCTAAGAAGCCACTCCCCCCAGTTACGAGAATTCGACCAGTCAGCATAGAAGTCTCCTTCTGAGCGATTGGGAGCAAGTCAATGATTAGCGGTTAACCTGGTGGCAGGTGAGGCACGCTATCCCCGACCTGCTCCCATTACGCTCTATTCAGTTGTTACTGAGCTGCCCGGCTCCTCCAAGGAGTGTAGTAGCTAGGACCTGGTCGCGGTCCCGTGACCCCACCATCCACGAAGTAGGGGTCAGTCGGGAACGGCTCGCGCTCGTGCTGGAGCGGACAGACCTGTACGTTCTGGATCCTAGCAGCAAGCCATGGCGTCCGCATGACCAACCGTGGCTCAAGCTTCGTAATCCAGTAGATACACCAGTTCGACCGCATCAGCGTTGTAGCGAACGCCCCCTCGACCATGATCTCCTGAGCACCTGCCTGAAGGACCGATCGCATCGGTGCAGCGTTGTAGTCAGCGTACTCGAGGTACGTGACTCCCCGCCCACCAACAACGGACATCGGGATCAGATAGATATCAGAAGCGAAGCACCCTGCAACGACGTGAGCGTTGTTGACGTTCGTGGCTTCGGCAATCCCGTCGTCAAGAACGACCTCGATACGCTCGCCGTCGATGAGGAGGTACTTCCCAGCCCGCATCTCGTCTCGCATTCGGACCTGCTCCGTGCCCTGAACAACGACTTCCTGGTCGCCGGTCACTTGGCATCGGTACGTCAGGTAAGAACACGGCCACACAGCTGTCAACTCGTAGAACATCGTCGACCGCATGGCAAGAACCCACCGTACGGGCATGACTCCCGTCCGCTCAGCCAGATCCTTCACGTAGTGGTAGGCCGCTGAGACCGTAGCCACGATCGATGTCCCACCAGCTGCGTTGTCAATGCGTCCGTAGTTGAAGTTCTTCAGGTCAGAGTCAACTGCGTAGCACCGCTGGTTCGTCTGAGCGTCGACGTATCCCGTGTTGATCAGCTGGTCGAAGCCGGTCATCTCCATGTAGCCACCACCGACCGAGTTGTTCACCGGGTTCCCCTGCCACAGCTGAACCGAGACCAGTCTATGAAGAGAAACGTTCCTCTCCCACATCAGCTGCTTGATCTCGTTCTTCAGCAGATCTTCAGGAGTCGCTACGCTCTCGGGACCGGTATTGAAGACACCGGACTGAGCAATCGGGCTACCGACAAGAACTAGGTCCATCGGGTCTGCGCGATCGCGAAGCTTGCCGACTCGATCGAACTCGATCTCTCGAGTTGACCTGGAGTACCGTCCGAAGACCGAAGTGATCAGACACGTCTTCTTGAGACCAGCTGATGGCGGTCTCTCACAGACAGCGTTCTGCTCACTCCCAGTATCACCGGTAACTCCTGTAATCACGTAGTACGTTGGGTTCGTGAACTGAGACGGCGTTGCTGGCAACTGACCGAGAATTCCCTTGTTCCCAACGACTGTGTGAAAGACTGACGGATCGACGCCCGGGAAAGCAAGGTTGCCACCCGGACCGTGAATGTACTGTCCTGTGGGTACACCCGTTGCATCGTGCTTGTACCCTACACCGTACTGCCCTGCCTGAGCCTTCTGAAGAGCTGGCAGGAGTTCTTTTGCGAGTTGTTCGATTACGTCCATACTACGCCTTCTTTCCTGTCAGCTGAGCAAGGTAGGCATCCGTTGGGTCGCTTCCCCTCTGCTCGAGTGACTTCTTGTCTTCGTCAGTGAGTTCTTCACCACCGCCAGCAGTCGCACTCTTACCAGCGAGAGCCGGATCACCAACTCGAGGTCGGAGGAGTGCAGAGATCTTCTCGTCGTCACTCTCCGATAGAGTCTTGATCGCCTCTGCTGTCTTAGTCGACTGACCTTCGACAGTAGCAAGTCGCTCACCAATGGACTTCACTTCTTCGAGAACTGGGCCGAGGACACTCTTGAGTAGCTCAGTCAGCTGCTCGGTGTTGAGTGACTTCTCCTCGACTTCGGGCTTCTCTTCCTCACCTTCGGGCTTGACTTCAGCTTCGGGCTTCTTCTCTTCGCCTTCAACTAGAGGCGGTGTCACTTCAGGATCGTCACCGTTCGACTTGAAGGCGATGTCGTCCTCAAGGGACTTTGTTTCGTTTTGAGCCTGCTCGATGACGGACTGGGTCAGCTCCGGTCCCAGAATGCCTTCGAGGAACTCCTTCTTCTTCCCCTCCATGGAGACCTCCTTTACTGCGCTGAACCGGGTCCAAGGGTTAGCAGCATCACCCGACGGTGTTATCGACCGCTCGAAGACCTGCATCCAATCGTAGACCCCGTCCGCCTTGTCTTCTCGCCGATACCTGTAGCCGACAGACATCCCGAACTCTTCATCAGCGTGGGCCAAAAAGTACTCTGCTGATTTGCGTCCGAGTTCACTGTCGTCAAACGTCCCACTCTCGATCAACATTCGACCTTCCAGAGCTTGAAAGTCGCATTGACCAATCTCTGCTGTGGGAACGTGATACAGAAGCAGTGGCCCTCGCTGGCTAGACCGGTCAGCCCAATCGACAGCTTCTTGTAGTGCCTTGGTACTGAATATCTCGCCTTCTCTATCTTTGAAGGCATTTGCAGAGAATGAGATCCAGCGCGTTGCTCCTGTCCGGTCCTTGAATAGCTTCAGCTCGACTGATTTCTTGCCAGGCTGAATTGTCCTGAACGAGCCTTCTTGAAACTCTCCTGGGTCTGCTTGCCTGAAGCGAAGCGAGTTCTCAGTCTCGTCGAGCTTCGCTGCATGCATGCCGTTCTTATCGAGCCAAGCTTTCGCTCGACCGACATCCCAGTTCTGCTTGTCGAAGATTACAGTCTGGACTGACGTCGTCGTCTGTCCCTTCCGCCTGCCTATGACGAACTGAACACCCTGGACTGCTTTGTCGCCAAGCTCGACAGCCTTGTACTCAGGCGGATTCTCGACTCGAGCTGGAAGCTCCTGTGCTGCCTTTGCGATTCGACTAGCTCGCTCAGTCGGGGAAAGCTCATCGTCATTCAAGACGTTGTCAAGAATGCTTCGGAACTTCTCCGTCTGACTAGTAATCTTAGCGGTCTCACTCATCGTCGCAAGGAAGCTATCGACTTCAGTAAACGACTGAGCGTTGCCGTACGGTCGATTCGACGATGGACTCTCAGTTGCAGGACAATCGCACTTGCTTCCAGTATCCTCGATTTTAGGCTTTTCAGTTTTCTCGCCTCGATCAACTACGTTCAGGACTTCTCCCATTCGTCTAAGGAGCTCCTTCATCGAGACTAAAACTGAACTCCCGAGTCGACTTTCCGACTTCAGACCCTCAACGTCTCCTCCTTCTGACTCTACATCGAGTAGGCTGTCTGCATCTGCCATAGTACAGCCCTCCTTTACTTCCATTTGAATGACGTCTTGAACTGACCCAAATGTTTGGGCCAGAGACGTGAAACTACATCTGTAATTGAGATCCAACCACGACGGGCAAGAGCAGATACTTGTCTCTGGCCCATTCCGCCATGACCGCGGTAGCCTTGAACATAGCCTGCATACTCGGTTGGGTTGCCAACTGTTAACGAATAAGGACTGTCCCATCTCAGCGACCACGCACGACCAAGATCTCCTGTTCGCTTGCCACCAGCTCTTAAGCCCGTCTTTGGTGGGCGTGACTTCCACGGCATCCATGGCGGGTAAGTCTGCATGTTTGACTGAACGTCACGTCCGAAGCTAAGTAAAGCAAGTCGCGGAGTATTGAGGTCAGGCTGCTTGAATCGCTTCGGGACGATTGCTTTCAAGTAGATCGGCATCGTCAAGCACCTTTAACTACGACTACAGGTGAGAGGAAGCAACGACATCGTGGGTGAGCTGGTGGCTCAACTGTCTCGATGTCGAATTCTTTGTTGTTGTGATCGCCACAAATACTACAGACCCAAGGATCTCGTACTGATCGCCACGTAACTCGCTTGATGCCGTCTGCTTTGTAAGCAGCTTGGGCTCCCTTAGCGAAGAGTCGAGTCACTTCAGTCACTGCTACGAGCTGAGCTCGCTGAGGGCTAAAGACTTGTTCGAGCTGAGTCACGACGTAACTCGTATCGTAGCCTTCCTTTGTCATCGTTGCTACTGCAGTACGTATTTGCTGTCGACTTGTTGCTTCAATCTGAGCCCACCACTCGTCCATGTACGTCGGCAGGACTTCTTTGAGTAGAATCTGCTGTAGCTCTGTCGGTGGTTCGGCTTTGTAGGCCTCGACGTTGAACTTGAGCCCTGTCGACACTGCATCCGCACCAGCGAGGAGGATAACACCGAAGATCGGGCCCATTCTTTTGAGTGTATCGATCTTGAGTTGGGCCCAGAGCTCGTCAGAATCGAGGTCGGAGAGAGTTTTGTGAGCCGTAGGTTCTTCGATGATGTGTTGGAAGCGACTCTTAGTCAAGACAGTGTTCGCAATGAGTACATTTCTTTCGAACATGGCCTCATTGAACGGCTTCTTAAGAAATTCTCTCTGCATCTTGGGATCTGCAGCCAACTTGCGAGAGACTTGACTCGTAGTCTCATCGAGGCCTTCGAGTGTCCTCTTCCCTTTAGGTGGGAGGATACGGTAGGTCTTATCTCGGGTCACAACTCGACCTTCTGCTGCCCTAGCTGAACCTAGAAGACTTAGGTCGGCAATCGAGAAGCTACCCCCGTTAGGATGATTGTGGGTAATAATAGAGCCCTCTTCTTGACCTCTAGACTCTACAGGTAGGGAGAACATATTCTCAGAAAGCGTACCCGGCTCGCTTGTGCTGATATCCTCCCCAACTATCTTGCCGTTCTTTATAACAGCGACACTCTCGACTGCATCTGAACGGTGCTTAGATTCCCACTCTTGAGCAACTCTATGACTCCCACTCAGCAACTCACCTCCCCCACCTGGCCCAGAAGCGAACCGTCCCAGTCGATCATGCGATGGGTTGAACTTCTCGCCGACGAAGGTCGTCAGCTCAGTCTCGATCTTGTTCAGCGTAGCTGTTGTCATTCTGTTGCTGTCGTTTCGAGCTTTTTCTTCATACGAGTAAACGCTGTAAAAGCTTGTTCAGTGATCATGTCTTCGAGCTTGAGTCTTTCGACGTCAATGCCTTCGTCGCCTGCTCTAACTTCGTCGCTCGCTGACTTCTGGTGCTTGAAAAAGTTGATCTCGCGTTCACGATTTCTAGCTTCAGCTTCGCTGTCAAAGCGACCGAGCACTTTGCTACGGTCGTGGGAGTAGAGTACCCATTTGTTGGCTTCGTGGGAAATCACTTTGTATGCTTCAGCTTCTGCTTCAGAAAGCGAGTCGAAGTGCCCGAGTACTTCACCATCGAGCGTAGTTACATTCCAGCCGCCGTCTGAGTACTGTACAGCCTTTTGAGCAACAGCGGGCCCCTGACCCCCACCGCCACTTGGAGTGGCGGGGCGAGCAGTTGGCGCTGGCTGCGTAGGTTTTGGGGCCCGCTGGGTTACCTGTGGAGGCTGTTTGTTCGGCTGAGCCGTACCTTCAACTGTTTCATCCGTTGTAACGTCCGAGCCACCGAGGTACTGGAACAGTTCTTCTGTCAAGTCGCCTTGATCGACTGCAATCTGCCTGGCTGCTTCTGCTGTGATTTCTGACGATTCGATCTGCAGCTTACGGGTTTCTGCTCGGGTCTTCGCCATGCCAACACGCTGCGTTTCTGCGTCTAAGTCCTGTTCGTGGAACGAAAACTCGACATTTGCAGGCAGAATCGTGTAGTTCATGAGACGAGTGATCAGCTTTTGGAACATGCCGGGACCCTTACCACGTGTTTTCATATGAAGTATTTCTGACTGCTGCGAAGTACCGAGCCCACCACCAGGTAACGGCGCGAGTTCTTGGTAATCGATGCCGAGAGCCATTGCAACTGCAGCGATGTACCACTTCATTGTGACATCGAGGTCGAAGGAGTCGGGCAGACTCGCCATTTCAATAGTATCGTGGGACACTTCTGCTTTCGGGTCGATGCTAGACACCATAATCGGGATCATGTAGCGGAGTAGACCACGTTCATCGGCATTCAGTTGACCTTGGGACATCGCAGCACGAACTTTGTCAGCACTAATGCCGCGTAGTAGGTGGATTGCCCGGTCGTGTCTTCCGCCGACCTTTTCTCCTGTGTACGTCGTAACGTCTTTAATGATTTGAGCAGCGGCTAGAGCTCGCGTCATGACGGAGTACTGCCTACGTAGGAACGGTCCTGCGCTAGATTCAATCGGCGCTGGCACCTCGAAGACAGCCTTGACTTGGTACCACTTCAGTTTGTGCTGCTTGGAGTCCTTATCAATATAGATTACGGGCTGTTCTGGGTTGCCTGTCTGATGGCAACGAGCTGAGTCCAAGTGGTTGACGCCGATAATCGGGGCGGACTCGTTGTCTTGAGCTCGTATGAACTCGATATAAGCACCTGAGTCCTGGTTGTACAAATCGAGGGAAAACTGTACAATGAAGTCTTCCCAGCCCATGCCGAGGTTAGCATTACTGAGCATGTACTGACAAGCTTTGACAGTCCGTGGCGGACCCTTCAGGACATACTCAAACGTAGCATTGCGTACAGCAGCTGACGATACAGCGCTGGAAAGGATGTATTCCTGTGGGAAGAACTCGCGTAGTTGGCGATCGCGTACCTTTAGGTTACCGCCCCACGGCTCAATACCCTGGGCCATTTGAGCGATCCAAAACACGTAGGTATCGGAAGCAATGTTTGCTTCGCCTGTCTGGGTAGCAACAACAGAGCTGCTCAAGGCAGCAAGGTCTAGTGCCTTTTCGGCTGAACCGTCGTCGTTGTTTTTTCGTCTAGTCATGAGCTAAGTATCCTAAAGACTTGACGTCGTGAGAGATTAAAGCGTTTAGCGAGAGCATTCGCTGTATGAGTAGCCTTGAGTCGGACGAGTTCTTTATCGCGAGCTTCATGACGGAGTCGTCTGGCACTAACTGTTGGTAGATCGTAGCGGCAGACTGTCTGAGTACAGTCAAGGCATGTCGGTGACAGTTCACAGCCTGTGTCTGGGTACTCAGACTTTCTGCCCTCAACGACTTGTAGTGTCATCTTTTAGCCCTAGTTGACTGCTGTAAGTTGTCTCGTGACTTTGAGCTCGTAATTCGTTCGTCTGCAGCGGCGAATCTGTACTGCGAGTTCTACGATTCTCGTATTCATCTGTAGTGAGTGATCTTCATCTCATCTACGAATGTCTTGAGCTTCGACTCAAGTTTTGTGAGCTTCGTTGGTGGCGCTCCCGGCCCTCGACTGAGAGGAGCTTCTCTCATCTCAGCAAAAGTCTTGTAGAGAGTATTCAGGTCGTCTTTAGACAGACTCATCCTACAGGCTCCATCTCAACATGAAGTGTAGCACCATCGATCGTAGACTTAGCCACCCGAAAGTTCCCACTAATAAGGGTCTCTTTAACCCACTTATAGTCTTCGTCGTGCTCTCCAATCGGGAGACCTCGAGTATTCTTGAAGTGTATCATAACACTAGTACTCGTATTAGGTCGAGGGTGACCAGCGAATGAGCGTGCTACTCCGACATCTCGCGAAGTCGAAGTAAGCGGGATCGAGTGAACACTCCCAACTTTGAACTCTCCTGCAGTCAACTGCTGTGGTGACTTATAATGGAGAGTCCCTCCTTTGACCACTCCCTCCCCAAATGGAACTTGACCCTCTCTGAACTCAATTCCTCGATACAAGTCCTTGTGTACTGGGCCCGTCTTTGCTCCAGTCATGAGGAGCTTCGCTTGAGCGACATCAGGCCCACCCTTAGCCGTCCCATCAGCTATTCGATTTGCACCGAATCGGATAGCTCGAGCATCTGTCTGGGAGTGAATGAATCGATCTGCGGCTCTCTCCGTCGGGTCCTTACGACGTTGAACATTAGCAGCTTTAGCAGTACCATGGGCAGCAACGATCGAATCAAACTGAGCTCCGACTTTCGGGTCTAGCTTCTTGTTGATAGCCTTAGTCGTTCCGACATCGGTTGTTGACTCACTAGTATAGGTACTTACGTGATACCACCCATCAGCACGTTTCTCGAATGTACTGTGTTCAGTCCCGATCTCGTTTCGAGCGTCGAGTCGAGTTGTCGCACCAGAAGTATCGACGTCGACAAGACTCTCACCAAAGTTACCAGTAGTCCCGTTGAGTATACGATCAACCGTAGCACCTTCAGTCCCGCTACCACCTCCGCCTGGAGCAAACTGCCCTGTCGATTCGCTATGATGAGGGTTGAACTTCTGCCCGATGAACAGCTTTAGCTCGCGCTCAATCGTAGACAGATTAGTCATCGGGACGGTAGTCTGTCTTCGCAGTTGAGGGAGTTTTGTTCTCATCTAGTGTGAGTGAATCCTACCTCTCGTTTCAAAAGTCGTAGACTCGTCCCGAGCAACACACTAGAGCAACAGCTCCAAGCATTTGTCTGTAGCCATCGACAAGCAGACAACTAGATCGATCTTCTTATCTGGGTGACGCTTGACGATACGCATCGTCGAGTCCTGGTCCTTCTGAGTCTTCCCATTAGCGTTGCGAATGTGCTCCTTCAGATCGGGATCGCCGTCGTGCGCGATGCGCTGCATAATGATCAGATCGTGGAGCCTGCGGTCTGCTTCAAGCCGAGCACTCTGTTGTGAGAAGCCCTCAGCCCAGGCTATATCCTCTCTGTAGATCCTCTGCATCATGTCTACTAATTGATAAGCATCGTAAGCGATGTGAACGACGTTATGTGGAGGAACATCCCAGCGACCAATCACACAAAGAGGACAATCATCGTGTATCGCTGGACGATATTGTGTTGGTCTCGGGTGCCCGTTGACACAGCCACCAAGACAGATCCAGCGGAGGAAGTCTTCTGGCTCTGAGTAGTCGATAATACCGCCCTTCGGTGGTGTCCACTTCCTACAAGCTCGGACTGCTACATCGTCGTGTCGCTTAGGATGTCTCGAGACAGCTACGATACCGAAGCAGTCTCCTGTGGATGCTGCATCGACGCCTAACACTATCGGCGTCTTGTCGCCTGGCACCAAAGGCTCCAGGCTAGGATCATAGCAGTTGTTCCAGCTAATCATCGGGACAAAGTCAGACTCATCTCCTACCCAGACGTTACGGTGGAATCTGTTGTATGCATTAGGTGGTAGCTGGGCTTCCTGTTCCCTGTAGTAGCGTTCGCCAGCTACACCTCTGAGCCAAGGCATACGCCGGGCTACAATCTCTTCGTCCCAGTACATAAACTGTCCAGAAGCCTCATTGACCCAAATAGGAACTAAGCTGTTCGGGTCGCCGTGGAGCTCATCGAATGCGTGGAGGAAGTCGTCGTAGTGTTCACCGTCTACATCACGACAGACGGCCTTAGCGAACTCGTCGTTAGTAAGCTGTCTCGACTCTTTGCCCTTATCGTACAAGCTACGAAGTAAGTCTGAGCCACCGTCGTAGCCGGCGTATGTATCTACCCAGCGGATGGAATCTGGCAGAGTGGGCACCGGCGTAAGCTCGTTCCAGAACTCTATCGCCTCTCGAGTCTCGAAACCCCAGAGTTCGGTCCAAAGCGTCAGAGCCGGTGCACCACCCGCTTCACCCGCTGCGTCTACTCCTACAGCTTCGATCTTCGTACCAGATTCTAGACAGAGTGCGTACGTGGTAGCTACTTTCCAGCGATCTCGTAGTATGTCTCGCTTCTTGTCATAGCCTGGAGTGAGTGCGATACTGTTCTTAATGAAGGCAAAAGCTCGTTCTGTTGCTTGTCTCTCGTCGTTGCCTAAGCAAAGTATCGAGCTGTAACTTGTCTGTGTCTCTGCGAACCAGCGCCCTACAGCTGCGCCGATAGTTGTCTTGCCAGACTTTTTCACTGTGGAGAAGATAATCGTGGTATAAGGGAAGTGGTCTGTCTTGTCTCGCGTGAATGCGAAACGTAGAATCCCTTTTTGGTGCAACATTAGGTTCAAAAGTGTGCGATCTCTGCCAGCTGGGACGTAGAAGTTTGATTCGATCCAGTCGCAGATGTCGTCGTTCTGCCCACTCTCTAAGGTATTCAGCCCTAGTAAATCAGAAGGTCTATGCAGCTTCGTAGCGACGGCACTCACCCTGTCACGTCCCTTCGAAAACTACTGTGACTCAACTGCTGTAACAGCGTATCCATCGATAATCCTGTCGGCACCTTCAGCAAAGCGATGTAGTCGTTCCTGCTCACTCGGAATCACGTTTATTTGTATAAACAAGTCGCAGAAAGGTTGGACGACGTTATTCACAACAGACGTAACGATCTCTCGTCTTTCAGTCACTTCACCTACAGCCAACCTTTCGATCTTCTGTCCGACCTCAGCCAAGCGTACAACATCGTTTGCACCAACTTCGATCGGCGAGTTATCGTCTGTCATCAAAGCAAGCTTCCTTCGAGCAATATCTTGCATTGCTCTCCCAAGTTCAGCCTGCTTGAGACTCATCGTCTCTTTCGTATCGATAATTGCGCTAGCAATGGGGTCGCCGAGCTTCTTTTCCAGCTCGATAACTCTCTCAACCCAGTTATACGATCGAGAATACTCCTCGATCGTCCCGGGAGCAATCTTTACACCCATCGCCCTAATAACTTCGACGAGCTTAGCTTGAGAACGAGTCGGACCAAGAAGAAAGTAGTACCCGAGGAAAGTCTCAGCTCTAGCTACGGCCTGTGCCGGTGATCCCAAACACACACCTACCTTCGCTACTTATGATTATACGGTACCCTACTCCAAAGCTCAAGTGTTTTCTCCTCAATCAACAAAGTCCTTAAGTTTCCTTACAGGATCCCGAGGCCTAAGTCGAATGAGTCGTAGTAGTAGTTGTGTCGTAGTAGTAATGGGACCCCTTTAGGGGCCCATTACTACAGCAATTACTACTACGACATCAGTAGGCCTCGTAGTAGTAATTCGAGCGAAAAACCCCTATTATTACTACTACGACAATTACTACTACGACAATTACTACGCCAATTACTACGACAGAGAACACTTGATTCGACTCTCGGCACCCGCTAGACTTTAAGTACGATGGAAAAAGAGCTAGAAGTCGCCATTGACAGCATCAAGTCAGAACACGTTCATCATGTCATTCAGAAGGCAGTCTGGGAAAGAGACAGACTAATTACTCAACTCCGAGTAGAGTCCTTCCTCTCGACTCCTTCGGGCTCGATGTTCACACTCGACGAAATTGCTCGAGAGACGAAGGAAGAGACAGATGACGTCGAGAGAGCCTTAAAGGACCTCGCAGACGAAGTCGAGGGACAGCCAGCAAACCCTCGAGACATAATGGTTTCGAAGGACAAACTAAGATACGGCTTTCGAGGTACACCAACGAAGCACGCTCAGCAAACAGAAGCCCCGACTAAGCGAAAAACAGTCACAGAACGTGTCAGGGACTTTCTCCTTCTAGAGCCAACTCCTCACACTGTCGCCGAGATTATCGCCAAGACAGGAGTATCAGACTCTAGCGTACGAGAAGCTCTCCGTCAGCTTTTACAGTGTAAGCTAGTCCGTCAAATCGACAGGCCTTACAAAAACAGCCCCTACGAGTACCAAAGCTTAGATTTAGATTAAGAGGGAGCAAAACAATGAAACGCACACCGGGACCGTGGACGTACCAAGGTCCGTCGCCTGGCAAAAGCAACATGGACGATGGTGGAGACTATGCTATCGTTGCCGCTGGCTACATCATAGGCGAGGCAGTCTCCAAGGTAGCACGAGAAACGTTTGCGCCTGCTGAAGCCAACGCCCGTCTGATGGCAGCTGCTCCCGATCTGCTAGCAGCTATCAAGCTTATCGTCGACGCCAAGCACAACGGAGAGTTGCAGGTATTCTACAGCGCATGGGAACTTGATATCGATGGTGAAGAACTCTATCGCCAATTAGAAGAGACGTACCGCAACGTAGCAGGAGACGGCTAGAAAACAAGTTGTCTCTCCTACAACTAAAACGATGAAAACCTGCGAAATCCTGCGTTTTGAACAGCTAAAATTCCCTGTACAATTTTTTAAGGACTTTTCGTATAATCGGTCAAGTGACAGAGAACCCTTGATAAGCGTCTCTCTATCATCTATACTTATTATATGGGAGGTAACGCAAAATGACTACTGATGGGTGGACTCCAGAAAAAGTCGCTAAGCTGGCGCGTAGCCTTAAACAAGAGACGTTCAGCAAGCAAGATCTCTGGCGTGCGAGTGGGACAAAAGACTCCGGCTACTTCGCGATTGTCGAAGCCCTTGAGTCTTCAGGCGCTACATTCGAACACGTCAGCCCGAACAAGTGGCGACTACGTAAAGCCAAAGCCGCGTAAGCCTAAGCTCAAACATTGGGGGCTGCCTTCGAGCAGCCCCCAACTTTTTCCCCTACTACAGTAAGGACTTGACCTCTCCCGACGGGGCCCTTTATACTTATAACAACACTTTAGAAAGGAGCTAACAGCATGAACGAGTCAATCAAGGTCGGCGACGAGGTAGGATATCTCACTGATATGAACTGTCGCGCCAGAGTATTATCCGTCGGTCCCGAGTGGTCGTACGTTCGCCTCTCACGTGATGGGCGACAGGACGGCTGGCTTACCAAAAACTGTGTGCGCATCGAGTCAGAGCCAAAATATCACGCACTGACACCGAAGTATAGCGAGGGAGAGACAGTGAAGACACAGGCAGGCTTCGATGTGACGATCATCAAGCCCGTCATTTTCTATTGGCTCAGTAATGGTGGTTGCGGTCGAGAGGACTTATTGTCGCCCGCTACTGAGCCGTGCTCAACGATTCGCTGTCGATTCCCATCACTAGGTAAAGGAATCAAGCATACAAAGAAGTTCGGTATCTATCACTGGGACACTTTCGAACTCCCTGGTCGTGATACGTTTCTCATCGGCGAAGCTGATACGCTAGAAGAAGCAGAAGTCTTTGCTCATAAGCACTATGGTGATCGACTTCATCGAGGTGCCGATCGCGTCGAGATCGTCAACTCGTCGGGAGACATCGTTCGACAGTACTCCGTAGGCTAGTCCCTCGAGCTTTCTATCATTATTATAACATGAGAACAACGATCAGGCTCCCTCAGCAGATCTGGGTTCCTAGAAACGTCAATGGCGAGCCTTCTGCCGACAAACTGATTCCCGTTACTAACTACGGTATGAAGCCTTGCGGCGGGATTTGGACATCGACATACCTCGACGAAGGTGTCTGCGGTTGGGTTCAGTGGTGCCTCGACGGCTCACCTGATTGGGTTGAAAGAAAGCCCGGCTGGCTCCTCGAGCCACGAGTTGCCGACATTTACGTTATAGATTCCTACTCGAACTTGTTCGAATTAGCTCGATTGTACGGCAAAGAGTTCACTCACTACGTACACAGCCTCGATTTCGAAGCAATGAGACGAGACGGCATCGAAGCTATCCACTTAACAGAAGCCGGACAGTATAGTACGTGCCAAAGACTCGACGGCTGGAACCTCTATGGCTGGGACTGCGAGTCAACGATTTGGTTCAACTGGTGTTTTGAGCGTGTCGAATCCCTCGGCACGTTCGACAGCAAACCTGCTCACTTTACACAAGTAACTCAATTGTTAACTAGAGAATTTGCCTGATGAAACACAGTTTACTTGATTAGGTCCCCCGAACCTAATAGACTCAGTGTAATGGAGGTCGAAATGCATCCAGACGACGAAATCAGGGTCGGCGACAGAGTGCGAGGACCCGGGATTCGGCAGAGTGGCAGCGAAGTCGTTGCCATAGGGGAATTGGAGGCGTGGGTTCGCTTTGAGCAGGGATCGCACGGCACCTACTTATTATCCGATCTTACCCGCATCGAGCCGGAGAAGGTCGCGCTGACGCCGAAGTATGAGGTTGGGCAGACGGTGAAAAAGCACGGACTAGGTGAGGCGGTGTCAATCGAAAACATAACTGTGACTTATGCCGTCAACATCCCGTTACTCGGCCGGGTATGGTGGCGCGAATCCGATCTCGAAGCCGTCCCTGAGCCGTGCGACAAGTGCGGGAAGTAATCGATGAATATCGATGAACTTATTGCAGAGCGAAGAGAGCTCTTTCGCCTACGTGCCGAGACCGAACAGCTACGAGGCAAGCTGGATAAGAAGGTTCTATGGGGCGATGGTGTGCGAATCATTTTGGGTGAGGTGTCGATGCAACTTCATCATAAGTTGGGCCACACAGACAAGGACGGTTGCGTAGAATGGCCTTGCCGAGAGGTTAGCTACTACCTGTCTCGCGATGAGGAGCGCTGCCTGAAGCGCCGTGCTGGCGAGGAAGGAAAAGGACTAAATGACACTAGGTGAACTCATCGAGTTTCTAGAGGCTCGCGACCCAGAACGCGCTGTGCCTGTAGGTTTCGCCAAGCCGCATAGCTATCGTGGCTACTATAGCGAGTTGGCGTTCGAGCCCGCGAAGGATGTTACCGTGGGGTCAATGCTCTCTTGTGCCCGTGATTCCCTCGGTCACACATTTACTGGGTACAAAGGCGGCGAGTACAAGATGGGCGAGTATACTGACGTCTATCTCGCCAACTATGGCGACACAGGAGAAGGCATCGGACCCGTCCTCCTGTCATTTATGGTGGGTGAGGAAGGAGACGCGAATGATCGACGTGAACGAATTCCCGAGCGAGTTTCAGAAGGCAACGGCTAGCCGACTACTCGGTCGGCTAGCAGCAAACAGTACGTTCCTTGGTTCGATGCCTCAGAAAGTCAGAGCTTGCAAGTCCTACGAAGAAATGTCAGTACTTATCAAGAAGCTGCAACGGGAAGTCTACGACTTGGATGTTCTACCAGGTCAAGAAACCGTCTGCAGCGAATGGCATCGAGGGTAATAGGGAGAGATCGGTTTGACTCAGCAGTGTACATCGCCACAATGTAGTCGAGTTCAAGGTCACGACGGACCTCACGGTTACGAAGTTCAAGCGGGACTCGTCTTAGCACCATACAGTGATGCTCCTAGAACTCGCCCCGACACAGGCAGTGAAGTACCGATTCCTTGTAACTCGTGTGGGAAGGATCTCAAGCTCGATTTAGAACGTTGTCGAGCAGCGTGTGAGTGTGGTCAGTCTATTGCATTCGATGCTGATCTTAGCTGGACTCAAACGATACTTCCCAAGCTCTACCCTGCTAAAATGACAGACTCGAGAATGCTCAAGGAGTTTGGCGAGCACACAGCAAACGAGTATCGGTTCGCCGACAGGCTTCGTCTTCGATTCGGGCTAATCACAGAGGAGCAGTACGCAGAGCGAAGTAGAGACATCGACAGAGAACTTCAGCGCTTCCTCGACGAAGAGATCCCTCAAAAGCATTGGTGGCAGTTCTGGCGGAGTAGTTGATGCTAGTCAGAGTTAGAGGCTGTCTCAGCAATTCTGCTACGTTAATGCCGGCACCCGTAGGTGGCTGCTACGTCTACGGTACACTACCAGAACCCGACGAGTCCCTCTACGCACAGGTTGACGACATCTTTCGCATATGGATGAAACCATTTACTCCTCCCTGCGTCGAGGTTCTGATCCTCGTCCCAATCGACATCATCGAAGAAGTTAAGCATACGTTCAGCGAGAACTAGCATGAAAGGAGAAGCCATTGAGGTGATCAAAGTTACAGTCACTACCGAAGTCAAGATCGAGCACCCACCACCTAAACACAAAAAGCACGTACCGTGTCTAGTGTTCACTATCCACCCACCCAAAGAAAGGAACAAGTAGAATGGCAGTAACGATCAACGATCTTCAGAAGGTCAGAATCGATATCGCTGTCACGGATGCCGAAGGCAACCCAGCAGCAATTGAAGGTTCACCTCAATGGGCTATCGACAACGTCGAAGTCGCAACACTCGAGCTTGCCGAGGGCGGTTTGAGTGCTGAAGTCATTTCGACCGGTGCCTTGGATCAAGCAACTCTCACTGTCAGTGCGGACGCTGACCTTGGTGAAGGCATCAAGACGATCCAGGGCGATCTGCTCATCGACGTCGTAGCCTCAGAAGCTACGGGCGTTACTCTTACTGCAGGCGAACCAGAGCTTCGGTAAGCTGCCTGTGCCTGCTGCTTTACGGTCTCTCCTAAAGCAGCAGGGACATGAAGACAATAGTAGTAACGAGACGAGAAGCCAAAGTATTAAGTCTTAGTCTTGCTACAACCATGCCTCTTCTAAGAATGAATGCAGGGCGGCCGGATGGCGGAATTGCTAGAGTTCTGTTGGAGGCAGCAGAGAGTGTCGAGAAGAAGCCCGACCAGATATTGGGGGAGATGCTAGAATGACAGAAGCTAGATTTACAGTCAAAGCTCTCGACGTGGGATTTGTGGTCACTCAAGAGCACTATGGTCCCTACCTTGACAGCGGAGGAATCCTCAGGCATGGATTTGTGGAGGACAAGACGGTAGCCTGCGTTGATGAAGCAGCAGTCGAAGAAGTTCTCGATAAGTGGGATTGGCAGAAAGTAGTTGGCGTACCGATTCCTGAACGAGCAGAGTAAGCAGGACGGTATGAAACCAATCCCAGGAGACATGGTCTACATCAAGTCCGACAAGAGTCTAGGTGACTACGCTTGGGCTGGAGGCAAAGTCGGGATCGTGATCTGCGGAACAAAGCCTCCGAGCCCGAAAGACGCCATCGGGAGTTTTGTCGCGAAGCTGTTCCGCGAGACTTGCGATAAGCATCACTCCCACAACGTCTCCATAGATCGTCCAGACGTCAAGGGTGGCTACACCTACGCGTACGTCGACGAGGGTCTACTGACGCCTCACACATGTAATGAATTCTGCCCGATACATACTTGTCGTCGAGGAGCATGGACAGGATGAGTAGAATACTCACTATCGGTACGGAAGTTGTCATTAGAGACGAGAAGGTCAAGATCATCGCTATGACATTCTACTGGGCTACAACGTGGGCAGACAGCGAACTCGTCTGTACTTTCGAGCGAGCCGACGGGACAACCTTCAAAGACGTCTACTACCACATCGAAAGAGCAATTGCGTTCTCGAGCTAGAGAGATCTCAAATGAGTGAACTGACACCGTGCAACTTCTGTACCTACAACCACATCAGACAACGAGAAGAGAGAGAGCAGGCAATACTCTCACGATCGAGACGGGTTCAGACAACGAGGGTGGTGGAGTCTGGGTAGCCAGAGTCAAGCCAGATGGTATGCGGGAACGCCTAGGTATCTGGTTCATGAAACTGACTGACTCCTGCTGCTGTTAAAGAGGTATCTGATGGAGCTACCACTTGATGCAGGACTCAAGATCAAAGCTGGTAGAGGCTCAGTTGCTCATATCGTTCGACGTATTGGGAATAGAGGGAGCTACTCGATCTACGCAGATCCCTTCTGTGGGAACTGGCTCGCAGCTGGATGGAGAATTGTCGGTCACGACTTCAAGCCTGTCTGCAAGATGTGTGAGAAGATCGTAACTGCCAAAAAGGAAAAGCTAGCATGATCATAGCAAAGCTAGTCGCAGTTTGGCTGTGGTATTACAGAAAGTGTGTTCATCAGACAACTTTTGACCAGCGTTTGAAGATTCACATACGAAGAGAACTGAAAAGAGAGCAGGCCCAGCTAGAAGAGATACGAAGTTTGAGACGTACGATACTCGATACTATGAGAGAGCTAAATGAGTAAGCAGGTCTTCAAAGCAGTAGGAGTACGGAAGTGAAGCTCTTTAGACGGCGACAATCTTGGGAGTTCGGCTTCTGGGACGAGAAGTGGTTCTTGTTTCGCAAGTGGTTCTTCTCGACAGTTCGACGATGTCCATGCGGCTGCAATTGTGGGAGCTGTCGAGAAGGACGCCATCGAGGACGAACTTGGGGCTGGACTGTACCAAACTGGAAGCTTTCAGCCAAACGTGCAAGAGGTCGTGGCGGAATTCTGCTCCCCGAGGAGCTCTCGTACTTCGAAGATCTGAACCTTGGCTAGACGACCATACGACCAAGCACGCCGACGAGGCGTTAACATCTCCCTCAACCCAGAGCTCTGGAAGGAGCTCAAAGTCTCTGCGATCAGACAGAACATCCCAGTCTACGTCGCTCTGGAACAAGCCATAAGGGATTATCTTGCCCAAAGTAAAACCGGTCTCCCCACCGAGGCCGAGATGGCTGACCTTCTACCAACAGTATGATGTTTCAGTAGAAGGTAGACCAAACGAGGATGGGTGGGAGGGGATCAACTGCGTCCTGCCGACACACCCAGGTCGTGATACAGAGAAGAAAGCTGGGGTCAACCTTGATTCGGGAAGCTATCTCTGCCACAAAGAGTCGTGCAGAACGGCCTACGTCAGTCAGCTCAACAAGCCTTCAGAATCTCGAGCTCTCACTCCACGCGAATTCCTTATCATTGCTCATAATCTCCCACCAGCCGAAGCTCAGTCTGTCGTCGAGAACTATAGACTCGCAAGAGTCGATACTGAGTTTAAGGCAGATGATCAAGAAACGAAGCACTTTGCGTACTTGTCAACGTCGATGGGTGAATGGATGACAGCGTGTCAAGAAGCTCTCGACCCGTCTCTAGATGTCGTTCATGAATACTTAGCGTCTCGAAGTCTCAAGTACGATACGCTCGTTGATGCACGTCTCGGCTACGACGATGGTCGTCTTTTGTTTCCCTACTACGAGCGAGACAGACTCACTGGTATCAAAGTTCGTACGATCGACGGACGAAAAGGCTCGATTAAGAACAGTCACTTCGGTCTCTACAATCTAGACAGTATCGACGAATCAGAATCACGAACTTGTCTTATCACTGAAGGAGAGACTGACACACTAAAGACGAAACAGATCCTCAAAGAGCGTAAAATCAATGCTGTCATTCTTGGGACGTCCGGAGCCCATTTCAAGCACGAGTGGGAACGAGATCTGACTCGCTTCACTAGAATTATCGTTATCCCTCACGCCGACGATGCGGGAGACAACCTTGTCAAAGATCTCAATCGCGTCGTTCAGAGTAGACTCGAGATTGCCCGATTGCCATTCCCACCAAGATCGCGAGGGAAGGATATCGTTGACTTTTGTGCTTGGTGCGGAGAGAATTTGCTCGTTGAGCAGCTTGCTCTCAGCGGTATTGATCCAAAGCCTAGACCTAGACTCATGACACTTACGGACATGTTCGAATTAGCCCAAGTAGAACCGATATGGATCGTCCCTGGACTTATCGAGGCGGAACAGAAGTTTCTTATCTCTGGCAACCCGAAGACTCGCAAGACATTCATCGCCATCGAGCTGATGGAGGCCGTAGCAAACTGCACAGCGTTTATGGGCTTTGCAGACTGGACGCCTAACGAGCCCGGCAACGTTATGTTCGTCGAAGAAGAAGGTCCTAGAAGAGAGCTAGCTGTACGCGTAGCTAAGATCTTCGGTCAGAACGGGACAGATCGTGTTAGGATCATTCATCGTGAAGGAGTGAAGTTCGACGACCCAGTCGCGCTGTCGCTCTTACGACAAGACGTTCTTCGATTCAAGCCAAAGCTCTTGATTATCGATCCGCTAGCGTCAATCCACACAGGTGATGAAAACGATGCGACTGCTATGGGGATTGTAATGAACGCAGCGAACTCGCTGCTTCGAGCTTTGCCAACCATGGCGATTGGAATCGTTCACCACTCTGGCAAGTCGGGGCCCGGAGCTAGAGGCTCGAGTGCAATCTGGGGAGCCGTCGATACCGAGATACGAGTTGAAAAGCGTGCAACGGGAACGACAAAGATCAAGATTGAAGGTCGCAGCTTTCCAGACGACAGCTACGACAAGATGGAGTTCATCTTCGATTATGCGACGGGACGCCATCGTCCAGCAGAACTGATTACAGATATCGGACGTGAAAAGCTCTCGGGCCAGAAGGCAATGACGGACCAGATTGCGCTGTTCTTCGACGACAGTCCCGACAAATCGTTTACGCTAGCTGAAATCTGTACTCAGACAGAAATGACAGAGAATGCAGCTCTTAAGTCAATCAAGCAACTCCTTCGATCAGGAGCTATCGTTCAGATCGAAACCACGAAGAAGAACGTCCCGCTCGAGTATCAGAAAGCACAAGATGATGAATGAGTATAATCGACGACGTGAAGAACTTGATCGAGCGATAACGTCTCTACTCACGTTCAGTGACAGTTATGGCTGGTGGCTACAGACCGAAGGATCAAGAGACTTTCATGCATGGGTTGGAGCTGCCCGAGACGTTTCTCGAGCTGCTCAAAGTCTAGCTGAAATCAAAGCTCAACGAAAGTACTTAAGATGGTTGTGTCGACTGTCTGTACGCACCACTGGATGATCGAGACTGAAGCACGACTCGACAGTCGCTACCATGGTGACTGCAAGTTCTGTGAAGCTCACGAAAGCTGGTCAACTCAACCTACGGTGTATGGTCTCACAACTTGGGATCGCACCAACCATGAAGACGACGGTCTACGTCGTTGGCTCGAGAGCGAACTCGACTATAAGCTCTCGCAGGCTAGTTAGCGGCTCGCTCGCAAGGGCGAGCGGAAGGAGTGAAGAGATGAAGAGACTGCTAATCGCAATTCTACTCACAGCTCCAGTAAGCGGTCTGTTGGCCTATTACGGCGACTGGTGGTGGCTGGCAAATCTACCCGCTGCTGCCGTGTTCGGATGGTGGGCCGCCGAAAAGGAGTCAGCCTGAGAATTGTAGCCCTACTTGCCCTCGTAGCCGTCTGCGGACTGCTAACCTTGACCGCGAGTGGGGCCTGCAAGGAAAGAGAGGTAGCGAATGAACCACTGGTTAATCCTGCTTCTAACGATAGTAGCGATGTGGGCTATTGTGCTGGTGTTCATGTGGTGGCGGACAACGGAGAAGTGGGACTGGGCGAGTGCCGAGTTGAAGCCGCCGCGTACTGTGCGGCTATCCCTAGAGACAGCGGCGGAGTTCGCCGAAGTACTGCAGATACTCGAACTGAAGCAGCGGGTGACGGCGCTGGAGAAGGACAACCGCTGGCACCGGACGGCAGCGGAACTGTTGATGAACCTAGAGCCACGGCTGGCAGAGGCGGAGAACGTGATGAACCAGATTCACAAGCTGGAACCACCGCTGCCATTGGCGGCTACACCATCACGTCCTACGGCGAGTCCTACAACGGGCAGCCCCTCGGGTGCAGCGGAGCGGGATTATACTCCTCGCTTGAGCCCAGCATCCTGGCGGTCGGGCCTAGCAACTACGACAGGTGGCCCTGCGGAACACCTCTCACAGTCTGTGGACCCGCCGGATGCGTCGTGATGGTGAGGCAAGACGCCTGTCCCGGGTGTTCGTCCACAATGCTCGATACGAGTGAATCTGGCTATGCACTCTTGTGTGGCGACAGGACAGGGCCGTGCACCGTGGAGGTGATGCCATGAAACGCTTGTGCGAGAACTGTCACAGACCAGCACCGCAACGCGAGCGGGTCTACCGTTATCGGGAACGGGACGAGAAACCCTGCTATGAATTTTGGTGT
>Ga0315284_10003717_pt1 | contig 21673 bp, 19 predicted proteins | sample YL17G09_16_MG_FD_203696 | JGI IMG/M metagenome (GOLD analysis project Ga0315284, IMG submission 203696) | Sediment microbial communities from Yellowstone Lake, YNP, Wyoming, USA - YL17G09_16 | ecosystem: Environmental > Aquatic > Freshwater > Lake > Sediment | place: USA: Wyoming | collected... | reverse complement strand
TTAGGGGACATTTATCTGGAGGGTAAAGATCACAAGAAGGCGATCGAGAGCTACGACAGGATCCTAGATAGATATCCGGATTCACCGGCCGCCGATTATGCGCAAGTCCAGCTCGGCAGCATTTTTTCCGTCACAGGAAGATACGACGAGGCGGTCCTCGCTTACCAGAGCGCATTGACAAATTTTCCTGAGACGACTTTGCGGGAGAGGATACTCTTCCGGCTGGGCGAAGCCTATTTTAAAAAAGGCGACTTTGAGCGGGCCTCCTTGGAATTGAAGAATTTCCTGAAGACATTTCCGTCGAGCGAGGCCTCTTTCAGCGCAAGGCTCTTGCTGGCCGACTCGCTTTACAACGCAGGGCAATATAGCGAGGCATTGCCATTATACAAAGAAGGATTAAGAGGGCTGAAGACCGGAGAGATGAAGGCCTTTGCGGAATATCAGACCGGATGGTGTTATTACAACATGGGAAGAGAGCCCGAGGCGGCCGATCAATTTACAAGATTCCTTAAAGATTATCCCGGATCGAAGATGGCCGCTGACGCCGTGTTCTGGCTTGGCGATCACTTCGGCTCGAAAGGACAATCCGATAAGGCGAGGGAATATTATGATATCGTGGTAAGAGATTTTCCGTCGAGCGGCCTGGCGGAGAGGGCTTTTTATCGGTCGGCGCTCACATTGGCCGATGAAGGGAAGGCGCCCGAGGCCATGCTGAAGCTGGAAGAGCTTGTATCGAAATTCCCCGGTTCGGAATCGGCGAGGAACGCTTACAGAAAAATGGCGAAGATGAGTAAGGACGCGAAGGATTTCGACGGGGCAGCCGGCTATCTCGCGAAGGCCCTTAGGCCTGAGAATAACGAGCTTAACGCGCAGATCCAGTACGAGATGGCGGAGGCGATCGAAGAGAAGGGCGACCTTGAAAGGTCCGCGGAAGAGTATATGAAAGTGCCTAAAATTTATTCCAAGGGCGCCTTCTGGTCGGTCAGGGCAGAGCTAAAGTGCGCTCAAATTTTCGAAAAGCTGTCGAGACCGGGCGAGGCGAAGAAGTTGTACGAGAAGCTGGCAGTGATGGATGCGGAAGAGTCCGCATTCGCGAAGAAGAGACTGGAATCGTTAAAATAACAGGGGGAGCCATGTGGGATATAATCAGTAAGGGCGGGCCGATGATGTATCTGATAATCCTTTCGTCGATACTCGCGTTCGGTGTCGTCATCGACAGGATATACAACCTGCGCAGGGCCAGGATAGACGCCGACAAGTTCATGGAGAACATAACGGCGGTATTGAAGAGGAACAAGATAATCGAGTCGATAGAATTATGCAACAATACGCCGGGGCCCATCGCGCACATAGTGAAGGCGGGCATATTGAAGCACGACAGGTCGAAACCTGAGATAAGAGAATCGGTCGAAGAGGCCGCGCAGCTCGAGATACCAAGGCTCGAAAAACACCTGCCGATACTGGCGACGATCGCGCACATAACGCCGCTATTGGGACTACTCGGCACGGTGACGGGCATGATAAAGTCATTCCAGGTCATACAGCAGAAGGCCGCACTGCTTACGCCCGTCAATCCGGGAGACCTTGCCGGCGGCATATGGGAGGCGCTTCTCGCCACCGTCGCGGGGCTCGCCGTGGCCATACCGACTTACGTCGCGTACAATTACCTGACGAGCCAGGTGAACTCGCTCGTCTATGACATGGAGAGGAGCGCGACCGACCTCGTCAATCTCCTCTCGTCGCGGAGGGATACGTATGAAGTTTAAGAGGCGCGAACATAAAGAGGGGGGCCTTATCGAGATGACGCCGATGGTGAACATCTTCTTCCTTCTCTTCATATTCTTCGCGTTCACGTCGAGTTTCATATTCCAGCCCGGCATAAAAGTCAATCTGCCGAAGGCCATTACGAGCGAAGTGGTCCAGCAGGAAAGCGCGGTCATAGTGGTCACGAAAGACGACAAGATATATCTGAACGACCGCGAGATAACGCAGGACGAACTTTTGTCGAACCTGAGGTTGATGGCGAAAGAGAACTCACCGCTCCTGATAAAGGCCGACAGCCGCGCGTCGCTCGGCAGGGTGGTAGAGATATGGGACATGTGCAGGAGAGAGGGCGTCTCGCAGGCGAACATAGCGACCAACAGGTAAGGTAATGACAAAGGTCTTGACCAGAATTTTTAATAACGAAGGCGCCCGCATCTTTGCGATAGCCATAGCGATATCGTTCGCCTGGCATCTTTTCTGGATCTCGACGATAACCATAATAGCGAAGCCCGACAAGAACACTTTCGTGAAATTTTCCAAGGTGTCATTCCTGGGCCCGATCCTGGGCAAAGGCGCGATGGAAGTCCAGGCCAGGCCCAAGGAACGTTCTTTTTTGGAGAACAGGTATCTGGAGGCCGTCCGCGCGGCCTATCATTCAGTAGACGACATGGCTGGCGCCGGACGCGAATATGGCGGCTCTCCGGACCGATATCACACGAGAAATGAGGGCATGAGCCTATTGATCGATGATGCATTGAACGCAGAAAAGCCTCAGGCAGGCCGCGGCGCCGATTAATGCTTGCGGCCCTTGACTATTAGTAATATTATGATAAAATTGGATATATCTACTTTAATATTCTTCTATACGCTCTTTTCGGCTATAATCATTCTAGTAATATGGGTCATATCCGGGTATAAGAGGATAGATCGTCCGGGCGGTAAAGATATAGATTTTGTATGGAAATGCTCGGTCTGTTTTCATTCTTATGTGGATTCCAAGCACGATGAGATATCGATTTGTCCTTTGTGCGGTAGTTACAACAAGAAAGCCTCGGCCGGAGGTCTCGGCACTTAGCTAACACCGTGGCTTAATAAACTTGGCCTCGGCCGGAGGCCTCGGCACTTAGCCAACACCGTGGCTTAATAAACTTGGGAGGTGAAAAAATGATCACCGAGATAGGTATTACCGCCGGAGATATATGGCATTATCTTGACGAACATGGAAAGAGCCCGCTCTCTCAGGTCGTGCGCGAGATCGACACTGAAAAAGAAAGGGTGCTCATGGCCATTGGCTGGCTGGCCAGAGAGGGCCACATTATAGTGGAGAAGTCAGGCCAGGATTATCAGGTCTACTTGAGGAGATAACGCATATGGAAGAAAAAAAGAGCCACAGAGACGAAGAGACAGTCCCGATAGTCCCTCCTTTAAAGGTGTTGACGCAGAAGACGATAAACAAGCGTTTCGGGTGGTGGTCCGCAGTGGTCCTTTTGGAAAGCTACGGCAGGAAGCAGGTATGTTTCTACCTGTGGCAGAAGAAGGAAGAGGGCGGATGGAAGAGAAAGCAGAAGTTCGCCGTCCATAACCAGGAAGACTGGGAGCTGATACAGGACGCGGTGGAGGGGATGATAGAGGAGCTTACTTAAGGCAGCGAGCGCCCGAGGACCCTTCAAAGAATGCCCGATACGATCAGGTTGGTATATTCCAAAGATTACGCAGTCGATATAGGAAGCCACGTATTTCCCACCTCGAAGTATAAACTCATAAAAGAGAAGCTCTCCAAAAGTTCCGCATTTACGAACAGGCTGACGTTCGTCCAGCCCCTGCCGGCGCCGGACGAAGATATCCTGGCCGTCCATGACCGCGAATATCTGTATAAATTGAAAAACGGCACTTTGACAGAGGAAGAGATACTGAGGCTCGAGCTCCCTCTTTCCGGGGAACTTGTCAACGCGTCTATATTATGCTGCGGCGGGACGATAATGGCGTCCGAGATCGCCTTCAAAGACTCGCTCGGCATCCATATAGGCGGCGGCTTTCACCACGCTTTTCCCGGCCACGGAGAGGGGTTTTGCGTCCTTAATGATATAGCGGTGGCGGTCAGGCGCGCGATAAAGAAGAAGGATGCCAAGAAGGCCGTGATAATAGACTGCGATCTTCACCACGGTAACGGCACCGCAGCCATATTCCGGGACGATCCGGAAGTATTCACTTTTTCGATACATCAGGAGCATAATTACCCGTACTTGAAACCAAGGTCCTCCCTTGATATAGGCCTGAGAGACAGGGCCACCGATAACGAGTATCTCTCGGCCCTTCAGGATAATATTCCCAGGATACTCTTTGAATTTAAGCCGGATCTTATCATGTACGTCGCCGGAGCCGACCCGTACAAGGGCGATCAGATAGGCGGGCTTTCGCTTACCAAGGAAGGGCTGCTTGAGCGGGACGAGTTCGTCTTCAGGCAGGCGAAGAGTTTTGACATACCGATTGCGGTTGTATTGGCGGGTGGTTACGCATATAATAACAATGATACGGTCGAGATACACTATAATACGATCGAAACGGGGTTAAGGCTTTTTTATGGGAAATAGGTTTGTTATAATATTCGTCACGTGCGCTTCGAGGAAAGAAGCGGAGAAAATTGTCGGCACTCTTCTGAAGAAACGGCTGGCGGCTTGCGGGAATATTGTTGGCGGCGTCGAGTCTAAATTCTGGTGGAAGGGTAAGATCGACAGCGCAAAAGAGACACTGCTGATCTTGAAGACGAAGGCATCGAAGTTTAAGGCGGTCGAGAAAGAAGTGAAGCGCCTTCACAGTTACGATGTGCCCGAGATAATCGCGCTTCCGATAATTGCGGGAAGCGGTGAGTATCTTAAGTGGATTAAAAGGGAAACGGAGTAAAATTTTTCGTCTCGTGAGGAATCCCATTTCGGGATTGTGCCTCGCGGGACGCGAAATTTTGGCCATGCAAAATTTCGCTGCGGGAAAATTTCTCGCACCTGCTCGAAATTTTACGCCCCGCCCGGCACGAATCCCTCATGGGATTCCTCCAGCGGTGAACAAAAATTTTAAAGCTGGTGACTAATTCTGGAGAAAATATGAAAAATGTGCAATGTATCAGATTTTTTGCAATCGTATCATTGGCTTTGATAGCTCTTCCAGTAACGGTACGTGCTCAACAATCGCAGAATGAAAAGAACATTGACGCTAGTATGATTGACAGAGATGGGACGTCACCTGAAAAAGCCTTTATAATAAAAAATATCAGTGATTATAATGCGTGCCATTCCAAAGAAAGCATTCAAAAAGAATATGCAAAGACATTTAATCAGAAATATGATTATTATGTAACGAATAGATATGGGGAAAATGGAAAAGACTGGGTGGTTGGAGGTATAGGTAAGCACTATTTGACAACTATAAACGGCAGAGAAATTGATGTGACCGCCATCGTATTACTTCCGTCGAAAAAAGAGATAACGCTATATTTTGATTTTACTGAACCATTCGCAGCATTAGAGAAAGCAGAGGGAAAGTTAGAAAAGAAGCAGGATAAGTAAGTAATACACCTTGTCTGGTTTTGGTGCCGCCACGAGGCTTCAGTCAGCATTGGCATCGGTGTTAGTAGGTTTGAAATTTTTCGGGTGACGCGAAGCATGCTTTTTATTGACGGGCGAGTATGGGATGGGGGTGTCGCCGCTTAGGATTGCCACTGTCAGGGCGATACTGCTTGAGGCGTTAATATCGTAGGCAATCCTGGCGACATACAGATACGCACCTGTCGAAGTCCAATTGTAAACCCCATACGAGCCCTAAAGCAAAAAGCATGCGAGCGGCAGGACCCGAAAAATTTTGAGTGGGGCTGTAGTAAAGAGGGATTACGCAGCGTTCGCAACGCTGAGTCACGGGTTCGATTCCCGTCAGCTCCACCAGTAACCGCAGTTTAACAATAGATTCTGAATAAGCGTAGGAGAATCGAACCGAGCGGCCGCCGACCGAAGGGAGGAAAAGGCCTCCGGCCGACAGGCCGCGAGGGTGAGGCTACGCAGGCGCCTCTGGCGCCGAAGTAGCCGATTCCCGTCAGCTCCACCAGTTTTGCTGTAGTCTAACTCTGGCAAAACTGTCCCGAGGAGCTGTAGTCTAACTCAGGCGACGAGGGACTTCCTTTTATTGCGTACATGAACTCGGTATTAAGGCGACGAGGGACTTCCTTTTATTGCGTACATGAACTCGGTAACCCTATGAAAATCATTCTACTCATATCGATCCTCCTCTTCACCTCATCCGCATTCGCTGCTGATGTCAAAAATGCAGACCTCGCGGGCAGCTGGTATCCTGCTGGCAGGACGGAACTTGAGGCGATGCTCAAAAGCTATCTCAATTCCGCAAATCCCGAAAAGATAGACGGACCGGTCCTCGCGATAATCTCGCCTCATGCCGGATATCAATTCTCCGCCCCGGTAGCCGCTTATGGTTATAAGGCTTTACAGGGCAAAGAGATAAAGACAGTTGTAATAATAGGTTTCAACCACAGAAAATTTTTTGACGGGATATCCGTATATGCCAAGGGTGCATGGAGAACGCCACTCGGGGATGTCGCGATCGACGAGGAGATCGCAAACCGGATAATTTCGAATAATAAGAGGATAAAGTTCGAGCCCGGCCTTTTCATCGGGGAAAACTCGGTCGAAATGCAGGTGCCGTTCGTCCAATTGACGCTCAAAGATGCTAAAGTAGTTCCAATAGCTTTCGGAACGCAGGACTATAAAGATGCTGTGATATTGGCCGATGCGCTTGCCAACATCCTTAAAGACAGAAAAGATGTTCTCGTAATCGCATCGACCGACCTTTCGCATTACCATCCTTACGAAGAGGCGAACTCTATCGACAAGGATCTCATAGCCGTGTTAAATAAGATGAAGGCGAAAGATCTCTATGATAGCGCAGTCATAGGAACCTGTGAATTATGCGGAATGATGCCGGTCACCGCGGTGCTTCTTGCGGCGGAGAAACTGGGTTTTGACGGAATAAAGATACTGAAATATGCGAACTCGGGAGATGTGACCGGAGATAAGGGTAAGGTCGTGGGATATCTGAGTGCGGCGATATATAAAAAAGAGGAAAAAACAATGTTAAATGATGCGCAGAGAAAAAGATTGCTGCAGATCGCAAGGGAGTCGATAACGAGCTATGTCAGGGACGGCAAGAGAAAAGATTTTACGGAAAGCGACACGGTATTGAATAAAAACCTGGGGGCCTTCGTGACGCTGCATGAGAATGGCGAGCTCAGGGGCTGTATCGGCAATATGATGGGCCAGGGGCCGCTATACAGGACGATCGCCGACATGGCTATAGAATCGGCCACCGGAGACCCGAGATTCCCGAGGCTTTCTGCAGAAGAGATAGACAGGATCGTGATCGAGATATCGGTGCTCACGCCTCTCGAAAAGGTCGCAAGTTACAAGGATATAAAGATACCGGGCCACGGCGTCCTGGTGAGGTCCGGCTTCAGGAGCGGCGTATTTCTTCCGCAGGTCGCTACCGAGAATAATTGGGACAGAGAGCAGTTCATGAATTATCTATGCGCGCACAAGGCAGGTCTCGCGCCTGACGCCTGGAAAGATCCTAAGACGGAACTCTACGTATTTTCCGCGGAGGTCTTCGGAGAAGGAGATGAAGCGAAATGAAGCCAAAGAATCTAGTTGTAGCAATTGTCATAGCAGTGGTCGCGCTGACCGTCATTTTTATCGCAAAGCCGTTTAAGCCGACAGGCGCGGCCAAAAAGGCCGCCCAGGTTCCGGCCAAGCAGGATAAGATCAAGGGCAAGGCAGCGGTCACGATCCCGGAGAAGAAGGTGTTCCAGAAAGGCATGGGCGGCCTGACTGTGAAGACGAAAAGCTCCAAAGGCGGCGACGTGGGCTTAAGGGTCAAGGCATTCAGGTCCGATGGCAGTTCCTCCAGCGTGTTCGTATCCGCCTTCTCGTCGGCCAGGATGCAGGACCTGCCTTCCGGGACCTACGATATAGAACTTGATACTGTCCCGGCCAAGATATTCAAAAATATAAAAGTCTCCGAGGGCAAAGAGACGGTGGAGGATCTGGGGGCGCTCACGGGAGCGATCAATGTAAAAGCGCTGAATTCGAAGAAAAAAGAGATGTATGTATTATTCAAGGTAGCGTATCCGAAGTCGAACCTCGTTGTCGCAACCGCGACGACGAACAGGCCGCTTGAAATAATACCCGGCGTATATAATATTGAGACGGCAACGCTGCCGCCCCAAGTAAAGAATGATGTTAAGGTAGGCGGCGGCAAGGAGACGACTATAGACCTGGGGGTAGTGTCCGGGGCATTGAGCGTCAAAGCCGTTGACGATAGCGGCAAGGGCGTGCGTCTGCCGGCAAGGATAAGAAGCGCCGGCACGAATACGATAGTTGCCTCGGGCGTGACGAATACATCCATCGAAATAACGCCGGGCATGTATGACATCGAAGTGATGTCGATCCCGCCGCAGATGAAGAAGGAAGTTAAAATTGCGGCCGGCGAAGACACCAATATCGAATTCATCGTAAGCCCGCCCGCCTCGCCTCCGGCCAGGGCCCCGGCGCCGGCTAAGAAAAAATGAGCAGATTCTTCGTTCCGAAGGAGATGGTCAAGGGCAACAGGATAGTCATAACCGGCAAAGAAGCCCACCATATCCTCGACGTCATGCGCCTCAGGCAATCCGACAAGGTGACCACCTTTGACGGCTCCGGCAGGGAATATACGGGCATTGTGAAAGAGACAGGCCGCCGGTCGCTCGTCGTCGAGATCGTTGAAACGCGCGAGCCCCGCCAAAGAGAATCGGTCAAGATAACGCTTATCCAGGCATTGCCGAAGAAAGAGAAGATGGATTACATCGTCGAGAAGGCGACGGAACTCGGCGTCGATAGAATAGTTCCGGTCTTTACGGAGCGGACTATACCCGATTGGGACGATAAAAAGAAACATTCCCAGGTAGAAAGATGGCGGAAGATCGCCCTGGAAGCTGCTAAGCAGTGCGGACGCGCTGATATACCCGAGATCTCCGGAATAGAAGACTTTAACTCCGTCATAACGAGAATGGCGGGCGAGAAGCTTCGTTTAATAGCGGTCTTGAGCGAAGAAACCGTCCCGATAGCGGGCGCCATAGCCGGCCCGAAACCTGAAAGCATTGCGATAGCGATCGGGCCGGAAGGCGATTTTACCGAAGAAGAAACTGCCGCGGCAAAAGCCGCCGGGTTTAAACCTATCAGCCTGGGGCCGAGGGTCTTAAGGAGCGATACCGCGGGGCTTGCCGCGATCGCGATACTGAATTATGAATTCGAAAACTGATATTCAAAAGAGTTTCTACATCCACACGCTCGGCTGCAAGGTCAACCAGTATGAGTCGCAGGCGATGCGAGAGATCCTTGTCGGCAGCGGCTTTTATGAGTCCGTTTCAAAAGAATCTGCCGGCATCTACATCGTCAATACCTGCACCGTGACACATCACGCGGACAGGGAATGCCGCTATATTGTCGGGATGCTGCACAGGACGAATCCGCTGGCCTCGATAGTCATTGCCGGTTGCTATGTCGAGTCAGGCGGCCGGGACGTCTCGTCCATGCCCGGCGTGACCCACATCGTGAAGAATAGCGAAAAGAACCGCATAGCGGACATATTAAACGCAGAACGCACTACGCAGTACGCACAACGAACTCAGTCGCCACTTACAATCACGGGCTTCAAAGACCGCACCAAGGCATTCGTAAAGATCCAGGATGGGTGCGAGAACCGCTGTTCCTATTGCAAGGTTCCTCTAGTAAGAAGTGTCCTTGCGTCGAAGCCTCTCGAAAGAATAGTCGAAGAGGTTAAGACGCTGGCGGCCGCAGGGTTTAAAGAGATGGTCCTTGCCGGGATATGCCTCGGCGCTTGGGGTAAAGAGATGTTTCCGTCGGAGATTGCGCAGAACCTGGGCCTGTCCGGGGCCGACCTGGTCGACGTCCTTAAGGCGCTCGAAAAGATAGACGGCGATTTCAGGATACGATTGAGCTCGATAGAGCTTGAGTACGTGACGGATGAATTGATAGAATTCATTTCGAAGAGCAAGAGGGTGTGTAAACATTTGCATATACCGCTACAATCGGGCGACGACACCATCCTTAAAAAGATGAACAGGCCTTATACCGCGGCAGGATATCTCGATGTCATATCGAAGCTCTCGCGCAGCATGAAAGACATAGCGATATCTACCGACGTCATGGTGGGCTTCCCCGGGGAATCGAACGCGAACTTCGAGAATACGATTGCCGTTATAAAGGCTGTCATGCCCGTTCGGACCCATGTATTCACGTTCAGTAAAAGAGAGGGGACGCCGGCATTCAAGATGGGCCCGGAGGTCCCGGAATATGTCGCCCGCGAGAGGTATAATGAATTAAGACAGACTGCCCTCCTGTCCTCATACTTATACCGTACCATGTTCCTCTGGGAGACGCGCGGGGTATTGGTCGAAACGAAGCGCGATAGCAAGACGCTCCTCCTCACAGGGTATTCGGACAATTATATAAAGGTGCTGTTCGGAGGGCCGGACGAGCTTAAAGGTAAGATCGTGCCGGTCAGGATCACGGAAGTTGCCCCGACGCATACAAGGGGCGCAAAAATCACTTGACATCGCGCGTATTATGTATAAAATAGCAGAAATACTTGAGGGACAGACATGCTGTTAAAAGATAGAGTGGCGATGGTGACCGGAGGGGCCAGGGGCATAGGCAGGGAGATAGCCCTTCTATTCGCCAGGGAAGGCGCCGGCATAGCCCTGTGTGACGTAAACGCCGAGGCGTTAAGCGCGACCCAGAAAGAGATAGAGTCTCTGGGCAGGTCCGCCGTAACGGGCGTAGTCGACGTGACGAGGTCGGACCAGGTCGAATCATTCGTCCAAAAAACCCTTGACAAATTCAAGAAAATAGATATACTTGTAAACAATGCAGGCATAACCAAGGACGGGCTCCTCGTGAGGATGCCCGAATCCGACTGGGACGCAGTGATCGCCGTTAATCTTAAGGGGGCGTTCAACTGCACCAAGGCCGTATCCAAGATCATGATGAAGCAGCGTGACGGCAGGATAGTGAATATGGCCTCTATAATAGGTATAATGGGTAATGCCGGCCAGGCAAATTACGCCGCTTCAAAGGGCGGCCTCATAGCGCTGACTAAGACGGTCGCCAAAGAGCTCGCGTCGCGGAATGTCAGGGCCAACGCAATAGCGCCCGGATTCATTCAAACGGACATGACCGCCAAGCTCCCCGAAAACGTCAAGACCGAAATGCTTAAATATGTTCCGCTCGCCAAATTCGGAACGGTCACTGATGTAGCAAATCTGGCGCTGTTTTTAGCAAGCGATGACTCGTCCTATATAACGGGACAGGTGATACAGGTTGACGGTGGAATGGTGATGTAGTTAAACGGCCGTTGTGGCCTCATTTAAGGAGGGAAAATGGAAGTTTCTCAGGATAAGATAAGGCAAATAATAGCGGACCAGCTTGGCGTTAAGAAAGATGAAGTTACCGATAATGCGAAGTTTGTGGACGATTTAGGGGCGGATTCGCTCGATACGGTCGAACTCGTAATGGCTCTGGAAGAGGAGTTCGGCGTAGAGATCCCGGACGAAGAAGCTGAAAAGCTATTAACAGTCGGAGATGCTCTGAGATACATCGAAGAGAAGGCCGGGAAGTAAGCTCTTACAAAATGTCTAAGAGAAGAAGAGTAGTTGTAACGGGTCTGGGAGTCGTATCTCCGATAGGCAACAATCTCCAGGACTTCTGGAAATCTCTCCTTGAAGGTAAAAGCGGCGTAAAGCGCCTGACCTGTTTTGACCCCACATACTTCACATCCAAAATAGCCGCGGAAGTAAGGAATTTCGATCCATCCCATTACCTGTCTCCCAAGGACATGAAGAGGATGGATCGTTTTGTCCAGTTCGCCGTCTGTGCTTCAAAAATGGCATTGGTCGACTCCGGCCTGGAGCTGGACAAGGAAGACAGGAGCAGGTTCGGCGTCATGATCGGCTCCGGCATAGGCGGCCTGCATACGGTCGAGGCCGAGCACAGGCAGTTTCTCGCCCTGGGGCCCGAGAAGGGGCCCGACAGGATATCCCCGTTCCTCATACCGATGCTTATCGTGAATATGGCCTCCGGCCAGGTCTCGATAACACTGGGCCTTCAAGGGCCGAATTCAGCGGTTGCGACCGCATGCGCTACAGGTAACCACGCCATAGGCGACGCCTTCAGGATAATCCAGAGAGACGAGGCAGATATGATGGTCTGCGGCGGGTCCGAAGCGGCTACAACGCATATGGGTTTCGGAGGATTCTGCGCCCTGAAAGCGCTTTCAACTGCATATAACGACGAGCCAGAGAGGGCCTCCAGGCCTTTCGATAAGAACAGGGACGGTTTTGTAATGGGCGAGGGCTCCGGCATCATTGTACTCGAAGAGGCCGAGCGCGCCATGAAGCGTAACGCCAATATCTACTGCGAAGTTGTCGGATACGGCATGTCGGGCGATGCATATCACATGACGGCGCCGGATCCGCAGGGAGACGGCGGGGTCAGATGCCTAATTGCATCGATCAAGGACGCAGGGATGAAGCCGAAAGATATCGATTATATAAACGCGCACGGCACTTCTACACTATATAATGACAGAATAGAAACATCAGCGATCAAAAAAGTTTTCGGCGACCACGCTCGGAAGGTGGCGATAAGCTCGACCAAGTCGGTCATGGGCCATCTATTGGGAGCCGCAGGCGGAGTTGAGCTGATAGTCTCCGCGTTGACTATAAAGGAAGGGATCATCCCTCCCACGATAAACTACGAAACCCCGGATCCTGAATGCGACCTCGATTACGTGCCCAATAAACCTAGAGCTGCGAAGGTGAAGGTGGTAATGTCAAATGCGTTGGGTTTTGGCGGGCATAACGCCACGCTTATAGTGCAAAAATTCACCTAAATCCGAAATACGAATACCGAAATTCGAAACAAATCCAAAATTCGAATTTAGCGACATATTCGAATTTAGCGACATAAAGGAGACTATATGGACTATCTATTGACCGAACAGCAGATAATGATACGCGATCTCGCGCGCAAAGTCGCGAAGGAGAAGATAAAGCCCATAGCGGCCAAGTACGACGAGACCGAAGAGTTCGCGTGGGAGATAGTGAAGGTCCTGGTAGATAGCGACCTCTTCGGTGTTTATATCCCCGAACAATACGGCGGCCTGGGCGGTGGCGTGATGGACATGTGTTTAGTCGCCGAGGAACTTTCGAAGGCATGCGGCGGCATAGCGCTGGGCTTTGCCGGCACCGGCCTTGGCACATTCCCGATACTCTTATACGGAAGCGATGAACAGAAGAAGAAGTATTTGCCGCAGATAGCCAAGGGCAAGGTTGCGGCCTTTTGTATAACCGAGGCCGAGGCAGGTTCGGATGCCGGTTCGATCAAGACGACCGCGAAAAAAGACGGCGACCATTATGTTTTGAACGGCACGAAGCAATGGATAACGAACGCCGGCGAGGCCGAAGTCTATACCGTAATAGCGATCACCGATAAGTCTAAGGGGGCTAGAGGCGCCAGCGCATTCATAGTGGAAAAAGGGACAAAGGGCGTAGACTTTGGGCAAAAAGAGAAGAAGCTCGGCATACGCTCATCGGCCACCCGCGAGGTCATATTCACCGATTGCAGGATCCCGAAAGATAACCTCATATCGAAAGAGGGCATGGGCTTCATCGTTGCGATGAAGACATTCGACTGTTCCCGTCCCGGGGTCGCGGCCCAGGCGCTCGGAATAGCGCAAGGAGCTTTCGACCACGCGATAGGGTACGCCAGGAAGCGTGTGCAGTTCGGACAGCCGATATCGAGCTTCCAGGCGATCCAGCACATGATGGCCGACATGGCGACGCAGATAGAGGCGGCAAGAGCGCTCGTCTACGCGACGGCGCGGATGGTCGATTCAGGCGCAAAGTCTGTTGCTAAGGAATCGGCGATGGCGAAGATGTTCGCCTCGGACGTTGCGATGAAAGTGACCGTGGACGCGATACAGATATTCGGCGGGTACGGCTACATGAGGGATTACCCGGTCGAGAAGTACATGCGCGACGCGAAGATAACGCAGATATACGAAGGCACTAACCAGATACAGCGTAACGTCATCGCCGCGAACCTTATTAAAGAGAGCCTTAAGGGGGAATAGTTATCCACAATGGTAGGGCAGGTTTAAACCTGCCCTACAGATGTGGATAGCTTTGAGGTTTATTATGAACATAATCGTCTGTATCAAACAAGTCCCTAACACGACCGACGTCAAGATCGACCCGGTCACGAATACGCTCATCCGCGACGGGGTCGAAAGCACCATCAATCCTTTCGATGCTTACGCGATCGAGGAGGCCGTCAGGCTCAAAGAACGTTTCGGCGGCAAGGTCACCGTGGTCACGATGGGCCCGCCGCAGGCTGAAGCCGCGCTCAAAGAGGCGATCTCACTTGGATGCGATGAAGCGGTGCTCGTGAGCGACAGGAAATTCGCGGGTTCCGATACGTGGGCGACGAGCTACACGCTATCAGCCGCGATAAAGAAGATCGGCGCTTTTGACGTCATCATCTGCGGCAAGCAGGCCTCCGACGGCGATACCGCGCAGGTCGGCCCCGGTATTTCTACGCACCTCGACATCCCGCAGGTCACGTACGTCAAAAAGATAGAAGATATTTCCGAGAATAAGGCAAAAGTAGAGCGCATGACCGAAGAGGGCTACGATATAGTCGAGACGCCGCTGCCATGCCTGTTCACGGTCGTAAAAGAGATAAACACGCCGCGCCTGCCATCGCTTAAGGGCATGATGAGGGCAAAGTCGGCTTTGATCGCGAAGTGGACCGCCGACGATATTGAAGCGGATGCGAAGTCTATAGGGTTGGACGGTTCTCCCACTCGCGTAGTCAAGATATTCACGCCGCCGCCCAGAAAAGGCGGCGAGATGCTCAAAGGCGACACAGGGGACGTTGCGAAGGAATTGGTGGAACTTTTAAAGGATATAGTTATTTAATATGGCAAGCTCGATCCAAATACTGCTCGATAAATGCACTGGCTGCACGCTCTGCGTGAAGGCATGCCCGTTCGGCGCGATCCACATGGCGAACAGGAAGGCCGTCATTGACATGGCCAAATGCAACTTTTGCGGCGCCTGTGTCCCGATATGTAAATTTAAAGCTATTGAACTGAACAAAGAGGCGTCCGCAAAGAAAGACCTCTCGGCCTATAAGGATGTCTGGGTATTCTGCGAGCAGAAGAAGGGCGTCGTCCAGACGATCTCATTCGAATTGCTCGGAGAAGGAAAGAAGCTCGCCAAAAAACTGGGATGTAAACTCTGCGCGGTGATCCTGGGTCACGACATCGAATCGAAGGTAGAGGAGCTCTCCCATCGCGGCGCGGATAAAGTCTACATAGTAGACTCAGCCGAACTTAAATCTTACCAGGATGAACCATACACGAATGTCCTCGTAAGCCTCATAAAAGAGTATAAACCGGAAATAGTCCTCTGCGGCGCCACTACGATCGGCCGCAGCATGATATCGCGCGTTGCGGTGAAGATAGACGCAGGGCTCACCGCAGACTGCACGGGCCTCGACATCGACGATAAGGATAAACTGCTCATGCAGACCCGCCCCGCATTCGGCGGCAACATCATGGCGACGATCATCACCCCGAATCACAGGCCGCAGATGGCCACGGTCCGCCACAAGGTCATGAAAGAGGCCGAGATCCATAAGGGCCATAAGGCCGAAGTTATCCGCAAGAAATATCCGGCCGATGTCTTGAAATCGCGCACCACGCTTCTCGATATAGTAGAAGAGATCGAAGAGAACGTGAACCTCGCCGAGGCCGATATAATAGTATCAGGCGGCAGGGGGTTGGGTGCGCCCGAGAATTTCTCGCTTGTAAAAGAGCTCGCCAAGGTCTTGAACGCGGCTGTCGGCTCGTCGCGCGCCGCGGTCGATGCCGGCTGGATGCCTTATTCGCACCAGGTGGGACAAACGGGAAAGACCGTAGTACCGAAGCTCTATATTGCCTGCGGAATATCAGGCCAGATCCAGCACCTGATAGGCATGCAGTCCTCAAAAGTCATCGTAGCCATCAATAAGGACCCCGACGCGCCCATCTTCAAGGTCGCCACATACGGCATCGTCGGAAACCTCTTCGAAGTCCTCCCAGCCCTCACCAAAGAATTTAGGAAGCTATTGAAAAAGTAGGTGCTTCCATCCCGAGAGTCTCAGTGGGGACAAAAGGATCCTCAAAAAGTAGCAATTCTGTTAAGGTATAAAAAAGTGTGATTTTGACCCTTGCCAGTATCAATATTATAGGGTAAACTTATAGTGTAGACGCTAGGAAGAAATAGTACTTGTCAGAATGTAACTATTCGGACAGGTATATTTTTTCGCTTGTTTTTAAAAAGATTTAGAAAGTAAAATAAGGATACTATTAGTTATGTCAGACGCTAGAACTAATGGGTATATCCGGTTCATTTCAAGAAGGCCATCTAAGGTGGTAATATCTTTTATCACCCTGGTGGCTTTTTTGTTTAATACGGTATCTTACGATTATGCCTGGGCTGATAGAACGCCCTCAGCGCCTACTAGCGTCGGCGCTGATTCAAGAGCTGTCAGTCCTGTCAGTCCGGGCGCTTTTAAGGAGCTGAATGTCAAGACGTTTGTTCTTCCTCAATCCCTCGGCACGATCAAAGACTCCTGGCAGCCTCCCGTCATTGCGAGGAGCCCTGCGGTCTCGTCTGGGGCGACGAAGCAATCTCAAACAACAATCATTCACATCCAAGACGCCCACTGCAACTACTATGCCCAGCACGCCATCGCCGACATAATCGAATATTTGAACAAGGAATACGGTGTGAGCCAGATCAACCTCGAGGGCGGCGCTAAGGATTACGATCTGTCTATATTTACATCTATTAAGGACGAAAACGCGCGCGAAAGGGTAGCCGACTATTTTGTCAAAGAGGGGATAGTGAATGGAGCCGAATACTTTGCGATAAATAATGCCGGCAAGGTCAACCTGTGGGGTATAGAAAATACAAAGCTCTATATAGATAACCTGCGCGTATACCGTAATTCATTAAAATACAAGGCAGACACAGATAAGCTTCTGGGGAATTTGAGCAATAGCCTCTCTAACCTCAAAATGAAGCTTTACTCGAAGGAGCTCCTCGAGCTCGACCTGAAATACAACCAGTATAAGGCAAACACCATAGAATTTAAGGACTATCTTAATTACCTCATGTCTAATGCCAAAGAGAAGCTTATAAATATAAAATCGTTCAATAACATCTTCCTCCTTAGCCAGTCCCTGAAAGCGGAGGGCGAGATAGACTTTGGGAAAGCGAATAACCAGCGGGATGAGCTTATAGATAAGCTCCAGAAGCGCCTTTCTAAGAACGCGATGAAGGAACTCGTGGAGAAGACCGTGGCTTTCAGGGCAGGGTTGATACCGCAGGAAGAGTTCTACACCGTTTTAGTAAATATGGTTAAGCCTGCGAATGTCCCTATCGGGAATTATCCCGAACTTGAGAAATACATCGTCTACATTGCAACATATGCAGCTGTCGATAAAGCTAAGATAATAGATGATGTCACCGCGCTCGAGACGAAACTCCGCGAAGTCCTATACCAGAATGATAAGCAGAGAGAACTCGACAAACTTTCCAAGAACCTCGCGATCCTCAAGAATATATTCAATATTTCGCTCACGCGAGCCGACTATCGATATTACAAAGCTAACGAAGCCTCATTCGATATGTCTAACTACATTTCGTTCATAGATAGTTGTAGGGGAGGTTTAAACCTCCCCTACAATGGGGTGAACGCTAAAGACTTAACCCGTCTGGACGGCTATCGCGAGGAGATGTCGAAATTCTACGAATACTCATTTAAGCGCGATGAAGCGTTCTTAAAAAATATGAAGGGTTACGGGTTACGGGATACGGGATACGCTGCAAAGTCCTCGTACCCCGTTACCCGTACCCCGTTACCCAAATCCGAGGTTTCAATTCTAATAACCGGCGGCTTCCACACCGAGAACCTAGTTGAGTTACTCAAGAAAAACGGCACGAGCTACATCTCCATCATCCCGAATTTCAAGAGTAGCGAAGGGTATCAGTGCCCATATTTTAACATTCTGTCCGGCGCTGATAAGACGCAATTGGTGAAAGCTGTCCCGGCCATGCTTGCAGGAAATATTGCAGCGGCTAGCCAGTTAAATCCTACTTTATATAACGACGTCGTTAAAGCCTTCGGAGGGACGCCTATTAATGCGCCATCTGTCGCCGCTCCAACAGCACCGGCTGTTACAGCACCTGCTCCAGCGCCTATACAAGTCGCGCCGCAGCCCACAGCGCCATCCGCCGCGGTGTCTGATGCGGCTGTCAAAGCGCAAAAAGATTTTACTGCGGAGTTTGGAGAAAAAGCGCCCGAGGTCTTACAATTCGTTTCAAATAAAGAGATCGGGCCTGGCGATATTGAATCGTATAAGAAGACGTCTGTTCAGGAGCGGCAGGGCAGGGAAGTATTCAGACATGAGCTTATAGTGAGTGGACTGGGCGCGATAATATTCTACACGAAGCGCAATAATCTCGTACCGGCAGACTTTGATTTTGAGGCAAGGGTCTTCTCGGCAGTTTATCGGGAAGGTGTCGGCGCACAACAGTTTACTACTGATGATGGAAATGTATTGGTGATGCAGGAGGTTAAAGGCAAGCCTCTGGATGAGCTTATATCATCTGATACATATGCTACCGCAGATAATTTGCAGATAGCCGAAGCGGTCATGTATGAGTTAGGCCGGATTCATGGTTTGGGCGTGGTCCATAGCGATATTGCGGAGCCCGATTTAGATGCCATCATGAAATCGAATATTATAATATCCAAAGATGGCAAAGCCGGTTTCAAGGCCAGTTTCATAGATTTTGATAATGCTTTTATGGAAGGCACAGAAAGACCTCCCAAAGATACATATTTTGGAATAGAGAGGGATAGCTTGATCAGGGCTTTGTTTAAAGAATTGTTGCAAGAATTAAATATAAGAGACGATAGTGGGAAACTTACAGAAGCATATGAAAGAGGAAAGGAGAGCGCAGCGCCATCCGCTGCGGTGGAGGCTATTGAAAGAACCGTGATTACGAATGCGAAAGAAATAGATAAAATGGTAGAGAAATTAAAGGAAGAACTAGAAAGAGATGCTGCAGAAACCGGTGAGCTTAATAAACATACCAGCATAAAAGAGGGACAATATCTGCTCGGATCCACCTTCATACCGGCCAGTGTGGATACTACGCAATGTTTCGAATTCGGTCTAGGAAAGTTAAAGGCAATCCTGTTCGATGTAAAGGGAAAACAGTGGTTTGCGGATAACGGTTATGAAGTCCCTTATTCATCCGATGGGGAGTTGTACGTATTTTCTATAATTGATGCGAATAGCCAAAAGGTCATAGGGCACGGTAACCTATATCGTCCTTATAAAGACACGTCCGGAACAGTTCTGTTTAGATATGCCATACATGAAAAATTTAGAGATGATAAATACCAGAATACGGCCGATAGACCGCACTATGGAACAGAAGCGCTTAAGTTTATCGCAGGGATAGCCGTAAATGGCAAAATTTTCGGCGTTGATATTAGTAAACTTAAATGGGGTATCGAGCCGGGCGATAATTTAAATCCCGAAGGCGTTGGTAATGTAAGAGATTTTTTGCAAAAGCCGGAGAACGGGTTTGACAATAATCTGGAATTAACTATTAGTAAGGTTACCAAAACGCCTGCTGCAGCGCCATCCGCCGGGCGCGTTATCATGAGCAGAGAAGACTTAGAGCGGGGAACGGCGGCTCTACCCATCTTAGACAATCTGGAAAACGGAATGAGAGAATCCGGCTACAGCGAGTCCGCATTGTACGCTGCTAAGCTTTTCTATGAAGAATCGGTTACGAACGCAATGAAAGCGATCGCGGTAGAGCTCGTACGGCAAGCATATGAAAACAAGGGCGGTCTGCAGGCCTTGCGGGATAAGGAAGAGTTGGAAGCCGATGACATTGATCTGATACTCAAAGCGATGAAAGACGGCAAGTCGCGAACAAAAGTAGAGATCTCTTATGAGATCGCCCCTGACCATGCCACAATCATCGTCAAAAATAATGGACTCGTCGGAGGTAATATAGCGGTGCTTAAACAGAAATTGGAAGAAGAGATCGGAGAAGTTGCCCCGATATTTGGAGATGAAAGAGCTCTCATATTCGGCGCCGGCGTCGGCACCGGCCTTGCGGCAGGATACGCAAGTAAGGTTGGCGGCACGATAACGCCCCGCTCCGAGAACAATTGGGCAGTACTTGAGTGCATCATACCCAAGGTTGCGGCAACAACCAAGCCGGCCGTGCCGGTGAACATTGAACAGCTAAAAGCAGAAGTAGCCGAACTTGTTAATGATTATAGCAGTAAATACGGCCCTGAAAAAACACCAGGCCAAAGTTTTGATATTTCAAATCTGGCCGCTCAGATCAAGCAACTGCTCGGCCGATTTTCGGCCCTGGGGAAATTTGAAATTATTCTCACAGAGGTCCACGAACTTGACAAAGATGGCACGCATCCCATGTATGGTATCACCGGAGGGCGGGAGGATAACTTCGGGACGGGGGATAGCTATTATGCAATCGGCGTGAGGATCAGCGAAGGCGCATTAATATTCAGCATAGCAGTGCCGGTGAGGGTCAGTCCGACAACCGGCGCCGAGTGGCTACCGGTCATCGGTGCGCAGGCCAATGCGGCGAACGCAGCGCAGGCGAACGTCACGTGGAGCTACAGGAACTGGGTCATAACTCCGATGTTCGATAAGACATTCCGGGCGAAGAGATTCCCGATAGACAAAGCGATGTCACGCCTTTATAAAGAGTATGACGGAGCTACGACGTCGGCCAAATACTATCTGTATAAGAATTTGGACAATGAAACTACATTTGCTGAGAACATAGAGACGATGTTGGAAGATTTGCAAAAGGATATGCAGAATGTATTAAGAGAGAAGCCTGATCTTGATCCAAGGGCCGCGCTCTTTGTGCCTGACAAGACATTTGATTCAGGAAAGACGGCTATGGAGATCGTAAGAAATATTATCACAGCCAAGTTTGCCGATATAGGCGATAAGATATCTCTGCTTAAAGATACTGTGCCCGATGAAAGTACAGGTATCATAGCCGAAGCGCAACATATCGACTTCGGAGTGGAGTGGCTCGATTATGTAAGGCGCGAGAAGGACTATACTCAGGAGCAAAAAGACAAACTCGCGGATCACGTAAAGACCATATGCGCTGACCCTGTCGCGATCAAGGATGCCAAGGCGGATGACATATTAAATGGCATAAAGAATGGGACAATCGTCCTGCGGATGATCGCGCCGGTCAATTGGGATGCGTGGGATAAGGAGCAGAAAGCATATATTAAGCTGAGAGAAGCGGTGTAAAACAGGTTGCATTTACCCGGGTTGTCGGAACGCCCTTGGAGACTTACTAGCGTCGGTTTCCAATAAGAGCTGCCAGCCCGGGTTTTTTATATGCTACATGAACCGTAAAAAACCACCGCCGCGGAAGGACTATATTTGCTGCATGAACCATAAAAAACCACCGCCGCGGAAGGACTACTTAGACTGGTCCTACCGCGGCGGTGTTGTGGCGAAAACTTTTATCCCGATAATGTAAAATATTATGGACGCTTTTAATCGTCATTGCGAGGCAGCGAAGCTGCCGAAGCAATCTAAAGTAGTTCTTTGAAATGTAAATAAAAAAGGTATATCCTCACGGTTATCAGGCAAGATA
>Ga0315284_10003716_pt1 | contig 21675 bp, 14 predicted proteins | sample YL17G09_16_MG_FD_203696 | JGI IMG/M metagenome (GOLD analysis project Ga0315284, IMG submission 203696) | Sediment microbial communities from Yellowstone Lake, YNP, Wyoming, USA - YL17G09_16 | ecosystem: Environmental > Aquatic > Freshwater > Lake > Sediment | place: USA: Wyoming | collected... | reverse complement strand
TCGAATAAAGCAAAGGAAAAAACATACCTTTCTTTTTTCTTTATAACTTATTCTCCCCGATCGAATAAAATCAAACAGGGATACGCCGGCCCGCACGACGCCGGGTCTTACAACGACGCCCCCGACGCGACGGGGTTCTTCGCGGGGTGGGGCGGCGCCTGGGACTCGGAATACGGGTGAGATGAAGTTTTCCCCCATTATTTCATTTTTCGGGGTTCTCGAGGTCAAAGTTGAAAGAAAAAAGAAAACTCAAGAGAGAGGGAAAAAACCCACTTTTAAAACCTTTAACAGGAAATTCTTCATCAACTGGTACGCAGGAGAACTCCTCGCCCATGGCGAGAGGCTGGCGGACGCCGCCGTGAGCGTGTTTGGCCTGGCGGAGAATGTGGAAGAGGAAGGGATGGAAGAGGCCCCGCCAGGAGTGGCGGAGGAGGCGAGGGGAGGAGGAGGAGGCGACGAGGCAGCAGCAGCAGCAAAGGCGGCCGTCTCGCTCCTTTCCCCGACGACGACCGCGGTCCCTCTCCCGCCGCTCAGGCGGGAGGCGAGGTCGACGAGCCTCGCGAGCATGGACAGCGACGTCGGGGGAGCGAACGGAGGAGCAGGCGGCGGCACCGACAACGGCAATGGCAGCTCCTCGGCCCTGGCGGCGGCGGCGGCCGGCGGCGGCGGCGGCCTCCTCGGCCGCGGCCCCCCACCGGCCTGGGACCGCGCCTCCCTCCCCGCGCGCCCGGAGGGGCTGTCCGTGGCGCTCAAGGTCGCCGGGGTGCACTGGTGGTACCGGCACCCGAGCCACGCGGCGGAGCTGACGGGTGAGTTTTGAGTTTTGAGGTTTTTTTTTTTGAGAGAGGAAACATTTCGGACGAAAAAGAAGAGAAAAAGTTTCTTCCCTCCCTCATTCAAAAAGCCCCAACCTCTCTCCCCCTCCCTCGCAACACACTCGACGAAAAAACACCAGCGGGATACTCCAACGCGCGCGCCTCGGGCGAGTCCTACGACGCCATCGTCGCGCTCTGCGCCGCGGCGAACCTCGGCCTGACGCTGACCTGCGTCGAGATGTGCGACGGGCAGCACCCCCCGGAGGCGCTGTGCGGGCCCGAGGGCCTGCTGCGGCAGGTGCGCGAGGCCGCGGCGGCCCGCGGCGTGCCCCTGGGCGGGGAGAACGCGCTGCCCGTGTTCGGCCCCGGCCACGCGGACGGGCGCGCGCTGGCGAGGGTCGCCTACAACACAGACGCGTGGGCTCCGCCCCTGCAGGAGGCCGCGAGGGCGCGGGACGAGCTGTACGGGTCCCTGACGCAGGGCAACGACGGGATGATGGTGGGCACCGCCGAGGGAGGGGGCGCGTCCGGGAGGGCGGGGGCGGAGGGGGGAGGGGACGGCGGCGGCGGCGGCGGCGGAGGCTGGGACGGAGGGCGCGGCGGCAGTGGCGGGTCGCCGCCTTCGCCGCCGCGTGCCGCCGCTGCAGCAGCAGCAGCAGCTCAGCAGCAGTCTTCGCCCCCGGCCTCGTCCTCGGCGACTCCGCCCACGACCCCGCCCTCCCCCTCGACGCTCCCGCCCATGCGCTCCTTCACCTTCCTCAGGCTGACCCCTTCGATGCTCGAGCCGCCGATCTCGGAAGAGTGGCGGGCCTTTGTGCGGCGGATGCGCGGCGGCGGCAACAACAGCGGCAACGGAGCAAACGGAGCGAACGTCTCGAACGAAACCGTTGCTGCCGCGGACGGAGGAGGAGCGATGATCTCTTGAGCTTCGCCTTTTCTTCTTCTTCTCCTCATTGTACACTAGGATGTCCTTTTAATTTCGTTGTTTTGTCCGCCGGGGAGCGAGAGAGAGGAAGAAAGAGAGAGAGAAATAGAGAGGGAGTTTTTTTTTTTCCATAAAGTAGAGAAACACAAAACAGAGCAGCTGAATAACAACGTTCGCTCTCTCTTCTGCCTCTCCTTCTCTCGCTCTCTCCGAGGCAATTCCATTCTCGAGCACATTAAAGAAACTGAAGAGCTCTGCGCGCGCGTGCCCTTGAGACCGAGGCAGAAAGCGAACACGAGAATGAAGACGATGCGGAGTCGATGGCTCTCAGCGTCGATCGCTTCGATCTTGATTATTGCTTTGTCTCTTTTGTCGTCGTCTTTTTTTTCTCTCGCTTCCACGACGAAAGCCAGCAGCAAGGACGCGGCAGCTTGTGCCAAGCTCGGGTGCGTCTGTCTACGATCTCTCATTGCCACAGGAGAGAAGGTTCGACCTGATGCTCTTCAGAGAGCTGGCCGACGCTTTCTTTCTTTCTTTTCTTCGCTCACCAATTCGATCGCTTTCGACGACGAAAAAAAAAACCAGCTTCGTCGACCCGCTCTGCTCCACGTGCGACGCGCTGGCCTCGGCCCTCTCCGAGGCCAGCGCGAGCGGCAGCGGCAGAAGCAACGGCGCCTTCGACGTGGACTGCCGGAGCTGCTGCACGCCGGGCGACGGCGACGACGGCGCAACCTCTCTCGCTTCTTCCTCTTCTGCTGCGCTCTCTTCCTCCTCTTCCTCTTCCTCTTCGCCGAAGAAGCCCTCCTCGGCGGTCCTCGAGGTCTGCCGCTCGCGCCTGCGATCGCACCGCCACGTCGACGAGTTCATCAAGCACAAGCTAACGCTCTTCGGGGGGCAGGTGAGGCTCAGAGACAGGTACAACTCGCCCCCGCGGATCCACTTTTTGGACGCCGGGGGAAAGAGGGTGACGAGTGGAGGAAGCGGAGGGGGAGGGGGAGGAAGCGAGGGAGGGGGAGGGGTGAGGATAGACCACTGGAGGACGGAGGACATCGAGAGCTTCCTGAGGGAGCGGCTGGCCGAGAAGAGGGCGTCGTAGACGGCGTGAACTTCACGCCGTCGACTCTCCTTCAGGAGGAGACGCGAAATCCGAAGTGTAAATGAAATGATAAAGAGAGAGTCTCTCTGAGAGAAAAAAAAGAAAAGCCGAGGCAAGAAAGTTTGACGTCACAACTCTCACACTTTCCTTTTGTCGAACCGAAACTCTCTCTTCCGCCGCAGCACCCCGCACAGCGTCGAAAACCCTTTTCCCAAGCTCCTCGACACCATGGGTACGCCTTTCACATTTCTGAGGCGGGTAGGAGGAGAAACAAGGGCCGCGTCGCGCGCTCGCGAGGGGGCGCCTTTTGCCTTTGCTTTGCTCGTTCGTTGTCGTCGGCGACGACGAAGCTGTTGAGAAGCTCCGGCTCTCTCTCTGACGCTTTTTCCCTTTTTCAAAAGAAATAAAACCCACGCTCCCTCCTCTCAGCCGACAAATCCGCGATGGAAAAGACGAAGGAGGCCGCCTCCCACGCCACCGAGAAGGCGAGGAGAGGAGAGAGAGAGAGAGAGAGACAGAGGGAGAGACAGAGGGAGAGAGAGAGAGAGAGAGAGAGGGAGGAGAGAGAGGCTAGAGGCGGCGACGACGAGCGTAAAAAAAAACTCACTCCTTTTCCCTCCTCTTCTTCTCCTTCTTCCCCTTCTTCGCCAAACAACTCGCTTTCTCTCTCTTTCAACAACAGGTTGAGCAGGCCGCCGAGGCGGTCCGCGACAAGGTCTCCGGGCTCGGCGGCAAGGCCTCCGAGATGGCAGGCGCGGCCTCCGAGAAGACCTCGGACGCCGCGGAGCAGGCCAAGACCTCTGCCGAAGGGACCGCCGCGAGGGCGAAAGAGGCGGTGGTTAACGCGAAGGACCAGACTGCGAGCGAGCTGGAGCAGCAGAAGCACAACGTCGCGGCGGCGATGGAGCAGGGAAAGCAGGACCTTAGCAAGTAGAGACTCTCGACTGAGGAAAAATGAATGAACGAAAGAGGAACGAAAGAGGAAGGGGAGGGAGACGGAGATCTCTCTCGAGAGCGAGCCGCTCCCCCCCTCCTTTCCTGCGCCTCTTACACTACTTCTTTTGATTTCACCCGCTGCGCCCCTTTCGGCAAAGAGGCGCGCGTGGAAGAAGAAGAAGAAGAAGAAGAAGAAGAACAAGAAGAACAACAAGAAGAAGAAGAACAAGAAGAACAAGAAGAAGAAGAAGAAGAGGAGGAGAGGGCGCGAGGTGAAAACGGGGGAGCGAGAGGGCGCTTTCCCCCTCTCTCTCCCCTCGACACCACCACCACTGTTCTCTCTCAAAAACCAATAACTGACTCTCTCAACAAGTCCCACCTGATTCTCTCACAACCCCTTGCCTCGTGTGTTTTGTGCGCAAAAGTAAATAAAAAAGTGGAAATCCGGAAAAGCCGTTTGGTCGTTTTTTTCTTCAGGTTTTTCTTCTTTGCTCTCTCTCTCTCTCTCTCTCTCTTATCATTCTCTTCGTTCGAGTCGAGAGCCATCGATTTCGACCGTCCGTCCTGCTAAAAAAGGTTGCAACACCAAATGCGAGGCCCGCCGCCTCCGCCGGGGGCCCGCGCCGCCCTGGCGGACGCGTGCGGCTCGGGCGTCTGCGCCGTGACGGGTTACGCGTGGGTCCGCTCCTCGACGACGCTGGTCGCGTGGCCGGTCGACCCGGGGGCGCGGAGGGGCTCGCCGGCGGTCCGCGGACTGCCGTCAGCGGACGGGGACGACGACGGAGATGGGGAGCTCGTGCTGCTCGTGAGTAGTGCTGTCTTTGATCTTTCCGTCCTTTTGGGGAGGGAGCAAGGAGTCTTCCGGATTCACCCAGAGAGGCGATGGCACAGAGAAGCGATCCTCTGAAGGAGGAAAGAGAGAAGAGAGAGCGCGTTCGAGAGCGATCAATCGCCCCCCATTCGATTGTTCCATCGCCGTCGAAAAAAAACTTCCGCTCAACAACACTCCCTCTCCAACCTCCACCACTCAACAACAGGCCTCACCCAACGACGACGACCCTTCCATAGGCGCCCTCTTCGTCTCCGCCGCCAGCGGCACGCTCACCTACTGGCCCGACCTCTCGGACGCGACGTTGGAGCCCAGGGTCGCCTCCCTGCGGCTCGGCGGGCGCGTGGCAAAGGTCGCCGCCGTCGCCGCCGTCTCCGCCGCCGGAGAGAGCGACAGCGGCGACGGCAACGACCTTCTGCTCTCATTCGTCTCCGTCATCGCCAGGGACGACGGCGCGCTGTTCCGCGTCGACGGGGACGCCGCCGGGAGGGTCCGCGTGTCCGTGATCGGGGCCCCTTCGGCGGCGGCGGCAGCAGAAGCAGGAGCGACGGGAGGGGGAGGAGCGGCGATGGCACCAGGTGGCGCGGCTGCCGCCGAGGGAGCGCCCGCGGGCGGCGTCTTTGGCAGGCTCCTCGGGAGCTTCTGGGGCGCCTCCCCCGCGCCGCCGCCGCCGCCGCCCTCGTCTGACGATGGTGCCATGACTGATGCCTCCGACGACAACGCTCCTCCCGCCGTCGCCACTGCCAGCGACGGCCCCGTCGCCGCGCTCGCCCTCTTCCCTCTCCGGCGGGGGCGGCAGCAGCAGCAGCAGCGACCGGGGCGAGGCTTCTTCGGCGGCAGCGCGAGCCCTTCTTCCTCTCCGAACGATGAAACCGCCCTGGGACTCGCAGTGCTCCGCCGCGGCGGGGCCGCCGAGGGCTACGGCCTGTCCGAGAGAAGAGAAGCAGAGCGCAGCGGCGGCGGCGGCGGCGAGGAGGGCGAGGGGGGCGAGGGCCGCGAGGCGGCCTCGTCCCTGCTCTGGCGCCGGCCGCGGCTGCTCGCCGAGGACGTCCTCCTCCCCTCCCCCTCCAACGGGGGCGGCTCCCCTCTCGCCTCCCCCGCCTCCGCCGCCCGCTTCCTCGACGCCTCGCTCGCCCCGTCGTCCGGTCCTCCTTCCTCGAGCCCTCCTCCTCTCCTCTGGTGGGCGCTCGCCGACGACGGGCGCGGCGGCCTCGTCGCGATCGCGCTCGAGGTCTCCTCGGGGGGAGGGGGCGGCGCGGAAGCGGCCGCGTCGGGACGGACGCGCCGCCGCGCGGTCGCGCCGCTCGACTCCCTCGTCGACGGCGACTCGGCTCCCTCCGCTCCCTCTTCCCTCTCGCGCTTTCGCATCGCCGCGTCGAGCACGGGAGAGCTCCTGCTCTGGGAGGACGCCGCGGGAGGAGGCGGCGGCGCTCCCCGCGCTGCCGCGGCGGCGGCGGCTGCCTGGGAGCCCGGGCTGGGCGCGGCGCCGCTGCCGCTCTCCGGCGGCTGCCTCGGCGCCGCCGCCGGGGCCGGCGCCGCCGGGGCCCGGAACGGGGGAGGCCTGATAGCCCTGGACGGCTCCGGGAGGGCCCTGCTGCTCCCCGCGGGCAGGGCGGTGGAGACCGCCGCGGCCGCGGCCGCTGCGGGGGCGTCCCCGCCCGCCCCCGGCGCCGACGGTGGCTCGCGGCGGGCAGCAGGGGCCGACGTCGCGCCGGCCGCTGCCCGCGGCGCCCGCGGCACGCGCGCCGCTCCTGCTCCGCAGCAGCAGCAGCCCGCTTCCTCCCCCGCTGCCGCAGCCGACGACAGGAGGAGGAGCACCCGCCTCGCCTCGGCCGCGGCGCCCTCGGGAGGAGAAGCCCCGCGCCTGCCGCAGCGACGCAGGGCCCCCGACAGCGCCCGCGCCGCCGAGGAGGAGGAGCGACGGCAGCAGCGGGCGCCTCCCCCCCCTCCTCCTGCGCGCGCCCCCGTCCCAGCAGCGACCGCCACCCCCTCCGACGAGGCCGCCATCTTCTCCGTGTGCGACGCCGCGGCGGCGCGCGGCGCCGGAGGGGGGAGCGAGGCCCCCGCGCCCGCGGGGGCGCGGGACCTCCTCCTGCACGCCGGCGCGCTGCGCGGCGGCGCGGCCGCGGGGGCCGTGGGGGCCTACGCGGTCCGAGCCGCCGACGCGCTGGCCAAGGCGTGGGGCGGCGGCGGCGGCGGCGGCGGCTCGAGCGCCGCCGGCGGCGGCTCGGCGGCGGCGGCCGCGGCGGCGGGCGGGGGCGCCGACGCCGCGCTGCGGGCCAAGGCCGCCTCCAACCGCCGCCTCGTCGACGGCCTCGCCGCCGCCGAGGGCGCGCTGTCGGCGCTGGACCCTGGCCTGGCGCTCAGGCCGCTGCTCGAGAGCGGGGAGAGGGTCGCGGCGGCGTCGGCGCTGAGGGCCGCGCTGAACGCGTCGAGGGCCGCGGCCGCGGCCGCGGCGGCGAGGGGCTCCTCCCTCGCCGCCGCCGCCGCCCCGGCCCCTTCCCCCGACCCCCTGGCCTCGCTCGTCGCCGCCGCGGGGGCCGCCGCGCTCCCGGCGGGGCCCGCCGGGGCCGCCCGCGGGGGCGAGGAAGCCTTCTTCTCGGCCCCGGCGCGGTCGCTGCCGGCGCTGCTCCTCCGCGTGCCCGCCGCGGCGCGGGAGGTCCTCCTCTCCTCCTCGCCCTCCGCTGCCGGGAGAGGGACCTCGTCCTCGTCCTCCTCCTCGGCTCAGTCCGCCCTCGCCGCGCTCTCCGCGCTGAGGTCGGGCGTGGACGCGGCCTTCGACGCCGCGCTGGCGTGGAGGTCTGCCACCGCGGCGAGGCACCCCGCGGCCGCGGCCCTGGCCCTCCGAGGCGGCGGCGGCGGGACCGGCGCGGGCGGGGCCGGCGCCTCTCCCCCGCCGTCGCCCGACTGGCTGTCCGACGCGGCCGCGCGCGCGGCGCTCGCCGCGCTCGCCGACGCCGCGCTGGCGCTGCTGCCCGCGCTGGCCGGCGAGGCCCGCCTCGGGCGCCTGCCCGAGGCGGCCTCGGGCGCGTGCTCCGCCGTGGAGCGCGCCCTGGCGGCCTGCGCGCGCGCGCGCGCCTCGCGCGAGGCCGCGGGGGGCCCCGCGAGGGCGGAAGCGGGAGCCGCGGGAGGCGACGAAGAGGACGAGGCCGAGAGCTACGCCGCGGCCGCCGCGCGCTGGCTCTCCGGGCTCCTCGCCGCCGCGGCGTCCTTGGCCGAGAGCAGCGAAGGCGACGGCGAAGGCGACGCCTCGTCTGCGGCGGCTGCGGCTGCCGCTTTGCGCCTCCGCCAGCGGGTCGAGGCGCTCGCGCACGCGCACGGCGCCCACGCGCAGCGGTACGAAGCCCTCCTCTCCCTGCGGGACCCGCGGCTGCTGCACTCGGCGCTGGCCTCCGAGGCGGCCGTGGCCGCCGGCGCCGAGACGACAGCGAGAGGAAGCAGCAGCCGTCACCACCCTTCTTCCTCCTCCCCCTGTTCTTCTGTCGGCCGCGGCACCTTCGCGGACTTCGCCTTCTCGGCGATGCTCTCTTCCCCGAACCCCTCCCAGCTGCTCGAGCTGCCGTCGGGGCTCAACGAGCCGCTCCACGGCTGGCTCTCCCTCCGCGTCGGCGTCGCCGGCGTCGCCGCAGGGAAAGGGTCCTCCTCCGTCGCCATCGCCGTCTCTGGCGAGGACCCGCGGGTCGCGAGGGCGGCCCGGATCGCGTGGCTCCACGATCTGCGCACTCGGAGGTATCTCGGTGCCTCGGCGACGCTCTCGGCGCTGGCGCTGCGGGCCGACGAGCGCGAGGGCGGCGTGCTGCCCGGGAGGGGCGCTGTTTTGGGAAGCAGCGTCGCTCCTTCTTCTTTTTCCTCAGATTCTTCCCGTAACATCACCAACGCCCGGAGCCGCGCCGCGCGCCTCGCCAAGCTCGCGGCGCTCGCCGCGGCGCCGAACCCTTCTTCCTCCCTGGCCGGAGCTGCGGAGCGGGAGCAGCAGCAGCAGCAGCAGCAGCGCCGGAGGGCGGCCGCGGGAGCGCCGTCCTCTTCCTCCCTGTTGAGAGAGACCGTCGCGGCGGCCGCCGCGGCGATGGCGGAGGCCGCAGCGGCCGTCGCGGACGCGGCCGCGGCCCTGCAGGAGAAGCAGCAAGAGCAGCAGCGGAGGACGCGCCGCGGCGACGGGGTTCCTGCCGCTCCCGCTCCTCCGCTCCTCCCGCCGGCGCTCGACCTCGCGCTCTCGGCCCTCTCCGCCGCCGCCGAGTCCCCCTCTTCCGCGGACGCCTCCTCCTCCCTCCTCCTCCTCGCGCTGCGCCTCGTCGGAGCGGCCGCCGACGCTCCGCTCGACCGCCGCGCCGCCGTCGTCGAGGCTGCCTTCGCGAGGCTCTCGGGCCTGACGAGCTGGGGCTCGGAGGTCGTCGAGCGCCGGAGCCAGCTGAGCGACGCGGCGCTGCGCGGGCTGCTGGCCTCGACGCCGCTAGCGGCCGGGGCCGCCCTGTGCTACGGCTCGAGGCCCGCGGCGTGCCTTCTTCCTCCCGGAGGAGGAGGAGGAGGAGGAGGAGGAGGAGGAGGGGGCAACGGCAGCAGCCTTGCGGGCTTCGAGGCGCTGATGCCGGCGACCTCGGCGCTCTCGGCGGCGCTGCGCGGCGCGGCCGACGCCCGTGCCGGCGCCGGCGGCGACGGCGACGTTGAGGCTGCGTTCGCCCTGGGGGCCAGCGGCGGGGCGGAGGCGGCGAAGCGCGCCGCGGAGAGGGAGGAGGAGGAAGCCGCCGCAGCTCAGCACGCCGTTGGAGTCGGAAGAGGAGGAGGCCCGGAGGCGATGGCCGTCGGGGCCTAGGAGAAAGATGAAAGAAGAAAGATGAAAGAGAAAGAGAGAGAAACAGAGAGGGAAAGAAAAAAAATGAAAAAAATGAACTGATGGATTTGAAAAAATTGCAATTTTGTTTTTATCTGCTCGCTTTCGTGCCCTTTCTCTCTTTCTCGCTCTCTCGCTTCTCCGCACCGGAAAAAGAATGTCTCTTTCCCTCTCGGTTTTCTCGTCCCCCCCCCAAAAAAAACTCGCCCAAAACAGGTTAAAACGAATCGCTTTTTTTTTCTCTCTCGCTCTATCAAAATAGCCTTTCTCTCTCTCTCTCTCTCCCCGCGAAAACTCCCTATTCTTGCTCTCTCCCTTCATGTGTTCTTCTCCAGCACCGCCAGCGCCGGGCTGAGGTAATTGTTCGCCTTGTCGGGCAGGTGCGCCAGCAGCTCGTACTGCTCCAGACCGGCCTCGGGCTCGTACTCGTAGCAGACCTCGAAGGTCTTGTTGCGCGCGAGCGGGTCGTGCAGCGCCTTCAGGCAGACGTCCGCCGCGTCCGCGCACGAGATGCCGCGCGCGATGCGGTTGCCCTGGTCGAAGACCAGCGCGCGGTAGCCTCCGGGCTCCTCGAGCAGCGGCCCCGGGCGCACGACGGTGTAGCCGAGGCCCGAGCGGCGAAGGGCGGCCTCGCCCTCCCTCTTCGAGGTCAGGAGGCGCTCGGCCGCGCCGGCGAGCGCGGCCTCGTCGGCGGCGTCGTCGATCGAGGCGAGCACCGCCGCCGGGGCCGAGGAAGAGGCGCCTCGGCCGGAGCCGGAGGAGGAGTCGTCGCCCCGGGCCGCGGCGAGCGCCACCGCGGCGGCTCCCGCCGCCGACGCCGACAACAGGATGAAGTCGGGCTCGGTGCCGCCGGGCAGCGCCTTCACCCTGTCGATCTCGACCCTGAAGGCCCCCGGGACCTGCAGGTTCTCGTCGCTGGTGCTGAACACGCTGCCTGTGTTGGCCGCGACAACCGCGGCCGTGGGCGGGGAGAAGCGGATCCCAAAGTGCGTCGCGGTCGAGGGGTCGAGCTGCGGCGGCGCGCCGGCGCGCAGCGGCCGGAACGCCGCGAAGGGGAGCCTCAGGTTGGCGAAGGACACGGGCGCGGCGACGCGCGCGCCGTACGCGTCGCCGCCGGCCGTGCGCAGCACCACCGTGTAGCTGCCGCCGTCGGCGGCGACGCGGACGACCAGGCCCTCGGATCCGGCCAGCGGCGCGCCCTCGGGCAGCGGCGCCGAGGCCTGCGCGAACGCGCCGCCGCGCGAGCGGACGACGCCCTCGAAGACGAGGTTGCCGCGCTCGTTGACCGCCAGCGAGGCGCGGTCCGCCGAGGCCTTGTTCTTCCCGCTCTGGCTGAACCTGTAGCTGCCGGTCTCGGAGGAGGAGGAGGAGGAGGAGTCCGGGGAGGCGGGGGACGAGGACGGCGGTCCGCAGTGGTCGACCACAAAGGCGCCGCCCTCGAAGCTCCGCCGCTCGAACAGCGTCTTCTTCGCCGTCGGCGCCCTCGCCGCGACCGTCCCCGCCGCGCCCGCCTTCGCCGCCGCCCGCGCCGCGGCGGCCGCCCTCGAGTCCTGCAGCGCCGCCGCCACGGCCGCGACTCCGCCTGCGTCGACGCGACTGACGTCGGCAGACAGCAGCGTCCGCGCGCCGGCGGCGAACACCACCTTGTCTGCCCCGTCGACGACCTTTCGCAGCGCGGCGTAGTCGCCGACGTCGCCCCAGACGACGCGGACGGCCTCGGGGAGGCCCACGGAGGAGGGGGAGGGCCCGGAAGAAGAAGGCGAAGAAGAAGAGGGAGCGTCGGCGCCCGCTTCGCCGCCGCCGTCGGTGGCGTCGGCGGAGGTCGGCGGCGTGGGCATGCCAGCCGGCGGCCTCACCAGCGCCGTGACCTTGTACCCCCGCAGCAGCAGCTTCCTCACAAGGACGCGGCCGACGCGCCCCGTCGCCCCGATGACGGCCACGCGCGTGTTGGCCGCCTCGGGCGTCTCGAACTCGCCAGCCGCGGCGGCGAACGCGGCGAGCTCGTCGAAGGCCGTGCCGGCCGCCGACGAGGCGGAGCGGGAGTTGGGCGCGTACGCCGAGGGCGAGTAGGAGGTGCCGAGCGGGGAGCCGAGCTTGGTGAACTGGGACCAGACGTCGTCGAAGATTTGGCTGAGGAGAAGATTTTTGGCGGTGAAGGGGGGAAAAACGTGTGAGCGAGAGGAGAGAGACAGGAGGAAGGAGCGAGCGCGGGAGAGAGCGAGAAGGCGAGGCCGAGAAAAGAAAGCGAGAAAGGCGCTGCCGCCGTGGAAAAAGCAAGAAAACGGTCGTGTGGAATGCGAGCGCATTTTCAAAACGGATCGTCCTTCTGTTTGAACCGATGCAGCGCATTGAAAGCGCTCGATCGCACTATGGGATTGAATCGAGCCCTTAAGGCCAGCGGAGGGGCTCCGACGCCGAAGACGATTGGATCGTTTTTGCTCGCCCCCCCCCCTCGTCGCTCGTCGCTCGTCGATCGTGTGGCTACGAGATCTCCGACTCTTTCCCCTTTCGTTCCCGCAAGGCGCTTTGAGGGTCTCTCCAAGGCGCCGCTATCCACAAAACACACAAACTCACCGACTCTTCCGGCCCATGGCGACGGGGTTGAACGTCGTCAGAGTTACGGGCTCCTCGGCGGGCTGCTGCTTCCGGCGCCGGCGGTTTTGCGGCCGTTTCCTCTGCTGCTGCGACGGAGGAGGAGATTGGCTTCCCTCTCCTCCTCCGGAAGAAGACGCGCGAGGCGTGGGAGGGCTGGCGCCAGCCGTGACGTCATCCTTCTTCTCGCCGCTGCCGCTGTTGTTGTCGTCGGGCGTGGCCGCGGCGACGACGAGGAGGGAGCGGCGAGAGGAGGAGGAGCTCGACGAAGAAGAAGGGCGAGCGATTCGTCGAGCGCCCTGCGACGACGCCGACGCAGCCCCAGCTCCTGCTGGCCGCGCCGCTGCCGAGGAGGCGGCCGAGCGCGGGACGAGGGCGTGCTGCATTGTTGAGCGGTAGTCTCTCCGGATCAGAATTCGAGAGAGAGAAGGGCGCGACTAGCTCTCCGGCGCGCTCTTACTCCAGAGATCTCGTGACAAGTCGAGAGAGCGAGAAAGTTCTGTCAGAGTCTGTAAGCCGCAGGTTTTTCTCGCGGGGAGAGAAAATCGAACAACAGCCGGCGACGTGTTCTCACTTTTCTCCCTTCGCTGTGGCCGACAAGCAATCACCACCAAGAGGAAAGGCGCAAACAAGAGACTCTAGCCTCTTTCCCCGCCTTCAGCACCGGCCATGCCACAAGCAGGCGCAGGAGTCGCTGCTGCCGCTGCGATGGCGCCATCCGGGACCGGCGGGAGCGTCCAGGAGCAGCAGACGAGCGACATCGCCGCCGGCCTGCCACCGGCCCTCCTCTCGTCGTCGCCGCTCTCGGCGTCGTCGCCGCTCTCGGCGTCGGCCCTCGACGCGGCGCTGGCGGCGCAGCGCTCCTCGGCCAGGCTCGTGGTGAGTATTATCGGTCTGTTCTCATCGAAATTCGCAGAGCCAGCTGTTGGGAGGCACGTCGCGCGTCTGGACGAGAGGAAGGGGGCCACGACTTCGATGGTTGACCACATGCCTGCGGTGGACAACGAAACCCAACGTCGTGTCGCGCCTCGTTGAACTTTCCTCTTACGAAAATATCTTTCTCTCTCTCCCCACTCTCCGCAGGAAAACCCCGACTCGGCCCCGGCCTTCGCCTCCCGCGCCCACGCGCTCAGCGCCGCGGGCCATCTCGACCGCGCGGCGCACGAGTTCGGCCTCGCGCTGCGGCTGACCCGCGCGAGCTCTTCCGCGTTTGCCGCCGAGGGCGGCGGCGCGGGGCCGCCGCCGGCGCCGCCGATGCTGAGCCCGATCTCGTCGGCCTCGACGACGCTGCCTCCCTCCGCGTCTCCCTCCGCCTCCGCCGCCTCCCACGCCGCCGCGGAGGCCGTCCTCTGCGCCTGCCGCTCGGCCACCTTCTCCCGCCTCGCGCGGGCCACGCGCGCCATCCCGGCGGCGCAGTCCGAGGCGCGCGCGCTCTTCGGGCTCGACCCGACGCACCTGGCCGAGCTCGCGCTCCGCGACGCGGGCCGCGCCCGGTCGCTGGCCCCGCAGTGGCCCGCCGCCGCGGCGAGGGCCGGCGACGCGCTGCACCTGCTGGAGCGGTTCTCGGACGCGCGCGCCGCCTTTCTCGATGCGCTGGAGCTGGATCCGAGCGCGGCGGAGGCCGTCGTTGGGCTGAAGGCGGCGGAGGAGGCGTTGCTTGCCGAAGAGGTCGACGCCGGTGGGAGGGCGGCGGCCACTCCTGCTTCCACCTCCGCCGCCGCCTCGCGCCTCGTCTCCTCGAGCCTGCGCCTCGACGACGCCGACTGCGCCGTGTGCTCGCGGCTGCTCTACCAGCCCGTGACGACGCCCTGCGGGCACAGCTTCTGCCGCGGGTGCCTGGCAAGGGTGAGGAACAAGTTGTTTTTTGAGTTTTTTTTGAGGCAAGGTGTTTCCCAACGACAAGGAAAAAAACTCACTTTCTTCTTTCTTTCTTTCTTTCTTCTTCTTTCCGAACCCCCCCTCCCCCCCCCTCTCCTCCAGGCCCGCGACCACCGCGCGACGCGGTGCCCGATGTGCCGCGCAACGATGCACGTCGCCTCCGGGCGCGAGGCCCCGCAGAGCACCGCGCTGGCGGCCCTGCTCGAGCGCGCGTTCCCGGCCGAGTACGCCGCCCGTCGCAAGGAGGAAGAAGAGGCCGCGCTCGGGGAGCGGGCCGCGGCGGAGGCGCGCGCCGGGGAGGCGAGGCGGGAGAGGAACGAAGCGGTCGCGGCGGCGGACGCAGCGCACGCGGACGCGGAGGCCGAGGCGGCGGCGGAGGCGGAAGCTTTGGCAGCAGCTGCCGCCGGCGGAGCTTCCTCCTCTGCCTCTGCTCTCCCCCGGCGCAACTCCTCCTCGACGGGGGAGGCCGAGACGGCGACGCTCCCGCTGTTCGTCATGGCGTGCATGCTCCCCGGGGAGCACATGGCGCTCAACATATTCGAGCCGCGGTACCGGTGAGTTTCTTTGGAAAAAGAGGTTTTCTTTTGGGAGTCTTTCTTTTTTCTTGCCTTTCTTTTCTTTCGAAAAACACCTCAGACTCATTTCTTTTCCGCCCCGAAAAAAAAAAAACGTCGGCTCTTTCAGCCTCATGGTCCGCCGCGTCATGGAGGGCTCCCGCCGCTTCGGCATGGCCACCGTCGACCCGCGCACGGGGCGCCTCCGCCGCGTCGGCTGCGAGGCCGAGGTGCTCGAGTGCCAGCCGCAGCCCGACGGCCGCTTCTACCTGGAGATCGTCGGCCGGCGCCGCTTCCGCCTGGGCGACGACTGGGAGACGGACGGGTACCGCGTCGCCTCGGCGACCTTCTTCTCGGACTCCAGCCCCCCCGGCGCCGCAGCAGAGGCCGAGGTCGCGGCGCTGGCCGCCGCCGTCGAGGCCCTGGCCGACGCGTGGGTGAAGCGCGCGAGGGCGGCCGGCAGGGCCGACGCCCGCGTGCTCGACGTGCTGGCCAGGGCGGGGGACAAGCCGCCGCCCGGGAGGCACGAGGCGCTGTCGTTCTGGGTCTCCAACTTGATCCCGACGGGCGGGGACCGGGCGTGGGCTGCCGCCGAGACGGACACGAGGGCGCGGCTGGCGAGGCAGCTGGCCGAGCTGAGGGCGCTCGGGGCGCCCGACGGCGGCGGCGGCGACGGCAACGTCGGGTGCTGCGTGATGTGAAGCGAGGAAGAAGAAGAAGAAGAAGAAGAAGAAGAAGAAGAAGAAGAAGAAGAAGAAGAGGAAGAAGAAGATTTCTTTGAGACCTTTCTTCTTCTTCGTTCTTCTTGTTCTCTTCCGCCCTCCTGCCTCTTTGTGCCAATGCCACCAAATAAAAACCAATGAATTGTAGCCCAGCAGCGCGCCGCTTTCTTGTTTTCGAAGAACAAGAAGAGACGGGCTCGGGGAAAAAAACGGAAACAAAAACGAAGAAACAAAAAAATGCACAACACCCCCCCTCCCTAAAATTATTTTCCCCTGTCCTTTCCATAAAACCGAAATTTTCTCGAGCCCCATCCATTCTTTCACCTTGCTTTTGCGCTCTCTCTCGTTCGCATGAGATAACGAGAGAGGGCGAATTGTCTTGTCTTTTTGCTTTCCCCACCTTCTAGCTAGTGTGTAATTAGGTATCATTTTATTCATGCCCTTCTTGTTCTTGTTCTTCTCTCTCGTTTTACAATAAAAAGCGCGCCCTCTCTCTCCCTTTCTCTTCACCTCTGCGGGCACGCCGCCTCGAACGGCTCCCAGCCGCGCACGTCCCACCGAGCCCGCTCGCAGAACCAGTGAGGACGCGGGTCTTTCGCGACGCCAAGCCAGTGCTCGAGCGGGACGACGCGCCACCGCTGGCACCGGTCACAATGGACCCAGTGCTCCTTCCCTTCGTCGTCTTCCTGCTCTTGTTGATCCCCTTGCGCTTCTGCTGCTGCTTTTGCTGCTTCTGCTGCTGCTGCTTCTGCTGCGGCCCCTTTCTTCCCTTTGCGGCGCTTGGGCTGCTGCTCTTGCTGCCCGTCCCCCTCTCCTCCTCCTTCACTGCTTGTCCGCGGAGCAGCCCTCTTCTTTCTCTCCTTCTTCGCAGAAGCAGACGCCGGCCCCGGGCCGTCCGAGTCCTCGGAGCTGAAGTCGTCTGTGTTTATTTTTTAATGATGTATTTCCACCGGGAGAAAAAAAAAGGCGAAGACAGAAAGAGGTTGGGGTCTCGATCCAGGAGAGGTCAAAAAAAAGGTTTCATCTCCTTCTTCTTTCTTTTTCTTCCTCTCTCACCTTGGTCATAGACCGGCGCGTCCCCCAGCGCCACCTCGTGGAACCCACTAAGACATATAAACGGCCCGCGCCTGAAAGTTGCGAGCTCCAGGGCACCCAGAGGGTGTTCAACGCTGCTCATTGCCTAACTAGGGTTTTTCGTCAGTGAGGGCAAATGCGTCAAAAAATGAAGGCTCGCCATCTCGCTCCCCTCGCGTGCCTCTCTCGGCACTGTGCTCTGTCCTCTTGAGACGAGGGAAAAAGAAACTGCTCTCTCCCCCCATTCCCCGCGGCTAAAGTCCTCCCGAGAGCGACGTGAACCCTCACTCGAACGCGCTCTTGGCTTCCCTGAGGTTTAGAGGAAAGAACAGCGACGCTGCAGCGACAAGCGACAGTACGCTAATACCTGCTCTATCCGGCATTCGAGAAGTCGATCTTTTCTCGACCTCCTCGGCCGAAAAAAAAAAAACCTCGACTCCTCTCGCCTCTCTCTCGACAAAAAAGAAGAAGAAGAAGAAGAAGGAAAATGATGTGGCAGTCCTTCCTCCCCTTTGGCCTCTCCGTCGCCATATGCATCTTCGTCTCGTGGAAAGCCGCCGAGAACCAACTGGAGCTGCGAGAGAGCGGCAGCGGGCGCGGAGGCGAAGGAGACGACGACGAGGCGACGGCGCCCGCGCCGCGGCCCGGGTCCCACCCCAAGCACCGCCCGCCGCGGACCGCCTCCGAAATCCGCGCCAGGCTCCACACGCTCTCCCGCCTGCCCCCCGGACCGCGTAGGCTCGAGAGGGGCAGGGCTCTGGCGCTGGCCTCGGAGCGCGCTCTCAGGGAGGCCAGCCCCCCGGAGGAGGTCGGCGACGGTGACGGCGACGGCGGCGGCGGCGACGCCTCGGCCCCCGCCGTCGCCGTCGAGAGCACCGCGGCGGCGGCGCTGCGGCAGACCCTGCCCTGGCTCGACGCCCGCCTCGCCGCGCTCGCGAGCGAGGACTCCCGCGCGGCAGCCTGCGGCCCCTGCGAGATCTGCGCGGGGCACGAAGACGCCTGCGCGACGCACGCGTGGCCGTGCGGTGGCCGGAACAGGGGAGGCGGAGAAGGGGGAGGCGCCGGCGGTGGACGAGAGGAGGAAGGCCCGAGCGGCGGCCTCGCCTCCCTCAGGGCGGCGCTCCTCGGCCCCTGCCTCATCCCTCCCCGGGCCTCCTCCTCCTCGCGAGCGGAGGACCCGGACTCTGTCTACTCGACCTCGCTTCACCGCGCGTGCGGCCGGTGCAGCGTCCGGTGCGGCGCGAGGTGCCCCTGGTGCAGGAGGGAAGAGGGCGCGCCGCGGCTCGCCTTCCTCGAGGCGGCGGTGTACTAGTTCTGGTGCGTTCCTTCAGAGGAAAAAAAGAGTAAACGAAAAAAGGTTTGGCGCGAAACGCGCCCCCGCACATATGCGACCACAACGAAAGAGAGGAAGGAGAGAGACAAAGGGTTGGTCGAGGTAGAGCGCCGTCGAAAACAAGAAAACAAAGGAATTGAAGTTTGATTTCGATTAGTTCTACAAGCACCCTTCCCCGCGTCCGGCTTCTAATTTGCGGTCCCGAGAGCGACGACACATGCATATATATACGCACGCATCCATGCCCTCCCTATCCCCTGCCAGAGGCGCGGTTGGCGGCAGCCCTCACCGAAACCTCGGCGTCAACCTCTGCGCCGGCCTTCTCGGTCCACGCGACGAGCGCGCCGGCCCCCGCGGCGCCGGCCGCCCCCCACGCCACGTGGAGCCAGGGCTGATGGAGCGCCGGGAGCTTTCGGATCTGTGAAGTTTTGTGTGCAAGAGAAAGAGAGAGAGAGAGAGAGAGAGAAGGAGAGAAAGTGACGGTGAGTAAAAAATGGGGGATCGTTGATGGGCGTCGACAGAAAAAAACTCTCTCTTTGCCGCCGCCGCCATCGCTTCTCTCTTTGTCTCTCTTCAACTCACCGCGTTCGCGTAGACCTGGAAGGCGACGCCGAGCGCAGCGCCCGTGGCCGCGACTGACACCATGACGGGGGAAGAAATCGACAGGAAACGGAACGAAGGCGGGAATCTATCGAGTTTTTTCTTTTCCGGCCGTCGTCTTCCGGCTGCGAAGAAGGACCGAAGAAAAAGTGAGCCTTTGACTTTGACCCGCCGGTCTGGAAAAAAAAGAAAAGGAAAAAACCTCTTCTCTCTCTCTCCGCCACCGCGACGAATCTCAAATGAAAAATCCACACAGGCCCCCCCCCTCCTGTTACAAACACGTAGATAAGAAAAAAAGAAAGCAAAGCACCAAAAGAAAGAGGGGCGAACGAAGCAGCTGCGCACTCGCTCTCCCCCCTCTCTCGCCCGCCGCTCGCCTCTTCACTTTTCAGTTGCCGCAGTCGTCGCTTCGAAGAAAACTCCCTCCCCGGCCTTCCAAAAGTCCTTCCCACTTTTCTTCCCGAAAACCTCGTTCTGGCCCGCGATCGGGTGCCCAAACGCCCGCTCGTGCGAGCTCAGGTAACCCCCGGTGCCGACGTGCCTCAGAGAGACCCTCCCGTCCCTCTTCCAAAACACGGAGGAGCCGGCCCCGGCGTTGGAGGCCGGGTCGAGCTCGAGGACCCACTCGTCCATCGCGTCCGTCTGCGTCTCGCCGCCGAACGCCGAGACCTCGAGCTGCCGCGAGATCGGCGAGGGGAACTCGTGCGAGTGCAGCCAGCGGCGCGACCTTGCGTGCTGGAGCCGCACGCGGTCCCCGGACTTGAGGGGCTGCCCGCGGCGGCACGAGGGGAGCTCGAGGCCGCCGTCGCCATCGCCGTCGGCGGCGGCGCCGGGGGGAGAGGAGGAACGGGAGGGGAGGAGGACGGGCTTGACGAGCCAGACCCCTCCCGGATCGGTCGCCGCGGCGACGGCCGTGACACCCATCTGGCCGCTGCCCTCTCCTCCGTACGCTACATTCTGCGAGTGCAGCAGGCGGCCCGTGTCGGCGTGCTCCAGCTTGAGCGCCGAGCCGCAAGTGACCTGGGGAGGGAGGGAGGGAGGAGGAGGAGGGGAGGAGGAGGGAGGGAGGAGGAGAAGGAGGAAGAGGGAGGGAGGGAGGAGGAGAAGGAGGAAGAGGGAGGGAGGGAGGAGGACAAGGAGGAAGAGGTTGAGTTTTTTCCCCCCTCGGTTTGAGATCGATCTCGCTCGAACGAATTGAATTTCAGCAACCCTTTCTCTGCTTATTTTTTCTCTCCCGTCTCCTTCTCTATCCGTACCAGCACCTCGCCTGCGGGGGGCTTGTCATCGGCGACCGTCTGGTCGCTCGCAGCGGAGGACGACGAAGCTGCTGCCGCGGCCGCCTTCGCGGCTGCCTTTTTCGCGCGGGCTTCCGCACGCGCTTCCTTCTTCGACATCGCGGCTTCGGCGCAACGCGGAGCGATGGAAATCAGGAGGAGGCACGCGATGAGCAGCGCCGCAAAGACGAGCAGGGCCCGACTGCTGCGGGGAGAAGAAGAAGAGCCGCGAGCCATCTTTTGAAAAGGAAAAGAGAGAAAACAAGAAAACAGTTGAAGGTCGAAGGTCGTGAGCAATGACGGACGATCTTATTTTCATATTTCAATTTTTTCTATATTTTACAAAACTCGACTTTCCCGAAGTCACTCGAGGAGAAGAAGATGAAGAAGGGCGGCCCCCATCAGAGGCCCCCGGGCGGCACATACAGTCCCGGCTCGGCGGTTCCCGCAAACTGCTCGTCGCTGAAAAACAGAGGCGAAGCAGCGCCGCTGCTCGCCGTCGCCGTCGTCGCCGCGGCGTCGGGCTCCTGCTGCGGCCGCGGCGGGAAAGCCCCCCCTCCCGCCAGCGGCTCCGACTCTTCTTCTCCCCCGTCGCCGCCGCCGCCGCCTCCTCTCCCTCCCCCGCCGCCCCCGACGGGCCCGCCGCGGAACAGGATCCCCCCCAAGGCTGCCGCCTTGACCCTCCCGCCGAAGAGCGGCTTGAGCACCCTCGAGTCGAGCTGCGCCCAGGCGGCGAGCAGCCTGTCGGCGTCGTCGCCCCGGCTCTTGGCCGCCGAGAGCGCCTCTGCCGCCGCCGACGGGGTCATCCCGCGCGTCTCCTCGAGCGCGCGCCGCAGCAGGTCGTCGTCCGACGCGCCCGAGAGGTTCCACCGCCGCAGAAGCGAGTCTGCGCCCGGCGCGGCGGCGAGCGTCGACGCCACGACGGCGACGAGCGTCGCTGCCTCGATGGAGGGGATCCCGTGGCGACTCTCCCCTTTGATCGCGGGCAGGTTGACCGCGAGACCGTAGGCCACGGCGCCGCGGAGGCCGCAGGCCGCGAGGGCCGAGACGACGCCCGAGGGCAAAGGAAGCGCCCTCCGCGAGTTGGCGGCCCTCGCCAAGGGAAAGACCGCTGCGGCGCGCGAGGCGACGCACAGGGGCACGACGGTCACCAAGAGACCCCAGTCGACCGTTCGGGTGAAGATCGAGGGGACTTGCAGGCCCAGGTAGGCGAACACGAAGGTCTCGCAGAGGAAGGCCGCGGTCTCGAAGCACCTCCGGAGGGCGATGCGGGCGTCCGGGGAGCTGTTGGTTGGATTTGAGTTTTTTTTTTCCGGAACGAATGGAAAAAAAGTGAATGGAAAGAGAGAGCGAGAGCAGAGAGAGCGAAAAGAGAGCGAGAAGGAAAAGAAAAAAAGAGGGCTCCCTCTCCTCACCAGGAGCTCAGCGAGTAGTGCGCGTGCGCGACCCCGGCGGAGAACAGCGCGACGATCCCCGACAGGCCCACCGCCTCCGCCACGAGGTAGCTCAGGTAGGCCCCGAGGCAGACCAGGCACATCTCGTAGGTCTCGGGCCCGGAGAACGACAGCCCGCCGTTGGCCGAGGGGCGGGGGCGGCGGCCCGCGGCCGGCGCGGGGAGGTCCTCGTCGTCGCCGCCTCCCAGGAGGCCTCCGTCCTCCGATTCCGCCGCCGCCGCCGCCGCGCTCGCCGCCGCCGCGTGCGCTCGCCTCTGCTGCTGCTCGAATTCGACCTGCGCCCACCCCCCCGCCTCGGGGGCCAGCTCGAACCTCTTGAGCACGAAGGCGCACGCCAGCGCGACCGCCACGCCCGCCACCGTCGACCCGGCCAGCACGACCGCGAACCTCGCGGCCACGGCCAGCGGCGTCACGGCGGACAGCGGGGTGTCGTAGAACTCGACCAGGGTGCGGAACAGCACGATCGCGACGGCGTCGTTGAGGACGCTCTCGCCGAAGACGAGGTTGTGCAGCAAGGGAGGGACGTCCAGGTGGGAGAAGACGGCGAGCGTGGCGACGGTGTCGGTGGCGGACATGAGTGCGCCTGGTCGATTTGATTTTGGAGAGACAGAAGAAGAAAAGGGAAGGGAAAGAGAGGGAGAGAGAGAGAGAGATAAAGTGTTTTCCCGTCAGAAACCTCGAAGCGCACTCGAGACCCGAGAAAAAAGAAAACACTTTTTAAAACTGCGGGGCCGCCGGGGGGGGGGGGGGGGGGGGGGGGGGGGC
>Ga0315284_10003715_pt1 | contig 21676 bp, 20 predicted proteins | sample YL17G09_16_MG_FD_203696 | JGI IMG/M metagenome (GOLD analysis project Ga0315284, IMG submission 203696) | Sediment microbial communities from Yellowstone Lake, YNP, Wyoming, USA - YL17G09_16 | ecosystem: Environmental > Aquatic > Freshwater > Lake > Sediment | place: USA: Wyoming | collected... | reverse complement strand
GATCTTACGTTAAAGAAAATCTGAAGTTAATGAATAATTCGGGCTAAACTTGATAACCGAATAAATAATGTACAGCCTGCGGTTCGCCGCGAAAACCTTCACGAGAACAATTTGATGACTCCGGATACATATTCTTCATCCCTTCCTGTTCACGATGCGGAAGTTCTCCCCGAACAGCTCTTCAGTTCCGGCATACGGGTCACCATCATCGGCATCATCATAAATGCCCTGCTGATCGTCGGTAAACTCTATGCCGGGATCGCAGGATCATCGAGGGCCCTTATCGCCGACGCCATACATTCGGGTTCCGACTTTATGACCGATTTCGGTGTTCTCATCGGCCTCAGATTTCTCGTGAAACCGGCGGACAGTAATCATCCCTACGGTCATGGCAGGCTCGAAACGTCGCTGTCGTTCATCATGGGTCTCGTGATTATCCTGACCGGTCTCGGCATCATGAAAAACGCCAGCCAGAGCATTTTCCTCGCGGCACGGGGTATCCAACCGAAGATGCCCGGGGTTATCGCGCTTATTATGGGCTTCGCCTCCATCGTCTCGAAAGAAGCCCTCTACCATTACACCATCGCTGTCGCCAGAAAAACCGGCAGCAGCACCCTCGCTGCCAACGCATGGCATCATCGCAGCGATGCGTTCTCCTCCGTCGCGACCGTCCTCGGGGTTGGTGGCGCACTCGTACTCGGCGAACGGTGGACTGTCCTCGATCCCATCGCCGCCGCCTTCGTAAGCATCCTCGTGATAATAATCGGTGTCGATATCGGCTGGAAAGCGTTCCGTGAACTCTCCGACGAAGCGTTGTCCTCTGACCGTGAACGTCGGCTGAAATCGGCAATCACCGCGGTCAAGGGTATAAAGGGATTTCACAAGGTCCGGACGAGGTCGCTCGGCAGGTATGTGACGGTGGACGTTCACATACTGGTCGATCCCGAGATATCCGTGCGTCTTTCCCACGATATCGCAACGGAGGCGGAAAACGCGATTCGCACAGCCCTCGGAAACGCGGCTTTCATCATGGTCCATATAGAACCCTATGACTCGGCGCAGCATGATTCAGTCTGATAATTCTCCTTGCACACCCGTCCGCCCCGTGTTATTTTTTCGTGTACCGTGACACCGAACTTTCCCAACACAAGAGGGAGGCCCCATGAAAGACCAGAACATCATACGATTCGGTGTGTCCATCGGCGATATTCTCCTCGAAAAATTTGATGCGCTCATTCAGGATAAAGGCTATACCAACCGTTCCGAGGCGATACGTGACCTCATCCGCGACAAGATTGTCGAATCCGGCTGGGAAGACAGAACGGGAGGAGAAGAAGCAATCGGGACCATCACTATCGTCTATAATCACCACACCCGTGAAATCGGCGACCGGCTCACCAACATCGCCCATAATTACAACGACCTCGTCATCTCGACGATGCATGTTCACCTGTCCCACGAATCATGCCTCGAAGTCATGGTGGTCAAGGGCACCGGCGATCATATCAGGCATTTCTCTGACACACTCATCAGCACGCGCGGTGTCAAACACGGGAAACTGGTGATAACCGGCCTCGTGGAGGACAGGAACGGGTGAACTCCGGATTGATGAACAACAGGAAACGTTGAATGCATATACCTTCCGGTTTTCTCACACCCCATGTCTGGATACCCCTTACCGGTGTTTCGGCTGTCGGCATTGGATATGCGCTGAAAAAAACCGGCCGTGAGGTCGATGAACGGAAAACCCCGCTCATGGGGGTCATGGCGGCATTTGTTTTCGCCGCGCAACTGGTGAACTTCCCGGTGTTCGGTGGAACGTCGGGGCATCTCATCGGTTCCGCGCTCGCAGTCGCCATACTGGGCATGTGGCCCTCGATGTTGGTCATGACTTCGGTTGTGCTGATTCAGGCGCTTCTCTTCCAGGACGGCGGACTCGAAGCGCTCGGTGCGAATATTTTCAACATGGCCATTCTCGGCTGCCTGATTTCGGGCATGGTGATCGGCCCCACACGGAGTCTGAGACGATCCGCCGCCTATATCTTCGTGGCTCTTGCTGCATGGCTGTCTGTGGTCACCGCCGCGGTATCCTGCGCGATCGAGCTGTCGCTCTCCGGAACGAGCCCCCTGAGAGTCGTTCTCCCGGCCATGACTCTCATTCATGCGGTTATCGGTGTTTTCGAAGGGTTCGTCACGATCATCGCGCTGCGGTTCATCGAATCCGTCAAACCCGCTTCCATTCTGAACCGTAAAGGAGACCACCGATGAGGCGGACGGTGCTGGCAATGCTTGGGATTTCGATCCTCATTGCGGGAGTTCTGTCGTGGTTCGCCTCCACGCTCCCGGACGGGCTGGAACGTGTCGCGCTGGACAGGGGTTTTTTCTCGAAAGCTGTAGAGCCTTTGTACAAGCTTTTTCCCGATTACACACTTCCGGGGGACATGAACGAGTTTCTGTCGCGCGGGCTTGCGGGAGTAATCGGGACGCTCATCGTTTTCGGCGCCGTCCTGGGCCTTGGGAAAGTTATAACGAGGAACAGGAAACCGGAGGATTAAATGCACCATATCCACATTGATCGGTTCGCCGGGCGCTCCAGCCCCGTTCATCGTATGGATCCGCGCGCGAAACTGATCACAGTCCTCGCGTTCATTCTCCTGGTGGTCATGACCCCTGAAGGATATTTTCTCACGTTTTTCCTGTATTTCACGGCGGTATGGACGGTGATTCTCTTTTCCCAGGTTCCGCCGTCATATATCCTGAAGCGCTCGCTCACCATCCTGCCGTTCGCCTGGGCAATCTCCCTGTTCGTCCCGTTCATCACTCCCGGGCCGGTTCTCTGGGACTTCGTATTCAGCGGAGGCTTCCATGTCACGGTTACCGAGACGGGACTGGTCAGGTTCGCAACGCTCGGCCTGAAATCGTTTCTGTCGTTTCTCGCCGTTTTCACACTCGTGGCATCGACACGGTTCGGCGATCTCATGTGGTCGGCGGGGGAACTCGGGCTCCCATCGAAACTGGTCGTCGTCATGACTTTCATGTACCGGTACCTGTTCATCCTGATTGACGAAACATCCCACATGCTCCTCGCCCGCACCCTCCGGAGCGGCCGTAAACTGCATCTCCCGCATCTTCATGCCGCGGGCGGGATAGTCGGGTCGCTGTGGGTGAGAAGCTTCGAACACGCGGACAGGCTGTATTTCGCGATGCTCCTCAGGGGTTATTCCGGCCATCCGGTCGTGCTGTACGAACACCATCTGGGTTCGCGTGACATCGCCTTTTCGGCGGTTTACCTCACAGTTGCTGCTTTGAGCCTCGCGGCGGGAAAATTCTACCATGTCTGAACCGGCGATACAGTTCGATCATTTTTCCTATACCTACGAAGACGGCACCCGTGCGCTCGAGGATGTGACCTTCACCGTCTTCCGCGGGGAATCGGTGGGACTCATCGGCCACAATGGCTCGGGTAAATCGACCATCCTCATGCATATCGTGGGGATACTGACCCCCGACAGCCGGGTGTCCGTTGCGGGCCACCCAGTCACCCCGTCCACTCTGGCAGAGATAAGGAACAAAGTCGGATATGTTTTTCAGGACCCCCGCGACCAGCTCTTCATGTCGACCGTCAGTGAGGATGTTGCGTTCGGACCGCTCAACAGGGGATTGAACGCCCACGACGCGCTGAAGGAGGCGGGGCGTGCGCTCGAACTCGTCGGGCTGGGCGGGTTCGGAGAGCGCATTTCCTATCACCTCTCGGGCGGTGAAATGCGCCGGGCATCCATCGCCACAGTACTTGCGATGTCTCCCGAAATCATCGTCATGGACGAGCCCTCGACCGGCCTCGACCCGCGGGCGCAACGTGAACTCGCGGCTCTCATAAGTGATTTCAGGTGCCATAGCACCGGTCACGACTGCACGAAGCTCATCTCCTCGCATAACCTCGAGTTCATCCGCACCTGCACCGACCGGATTCTTCTCATCAACAAGGGGAGGATCGTCGCCGACAGCTCGACAGAGGAGATTCTGGACGACAGTGGATTACTTATAGAAAACGGATTATAAATGGCAAGTTCTGAATTTAAAGGGGATTGTCAGGTTATCTCTTTGTGATTGAGTGAAGATTGATTTTTAATCGGTTCTGCTTGACTCGAGATATCTGCATAAAAACGCCGACAGCCGGTACGAGTATTTGCAAATGGGAGGGCTTATTGCAAATCACTGAAGATGTTTTCATGAAGCATCCTTCAGCGTGAAAGGAGATTCCCCGTACAGGATATCGGCGTTTTCACATCTTATATACCATTGTGTTTCTGCCACATCACCCTTGATCTTATTATATTATAGCAATATTTCATTCTCGTGATTATAGACTTGTGAAGGCGAAAAAAGTTCCTGATTTTTTTGAAAATATGCGCAAAATAAATGCTGTAAACGTAATATATTGAATACCAACAGAAAAGAGGGCAAAAAAAAATTTAGCGGGAGTAATCTCCACGACTCAAAAAATCCTCCGGGCGGGTCCGGAGGATAGTACGTTCAAGGGGGTAAATGTCTGTCTGCTTACAGTTCCCGCACCCAGATCGAACGGTATTTCACCGGGTGATTGTGATCCTGGAGAAAAATCGGTCAGCGCATGTTTTCCCTGTCACGAACGCCACCAGGTGTAGGCTTAATCGAGACATGATCCTGAATGAGAACGCCGTTGTGAAGTAAGGTGACCGTTGCGGGCTGGGAAACGTTACCGTACGTGTCGAATTGAGGTGCGCGGAAGATAATGTCATAGGTCTGCCAGTGTCCCGGCGGTCTGGAGGCGTTGACAAGCGGGGGATACTGACCGTACACCGATCCGCACATGCCGTCGATATAGGTTTCGTTTTTATAGTAATCGAGCACCTGGATCTCATAGATACCCTGAAGGTATACGCCACTGTTGCCCCGGTCCTGCCCGGTGCCTTTCACTTCTTCAGGCGTGGCGAACTCGATGTGAAGCTGCATGTCGCCGAACTCCCGTTTCGTCACGATGCCGCTCTTATTTACAATCATGGCACCGTACCTGACGATCCATTCAGACGGGCCGCCTTCGTGAGAAGTCCATTCTGACAGGCCGGTACCATCGAAGAGCACAAAAGCATCTGAAGGGATTCGTCCCTCACGTGCATCGACAATGCAGGGTTGATCCCCTTCACCATACACGTTGAACGCGAGCAGTGTGAGCACCGTGTATACAGCCGGGCAGCTCATCCCCGGTTTTAATGCCATGTCATCCTCCTTTGACTCGGTGTTACATGGTTATAATCTGTGTCCCAATATATACATCGTACCCGGCTGTCTATGATTTTCTTGGTCCGTACGTTCCGGTATCTCTTCAGGGAAAAAACTACCTGCCCCCGGGATAAAATGTACTGTCTTTAAGGTTTTTGGGGACTGCCCCGATGCTACGCACGGCAGTGGATTTATGAAATAAGATAAATGGAAACAGCGTCTTTTTATAACAGATCAGGGGGGCTGTGAAAAAGTCTTTTTACAAGCCCCGTGCCCGAAATATGTTGCTTTCTCACTGTCAATGGCCTGTAAATCGGTGTTTCGCGCCGATCTTTGACAGTGTTTGAACAAGAGTAAAAGGTTTTTCACCAGGTTTTTTAAGGGGTTGTGGGAATTGGCATGATTATGGCAAAATATCAATAATAAGAACAATTTTTACTCATGGATTGACGGCAGGTCTGATACAATGAGGTTCGTATTCTGTACGGGAAGGTGAAAGAGATGTATATCTGGTATATTCAGGATGTAGCGGATACAATCAAAAAAAACCGTGACAGGATGCTCGTGAGCATCCATCTCGGCAACGGACTTGTGGTTATCAGCACACGTAAAGGTTATCGATACGAGGTGAACGAACAGGATTATGCAGCACATTATTCAGCGCTTGCCGCAAAATGACGGGTATACAGCACAGTTTTAAAAAATGAACTACCCCGCAGCAGAGCTGCGAGGTATCACCGTTTAAACACTCACCCCCGCCCTTTCAGGGCGACCCCTCTCTCGCATGCGAAAGAGGGGTTTTGCACCGAAAAAGACTGTCGTGCCAGACATTCCCTCTCTTGAGGCACAAGAGGGAACCGAAGGGTGAGTTCGGGGCAGGGCGAGAGATAACAGACATGTTACCCCGGAGTAAAACTCCGAGGAATTCTTCTGATCAAAAAAGAAGCGCCCGTTCTGGACGCTTCTTTTACATCATTGTTAACAGACACGCCTGTAAACGGTCAATGCCCGCTGTTCTGCATTGGATACCTACCTGACGATTTCGAGAAACTCGATCTCAAATATAAGGAGTGAATTCGGCGGTACAGGCCCGCTGCCCCGAGAACCGTAAGCCATTTCGGGGGGGAGGTACACTTTCCAGTGCGCACCTGGTTGCATGAGAGGTATGATGGTGCGCCACCCCGGTATCATCTGGCCGACGACAAAGGTAATCGGTACGTTTCGCTTGTATGAACTGTCGAATTCTTTACCATCGATGAATGTCCCCCGGTAATGTGCCATCACCGAGTCTGATTCTGACGGATGGGGACCGGCACCCGCTTCTATGACTTCGTACTGAATGCTGTCGGGCAAAGTGACAACTCCCGGCCTGAGGGCGTTTTCGGAGAGAAACGAACTCGCCTTTTCCCTGTTTTCAACGAGCGCACGGTTGTAGGTCTCCTCCTGCTGTAACCGGATTTTTTCCTGGAAGGTCTCGAGAACCTGGTCGATTTCGGTCTGCTCGAGCCTGAGCTGTTTACCCTCGAAAGCATCTGTCAAACCCGATGCGACCAGCACGGGGTCGATATCCAGTTCCAACTCACGGTAACTGGTTCCGATCTGGGCGCCGATGCAGTAGCTGACTTTCGACATATCAGGTGCGTTTCCTGCCGGTTCGGGCGATGTTCCTTGATTCTTGCGGGCTATCATATAGGTCTGATATTCGTCCAGGATTTTGAATATCTCCTCATCGGCCATGTCGAGTTTTTTGTTGTTGAAGGCGTCCTTCATGGCGTTACCGAGGATTTGAGGATTCACCTCGATGCCGTCTTGCTTCAGGCTCTTCCCGATCTGCGTCCCCACACAGTAGCTTGATTTGTCCTTATCGGTCTCAAGGGCATGTTGTTTCTCAGCACACGACAGTGTTGTCAGAATACTGAGAATCAAGGTGGAGATGATGAGAATCGCTGATGAAACTCTTTTCATGAGTACTCCTTGTGGGTGACAGTGTTAATTGTCCCCGTACACACCTGTCCGTATGGGGTGATAGTCGGCCATAAAAAAATAATATACAGTTTTTCAATGTGCAGGGCAAGCGGCATTGTTCTCGTGACAACCTATTCATGTGCTTTGTTGCTTACAATGCAGGAAATTACTCGATATACACTTTCCCGTTGATTATTGCAGAGGATTTGGCTACATTTATTTTCGGTTGATGGGTGTGTCCTTTCTTATCATAATTTGGTTAAATAGGTGGTATATATGGCACATAAATCGAAAAAATCGAAAAAAAAGCGGTCAAAAAAGAAATCAGTCCTGCGGCAATCCCTGCCGGAAATGGAAATCATTCAATCCGAAAGGGAAGAATCGGGAGTACTCGCACCGCCGGAGAATGTCCCCGAGCCTCCCGCTGCGGAGAAACGGCCCATAAAAAAGAATGACATCCGCAGGGTGACGTCGAAACGGCGTGCATTTCCTGTAATCCCGGTCGTTCTTGCCGGTGCGACGGTGATTGCTGTCGTGGCGTTTGTCTGGTGGTTGTACCGCGCGGGGCTTCTCACCGGTCCGAGCGATACCGAACGTGAATTCAGGACTAATTTCAGCATGGGAGCTCTCCACATGCAGCAGAGCAATCCCAAAGGGGCGATCAGATACTTTGAAAAAGCAGTCGAACTCAAGCCGGACGATACCGCCTCTCTCGAACAGCTCGGTCTGGCGAACGGGATGAGCGGCGACCCTGCTACAGCTATCACCTATTATAAAAAAGCCCTCGCGATCAATCCCGATCTCACATCTGTGCACCAGAATTATGGTTTCGCGCTCGCTCTCATGAAGAAGCCCGAAGAAGCAATCGCCGAATACCGCGAGGTACTCCGTATCAATCCCGATCATGCCCAGGCGCATAAGTGCCTGGCTGATATGTTCGTTCAGCTCAACCGTGTCGACGATGCGGTCATTCACTATAAGGACGCCATCCGTATCAATCCTGGTTTTATCGAAGCCCGGAGAAACCTCGGGATGGTCTACGGCCAGGCCGGCAGGACTGACGAGGCGATTGCGGAATTTCGTGAGATTCTCAAAATAAATCCAGGTGAGGTATCAATCATCAATAACATGGGCGCCTACCTCGTCACCCAGGGAAAATACGACGAGGCGATAGAAACTTACGAACGTGCGCTGACGCTCCAGCCCAACAATCCGGTCCTGCACCAGAATATCGGCGCAGCGTACGAGGGTAAGGGCGATCTGAAAAAAGCCGAGGAATACTATACGAACGCCCAGCGGCTCCAGCCGGGCGCCGCAGAAGCCGAACAGACTCCGGAGGAATGAATTCCCCCGCACAGAATAGGTGCGGGTGACCGTTTCCGCCCGATCGGCGTTACGATCACCATTCATACAGGGACATCTCTATGGGAACATACCCGGAATTTTTTCAGGATTACCGTATTACGAAGAGACACAACCTTGAAGAGAAAGGAATAAATCCCTATCCCTACTCGTTTGCTGCGACCCATACAATCGAGGAAATGATCGCCGGATTCGATACCCTCGAAGCCGGGAAAGCCGAGGTCTCGTGCACAGGCAGGGTGTTGTCGTCGCGGAGTATGGGGAAATCGTGGTTTCTCGACATCATCGACCGTGGCCACAAATTCCAGTTGTATGTCAGGAAAGGTGGTTCCTCAGACCGTGCGGTCGAGATAGTCTCCAACCTCGACATCGGTGACTGGCTCGGCGTCCGGGGCACAGTCATGAAAACGAAAACCGGAGAGCCGACAGTTTATGTCAGCGATCTCGAGATTCTCGGGAAAACAGCCGCCGATGTCCCCTTAGGCAAGATTCATGACGGCACAACGAGCTATACCCTGTCGAATATCGAAGTCCGCCGTCAGCAGCGGTACCTCGACTGGATCACCGATCCCGATTCGGTCAGGCGGTTCGAGCTCCGGTCACATATCATCTCGGTTATACGGCGCTACATGGAGGACATCGGATTCATCGAGGTGGACACGCCGACACTCGAAATGGTGTACGGCGGTGCGGAGGCGCGCCCGTTCAGAACAGAAGTCTGGGCGCTCGGCGGGCAGAAGGTCTACCTCAATGTTTCGTTCGAACTTCCCCTTAAACGGTACATCATCGGCGGGTTCCCGAAAGTGTTCGCCATCGGGAAATGCTTCAGGAACGAGGGTATCGACGCGACCCACAATCCGGAGTTCACCCTCATGGAATGGTATGAGGCGTTCACCGACTACGAGGACCAGATGAAGCGGTTCGAGGACCTGACATGCCATGTGATCGAGCGATGCACCGGCTCGCTCAAACTGACCTTCCGTGGAAGGGAGGTCGATCTCACGCCGCCCTGGATACGCATCCGCATCCCGGAGGTCATCGAGGAGATATTCGGCTGCCCGATAGAAGCCATCGACCGCGGGGAGCTCGAAACGAGGATCGACGGCGCCATGACCGACGAGAAACTCTCCTTCATCGGGCTGACCCGCGAGGAGTACTCCGCCCGGCTTACAGCAGAGCCTCTCGGCGCGCTCGTCCTCGATGTGATCGAGCATGAGCTCGAGTCCGTGGGCAGGTTCTGGAATCCCTGTTTCCTCTGCGACCACCCCCGTGACATCTCCCCGCTCACCAAGGTCAAGCGCGGCAACCCGAACTTCGTCGAGCGCTTCGAGCCGCACATCGCCGATTTCGAGATGGGGAACGCCTACAGCGAGCTCACCGACCCGGTCGAGCAGTATGAGCGGTTCATTGCCCAGCGCGCCGACGACGGGATAAAAACAGTGAAAGATTACGAGGGTCACCCGGTGGACATGGATTTCGTCCATGCCATCGCCTGCGGCATGCCGCCGACCGGCGGTGCCGGGTACGGCATCGACCGTCTCGTCATGCTCATCACCGGCAGCGAGTCCATCCGCGATGTCATCCCCTTCCCGATGCGGACGGGAAAGGGCGAGGAGTGATTTCTGATTTACCGATTCAGCAGATACTTATGAGAAAACCGGCGGGAGTGGAAAATTCCGCCGGTTTTTTTTGAAATAGTAGAGATGTTAACCCCGTGTGTGAACGAAGATAAACGAATCTTTGTGGTTATAAAAAGAAAGGACAGTTCTGGCTATAACGTAGGTGATAAAAGTAACGAAACAGATTAACCAGGGTAAAATCAAAGCGTGAACAAGAAACAGGATATGAAGCAGCTGAAAATCCGGATACCTGAAGAACAAAGCGATATGACCGGCCCCGGGTTTGAATCCGACGATCATTGGTATCTGGAGCATCTGGAGAAAGATGAATACAAACCAGGCGATGCATCCGGCGGCGATTGTCCGCAGACGCGGGGGCGTCTCCTCGATAAACCAGAGCCAGCCTAAAACTTGGAGAACCATGCCGGTTATAAAAATATACTTGTACAGCGCGAGCGTCGATGCGAACATACCGCCCGTACCGTTGATGATGATGCTCATCGGCTGAACGCACTGGAGGAGTTGGATGATATTCAGGTGATTATTCTCGAATGTAAAGCCGGAAAAATGCAGTATCAGCCGGCTGTACAACAGGATGTTCGCAACCGTGCCGATTGCATAAAGCGCCGCACTGCACAGAAAAACGAGCGCTATTCCGGACGGTTTCATTCTTATGAACCATGTGGTGTCTCCGCTGTCGGATTTCCTTTTCCAGTCGAGCGCTATCATCCAGAACAGTATTGTCGATATCGCCATCGCGCCCGTGAAGAACAGTTTAATCAGAAACGATACCCTGTGGGTCCCGATGATGACCCCCTCATGGTGGAACATCCTGAGAAAGACGAGCAGGAGGATAATGATAGATGAATAGACGATTCCCGCTCCAAGCGAGGCCGTAGCCATCGCGCCGATCCGCCGCATAAAGCCGGGTTTCGGCCATACAGCCTCGACATCCCGGTACAATTCGCGGATGACCGCCGGATTGCCGAAGTGCTCGCGGACGAGCACAAACGCATCATCCTCCGACAGCTTTACTTCCCCCTCGAGATAGGCGATCAGTTTGTCCTCGATGTGACCGGCCAGTTCCTCACGGATTTCGCCGTCGAGATTGTGTGCTACCGAGATTTCGTTCAGGAGCGCGGTGATTTTCGCCCGCGTTTCATCGCTCAGGTTAACAGACATCGGGCACCTCCGTGAAGTCCATGACGAGCCGGTAAAACCCTTTCCATTCCTTCTGCCCTTTGGCGATAGCCTCACGGCCGCGGGCGGTGATGTAGTAGTATTTCCGCCTGCGGTTGTTGTCGGCTTCCTCCCACTGCGAGTGCAGAAGGCCTTCCTTTTCGAGTTTGCGGAGGGCGGGGTAAATGGTCCCCTCCTGCCAGATGAAGAAGTCCCCGGACGCCTCATTGACGCTCCTGACAATCCCGTAACCGTAACTAGGGCCACGCGCAAGCGCCTTGAGAATCAGAAGTCCGGTCGAGGCGCCGACAAGTTCCTTGTTGATATTCACTGTTCCCCCTTTTTTTATTGTCCCAGTTTCCGATGGCGGAAACGTTCCAAACGAACATCTCATCATTATACTGTGAAGCGCACAGTATAAAATACTATGAAGTTCACAGTATGTCAAGAGGAAAGTGAAACAATTCTTTTTTTGTGGTATACGAAAAAGAAAAATGCGGGTGAGAGTGTACAGCATTTAAGCGAATAATAAATTCTATTTGTAATAAAACTAATAGTTGAGGTGGCAAAGCTGTTTCAATTGTATATGAGATATACTTTTGACCAGTGTACTGAGAGTATCCATCAATTCTTTTTCAGATTTATTATGTGTCAGAATTCGGTCACAAGTCATTGTTTTTAAATGGTGGGCGATGCTGGATTCGAACCAGCGACATCCTCCTTGTAAGGGAGGCACTCTAAACCAGCTGAGCTAATCGCCCGTTGTGGAGCAGGATATATTACTGCGAGGAATCATCGGTTTGTGATTCGCCCTTTTTCGCTTTAGGGGAACCGCCGCTGAGAAGTGCTATGGGAACAGCCACAAGATATCCAATCACCAGAATGACAGGCCCGAGGGTAATCGAAGTAAAACTGTCCGCATCACCGATAGAAAGGAAAAGATAACCGAGTATGATGATGCCTATAGCGGCATAATACAATTTGACATTCCTGGAAAAATCGACTTTCAACGCCTTTTTTTTCTGCATCAGTTCATCCTTTCCAAGGCACACCTAAAATACCATTCTGATGGTATACTGTCAAGAATTTTATCGAGAGAGCCTTGACTTATGAATGTGGAACAATTATTTTAACTTCACATATACTGAAGGTTTTTATAAAAAGAAAAAACATCGAGGACAGAAATCATATTACTCCCGGGTTGAATGAAGTATACTGACATCCTTGCCTGGGATAAGGAGACTGAATCATGTTCTACAAGCCAGAGGGCATTTTTCCCGCTATGCTCACCGCTTTCGACAAAGATGGATCGATCAATGAGGTGGTGATGACCGATATCGTTGATTTCTGTGTCGAGAGCGGCTGCAAGGGGATTTTCGCCGTATCCAGCGTCGGCGAGTTCGTTCACATGGACACAGAGGATGCTTTTCAACTGATGCGCGTGGCGAAAAGGGCGTCACGTGGTCGGGTGCCCGTCCTGGCGGGTGTTACCGCGAGTCATATAGAAAAATCCATCGAATTCGCCAAATACGCCCGTGAAATCGGCTGTGATGGTATCGTCTGCTCCCCCCCCTATTATTATACTGTCACTCAGGAAATCATTGAGCGACACTATGAAATGCTCGCGGAAGCGGTGCCGGACATGTCGATCGTCATGTACAACATTCCCCTCTTTTCGACACCGTTGTCCTATGACGTGGTGAAACGTGTCTCCTCAATCCCGAATGTGGTTGCCATGAAGGATTCATCCGGAAGCCTGGTCGATTTCATCCATTTCATGGACAAGGTGCGTCTCGCAGGAACTGACATTAACATGATGTGCGGCCGTGAGGAAATGGTTTTTTCCACAACCATGCTCGGCGGGAAAGGCGCAATGGTGGGGACCGCGACCATATTCCCTGAAATATTAGTCAGAATATACAATGCAACCCTCGCCGGGGACTACAATACCGCCCGGTCGCTCCAGCTGGCGATATGCCTCGCCATAAGGGCCATGTTCAGCATTCCTTTCCCTCTCGGATTCAAAGCCGCAATGGAAGTCCGCGGATTCCGCATGGGGCCCTCGAAAGCAGCGCTCACCGAAGCTGACAAAGCCCGCACCGAAGCGTTGAAAAAGCGCCTGCATACAATTCTGTCGGAGTTGTGCGAGTACGTCGATATCCCCCTCATCCGGGGCAGAGGATAACCGGATCGTTGTGAAAACATAAACGAAAAACGCCTGGACGCTTGAGTGCTACCGGGCGTTTTTTTGTACACGGGCATCAATACCTCATGGTCCCTACAACCGAGGTATCGATATAGATATTGCTGTCGAAGGTCGTGGGGGCGCTCCTGTCATGGATACGGATGTTGAGGCTGAAGGTATCGTAGTTCATCCGCCGGGCGAATGCGAGCGCACACTCCTGAACGAGACGCACCGCTTCCGTCTTGGCATCGTCGAGTGAACGGAATGTGAACATCCCCTCGGGGGAATACAGATCGAACCGCCCAGTGCTTTCCGCCATGATGAGCATGTCGATGTGAATACCGCCCGCTCCCGAGGCTGCGCCGACCGCGTTGGCGACCTCCGCCCACCGGGGAAAGATTTTTTCGGCTTCGAGGTAAGTGTCGATATCACGGATCATATCGCGGGCCGGAGCTCCGACACCGACCAGCCGCCGGGACAGCCGGTATTTCACCTCGACCGGGCCGTTTTTTCCGAACGACCGGTCACAGTACCGGCATCCGGGGAACTCACCGTCATCTTTCCCCCCTGAAAGTGCCTCCGTGATAAGCGCGGAAGCTGTCAGGCGGTTTATCTCGTCCCACGTCATCTTGATAAATTCGGATTCCGGCATCCCCGCCCGTTCTGCATAAATGCCGATAAGCATTTCGGCCGCCTCATGGTCCAGGCCCTTATAGCTGCCCGCATACACCATCAGATCGGTCGGTGTGAGACCGCTTCTCCTGACAATCCCCAGTTCCTCCAGCCGGTTCAGCCCCAGGAGAGAAAAGTACGGATAGCTGAGGCTCTCGGCCATATCCACTTCCGAAAGGGGACCGTCCGTAAGAAACCGCAGGGCTAGCTGTTCGCGGCTTACCAGAAACGAGCCTTTATCGGGCCTTCGCGCAAGCACATAGAACGCCGCCGGCTGCACGAGCCCGTAATCCGACCCGGAATAGCCCCTGAGCTCACGCAGTCTTTCCTTGACAGGAGGATAATCGGCAGCCAGACGTGATATGGGCACAACGCGCTCCGGCCCCACTATCAGCTTCCCGTTCATCCACTTAATGCCGCTGTCGCCGCCAAGACCAACAGTACGGATATCGGTCGCCCTGATAGAGGTTTTAAACCGTCCCACCACCGCCCCCCGACCGGTACGTTTCGCGCTTCCTCCCTCGATGACCGCGATGTCGGTCGTCGTGCCGCCCATGTCGATCAGGACGCACGATTCAACGTTCGTGAGGAACCTGACCCCCATGACCGATGCCGCCGGCCCCGAAAGCACCATTCTGACCGGCATCTGTTTCGCTTCGTTGGTATTCATGAGGGTTCCTTCCGTGGTCACGATCCGGACGTCGGTCGGCAGGCTCATCTCTTTCACCACCTGGTTGATGGAATCGACGAGACGGGAGATGACCGGCAGGAGACGGGCATTGAGGAGAACCGTGTTCGCCCGCCTGATCGAGTCGAGATCGTCGGTCAGTTCATGCCCGGCGACCACGGGTACGGAGTACTGTTCGGACAGGATTTCAACCGCCCTGATTTCGTGTGCAGGATTCCTCGTTCCCATATATGAGGACACCGCGAGGGCTTCCACACCTCTGTCAATCATTTTTCCGGCTGCGACGACCAGGGCTTCTTCATCCAGGGGCTCACTCTCGATACCATACACGGTATGACATCCCCTGACAACCACCTTGACATCCCCCAGACCAAGAGTCACCCGGGAAGAAGTATAGTCATCGTAGCCGATAAGCACAAGGCCGGTCCGTGACCCCTTTTCTTCGACGATGGCGTTCGTGGCGAGTGTCGTTGAAATGGCGAGCCGCTGGGCCTTACGGAGCAATTTCGGGGGGAGCTTCTCCAGCGCTTCGCGGATACCGATTGAAAGGTCATGGTAGGTCGTCGGAGCCTTGGCGGCGGCAAGAACTTTCCTGTCAGCAAGCGACACTGCTGTCGCATCGGTGAACGTGCCGCCGGCGTCGATGCCGATAACGAGGTCTATCGACCGCTGGAGTGTCAGGGGTACACCGGGACCAACTTCACGGTAACTGTCCTGGTAAATAAACGATTTTTCATAATCGTCACCGAACGCGAACGTCTCCTTCACAGCCCTGTCAGTGGTGATGATGTCGGCAACACCGCCGGAAACGAGTTTCAGGCCGGGTTCTATGACCAGGAAGCGGTCCGCATCCCAGTTACCCGAGACGAGGTCTAATAGAAGGCTCATATCGCCGGTGACTTCCTCGAACCTCCAGGTCCGCTGTGAGCAAAATTCTATAGCCTTTTCTTTCAGGGCGTCTCCGCCGGGAAGACCGCTGTTGACATACGCCCCGCGGGAATAGTTCTTGATCCATGCCTGTTCCTGGCTGTCGATAATAAATCTGGCCAGTTCCGCATCACCGAACTTTTCCAGGTATTTTTCATAGTTTTCTTCATACTCGTGGTAAACGCCCGCATATTTTTCAGACATGCCCGGTTGAAATTTGCCGCTGACAAACCCCGGTGTGAACCAGTATGTCCCCGGTGCCTTTGAAAACTCATCGAGATACCGCTCTTTCGACCCGAGAAAAAGCGTGATACAGTCATGGGCCCGTGGAATCACCAGTGTATACGACCGGCTCGAAATTCCTTCCACACCATAAGAACACAACCCGTATCCGAGGAGGATGGCATCGAAATGCTCACTTTGCTCTTCGGTCGCGATAATCTCGCGTTTGACCAGTTCGTTTAGCCGTTTCGGTTCACGGTGAAGCCCCTGCTCCAGCCAGACCTCGACCAGTTCGACATCCTGCGGGACAGATGCCCGTATCGAGTCGATCTCCTTGTGAAGAACGCCGCATGCGATCAATTTAAACCGTTTAATAGCGACCTCCCGTGATTCATCTTTCTCAACAGGTTGAACAGAAGTCATAAAAGTTACGGGGCGTATTGAAACCATCCTGCATGCCTGACAGGAATCCCCCGCCGTCTACTCTGCGGACGAACGAAACTCCCGGCAGTTCCAGCCGGTATGGAAACACCCGTTTAACATCAGGGGGCGGTATCACCGTTCCTCGACAACGAGTTTCACCGTATCGAGGTCACGTGAATTCGTACCGACCATGACGGAGAATTCGCCGGGCTCGACAACCCGCTCCATGGCTTCGTTCAGAAAAGAGAGTTCCGCCGGTGTCACAGTAAACGCAACCATCTTCGTCTCGCCGGGTTTGAGGGTAACCCGCTGAAATCCCTTGAGTTCTTCCACCGGGCGCGTGACCGAACTCACCTCGTCCCGTATGTACAACTGGACGACTTCATCACCGGTGACTTTCCCGGTGTTCATGACATTAACCCGCACCGTCGTTCTGCCGCCCTGACCGATTACGGATGGTGAAACGCTCAGGTTATCATACGAGAAAGTCGTATAGCTCAGGCCGTACCCGAACGGGTAGAGAGGTTCCGCGCTCTCAAACAGGTAATCCTGGTTGATCGAGGGCTTATGATTGTAATAAGCGGGGATATGCCCCGTCGAACGCGGGAATGTGATGGGAAGCTTCCCGCCGGGGCAGCTATCGCCGAAAAGGATGTCAGCCACCGCCGTTCCCGTCTCCTGCCCGAGATACCAGCACTCGAGAATCGAGGGTACAAGGCAGTCCACATCAATGATTGCAAGAGGTCTCCCGTTGATGAGTATGACCACCGTCGGGGTACCGGTCTCGACCACAGCCCTGACAAGGTCGTTCTGCTGTCCGAGCAGTTCGATCGAGTTACGGTCACCGAGATGGGTCGTTGACCATCCCTCCCGGCAGGTCGCTTCGTTCCCGCCGATGACGAGTACCGCGACGTCAGATGTTTCAGCGACCCTGACCGCTTCTCTGATCAGTTCCCTGTTCTTTTCAGGATTGGCCAGCACAGATTCATCGGCGAACCAGAGCGGCTCGTTTTCGGTTATCCTGCACCCGAGCGCATAACGGACATCGATACGGCCGCCGACTTTTGCGCGTATTCCCTCGAGCACACCTGTACCTTCACGGGGTTCCCAGCTATATCCACCCAGATGAATCCCGGCGGCATTCGGCCCGATAACCGCCAGAGACCGAACTTTCTTCATGTCCAGGGGGAGGAGGTTCCCCTCATTCTTCAAAAGAACCACCGCCTGACGGGCCGCGTCGAGCGCCAGCCGACGGTGTTCCGGTGAATTGGTGATTTTTTCAGCCATTTCCGTGTCGGTGTAGGGATTTTCGAACAGACCCAGAAGGAATTTCGCCCTGAGCACACGGGCGACAGCCCTGTCGAGAAGGGATTCGTCGATCCTTCCGTCAGCGATCTGTTCGCCGAGGGTCTTATAACATCCCGGTGAGGGGAGTTCGATGTCCACACCGGCAGAGAGCGCCTTACGGGCGGCTTCGTACCCGTCATGGGCGACATGGTGGCGAGTGACAAGCTGTTCAATACCGCCGTAATCGGCGACAACAAATCCTTTGAAATCCCATTCCTCCCTGAGCACACGCTGGAGAAGCCACCTGTTCGCATGCGAGGGAATGCCGTCGATTTCATTATATGATGCCATGACACTCATGGCGCCCGCCTCTGTGATCGCCGCCCTGAAGGATGCAAAGAAATTCTCCCGGATGACACGTTCGGAATAATTTCCCGGCGAATAATTGATCCCACGCTCCGGCTGGCTGTAGACCGCAAAATGTTTCACCGTCGCAGCTACATGATTTTCGTCAATCACAGGCCCGGTGCCCTGGAATCCCCGGACGCACGCGACACCCATCCGCGAAACGAGGTATGGGTCCTCGCCGTACGTTTCCTCGGTTCTTCCCCACCGCGGATCACGGCCGAGATCAAGGACAGGGGTCAGCGCCTGGCTGACACCACGGGCCCGCATTTCCCGGGCCACTGCGGTAAAAATCTCCACGACGAGTTCCGGATTCCATGTGCTGGCGAGTGCGATTGCCTGAGGAAAACTGGTCGCACCTTTCGCCTGATAGCCGTGCAGTCCTTCCCCATGGATGATGGCGGGGATTCCGAGGCGGGTCCGTTCGAGGAGAAATTTCTGCGCACGGTTGGAAAGCTCAGCCCCCTCACGGGGTCCGAAACCCCAGGAAAGGCGTGCGATCTCGCCGATGCCGTCTTTCAGCACCGTTTCGGCTTTTCGCTCGCTGAACGCGCCGTTCTCATCGAACAGAGACCTGTCTTCCACAGGCCAGACCGCGAGTGTCTGGGCGACCTTTTCTTCGAGAGTCATGCGTTTCAAAAGGTCATCGATCCGCACCTCGACCGGAAGGTCCGGGTTCCTGTAAGCCGGCCGTTCTTCCACAGCTCTTTTTTCCGCATGGCCCGGCATGGTTGTCAGGAGAAACGCTCCAATAACAGTCATGAAGCAAACGGTTGGTTTTCGGATATACATGACAGCGCCCCGATATATCAGATGAGTATATTTTGGGGGGTATTCTCCCTTTTAGCTTGATAATTATAATAAACTCATATTTAAATGCAGGGGTGGATTGAGTAATCTTTTCTCAAGCAACCCGTTATAATTGATTTTTTTACCAACTCTTTTGGAGAAATAACATTTTTTAGAAATAATGAGCATTCATGAGATCAGCTTTCAGGAGAATCGATCCGATTCGCTTGAGTTCCGGCAAAGGGCCTCCAAAAATATAGAGGGAAACCTTATGCGACTGGCTCTCACCGCGTCTGAGTTTTTTCGCGGGACCGTGGCACTCGATTTCCGTAAATCCGCCCATGGCGCCGTCATCGTTGTAAAGCTCTATGGCATCCCCGTAGTCGCTGTCAGTGCCCCATGGCTTGTCGACATAAATCCCTTCCGGGTCGATGGGAAATACAAGCGCGAAGAGAATACCGGTGCTGTCCCCGTTGTCACGCAGGAACCCGAGGCCGCTCTTTGAGGCTTCAGGACGTACGCCGATCTTGCTGCGGTATTTCCCATCGATTTTTACTGAGATTATATTATTGGATATAACGAGACGGTCACCGAGGGGATTGAAGTATTCACGGTAGGCTGTATTCGGATCACACCCCTCGGCGAGCGGCACGAGTGTCGTTCCGGACGGATAAACCTGCAGCATATCCCACAAGCAGACATACGGTATGTCTTCGCCAATCACATCCTCCATGCGGTTGGTCAGCGAATGTACCAGGTCGATTCCAACATACTTCATTCCTGCGGGCAGAGCCCCGACTTCCGGGGGCGGCGATGTCAACAGTGCCAGGCGCCGTGTGATCGTCGTCCTGTAATACAGGCCGGTATTCGTCTTGAGATTGACATCGGCTTCGAACGATGCATTATAATCGTTCCGCTCGATCAGCTTGAACGGAGCCGGGTCGAGGGAAACCGGGACAAACCACTCCTTTTTTTCGTCGAGAAAGAATAAATCTTCAGGTGCGAGCCAGGTCCGGTATCCTCCGGCGTTCCAGAAATAGGGTTTCTTCGACCAGTACGAACCGTCGAGAATGGATTCGTTCACCCACATGAGATTCTCGCCGTTGGTGCCGTCAAACGACACACCGAGCACTCGGGCGCTCAGTTCAGGGGTGATGATCATCTGCGGTCCGTCCTCTGTGCCGAAGACCAGCGCCTGGGAATGTTCACCGATACCCTCAAGAAGCCCCCGCATTGTCTGTACCCCCTGTTTCTGTTCCGTTTTCCCGGAGCACCCATTGTAAGCGACCAGACCAGCACAAACCGCAAGTCCGGAAAAAAGCAATAAAAACCGTCCATTTTTATTAATTGCAGCCATCGATACCTCCTTCGAATTAACAGGGTTATGCAGTGTAAACTCCAATCGATACAGGTTGAATATACTACGAAAATAATGACGTGCAAGGTCACATTTCACGATACGGTGTCACTCTTCTCCGACCACCGTTTCACCTCGGAAGCGAGAAGTTGCATATTCCTGTACGGGGCATCGAGCGGAACCGCGCATTCCGGACCTATAATGTCGATACGGGCTGCGATTTTTTCCCTGACATCGGCGGTGATAGTTTCCGGCGTCCCCTCGCGGATAACGGTGAAATTGCTTGTCCCTCCCATGAGCGCGAGCGTTTCACCCGCCAGTTCCCTCGCCTGTATCGCAGGTACTTTTGAATCAAAATGAAAGCAATCCATGCCTGTATCGCGGATGTACCCGATCCTGTCGGATGTATCGCCGCAAATATGAAGGATCAGGGGACAGGGAATCCGCTCGGTCATTTCATGGTGGATGTCGAACAGGAAATCACGGTAGGCGTCGGGCGAACAGAGGTCCCGGGTGGCGTGGTCGGCAAAACACAGGGCATCCGCTCCCGCATCAATCTGCGCCCGTGCAAAAGCGACGGTCACTTCCTTGAGGGTTGCAAGCGCCCGCTTCACCCCGACGGGATCGGTAATGGTGCTGATGAGAAATTCCTCGACACCGAATATATGGTACCCCAGCGTCCAGGGCCCGAACACCTTTCCGACAACGGCTACATCGTCACCGAATCTCTTCTTCAGGATTCGCAGGGCTTCAAGGGGGACCCGGCACGACGGACGGTTGACCAGGTCACGGGGAATGGCTATGTCATCACCGATGGTGTACAATCCTCCCCTGCAGTCGGGCATACGGTCGATGACACCCCAGTCCTCACGGCATCCGAGCGCAACCGATTCGTGGCATACACTGAACAGCGGCATGATGTTATCGAATCCGATCTCGGTATATCCTGCGGCCGCAAGACCAGCCATGATTTCCGGATCGGTGTGCGCTTCGGGGAAAAAACACCCGGTCTTTTTCATGAGATCGACAGTGGCGACAGATGTCGCGCTTCCGGTCGCCGGGCGCGGAACCGGTTCCCGCTTCAAAGACCGTATAAAAATCTCTTTCGGTTTCATACCGCAGAACTGCCATGTGTCAGTGGCAAATGTAAAAAACGCTTATCGAGTTAGCACAGCTTTTTTCGCCACCCCTTTCCCGAACTCACCCCCTGACCCCCTCTCTTGCCCTGCAATAGAGGGGGAACCGGCGGGATTGTCAAGATGAATCATCCCCTCTCTAATATTAGAGAGGGGAACGAGGGGTGAGTTATGAAAAAACAAATAGATAGAAAATAAAAA
>Ga0315284_10003714_pt1 | contig 21677 bp, 8 predicted proteins | sample YL17G09_16_MG_FD_203696 | JGI IMG/M metagenome (GOLD analysis project Ga0315284, IMG submission 203696) | Sediment microbial communities from Yellowstone Lake, YNP, Wyoming, USA - YL17G09_16 | ecosystem: Environmental > Aquatic > Freshwater > Lake > Sediment | place: USA: Wyoming | collected... | reverse complement strand
GATATCGATGAGTTGTGGGTTTGCTCGGTGCCGCTGCAACAGGATGTCATCAGTTTCACCCAGGCCAATCAGCGCGAAGGACAGAATGTGGTTCGCGTTGAGACTTGGCGGGATGGCGTCACATACTACGTTGGCGGAGAGCTCGAGTACCGCACCAGTACAGGTGGCAGTTGTCAAACAATCGAGAATCTGGGCGGTGGCGTGGCTCGACGGGTGACGATTGATGACAATCCTGCAGGTGAAAACGAGTACGTCATCGCTAACCACCTCGGATCGACCATGGCCACGTTCCATGACGACGGGGAGGTCGTGGGGGCGGTGTATGACTACTTCCCGTATGGAAAACAGGCGATGGTCTTCGGGCAGAGCGACATAACGCAGACGTTTACGGGGAAAGAGTTGGATTTGTTTGAGGAAGGGCGGGTGAGCGGGGAGGATGGGGAGGGTTGGTATTACTTTGGCAAGCGGTATTATGATGCGGATGTTGGGCGGTGGGTTAGTGTTGACCCCGCGCGACAGCTCACAGACCACTACAGCTATGTGGGCGGAAATCCTACGCTCATGGTCGACCCGGATGGTTCAGTTGCAGTTGTTGCTGGCGGGGTACTGATTATTGTTGCGGCAGCTGTCCTGCTCAGCCCAGTGGAACTTGAGAGTCCCCATGGGGAGGAACTGGCAACTGCTGGAACAGTAATCTCAGTTACTGGAATCCCAGGGCTGGGTTGGCTTTCGAAGTATGCATTTGGGAAACTGGCGCCCAGTGTATGGAAGCTGGACCCATTTTCCAGAGGGATTGCCATTGAAAAGTGGCTTCAGAAGAATCTAATGGACAACTTCCCGACAATTGACAAAGTCCTGAACGACGTTGCTAGTAGCATTAAGTCAATGGACTTGCTCTGCAAGACATATCAGAGAGCAGGCGGGGTGCTTAGCCAGGGGAAGAAGTATATAGACAAGGTTGCTGACCTCCCCCAAAAGATAACTTGGGCGGGGAGGACTGTGGAGTTGGGCGTTGATTACACCAAGAAGGCGCTGCTATTGGTGGTCCCGAAAGGTGCGGCGACGGCAGCTCAGAAGCAGGAACTGAGCGAGCTCGCTAAGTACGCCGCAGAGAAAAAGGTGATACTGGAGATCATCGAAAAGAGGTAGGAATTCTCATGAAATGGGCAAATGTGTATCAACGGGGGGATCGGTTCTACTTTGTACCCCTGAGCAAAATCAAGAACGCGTTTCGAATTGAAACGGGACCAATATGGGAAGTCTCTACGACCGAACCGATGGAATGCATTGGTCGGGCTCTGCGGAAGGCGATTGAGGCATCCAGAATGGACATTGCCCCACCGAGGGACTTGATGAGCAATGACAATCCGCTACTTAAGTTGGCAAAGGTCAAGTCATTTGCCACCTTCGCGAAGGGTGCTTGCCTGTGTAGCGTCCAGTGCTCGAACGGGCGCATTTGCATTGAGCCGACCAGAAACGGGGGGGGCAAGGAGGGATTTGTGGGGTTGGCTGACAGATCTGTTGCTATCCAGGAAGACGCTTCAGACCAGACCATTGGCGGAATGATCACTGACGCATTCTTGGTGTCTCGGGCAGCCTCAACTGGGAACGCTGGCGACAGAAAACATTGAGAGGACGCGCCGCTGCCGGTATGAATGGGCTGTAGCTGATTCGGCACCTGCATTCGGCATGCACGGAACACCCAAACCAGAAGGTCACACCACTTTGTTTACAAGAGCTTGGCTGGCAATTCTCACATTGCTCGTTCTTCTCGGCCTGTCGATCGCAGTCGCTGCTATCCTCCACCCAACCCCCCGGGTAGTGGTTGTGGACAACGGCATCATGATGTCCCAATTCTCCGACGCCATCACCGCGCGCAAGCAGTTCGAACTCGACAAAGCCAAGTGGGACGCCAACCTCAAGATACTCGAGGACTCCATCAAGTCCTCCGTCACCTACATGACCACCAACTACGACAAGGCCACCAAGCCTCAACGCGGCGAGATGGAGAGACGCCTGTCTCGTTGGAACACCGAATACACTCGATACAACCAGGCAATCCGCGACATGAAGCCCCAGCGGGAGCGGGAGCTCATGGACCCGGTCTTGCGCAGAATCGACTCCTTTGTGGGCACCTGGGCAAAGAAGCACGGATACGACATGGTGTTGGGCACTGGCTCTGGCGGAGTGCTGTTGGCGGCCGACCCCAAGTGGAACGTGACCGCCGAGCTGGTGGAGGATCTCAACGCTTTGTACGGCAAGACACCCCTGCCGGCAGCGGCTGCGCAGGCTTCGGCTGCACCGGCGGCTGATACCGTGCGTAAAGACACTTCAACAGGGGCAGGGAAGTAGTTCGTTTTTTGAACGCCTTGGAATTGGACCTAACGCAGAGAAACACGCACCGCTCACCCTGAGCTTGTCGAAGGATGAGCGCTCATCCTTCGACAAGCTCAGGGTGAGCGAGTGTTGCGGTGCAGATTCGCTCGAGCCACCAATACGTGGGCCTGTATTATGGGAAGACTGACTCTTCGAGCCCTGAGCACCCTGAGTGCCTGCGCAACGGCGTTGGTGCTCTTCGGCTGTACCTCGGTCTCTGTGGATCGCGCACTCGCGCGGTTCGAGGCAACGCCCTACGAGCAGTGCTGGGAGTCCGGGTGTGCGCGCGTGCGGGGCCAACTGGTGACACCGGAGCTTCAGGCAGCGCTGAATCTCACCCGTGGTTCAGACGTGGCAACTCGGGTGTCGCCTGCAACGTGGGACTCTGCAGTCGCGCAGGCTCGATTGTCAAAGGGTATTGCATTCCGGTTGCGCCTGGAGCCGCAGGAGAAATGTGTTGATAGCACCTATTTCCATGATGGCGACGTGCTCATGGGCTTTGGCCGCGACGCAGGGCAGCGCGACCAGGCCATGCGCGAATTCACCTTCGGCCTTGAGTCGCGCGTGTGGATCAAGATCAATGGCGTACGTGTGTTCCCCACTATGTGTCACGCCGAACAGAACTTCGGCATGGAGAACGCGCGCAACTTCTGGGCAATGTTCAACCTGAGTCAGGAGCAGCGAGCTGCCTTGGCGAAGGAGAAGACAGTTACGCTGTGTTTCGACCAGCCCCTGCCTGGTGGGGGTGTGGCGGTGGTATCGTGGCCGGTTGGGGTGTTTCGGAGATTGGGGTGAGGGACTTGACCAGGAATAGTATGAGTACACAGGAGAGATCGCTCGTCCTGAGCTCGTCGAAGGACGAACGCTCATGGTTCGACAAGCTCACCATGAGCGATCAAACGCCATTCAGAGGCAACCAATACATGCAGAGACCAGTAGAATCCCGCACCAACGGACGGATGACAATGCGCACGACCCTCATCAAGGCAGTGACCATGGCCTGCATCGGCGTGACAGGGCTCTTACCCGATGCATTCGCTCTGACGAGCGGCCCAACGCAGCCCGAGTACTCGGGATTCACCCCGGTGAACCGCGAGGGCATGGTGGATCTGCTCTCGGGTGACTTCTCGTATGCACTGCCGCTCATGGAGGTCCCCGGGCCGTCGATCTCCTATCCCATCACGCTCGGATACCGTTCAGGTGTGCAGTTGGAGCAAGAGGCAAGCTGGGTTGGCTTGGGCTGGTCGCTCAACGAAGGGTCAATCAATCGCAGTACGAACCGATATCCCGATGACTATGCAGAGGGCCGCCAGCGCTCGACGTTCAAAGGTGACAAGGCAATCACCGGGTGGGATGTCAATATTGGCGTCTCGTACCAAGGCATGGGAGTAGCTGCCAACATTGGGTCTCGCTCCGATCAGGGCATGCACTTTGGCCTGGACGTGACCGTGCTCGGGCAGTCCGTTGACCTTTTCGACTACAACCAGCGCGATGGGTGGGGCTTGATTGACAACCAACCGAGCGTCGCGGGGTTTGCCCTTGGTATGGTTGACTATGTCGGTAACAAGGCTGCGGGAGCAGGCATAGGAGCAGCCAGCGAAGCGATGGGTACGGACCTGGAGATCGGCAGCGCCTCAGTGAGCATTGGTGCGCTCTCCATGTCAATCAGTGGGAACATGTCATCGACAAGCACAAATGTTGGTTCATTTCACTCCCAGAGCTTCGGCTCCCCAACCCTCGGGGTGAAGATCGGCAACTACGTGAACGTCAGCGGTAGCTTCCGCATGTACAAGAACTGGATCAGCAAGGAAGAGGACAACAGGCTGTTCGGATATCTGTACCTGGGTCAGATGCCACCGGAAGAGAACGATGGTGGAAGCAACAACGACTACGGCACCGAGCACATGAAGATGGAATACAGCTTCGCCCCGGAATGGACACCGTCAATGATGTCCAAGACGCGCAATATCTTCGACAATTGGTATCGCTCGAAGGCTTTTGCACTGAGCACCCCGGATGTGTACAGTGTTCGGGCCGAGGGCGTTTCGGGTGCATTTCGCCCATACCGGCAGGAGATTGGTGACTACTTTGGCATGGATCGCCATGAGGCGAATGTCAACGAAATCATCAACTGGATCAACGGGAAGTTCTTCGCGATCCTCATTCAGGGATTCCTTGACAAGCAGAAAGCAAAGCAGATCAACTTCCTCAACGAGGCTGTTGCGCAGTACGCCACGCAGTTCATCGACTGGAACAACTCATCCTACGATGGCAAGTATAACGATGGATCGAATATGCCGCTGCCGGGAGTGATGTTCAGGATGATGGGAGAGCCGGGCGGCGCGTTTGTTGGCGAGACTTGGCGCCAAAGGCTGCGTTCGGGTGGGCCGGATGACTACGATCCGAGCAACTCGGTCTTCATCGATGATGTGCGTGCCGCAGAGACCGCACTTGACTTCAGGCAGCGAAGCAATTCGAGCGACGACAACTATGCGGGTGAAGGAAGCTACACACTGCCGTTCATGCCCCGTCTTTTGAACGGCAAACTGACCTACGACAACGACGGCACCAACTACGTGCCAGACCGCCTTGCCACTGCAACAGGCATCTTCCCAGTGTTCAAGGACCCTGCCAATCCCGATGACGCGCTTCTGCCATTGCAGGCACTCAAGGGTTTTGTGGTCGTACGCTCCGATGGCTATCGGTACGAGTATCTTCGGCCTGTGCTGAATTTCTTCACCCGCAACTACTCCAAGACCCGCCCGGAGAACGCCGACGAGGCCCGCAAGTACAACCAGTCTGACTTCGGCGACTACAAGAGCTCCAACAGCATGGAGCGGTCCTATGCCTACTCGTGGCTTCTTACCGGGATCAAGGCCCCTGATTTCTTTGACATCAGTGGCCCCGGGCAGATCAATGACGGCGATATTGGCGGCTGGATGCGATTTGAGTATGGTTCACATGTACCCAGTTACCACTACCGGACCCCGTACGCCGGTCTTGCTCCTTCGGGTGTGGCAACAGACTCCAAGAGCAAAGGTGCGTACTACAGCTCCTATGGAGAAGCCGCCTGGGGTGCGAAAGAAATCTATTACTTGACAGATATCTACAGCCCCACGCACCACGCGAAGTTCACGCTTGCGCCGCGCGATGACGGCAGAGAGGCTGCACTCACTGCGGATGACTTCGGGTGGGGGGAGGCGGGCGGCAACAAGTACATCGTCTCTCCATCGCTGGCGGTGGAGGTTGGGGATCAGATTCATTGTGAATGCACATACTATCGGTATCCGGTCGTGGCCGAGGATGTCAAAGCGAACCCCAGCGAGATCGGGGCATACTCCGCTGACTTCGTTGTCACCGGAGAGGTGACGCCTGCCAGCGAAGAAGTCGTGCACAATGGCGGCAAGATGCTCAGAAGACTCCTGGTGTCCGGACCAATCCCCACGATTTCAAGCGACGACGCTTATGAGAAGATAGGGGTTCTCACCGGGGTACTTGAGACGGCTGAGAAACGAAGGATCACCATAACCTCACGGCACACCGAGCCCAAGCTCCAAAAGGTCACACGAATCGACCTCTACCGACGGACATTCAACCAGGCTGCCGATGAACCGGAACCAGTTCGTTTCGTGGAGCTCGGCTACGAGACCGACGCCAGCAAAGCGCTCTGTCCAGGCATTCCCAACACCTATGCTGTACCCGTCTCCAACGCAGCTCTCCCTGGCAAACTCACACTTCGTTCCGTGCAAATGGGCTTTCCCGGCAACAACCGACTGCCCAAATACGAGTTCTCCTATCACAAGGAAGGCAACGAAGCAACCTACGATCGCTACCATTGGGATCGATGGGGATATTACAAGCACGACGGCGGGCTGGTCAACACCACTATTCGCGCGAAGAATATCGGAGATCGGGATTGGGCACATCTCCAGGAACGGCTGAATGGCACCGACTGGTTCGCCGGCATATTCCGTACTGCCCTGAATCGATGTGCCAACCGCAACGACGTGGGCGGCATCAGGAACACGCCGGTTGACCAATGGTCCGAGAGCAGGACTCCACGCTACAGAAACGCAATTGTCCAGGCGCTTGAGTACATCAAGGAAGATGTTCATTTCTATCCCACCAACCGAACCAGTATTGATGATATCGGGAGTATGGCGGGAAACGCCTTCCCGAAGGTGCATGAATGGTACAACCTGGCCACAACAAGCCCGTCAACGACGAACCCGGTCATGAATCCGACTACCCGCGAAATCCGCAATGGTCTTGATCAAACAGACTCGAATATTGTACATGGTCTCAATCTGGCGATTCTGAGCGAAATGGTACTCACACGAGCCCGTGATGAAGACGAACGCGGCACTGTTCTGAGGGAAATCTGGTGGAACATGCCCGGCGAGCACGACGGTTTGTCAACACTGACCGGTGATCCTCGCTATCCGCAAGATCCGGACCAGTCCATCGAGATAGGGAAGGCCGAGGCCATCACATCGTCCTGGTCAAACCAAATCAACTTCGGCACGCGCTTGCGGGGATGCATCTATCTTCCCACCACTGCTGCACCGGGTGTGTACACGTTTTCCATCGATGCGGATGACCGCGCATCGCTCTACATCAGCACCAGCAGCAATCCCGCGGATGTCGTGCGGGTGGCGTGCTCCGACAACGACGGCTGCTCAAGCAGTGACGACGTTACGATGCAACCAGGTCAGCGCTACTACTTCGAGGTGCTGCACCGCCAGAAGGGCGATGGAAGCAGCCTGACAGTCAAATGGCAGGGCCCGGGCATGACAGAGCGAGTCCTCACCCCCCCCTACATCGCCCTGCCCGACAAACCGATGATCACCAAGGACCTCGACGCTGATCGCTTCGACCACGAGACCGATGTCGAGGATGTTGTTGCGTGGTCCCTCAAATCAGTGAGAATGCCGTCGGGTGCAGATCTGTCAATCGACTACGAGAGTGACGACTTCAGCTACATCGGCCGAACACTGAGTGCCGATCCGGTTGTGGCCGAAGGTACGACTACGAAAGACAACAAGAAGATCGAGAACCTGGGTTACTTCAAGACTGTCAGTTTCGAGAAGGACCTGATGGGGAAAGCAGACATTCTCCCGATCATCAGCTTCAGCAAAGACGAGGCGAAGCAGACCCGCGAGCGTGTCTGTCAGGACGGCAACCGTGAGATTCGCGACGCTCGGTTCCGGGCCGTGTCGCTACTGAGAATGTGCCGCAACGTGGGCACCGCGCAGAACCCCATCTGGCAGCAGAACAAAGACTTTGTGAAGTTGAAGGAGTGGTACGACAAACCGGAGTCGTGGATCACCGATGCGAGTGGTCCACACATCAAGTCACAGAAGGCTCTCCATGTTGTCGCGATATTCGATCCTCTGCAGTATGTGACGTCAGTTGCGAATCCCGAATGTATCTCCTGTGGCAGGGAGCCCGGCAGGTCCAACAATGGGACTGAAGGCTATGCGTTCTTGCCCATTCCCATCGATCTTGGCGTGGCAAAACCTGTGGACATGGCCGAACTCATCATTCCGACCCCAACAGAGGACGGAAGGAAGCTCAGGATCACTGAGGGCGGAGTCCCTCGTGAGATTGAAGGCGCGGAAGCCGAGAAGTACGCTTGTCAGCGCGTTGCTGCGGAGTTTACACTTCGCGACCTTGAGGATCCACGGAGGTGGCAGTTCGAGGAGATTGCCCAGGAGGCGCGGGACTACCTCGGGAAGTGCATGTTCGGAATGTTCACGAACATTATCCAGGCGGGCGCCACTTGTACCTACAACATTTTCGAGATGCCAGGCATTCACTTCACCTACAATCTCACGATCGCGCGGAAGCGAGACGAATTTGACCTGCAGGAGTGGCAGGACCTGCCTATGCGTTTGGGAGGGCTCAAGAAGGAGGATCTGAGCCAGTTGGTGCTGACGAAGAACCTTGAGGGCAAGATCCTGCGTGAGGCTGCCTTGGCTGGCAAACTAAATTCGTGCTACGGCGAACCCAGCAGCGATCCTGAGCAACAGAATCTCAAGGGCTTGCTCTCGTGGGTCTTCCTCGAAGATATCAGCTCCGGTTCAAACGACGACATCGTGCCGCCGAGTGTCCAGGATGTTGGCGATGCCAACGAAGGCTATCCATTCGCCGCCTCGTACTGGGACCACTACGGCATCATCACGCAAGTACGCGTCAATGAGCCGCAGCTATCCGGCACCGCCACCGGTACAGCCGGCGGTGGGCTGCGCACAAAACGTCTGACGTTCAACTCGGGCTGGTCCCGAAAGAAGGGCCAGTCCACCCTCAAGAATACTGTTGAGTACTCCTACGTGTGCGAAGGAGCTGACGATGGCACGAAGTTCGTGCCCGGCATGTTGAGTTCAGGTGCCACTCCATCCGAACCTCCACCCTACAACAACAAGGGTGACGACAGGCCCGTGTGCCCGCCCCAAGTCGGTATGCTCAAGGCAGCGCCGTCCGTATCGTACCGAACTGTCCACGAGACGCGGTCGGGCAAGGGGCGCATCATCTACAACTACTTGACATGCGTTGAGGCAGACGACTTCTGGGCCGACGACTCCGCGAACTACTTCACCTACGGCAGCGATGGTGCCAAGGTGATGATCAACGGCGCGTACAATGCCGATCCGGAGTCGTGGAGCTTCTTCAACCAGCACCACCGATGGCGGCTGCATCGACTCTCCAACTTCCAGGGCCTCATGAAGAACCAGAAGAAGTTCGACGCCAAGGGCAAGCTGGTTTCCATGCAGCGCATGGAGTATCTCACAAGCCTGAGTGCGGGAGACATCTGCTACCTGAACCTCATCGCCCGTCTCAATGGAGCTGACGCAAATATTGGCGATGTCCTGCTGCCCAATTGTGACGACGTGATGGCTGCAGGGACGAAATCGATAGGCAGCACCGACTACCGCCTCCGCCAGCACCCGTTGCAGCAGTACATGGGTACAAGGATCGAGCGGTACCGAATGCGATGGGCATACGACTTCCCCGATCAGTCGGGGGGAGCGACTGTTACCGGGGTGTCTGGAACGGCTCAGCAGCACTTCAGATACCTGGTTGGTCTGAACGAAGTCGAGTCCATCGAGCACTCCATCCGGCAGTACCGGGTTGAGTCAACGGTCAATGGGGTTGGGTTGCAGAAGGTTGCTTCTTACTTCGACTTCTTCACCGGAGGCCCACTTGTCAACTCCGATCTCGAGGTCCGCCACGCTGCCAGCCCTGGCTGCGGGTGTGCAGCAACGAGCGGCCTGTGCGCCGACATTCGTCCCGATCTCGAGCAGACCACGGTCCCAATCAAGACAACCGTGACCATTCCTGCGTACTGGGTTGACGCATACAACAACCGCAACTCGAGCGCCGCCACAATGGGCCCGGTCTACCACGACCCGGCGTTCGCCAACGCCGCTGCCGGCAAGGCATACCCCTCATTCAACGCAAGAAACATGCTAACGCAGCCCTATTCTGCAAGCACTTACCAGAATCTCGAACCATACCCAAGCGGCGCAACGGGTCAGGTCGTGCCCTGGCTTGACAAGCTCAAGGACGTCGTTGTAGCCGGAACAGGGCTCCCAAGCGCTCTGCTGAAACGGAGTCTGTTCCTGTGGGGGCTGGGCTCAGACGTGCAGAACAAGGGCTCAGCCTGGCGCAAAGAATCCGAGGTGGCACTGCGCGCACCCATGAATGCGACAACTGGCCGCATTGACTTGACGAAGGCGAATGCCACTACCGACCAGATCGCCTTGCCCTACGCAGAGCCCAGCGTGTTCCTCAACAGTCCAGTCTATGTCCGCTCCAAGCAGTACACGGCATACGACCAGTTCAGCCACGCGCTGGAGATTCGCGACGCCTACGATAGTGCGGTTACCATGATCTACGATAACAACCGCCATGTTGCCACCGGTGCCGGATTGCAGCTCGTAGGCCAAGTGCTCAATGCCGACCGCAAGAGCTGCGCAGTGTTGACATTTGATGAAGTGAACCCGACAACCCCAGTCTACTCGCCGTGGACTGTGGGAGGGACTCTCACCTCCGCCCACGCTCGAAGCGGCTCGATGTGCGTCAAGTTGGAGGGCATGCAGAACGTCCGCATCGCTCTGCCGGAAGCCGCTTCGGGTCGGGAGTATGAGCTGAGCTTCTGGGTGCGCAGAGGCGGCGGAGATGGGTGGTATCAGGTGGACATCGATGGTGCCTATAAGGTTTGGGGGACGATATTCCCCCGCTCGACGGGCCCAGAGTGGTCAATGGGCCCAGGCGATCGGCAGTCGGTGACATTTACGGTCGACAAGACGAGCAATGGGAAGGTGGCCATTGTAGCGTTTTTCAACGCGAAAGACAACTCCGTCCTCTATGTGGACGATGTCCGCTTGGCACCCACCAATGCGCAGGTGCACACTATGACCTATGACCAGAATGGTTACATGACCAGCTATGCCGGTCCCAATGATGTGATCTCTTCCTATCGATACGACGCGTTTGGCAGACTCACGGAAGTAAAGGACCATGAAGGGGTGATTGTGAGTACGCAGGCGCAGTTGGTGGGGAAGAGATAGAAAAGAATGTATGGCCTATGGCAAGAGTGGGTGGGGGATATTCCGTGAATAAGACAAGAGGAAAGGCTGTGTGCACATGAGATTTCCTATGGCTCTTTTTCTGGTGGTTTCAAGTCTTGCGCTATGCATTGCAGGGGGTGGTGGGAAACTCTCCACCCCAATCATCGATTGTGGCGGAGCACTCCCTTGTCCTGCCGACACCGTTTTCGTCGGGAACATTCTCTTTCGGGTGCATTTGCCCGATAGCTTCATTCGATCACTTGGCGACAACCAACACGGTGTTGCCGTGTGGGTATCCGAAGACACTTCCCTGACACCCGGCCATGGAGTTGGGATGTCAATGAACCCATGGGGCGCGTTGCAGCTTAACCAGTCCAGCTACTACAAGGTCATTGCTACATGTTTGGATGGATACTACCAGAATAGCGATGTTCTGACAGTACGGTATACTCGTCAGTTTCTTCGGCCTTCCATTAGCCCCGCGGCATGTGATTTTGCGGACAGCATTCGAGTCACCATGGGAGGCGAGGTGGATGTGCAGATCCGCTACACGCTTGATGGTTCTATGCCCGACAGTAATGCTCCGGTATCTGTGGCACCAATTTGGTTACGAACCAGTGCCACTGTCACTGCTATTGCGTTCGGCAGAGGCGGACAAAGTCAACCTACAACTGTTCTCTACAACAGGAGACAATGACAATGCGGGGATTCTTCTCAGAACTCATGGTCGGGTTGGCCCTTTCCGCTGCGCTCGAAACACCAATGGCCGAGAAATTGCCCACGCCGATTATCGATTGCGGCATCGCCGATTCGTGTACTACTGACACCGTTTTCACTGGGTCCGTTCTTCTGCGATTGCACCTACCTGATGCCTTCCTTCAGTCCCTGGGTGATAACCGACATGGCGTTGGCCTCTGGAGTTCCGAAGATACCACCTTGGCAGTCACCAATGGTATAGGGGATTACACGAATCCTTGGGGCTACAGGCAATTCAACAGGTCTGTCTGTCTTGTATTCAGGGCATCATGTGCCGATGGGTATTATGAAGATAGCGATGTCTTGAGGCTGCGCTATACGCGAGAGCTGCTCCCGCCGGTATCGTCTCCTGAGCCCTGCGAATTCGAGGGCTTAGTCACGGTCTCGCTGCAGGCCGAGATCGATGTGAGGATATTCTACACAACGAATGGTGCGGAACCGGACACAAATGCACAGCGGTACAATGCTCCAATAAATATCTCGGCCACAACCGAGATCAAGGCATTTGCTTATCGAGACAGCTGTAAGTCAAGTCGATCAGAGATATTTCTTTTCACTCATCGCCCCTACACGAGCTGTACTTCTCGCGCTGAATCGACACTGGGACTTCGAGCGAATCCTGTTGCGCCTTCCGCTCTTAAGTTTCGGTTAAATGGACAGCGATTAATGCGTACGAGGCCAATCGGAACCGGGCATATACTGAGCCGTGGGGACGGTGCGACGCGTGACGAATCGTCCATGAGGATGGGCGTTTCCCGCCAGCGGTGAATGCTGAACGCTTGTTTGAGTTGAGGCCATGTGAATCGAGCATAACATGGGGAGTGAAACCGTGATTTTTCGCATCATCTTCATTTGCGTCATGCTGGGTGCATTCGAGCCAGTCTTTTCGCAGATCACATGCAGGCCCAAGTGCACAGTACTGGATGTTGAGCCGAACATCTTGCAGATGCGGCCAATCTCGCCAGCAATTGGTGATGTCTACTTCGATGGGCAAATCTGGTTGATTTTCGGGTACCTAGGGACCAATGACGTAACTTGTGGAGGGCCCGGCAGCTGGTATAGTTTAGGTAACCAGAATACTGCGGTTCCTGGTATGATTTTCGGTTCGCTTGAGTCTGGCTATATGATCGGTGGGCGGATCTTCATCAAAGACCAGCCCATCACTATTGCTGGCAGCCCGATGGGTATTGCCGAAGCTACTGCCACAGGACGGGGCTATATAGTTGGGCGAAGTTTTAACCGCGCAACTGGTGAATTCGTCCCGGCAAGTGAGCTCGAACTGCTCACCATGCTCCACCACGACCCTCGCAAGCCGGAAGACCGCGACGTGTCAAAAGATCTTCCCTTGTTCAGCAATCGCGAGAGCACAACCATCACCCTCTACAGAAACCCCGATGACGGTGGCCGAATTGCCAGATTGCTTGACACGGCCATTCCGAAGACTCCCGCGGACTTGCCTTGGATTGCCGCAGACTACAGGGGGGAGCTCATTGTGATGTATGAGCTTGAATCTGCTTTGGGTTGCGACCCCACTGATCTCTCAAAAGAGATGCAATATGCAACCAAGAGATTTCGCTTCTATTCTGGCAACCCAGAGCTCAACCGTATCTTCCAGCTGTATGAAGCGGGTACGGGCGGTTGGTGCGATCAACAGCCCTCGTTTGCCTTCCACTGTTCAGGAATTGGGATCCACCGCTTCGCGCAGAAGGTCGAAGGCGATCAGTTGAACCTGAAGGTGGAGGACTGGAGCGACTACGGGGGCATGGCCGACTACGATGACTGGAAGGGCACCTACATCACCGGGTGCGGGCGAACCGATGGCATAGGCGAACACTTCCTTACGATTCGGCACCCAGTCTGCCATGGGGTCGTTGCCAGCCCGGCTGGACAGCCGGGTGGCTTATATGCCGACGGCCAAAGCGTTCAGCTTGCGGTGGGTGCGATCCCAAACGGGGTCACCTTCTCCCACTGGACAAGCAATGATCCTGGTGTCAACAACTCTGTTTCTCCGACTATCACGTTGACGATGAATGGGGACAGGGACGTGGAGGCGCACTTCACACCTGACCTGTACAGCCTGTACGTTCTGCATCCGCCAGGAGCTGAGATCACTGCCACCCCGGCTCCATCCCAGGGCTCCTGCGGGCTCTACGTCGCAGGTACGCAAGTGACTTTGGTCGTGGCGGCCAGCCCGGTCGGGAAGAAGTTCGACCACTGGAAGGGCGGCCCAATTGATGGTAGCACCTCGAAAACGGTTACTCTCACCATCACGCAGGATGAGAGCGTTGTTGCCGTATTCGTTGACAGACCATTGTGTTTCTTCAGTGTCTCTGGCCAAGCATACGACATTTGGAACGATCGGATAGGTGTGCCCAATCTCCCCGTCATGCTCCGGCAGTTTGTTATAGGGGGGCAGGACAGAGAATATACCACAACAACGGGTGTTGATGGGCGGTATCTCTTCAGCAACATAGAGAGCTTTCCCGAAGGCTATGGCATTTCTGCGTCACCAAACGCTACCCATCTGGGAAGTCCGTTCTACACGTTCCCGGGAAACCCTGACGGATGTGCGGATGTGGCCGTGAACCTCCCCACAGAGCCGCGTTACATCACCCTTACAGGAACCGTCGCGCGTCGGATCGACGGCTCACCCGTCCCGAGTGCAACTGTGCAGGTTGTGCTGGCGCAGCGAACGTACTCCGCGAATACAGATGCCGGCGGTCATTTCACTTTGCGCGACATGGATTGGGCAGGCGCGTCGAGCTATTACTACACGATCTCTGCAAGTGCAGCGGGATACGTCCCTTCCACACGAACGCTTTCTCTGTCCCAAGGGGATCAAGTCGTCGGCGTCACTCTCGATCCGGTAGTCTACTCAGTATCGGGGACCGTCAGGTCTGGGGTCAACGCAAGTCCCTTGCAGGGGGCAATTGTCCGTTGCGCGGAAATCTCTGGAATCAGCAGCACGACAGGTGCTCAAGGTACATACACGCTTCAGGGCCTCATCTCTGCACTGGGGAACTACAACCTGACAGCGCAGAAAGCTGGTTTTGTGCCGTCGACTACCGTGATTCCCGCTCAGAGAGACAACGACCTCACCAACATCAACTTCACCCTCATCCCCTGCTTGGACTTCACCTACACCCCAGGCGGCCCAGACGCCAACCCTACCATCGGTCAACCAGTCACCTTCACCCCGACAAACAACTGCGGTGAGAACGAAGACTACACTTGGTCATTCGGCGACCAAAGCCCGGTTAATCATAGTGTTGTCGCAGTGCATCCCTTTGCCGATCACGGCAACTACGTGATAACGCTCTCGAAGGTGATTGGCGGAACCGAGGTGTCGGTCTCCAAGCAGATCACCATCCAGTGTCCCACTGCGCCTGGGTACCCGACGTTGTACGTGCAGCAGACCGATGGGACTCACGACGTGACCAGCAAAGACGTTGACACGCGTACCGAAGTGTGGAAGTTGACGGACAACTGCCCCACTATTGGCACGGAACCGGTGAAGCTCCAGGCCATCATCGACGAGTACGAATGCGGTGGACTCACTGCGCGCGTCCCCTCCAGCCAGATCACATGGTCGCTCAACGGTTCAACAGCCGAGACGGGGCCCGCATATGAGCACGTCATCGCCCAAGACGATAAGTTGACAGTGCGTGTACTGGATGAGAATCAGCGAGGCGACAATCTCGAGATCACCTTTGACATCAGCACCAAGTGCGATCCACAGCTCAGCCTCAACGCCGGCATCAAGGTGCGGAAGAACGGCAAGACGATCTACGGCGACCTCATCTTCCTGGACAACCGCGACCACGACTTCGCGGCCAACCCCATTTGGGTGGAGGTGTCGCCCGACCAGTTTGAGGTTACCGAATGCCCATGCCGCGCTGGGCCCATCACATTCAGTTGGGATGCAGAGTTCACCGGTGACGATGGTGTTGCTGTGAACCTTGTGGGATTGGGCACGGATGCGTGGCGCGCAGTTTCCGGCAAACCAGATACCTATGAGTTCCGAGTGCAGGGATTCGGCCGCACCAAGGTTACCCTCGTCGGTAGCTACACGGTGGACGGCGTTGTTAGGAACGACCCGAAAACGCGCACCATTGCCTTCACGCTTCCCGGCATGGTTGTGCTCTGTCCCCGATATGGTTGCACCTCGGTGGTTGAGAACTGCAAAGAGTTCTTCGACACAGTGTTCAACGCGCCCATCGACGGTGATATAGACCTCTCTACACCCTTCCCTTTCGGGACCCAAGTGCAGACGGTCCACGCGCATGGAGGGGGGTTCGCGAACAAACAGGAATTCGGATTGTGGGATGAGGGGCACTTCGCATACGTGCGCGCAACGGGAGACTTCGAGTTCTCAGCACGCATCAAGAATCCCGAGGCCATGGACGCCGACGGCTTGCAGGCTGGCATCATGGTTCGTCCTGACCTGATTTCGTACAACAAGATGGCGTTTGCGGGTCTGCAGCGCTACTCAGTTGGTGATGGGAATGGTGGAACCACGTCTCAGATGAGCGTTGCGGCAATAGTGCGCAAGCGACCGCGCACGGATGTGGGGCCTTGCTTCATTGAAGGCTCCACGCATCCATACATCAGAGTGAAACGCACCAGTGGCGTTCTGCAGTTCTTCTCATCGAGCGACGGCTCAACCTGGGGCAATCCCCTCATGGTCTTCGGGGAGACGGACCTCACGGGTTGGGATGGTGCCCTGCTGGTGGGCGTTGCAGCGGCAGGCGAGCTAACGGGTGACATTGAGTCAACGCCACTCATTGAGTACGACAAGCTCTATTTCAGCAATGGCAGCGAAGCGTTGACGCAGCCGAACGTGATTGTCAACTCGGTCTTTGCCGACGGTAATCTCATTGGTAACTGGAGCTTCGAGAACGTTGATCCAGTGTTTGTCTCAACCGACGCCACGACAGTGCTAGGCAGCAGGACCGAAGATGCAAACGCCTATGAAGGACGGTTCGTCTGGAGCATCCCGTCCAAGTCCGCTGACCAGACCGATGCAACTGCCACGCGTTTGCCGGCACACTTCGTGCGCACTGAAACAGCAGCAAAGACGATCCGCATCCAGTTGCAGGTCTCCTCGCTGAGCACGGGAACGTGTCGACCCGGTCTTATGTTCTACAAGAGTGACGGCACCTCCGTCAGAGCGACGTGCGGTAACTACGCTCCGGAACACGCGGGCGCATGGACTCTCTATGGCTACGATGTTGCGATACCAGCCGACGTGGAGTCCTTCGATTTTGAGTTGATTGACAAGACTATCACGTTTACCGATGCGATCAAGTTTGACAATGTGGCGGTGTATCCGGTTTTCGGGTCGGAGAACGACAAACCGGTTACTTCGTACACTTTCGCCGATGGGCTTCTCCAGAAGTTCCAGACGATCCAGCCGTTTGGCAACAAGGACATCGTCGCGTCACTGCTGATAGACGATGATGGTCGGGTTGAGCGGGCACTGCCTGTCTTCGTTACTGAGGAGGATGCGGCAGAAGGGGCCCTCCACAAAGTGAAGCTCGACCCCGTGGCTGCCATGCGCGCGTACTACACAACAGTGGACGACGCACGCAACGCCCTCCGTGGTATCGACCGCAAGCCCGACTTCAGTACGTTCAGGGAGGAGTGCGGTCGTGTCCTCTACGAGAACTCTCCGCTCAACAGAACGAGCAAGACGTACGGCATGCTCGCATCATACTCCCTTGACGTTGAGATGGAGTACTCCAACGACGCGGTTGTCCCTCCCTCGGGGAGTTCGGATCCCGCGGTACCCCCTCACCGCACCATTGCCACAACCAGAACGCACGACGGGAAGATCAAGCGCGAAGAGTCAAACGCCTACGGGCAGGTTGTCAAGGTCATTCATACCTACGAGCCCGCTGCCAACGAAACGGCGAAGGAACTCGTGAGCACCAGCGTCAAGGACGTGCTCGGACGCAATCTCTCAACAACATCACCGATGGGCCAGAACTGCGACCCCGCCACATCGACAGACTGCATCGCACCCACGACGTTCCTGTATTCGACGCTCGATCAGGTGGTTGAGGCCAGCGACCCAGACGCAGGAAAGACCGAAACCATGTATGACCTGCTGGGGAACGTTCGGTTCTTCAGAGATGCGAACAAGGCCGCAAACAACGAGTTCCTGGTGCGGATGTACGATGCGTACAGCCGGGTTACCAGAGTACTTCTTGTCAAGGATCCATCGAGCAGCCGATGGACACAGGAGAATGCGGACAATCGTGCGTGGCCCGTGTCTGATGCCAATAGCAGTGCCTGGTCCGAAGTGCTGCTGCAGTCGTGGTACGACGAACCGCCCTCTGGCATGGCATTCCCACTGGGCCTCTCGACAGTGGACTTCACCAACACCAGAGGCAAGGTCGTTGCGCAGTATGCCTGGAGCGGATCTGACCGGGTGGACCAGTATTACAGCTATGACACGCGCGGGAATCTGAAGAAAACGTGGCGCAAGATCCCGGGTCTCCCTCTGCACTCAACCGAACTCCGGTACAACATGTCGGGTCAGGTCATCCGGAAGATCACGTCCGGGAAGAGTCCTGCATCAAATGCCCCAGATGTCAAGAGAGCCGAGATTTTCGAATACGACGAGCTGAACCGGCTGCAGACTGTGTCAGAAGACAAGTCCGGCGGAACCGTGAAGAAACTTGTCCGGTTCGGCTACTGGCCCGACGGGAAGGTTCGCCACAAGGACCTCGGTGACAAGCTGGAAATGAGCATGTCTTATCGGTACGACGCTGCAAGCCGTCTGATGCAGCAAGAGCACCAGGAGTATCAGGCCGACGATGCAATCTGGGTTGCCACGGACAAGTACCGGCAATCGCTCGACTATGGACCCGACAACAACATCGCAAGTCAGAGCTACGTGCTGCCGGCTCCGGCCAACGACCGCTACCGGGCAGTGAACTATACGTATGATCGGTTCAGTCGTCTGCTAGCCGCAGACTACGGGCAATCGGCTACGCAGCCATCCGGTACTATGAGCCTGGCGAGCACTACCTTCGATGAGAAGGCATCGTATGACGATGACGGTCGCATCCGGACCCTCGCACGCGGCGACCTAGCGAACCAGGACCCGGGGCAGTGGGGCGCATACGGTTACCAGTCGAACAACCACCGACTTCTTTCGATCAGCAACCATGTTTCGACGGACGGCAAGGATCGATCCAATGCCACCAACTACCAGTACGATCCGAACGGGAATATCATATTCGACAAGAGCTCGAACAAGAAGATCGACTACGACTACCGCAACTTGCCCGTCCGGGTCACTCTGTTTGAGTCTGACGGCGTGACGGTGAAGAGCCAGTTGGAGTACTTGTACGACGCAGACGGGAACCGCGTCTCCAAGAAGCGTGTCAAGTAGAGTCCTGCCTTTCCTGGTTGACATGCGGGCACCGGGTAAGGTAGATTATTGAGGGTTCTCGCAGCAGTCTGTAGAGGCGTCCGGCAACTGACAGGCACAGATCAGCTCGTGCTGGGTACTTCGTCCCGCGCACGGGATCAGGGCGGGCAGCCCTCGGATCAGTGCCGACACCGGTTGTTGGTCATTTGTGGGACACAGCGACAGAGCGTACCAATGACAACTGCCACAAATAGCGTCGGTGCTGCGGGAACGCCCGGGCTCGCGATGGGTGGCAATTGCCCTGACCTCGACTCCCTCTCCATCCCGCATTCCGTCCTCTTCGTCGTCCCCTACGAGATGGCAATCGAGTACTTCGTCCTCCCATACGCAGTGGACGAAACCGGCCGCATATCCGCGCTCATGGCCTACCCCAATGAGGTAGAGGTCCTCAAGGCAGTCCAGCTTGTCACCAACGCACCTCTCAAGCCAACCGCTGTACCCAAAGATATCATCCTCAAGCTCATCCGCAAGCACTACGGTGCCTCAGTGGAGCGCAAGGCGGGCGAGATGAGCGGGAGTGGTGAACGTGGCGTGCGTCAGCGCATGGCGTTTAACAAGACCGATACCACGGTAGCAGTGGTGAATGACGTGATGCACGAGGCCATTCGCCTGCGCGCAAGCGACATACACTGGGAGCCCTTTGAGCGCGAGATGCGCGTGCGGTTCCGCATTGACGGGGTGCTGCATGAGATGATGAGCATTCCATCGGATAGGGTTGCAGGCACGTCGTCACGCGTGAAGGTGATGGCAGCCATGGACATAGCGGAGAAGCGTCGTCCGCAAGACGGCAAGATCCGCATTGCAGAGCACGGCCACGATGTGGATGTGCGCGTGAGCACGCTGCCGACCGATTTTGGCGAGAAGATCGTGATGCGGCTCTTGGACAAACGCGGATTCGACTATCGGGTGGATACGGTTGGACTGGAGCAGGAGCGTCTGGCGCTCTTCAAGCGCGCGCTGGAGCTGCCCAATGGCATTGTGGTGATTACCGGGCCTACGGGTTCAGGCAAGACCACGTCGCTCTACGCGGCCATCAACTACATCAAGAAGCCGGGCATCAACATCTCCACAGTGGAAGACCCGATTGAGTACAACATACCGGGCGTGAGCCAGACGCAGGTGACGCTGGCCACTGGAATGACCTTCGCGACATCGCTGCGCACGTTGTTGCGCCAGGATCCGGATGTGATCATGGTGGGTGAGATGCGCGATCAGGAGACCGCGGAGATTGCCATTCGCTCGTCGCTTACCGGGCATTTGGTTCTGAGCACGTTGCATACTAACGACGCACCGTCGGCAATCACGCGGTTGACTGACATGGGCATTGAGCCGTATCTGGTGAGTTCGTCGGTCACCCTTATAGTGGCGCAGCGGCTGGTGAGAGCGATCTGCGAGCACTGCAAGTGTGAGGATGTGGTATCAAAGGAAGTGAAGGCAAGTCTGGGACTGCCGGAATCGGTGGTTCTGCATAGAGGTTTGGGATGTTCTCAGTGCGGGTACACGGGGTACAGGGGCAGGACAGGGATCTTCGAGGTATTGCCAGTGAGCGATAGTCTGCGAAAGTTGATAAATGACAAGGCCTACACCGCACAGATTCGAGATGCTGCGGTGAAGGAGGGGTTGGTCACCCTCCGAAGCCACGCCATTTCCGCGCTCACGCAAGGTATTACCTCGTTGGAAGAAGTTGTGCGAGAGATTAGTGTGATCGCATGATTTCTGCATTCCTGCCGTTTTCTGAACCTGCCTGATTGGTCGCTCCCTGCCTCTGTGTTGGTTGACTTGCGCCCGCAACTGAGGAGAATTCGCTCATCCTGAGCTCGTCGAAGGGTGGGCGTTCTGTGGTTGAGGGTGACATGTTGGCGTGGACTCATGCTTCGACGAGCCTGTGCTGAGCTTGCCGAAGTACTCAGCATGGGCGTGTGTGGCGTGACTGGTTGCGGATGGTGTGTGGCAACCGCCCGGGAACCGCTCGTCCTGATCCCGCACGCGGGACGAAGGATGAGCGCCCATGGTTCCCTTCGTCAGGCTCAGGGTAAACCGGCTCACCACGAGCGGTTCACGGAAGATTATTGTGAGACGATCAATATGTGCTCGATAGGGATGGGTGGAACAGAACAGTGGGAGGTTGATTGGTCGATTAGTCCGGCGAAGGCACGCGAAAATCGACGTTGGGGAAGTGAGAGACATCGACGTTATTGACTTCTTTGTGGGGAGTGTATTAGTTTGTGTCAACGGCTTCGACAGTGGCGCGGAGTAAAGCTGAGCAAAGGATGCTGAGATTATGAGAGATCCACAACCCCGGTTTGGGCGCGGGATGTCGGCGACTATCGTTTTGCTGGCGATGAACGTGGGCTGGACCAGTGAGCCGAACTATGTCAAGGTTACTACTTTCCTCAGCGACGATTCCACGTCAACCAGTGTGTCCTATTCCGATGGCCTGGGTCGTGGCTTGGAAAGCCAGACCTATGGGGCAATCCCTGATTCGGGTGTGGTCTCGGGGACCTATTACGACGGAGTCGGAAGGGCGACGC
>Ga0315284_10003713_pt1 | contig 21677 bp, 21 predicted proteins | sample YL17G09_16_MG_FD_203696 | JGI IMG/M metagenome (GOLD analysis project Ga0315284, IMG submission 203696) | Sediment microbial communities from Yellowstone Lake, YNP, Wyoming, USA - YL17G09_16 | ecosystem: Environmental > Aquatic > Freshwater > Lake > Sediment | place: USA: Wyoming | collected... | reverse complement strand
GAAATGCAGCGCCGGGCCATCACCACCGAAATCATCGCATGGGATTTGGATGGAGGTCTCCACTAAATTTTATTGTTATTCCTTTTCCTTGCCCTTCTTTTCAGCGCTTTTTTGGCGATACTGATGAACTATTCGAAAGCGGTCACTGGGAGGCGGTGGTTGGTGGCCTTTGCGCTTCAAGAAAACTCCTAACACGACTAAGGGGAGCCCTATGCATACCAAGTTGTAAACAGGGCTCCTGGAATAGTCTGAGAAAAAGAAGATGAGCAGCAATAATATACCGATGAGGATGAAAAAGTTCCCGATCCTCGTAAACATTTTACTATTCGACTAAAGTACGGATTTGCTCGCGCATGTAGAGTGGCAGGTAATAATAACCACCGGCGTTTTTTCCGGTTGCTCCAGAGCCTTTCCAACCGCCAAAGGGTTGGAATCCAGGCCATGCGCCTGTTGTGGCGCCCTGCGGGCGGTTGGCATAAGTCACACCGGCCTCGATGTTCTCAAAGAACCACTCTACCTCTTCCTTGGAGCCGTAGAACCCAGCCGTCAAGCCAAAATTAACGTCATTGGCACGTCTCATGGCCTCATCCAGGTTGCGGACTTTGGCGATCATCAGGATAGGAACGAACATTTCATACTGCCAGAGGTAGTGGTTTTCGGGCACATCCACGGCTACCGTAGGCATGCAGAAGAAACCCTTGGCATAATTCCCTTCGGTAAGAACTTTACCGCCGCTCAGGATTTTACCGGCTTTCTTGAGGTCATCCACAAATCTTTGGTAGTCCCCGTAAGAACCCTTATTGACCACTGGCCCCATGTAGACTGCCCGGTCGGTTGGGTCGCCGATGACGAGCTTGTCGGTCAGCTCAACGATGCGCTTGACGACCGCGTCATATAGGGGCTCCTCGATGAAAGCTCGCGAGCAGGCGGAGCATTTCTGCCCCTGCAGACCGAAGGCCGAGCGAGTAATGCCCAGAGCTGCCTTCTCAACATCGCCATGGCGCGAAACGATGGCGGGGTTCTTTCCGCCCAACTCAAGGACGACCGGGCGCACGTACTTATACTTGGCGAAATCCCGGTAAATACCCATGCCGACATCCAGGGAGCCGGTGAAGGTCACTCCATCCACCTCAAGGCTGTCGATCAGCGCCTGGCCAAAGGTCTTGCCTGGGCCGGTGCCGTAGTTGATCACACCATCGGGGATGCCGGCATCCCGAAAGCATTCGGCGATCAGGCGCACGGTGAAGGGCGTGTCTGTGGCCGGCTTGATCATGACCGTGTTGCCGGTCGCCAGTGCCGCGCCGGTTGGCCCGTAGGTCAGTGAGGCCGGGAAATTAAAAGGACTGACCACCAACCATACCCCGTTTGGACGCAGCACCGAGACATTGGTGGATTTGAAACCGACCAGTGGGTCATTCTCCAATTGGATAATAAAACCCTTGTTCCTTTCCATCTGGAAACAGGAATAGCGCACAAGATCAGCACACTCGGCAACATCGCCCAAGGATTCCATGCGGTTCTTGCCTACTTCCATCGCCAGGACAGTGCCGATGGTGTAGAGGCGTTCATCGATCAGGTCAGCAGCTTTACGCAACAGCTTGACGCGTTCCTGCCAGGGCGTCCGGCTCCATTTCGGGTAGGCATTGTGCGCCGCAGCCAGGCCCATTTCGGCCTCTTTTTCGCTGCCTTTTTGGAAGACGCCCAGAATAACATCGGTGTCTGCCGGGGAGCGGTCTTCAAACTTTTCGTGGGTGAAATGATCTTTTCCATTAATGAGCATACCATATTCTTTACCGAGGTTGGCTTTGAGTTTTGTCAGAGCTTCATCAAAGCGCGTGTGCAGTTCCTCCGGCGGGTTGAACATGGTTCCATAAGTTAGCTTGAAGGGTTTGTCAGCCATTGGCTTATTACCTCCTGTTGAGGAATTATAACTAGATATTTATAGTATAGCCCACTCTCAGGAGAACGTCAAAGGTTGTTCGAGGGTTGTCTTGCAGTCTAAAGCCCGTTATGATAAAATGTGGGCAGTAGGAAACATCAGGGCGCGTAGCTCAGTTGGTCAGAGCGCACGGTTCACATCCGTGAGGTTCGGAGGTTCGAGCCCTCTCGCGCCCATGTACTCAAAATTGGATTGGTTAGGTTCGAAAACTGAGGGCTGATAATGATTGTATAGATTGTTAAGGTGCAAAACAGGAAAAGCGCAACATCTGCAATTACTGGCAGTCCACATCTAGAGCGATGTTCTAATCCTTTCAGACCTTCAGCTTTCCAGCGATGAAACCAACTATATACGGTTTGCATATTTACTGATAAGGCTCGGCCAACTTCGTCTACGCCGGTGCCTATGTGTGGCATTCGTATGCCGGTGGCTCGCTTGACTAATCTGCTGCTCTTGGAGGTTTTTATGAACTGTTCTAATTGTGAAAGTTCTGTATCACTAAGTTTGTAATCGATTGTTTTTGGCATACTCTTAATCTGCCACATCTTTAAGCTTTATTGTTGGATTTACTTTAATAGCTTTACACTTTTTCAAAATAAGTTCTTAACCATAGTTCCAAAATGATCCATTTCCAAATCAACTCACCTTCATTTGTTTTTCCATTAATATGGTCTAAAAATATTTTTTCAACCATCGACCAATTCCAATATGGACGTTTCTTAAAGCTTTCAGAGTAAATGATTTCTTTGGCCAAGGAGATCACTTTTAGAGACCTAAATAAGTCATCACTAGGAACCTCAAATCCAATTTTATCTTTCCGATTCCGGATCATTTCAGGCAAAATATCCTCTATGGACTCCCTGAATATATATTTTGTTTCTCCATCTCTCAATAATTTCTCAGATGAAAGAGATATGGCTGTTTCTACAAGACGGAAATCCATAAATGGAACCCTGCTTTCAACGCTCCAGCGCATAGAAGTTTTATCTTCCCATAACAAGAGGTGGGGAATAGAGGTTATAAAAAGGGTCATTTCCATACTCTCTTTTAGATCCATCCGTTTCCAACGCGGATCTCTTTCTTCACCACAAACTTCTTCTAACAAATTATGATTGAGCCAGGGAGTAATTTTCTTTTTCCAAACCAGATTACGCAAACTATCTGGTAAGAGTAAAAATGCGAACAAGGCATGGGGAAATAGATTCTTTATTTTTTGAAGATATAAGATCATTTCCTTGATTAACTTACCCCACTTAAATTGCCGAAATAATTCATAAAAATAATAACCAAAATAATAGATATAACCAGCAAATAGTTCATCCCCCCCCTGCCCACCTAATAAAACCTTAGCACCACACTCATGGGCAAGTTTAAAAACAATATATTCGCCATATGTACTCAACCCTCCAACTGGTTCTTCCATAGCAGCCACAAATTCATCCATGTCTGTCAGGAAATCATCTGCATTTACCTCTGTATAATGCTGTATAGAGTTTGTTACCCGGCCCACTTCGCGAATGTATTTACTCTCATCAACCGAACTTCCACTAGCAATTAACGAAAATGTATCAAATTTATAGGTTAAATGTTGATTTAACACACAGGTAATAGCTGTCGAATCAATGCCTCCACTTAAGCTAACCCCCACAGGTACATCGGATACTGTCCACAACTTAACACCATCTATAAATAATTCCCTTAACGAACTGTCATTTTCATTTTCCCTAACATGGGGGGTGTACCACTGTTCAATGCAATGTTCTCTAGTTTTCAGGTTGTAGATTAAAACATTCCCCGGTTTTAAAGAACAAATGCTTCTGAAAAATGTTTGATCATTATGTTGGTTTAAATTGAAAGCAAGATATTGCATTATTGCTTGGTCATTAGGCGCTGTCTCAATTTGATGGGTCAATATTGATGTGATCATTGAGGAAAAGACTAACTTCTCTTTGTCTAAATAGTAATAAAGGGGTTTAATACCAAAACGATCTCGGCATAGGATCAATAAGTCTTTATTCTTATCATATAATCCGAAAGCCCACATACCGTTAAATTGCTTTAAACAATCCAATCCATACATTTCATAAGCATAGAGGATCACTTCTGTATCGGAAGTGCTTTTAAAGACACGCCCTTTTTTTTGCAAGTCCTCTCTAATATCTTGAAAATTATAAATTTCACCGTTATATGTAATCAAAATTGAGCTATCTGCATTGGTCATTGGCTGAAATCCATTATCCGAAAGGTCAATAATGGAAAGCCTGGAGTGTCCCAGTGTAATCTTTTCATCCATATAAATCCCGGACCCATCAGGACCACGATAACGGGTTACATTGTTCATTGCTTGGATTAAAGTCTTATCTTGCCAGGTAAAACCATTTATTCCACACATCTTTGATTGTCCTTGCTGTTTTCTGATACCGACATATCACAAAGGTTGAATTCTATATATTACATAATATTGCGAAATAAATTCCCTGAAATATAGCCAATGGCCTTTGATTAAGTTTATATTGAAATGAGTTCGCTGTAAATCTGATTAACCAAATTAGCCTGTTTACGAAAATCAGCATGATCCTGGATATAGATTTGGCCAAGCTGTACAGCCTTTTTCCTAATATCTGGGTGTTTAACTACCCATTGCATTGTCTCAGCTAATTTAATTTCATCATTTACGGATACAAGGCAGGCGGTTACACCATTTTGTAGGACGCCTTTATAAGATGGCAGATCACCTGCAATTATAAAAGAACCACAGGCAAAAGCCTCAAAAAATGTCTGGGGTAACCCATCGGTACTAGGAATAGAGATCGTAATATCCGCCAAAGTAAAATAATCGGGAAGGTCAGCTAGATCCATTGCTCCCAAAAAACGAACCCGATCAGAAATCCCTAAACTCTGGGCTTGACGCCTCAATTGCAAGCTATATTTTGGGTCCCCTAAATATTCTGCCACGAGTAATGTGGCAGGTGATCCCCCATTGTGTAAGTAATGGGCAAATGCGCCAAGTATTACATGCTTATTGTAGTTTGGTTTTGCGACACGTGGGTCAAAAAAAATGATGTCATCCGCGGGGATAGCCAGCTTTTTTCTCAGCCAGCCCACATCTCGATTCGAGTGGAACTTTTCCAGATCTATACCGAATGTGACTCTGCGCGTCTTTGATTGATAGTTGCCAATCAAAGCCAGTGCCTCATCCATATAATCTGACCGGGATGTAATAATATCCGCGTGGTCCAATAAAAGGCGGGCAAAAGGAACAGTTATTTTATGATAAGGATATTTGGGGTTAATATCATCTCCCATAGTGGTAACAACAAGAGGGTGAAAAAATAATAAAGGGATTGTAACTAGCCCCTTCATTGCATAATGCACATGGACAAGGTCTGGACGAAATTTCCGGATCGCTTCCATTACCAGAAACGGTTCTAATAAAACCCGCCAAAATGTTGAACAGCCCAAACGCTCTGGAAGACTCTTTACAATCACTCCCGGACATTCGACCTTTCTTCCTGAAACCCAATAGATTTGATGTCCAGCCTTTTGTCCAATCAAACCAATACTTCTGCCATAAGAGCTACTGCTAATCCCTGCCACAATTAATATTTTTGCCATAATCGATGTTCACCGGTTCAAAGCTTCATTCAGTATTAGCTTCAAAGTTTCGTCAAGGTTTTCTGAAGGTGAATACCCCAAGATATTCTGCAATGTCTTCGGGTTTCCAAAACATATAGGCACATCCCCAGACTTGGCGCGTTTAGGGTCAAAACGGATCTCAACTTGAATTCCTGCAATTGTAACTAATCGGTTTAATACATATTCCAACTTGAACCCTTTACCAGAGCATAGATTGACTACTTTGCCATAAGCATCGGGTACTTGTAATATATCCCAATAAATTTTAACTACATCGTTCACATCAATAAAATCCCGTATCGAACTCAAATTACCAACATCAATAACAGGGGCATGACGCTTTCGAAGAATATCTACTATTTGCTGTACGAAACTTTGTATAGAAATATGTCCTGGCATACCAGGCCCAATGATGTTGAAAGGTCTCATCATAACAAGTGGTCTGCCAGACTTTGACAAAGTTACACCCATTAAGGTTTGCGCAAGCTTACTGATGCCATAGTGATTATATGGATTGGCCGGCGTAGTCTCAATGATAGGTAAGTCTTCATCTCTTATCTTACCGTACTCGGCTGCTGTTCCGACAAGTAAAACCGGACAACTACCATATCCAGCTAATTCCATCCCCCTTAACATGTTTGCAGCATAAAACGTATTGATTGAATAAAGCAATGCTACATCTGTAGTATTGGAAATTCCAGCTAAATGAAATACATAATCTGGTCTGGATTCCTCAATAGCTGATGTTATTGCATTAATATCGGTATGCAATACCTGGTGGTGGTTATTACTGGTGATTTTAGTCCCTATAGTGTGGACTTCAACACTACAAGAATGCAAATAGGAGAGCAGATATTTACCACAAAAACCACCTGCCCCGGTGATTAGCGCCCGTGTCATAAGATATCTTCGTCTAGAAAACCTTTAGGTCTGGTTTGGTAAACATCCACAGCCTTCTGATAATCATCCAAACGGCCTATATCTAGCCACTCGCAGGGTTCTCGGTAGCACAATACAGGGTGACCATCTCGATGTAGCCTTAACGATAAATCAGGTAGGTCAAGATGTTCCCCGGGGTGTATATAAGACTGAATCTTTTTTAATTTCAATGCATTAATTCCCATACTGACGTCGAATTGATAAACAGGTTTTTCGATATAATCTACCAGGAATCCGTTCGCATCACTTTGGATGACCCCGAAATCGATCTTAACTTCTCGTGAATATATTCCAATTGTTGCAGCCGCATTCATTTTTATGTGAAAATCAAAAAAATGACGGTAATTCAGGTTAGTTAGCAGATCACCATTCATCACTAAAAAATCGTCATCCAGCCGGTCAAGAACAAGCCCAATCGGGCCTGCGGTACCCAAGGGGGCATCTTCAATGGAATAGGTAATCTTTAACCCATATTTATCGCCATCCCCAAAAAACGCCTGCAGCAGATGTCCCAGATATCCAACTGCCAGAATCACCTCAGTCACGCCAGCCTGCTTAAGTTGGCGTAGGATAATATCTAAAATCGGATGTTCACCCAAGGGCATCAGGGGTTTTGGGAGAACATTCGTATATGGCTGGAGCCGAGCCCCTTTTCCTCCCGCTAATATCAACGCTTGCATGAATTTATCTCATACATTATATTGCGAGGGCTTAAATTCATGGATGTGCCCCTTGATAAATTCTATAGTCGTTTGTAATCCATCTTCTAAAGAGTATTTTGGAAACCAACCTAATTTCTGTTTTGCTGCGGTGTTATCACAGATCAACTCAAAAACCTCGCTATTTTCTGGCCTGACCCGTTGTTCTTCTATTATTACCGACTTTTTAATATCCATCAAGGATAACACCTTCGAGGCTATTTCACCAATTGTTAGGCCGGTGCCTGTCCCGATATTTATAGTTTCTCCTTTAGATGCATTGGCCTCGGCACCTTTAATGAACCCTTGCACTGTATCGAGGACATAAGTGATATCTCGAACGGGGTCTAATGATCCCAGATGAATTTCCGATTGGGTTAACGCCTGGCTGATGATGGTTGGAATTACAGCTCGAGCTGATTGGCGTGGCCCGAAGGTGTTGAAAGGCCGAATAGTAGTCACGGGCAAATTGAAGGCCCTGTAATAACTCTCAACTACTTTGTCTGCTCCAATTTTTGAAGCTGAATAGGGAGACTGGGCTTGCAGAGGGTGCGCCTCATTAATCGGCGTATATATTGCAGTACCATAGGTTTCTGAGGTAGACGTGTGTATGACCCGTTCAACTTCGGCTTGGCGAGCTGCTTCCATCACATTCAATGTTCCTTCTACATTTGTCCTGACATAACTTAAAGGTGCCATATAGGAATAAGGAATACCAATCAGTGACGCCAAATGAAAGATTATTTGCTGCCCTCTGATCTGACGATTTATAAAATCTGAATCTTCAATATTACCTGCCACGACTCGTAAGGCAGCTTTATGTTTTGGAGAAAAATATTCTAAATTCCCCCAATCACCCCGTGAATTATAATGGATCATGGCAGTGACATCAGTACCCAATTCCAATAAAACCTCACATAAATGACTGCCGATAAAACCACTGGCACCTGTAACAAATACTCGTTTTCCGGACCAGTTCAATTTAATTTTTCTCCTTCCTACGTGAAACGGATCCATCTCAACCTAACCAAATATATTATTTAATATTTGTTCAAAGAAACCCAAACGCTGCTTTTCTTTACTCCTTGCATCCAGGTGGTTGATTTTATTACGATCAAGACGTTTCCCCTTCCATTGTTCAACAAATGATTTTATCTCTATTAACGATTTTTGAATACTATCTGGTGTATTCGGGATTTGCAGGAGGAAAGGGGCAGAAGTCAGAAAATCAGTATCTCGATATCCGATGATTGTGGGTATTCCATAAGCCAGATATTCCCTGACCTTGAGTACACACGCTTCCTGCATATTGTTGTGATGAAGCGACAGAGAACCAATGCCAATATCCGCCGCTGCCATCAAACTCTCGTATTGGTCACGAGCCAAACGACCATAAAGCTTAATGTTTGGTAGGTTATTGATAGCATATTCGGGCGGAAGGTCGAGATTACCAATCAGATCGAATTGCCAGTCCCTAAAATGTTCCGCCATCTGGTACACTTTATCAATCCCATGCCAGACAGATTGATTGGTAGCTGAAAAAACCAACCTGGGATTTGAGTTACTTGGAGCCGGTAATGGGTAATATTGGGTGAGATCAATCCCATTAGAGATCACTATCTTCGGCTGCGTGTATTGGTTGAATTTATCAGCAAGTTCATGAGTAACAAAGACCATACCGCCAACCTTGCGGAAAAAGATGTTGCGCGTTAAACGGTGATATAACCATGAATGATAGTTGTGTGATGCCTTGCGCTCACTCAGGTCATCACTATTGACTTCGATCACGATGGGAAAAGAAGCAGCAATTTTTATCCAAGATGGGTTATAAAGCCCCAACCGCATATAGACAATATCCGGCTGCCAGCTCTCTATAGGTTTGACAAGTTTTACTGCTCGTATCTGGTTGGTCAAAACAATAGGGCTGAGGATAACTTCACCAGCTATATTCAGACCGGACCAGACTCCCAGTTTAGGCGAGAGTGCAAAGAACTTCACCTGGTGGCCTTCACCAAGCCATGCCTGCATCTGGGCTGCGAGTTTCTTCAGAACCCCGCTCTCATAGCTAACATCTTCTTCAATAATATAAGCGATTTTCACCTAATGACTCCACTTTTGAAGCATATATCGTATAGAATGGGGCAAACCAGAGGCCTATCTGATCACCAAGCAAAAAAATCAAGAGATTCAACCAGCACGCGACAATTCTTTTTACCGGCGATCCTCCTTCATAATAACCTGCCAGGATTTTAACAATGAAATCCTCATTAATTAATACCTGCCTCAATATTTCAATATTCATTAGATGTTCAGCCCAATTTCCAGTATGTGGATCGCAGGTATTTGTTGGGTGATCAGGTTGTCTGCAGATTTTTCCACTCTCCAAATATACATCAACACAATGCTTAATATCTTGTGCAATCAACCCCCGGGTAGCTTTTGTTAGCCGTTCAACCTCATCTGGTGATAATTTCGGAGCATACTTAGATATAATTTCCCGCCTTACGTCATAGTATGCCTTTAAAATATCTCGCTGCTTATGCCCCGGTTTGTCCTCTCGGTTTAGATATTCGATGAGTTTGTGTTGTTTCATCAAGGAGCGCGCTACTAAAGGGTTGAGGGGATTTGCACCAGAACCCATTACTACTACGAAATCTTTATCTGAAATCTTTGATAGCTTTTTGAGGTAAGTTTCAATATCATAGATATGCTCAATGACATCATAAGAAGCGAGAGCATGACAAGTGATCTGCTGGATTTTTATATAGGAAAGCAATTCATCAATATCTCCAGGAACATAATAATCTGCTGGATTATTAATCGCCCGGCCTATTTTTTCAGCGTCTTTGCAAGAGACATCATAAATATCGGTATAGATTACCGTACCTATCCCATACTCTTTTGCCAGGAGAGATAAAATACCAGAGCCACCTCCATAGTCCACCAACACAAATTGATTAAGGGGTATGTCTCGATTAGTAACTGCCCATGAGAGGATATAAGTGAATTTCATCAGGCTATTTTTCAGGCTTTGAATGTGATTGCCTAGATAAACTTTAATGTAATCTGAAACTTCCAACTGGTTTATATCCAAGTTATTCAGCTTAAGGAATAGCCTGGATGCTGCAGCATTGACTGCTCGCAGTGTTTTATCATCTTTAGGGAGGCGAGCATTCCGATAAAATAAATCCATAGAAATAATCCAAACGATCAACTATAGCTCAAAATGCAATTTATCATTCTATGATAATGTCAATTGGCATCGTTTACCAGAATATAAATGCTCAAACATCTTGCGTTAGTCGAGAATAAATACCTTTTAAAAATGGATAAAATCTTAGTTGTATGGATATATCCCTCAATTTTTTGAGAAATTTGTAATAACCATTATAATTGGGATAATCATGGTAAGATTTTATAGGAAGTGTCATGATCTCATCAAATTCGTCCTGCGTCAGACCCAACTTGCTTACGACGTACTCTCGATCTTCCTCCATCATTGAAGGTGCATAAGTTGGTTGTTTAAGGATTTCGATTGCATCTGATCGCTTTACCTGACCTGAAATTATTAAGCGGGAAAAGTGAGCCCTACGTTTGTCAATATTAAACTTATTCGGTAGGATGTATCCCTGGAAAAAGCGGGTATAAACAGATTCAAAATGCTTGTCACCATATGATCTCCAACCAAACTCATTTTCCAAGGTTTTTATCGCATCTAGTTTATTATATTGCACATGGTTTAATATAAAAACATATCGGAAACCCTTCACGATATGATAATATAACTCCCTTTCAAATATATCCATATGTGGGAATGTCAATAATTTGCCGGTTCCATATAACTGATCAACGCTTTTTATATATCGCCAATCAAAGTGACCTTGCGCCCATTCTGCTGGCATGGTGCCCTCTGTCGATATATTAGCGCCACTGATGAAATAAGGGATATTGTTTTCAAGCATTGTTTGAAAAATTGAGGCAGTAATTGCATGATCCGTTGGTATCTCCGCGTCAGGTACAGAAGCTTTTAGAAAAGCCACCTGGAGTTTTTTGAACTCCTCCCAATCGAGAACAACAGTATGGAGATCAATATCAAAAGTTTTAACAATCTTTTCTATGTTATTTACTGCCAATTCTGAATCCCAACCATTGTCGAGATGGACAGCCAACGGTCGCAAACCCAATTTCTTTGCAAGATATGCCACATAAGAGCTATCCACTCCACCACTTAAACCAATTACACAATCGTATTCTTTTCCCTTTCCTTTCGCTTTTATCTTTTCTACCAATTGTTCGAGCGCCTGAGGAGTATAATTCTGAAGTTGATACATATCTTCATTGTTCTTTTTACAATGTGAACAAACACCATTTTCATCAAAATAGATATCTGGGTCAGATGTATCCATTACACATTGTGTACAAATCTGGTAGGAACGAGATTTCTTTGTTACATTTATGTTATTCACAATTATTAATATCCTCGAGATAAGAATTTTTTATTAACTGTATATTTTACTTCATCCTATTCGAGCATTATACTCAACTTTTTCATCCTAATAAACTTTAGTCTCTCAACAAAGGACTGGAAATTCTGATCAGCATTATATTTTTCTTGCCATATTCGTCGGCTTTGTTTCCTTTTTTCCAAAGCCAGATCAGGTTCATCCCAAATACTAAGTAGAGCTAATGCAATTTCTTTTGGGGTTGGATTAGGGTCTAATAATTTCCCGTTCTGCTCTGAGACTATTTCTGGATTACCGCCTATTGCTGTAGCCACAATAGGAATTCCGCAGCTAATCGCTTCCATTATTGAAACCGGTGTTCCCTCCGATTCGCTCACATTCACAAAAACATCTATAGGGTTATCTTTATAAAAAGATAGCAAATATTCCAATGAAGGATAGCCTGGGAAAAAAGCGCTGGCGTTATCCGGTAAGTTCTCCTGGGCTAAGGACTCTATATCGGGTTTAAGTGGCCCAGTTCCGAAGTGATGCCATTCTATCTTTAATTCTGGCCTTAATCCTGCTGCAAATATAATCCCGGTTAATAGCAATTCCACCCGTTTTACAGGCACGAATAGAGAACAAGAGACGATCCTAAAAATACCATCTTTTGAGGGAGATGTAATAAAGCCAGGGTCAACTATACCCAACCTCGATGTCTCACATAGATGTATAAACTCTGGGTATCGGTTTGAAATATACTTTGTACAAGCATCTGAGTCCAGGAATAAGCTATCTAGAACATCTAAAGATTGGGTACGGCAGGGAAGATAAGCATGGCTATGCCGCTCAGCGTAGATATCCGTTCCATGCCCTCTGGAAATGATGCAAATTTCAGGATAAATGATTTTAACCAAGCCTATACCAAGAGTGCTGGCGCCAAACCAGTAGGTATAAAAGATGCATTGACTTGGGTCTAATCTTTCATTCTCTATGAACTTGCAAACCCAATTACGGGTTATTTCAGCTACATACAAATAAGTTAAAAGTCTCATCCATAAAATCGGATGAAGGAATACAGATGGCTGAACCATGATCTCTTTATAGAACTTGTGCGAGAAGAGAATTTTTGGTATTGCCCCAATTTTTTTACCCTTTGCAAGAGTAATAGAATAATCTTCTCGTATCTCTATGTTTGCCGGTACAGAACATTTGGTAGCACTACGCTGCTCAGGCACGATAATTACACGATTAAAATTTTCAGATAGAAAACTAACCTCTTTATCAAGAAAAGTTTGCTCGAGTGCAATATCATAAGGATAGGAAGATGTAAATAGAACAAGGATCACTGTTAGTATACTCCAAGCAAGTGGCTTATGTGGTTGGCCAGAAGTAGATTGAAATAAAAATCAAACTTTTTGGCCAACCATGGAAGTAATCGGCAGTGCAAACAGCAATTATTTCTAAAAGAACTTATTGCCGATTACTTAAACTTCGTCTATGGGATATAAGAAGCAAATACTTTTGCCCATTTCTTGACTCTAAATTCGTCTTCATTTTGACTAACAACATCATATTGGTATTCGAAGGCTATTGTGAGCAATGACATCCGTCTGCGAACATTAAGATTAATTCGAAATTTTCTACATTCAAACATTAAGGGCTTTTGATCGGCTATTCTCTGATCTCTTTTGCAGCGGAAGTGATCTCAGAATTAGTCGCAAACATATTCAACATCATGCTTGAGAATTTTATCATTTTATCCACTCGAGGGGAAATTTTACCATAATTGCCTTAAGTTGGCGTGCAAGACCTTTATAGTGCTGGTATACCAGTATCCATGAGCCAACGATCAGTTTAAACCTTGACCGGTTAAGCCAGAATGGCCATATTGACACAGATTTCCTGTATTGATTTTTAGCAAATTTATGAAGATTCCGCTTGGTCATCTGGTCACCAAACCACTCATAGGATCTGGCAACTGTTTCCGGTTTTTTGGCCAATGAAACCAGGTGCGGCAGAAGCGTTGAAATCTCCATGGTTTCAAAAAGGCTCTGGTACATAACCTGTTTCTCCAGCTCAATAGCCTTATTATAAGACCCCTGACTAGAATGTATTCGATACTTTCCCAATTTTTCGGGCACTCGCCCAATTTCATACTTGCTCAAAATGCGTAACCACATTTCGGTATCCTGGACATAATGATAGCGTGTATTGAACAGCCCAATATCATCAAAGCATGAGCGATCAATAAGCATGGTCGAGCCATTGATATAAGCCTGGCTGAACATGGTTTGCAGAGCAATTTGACGCGGATACCAGGGACAGGTGATGCCCCTAATGAGCCTGCCATTTTCGTCTATGTCATAATAGTCGCTATAGCAGGCTTTGAATTGAGAGTGGGATTGCAGGAATTCTATTTGCCGTTCCAGCTTATTGGGTAAAAAAAGGTCATCGTGGCTGAGCCAGGCAATATAATCCCCTTTGGCATACTGGATACCCAGGTTAAGTGCACTGGCAACGCCGCCGTTTTCCTTTCGATAGCCGCGTAACCTTGAGCCATATGCCTCAATGATCGACCACGTCTGGTCAGTTGAGCCATCATCAACAACGATCAATTCGAAATGGGGATAACTTTGAGACAAGACACTTTCAATCGATTGACTCAGAAAGTTGGTTCCATTATAAACAGGGATAATAACACTGACTAGAGAAGACATATGGATGCTTTTACTTCAAGCGATATCCCAGCACAATCTTTACTACGGTGTCGCTGACATTTTCCACCACATACTCCGGCGGGACATTCCAATCCGGACGCTGGTTGATAACTATCCGCACGCAGCGCAGCAGCGTTTCATAGTCAGCGCCGCTAAGTATGTTGCTGCCGCATTCCAGCGTCTCGGGCCGTTCGGTAACATCGCGAATGGTGATATTGGCAACTTTGAAGATGCAGCATTCTTCCTGAACAGTCCCACTATCGCTGATAACACAAAAGGCATTGCGCTCTAAAGAAATAAAATCAAAAAAGCCAAAAGGCTCCAAAAAACGCATCTGCTCATTTTCAATGCGGATACCAATTGCGCCGCCGGTCGCCTTGTAACCGGCCATCCGCTGGCGTGTATGCGGGTGGGTGCTGATGATCACCGGCTTGTGATATTCTTGCTGCAGGCGGTCCAACGCCGTAACCAGCGAGTGCAATCTTTCCGGCAGATCGACATTTTCAGAACGGTGCATGGTGACCAGGAAATAGTTATGAGGTTCTATTCCGAGCTGCGCATGGATTTGTGAAGCGGTGATTTGCGCATCAAATTTTTTCAAGACTTCATAGATCGGGTTGCCAATCACATAGACACGCTCGCCCTCGATCCCCTCGCGCAGGAGGTTCTGGCGGCTGCGCTCGGTGTAAGGCATCAAAACATCGCTGCAGTGATCAATTACACGCCGGTTGACCTCTTCGGGCACGCGGTCATCGTAGCAGCGGTTGCCGGCTTCCATGTGATACACCGGAATGCCCATCCGTTTGGCGACCAGTGCTGAAAGGGCGCTGTTTGTATCTCCCAGCAGCAACAGCCGGTCTGGTTTTTCTTTGACCAGTATCTCTTCGCCGGCAGCGATGATTTTCCCTATCTGATCGCCAAATGTTAACCCACGAACACCCAGGTAGTGGTCCGGTGGGCGGACGGAAAGCTGCTGGAAAAAGATATTATCCAGGTTAGGGTCAAAATTTTGTCCTGTGTGTACCAGCACATGATCGCAGTACTGGTCCAATTTTTGAATAACCTGAGTCAACCGGATGATTTCTGGGCGCGTCCCCAGAATGGTCATAACTTTCATCGCAGCAATTCCTGGTCGAGCGAGGCCACGTCTTCCACCATGAGGCGATGCTTCTTCAACAACGCGATGACCGCATCATAATCCATGACGTTATCCGTCGAGCTGTATTCTTTGGTTAACCCTGGCACAGTTGCGGTGAATGATCGCACTTCCGGGAGAATAGGTTGAATGGCATAATATAGCCCGTGTTCTATGGTGCGGTGACATTCTTCCTCTGAAACCAAAATCTCGTGTACCTTTTCGCCAGGACGAATGCCCATAATCGTTGTTTCGATCAGCCGATCTCCAATCAGCGCCCTGGCAATATCGGTTACCAGCGCTGAAGGCACGCGGGGGATATAGGTTTCCCCTCGCTCAGCTTCCTTAACGCTGGCGAAGACAGTGTCCACAGCCTGATCAAGGCTGAGAAGGAAGCGGGTCATCTCCGGTGTTGTGATCGTAATCGGCCCGCCGTGGCGGATCTGGTCGTGAAACAGAGGGATTACCGAACCACGCGAAGCCAGCACATTACCATAGCGCACGCAAATAAAACGCGTCTTAGGGCAGCGCAGGTTGGCCTGGATAAACACCCGCTCCTGGATAGCTTTGGTCATGCCCATGACATTGATGGGCTTACAGGCTTTGTCGGTAGAAATGCCAACCACCGTATCCACCGGCAGGTGGTTTTCCTGGATGGCGCGTACGATGTTTTCGGGGCCGCTGATATTTGTCAACACGGCTTGGTAGGGGTGGTATTCACAGGTGGGCACCTGTTTCAGAGCGGCAGCATTGAAGACAATGTCTATACCTTGCAAGGCATCACAAACGCTATGGTAATCGCGCACATCGCCGATGCGAAAATCCAGTATTTCGTTGATCTTGCGATAAATTACCTCGTCGGTTGCCTCTTGCTTGTGCATGTATTCCATTCGAATGGCATGCTGCTTGGCTTCGTCCCTGGAAAACACAACTATTTTCTTCGCCATTCCAAATTCGCCCGCAAGCAGCCGCTTGAGCAATACTTTACCCAACGACCCCGTTCCCCCCGTGATCAAGATATTCTTATTTTCAAACATACTATCCTCCAAACTGGTCATAAAAAGATGAATTCGCTGCCAATTCTTCAACCATCTGTTCCCATGAAGGCGGGGTATAACCCGTCAGCGATCTAAAACGAGAAGAGTCTAAACTGCGGTCGCACCTGAAGTCTTCATCTGGGATGATTTCCGTTTTCAAGTTAAGCTTCTCTTTGACCAATCTCAGCAGGTCATATTTTGAAATCGGGTCACTCGCAACGTGGTAAACCCCACTCAGCCCTGGATTGGGTATGACAACATTGAGCAGAATTCTTGACATTTCATCGGTAGTAAAACCAGTATATATTGCATTTTTGTAGCCATGGACTGGTTCTTTTTGATACAGGAACCACTCGATCAATCCCAGGCGCGTTTTGAGCTCGCGGCCAATGATCGAGCTCCTCAGAGTGACAGAATGGGGATAAGATACCTCACCTAGAAACTTTGTACGCCCGTACAAATCTTCGGCATCCGATTGGTCACTTTCCAGATAATCCCCCTTTTTTCCTGAAAACACACAGTCCGTGCTGAAATGGATCATGCGGATCTTGGCCGTGCGGCAAATGAGGGTGATGCGGTGCGGCAGGAGCGCGTTCAGCGATATGGAAAAAACCGGGTCCCTGGCGATATGTCCTATCTGTTTAATTAAGCCAATACAGTTGATCACTAGATCGGGCTGGATAGAAGCCAGGGCGCGGATCACCTGGTCAAAGTTGAGCGCATCCACATCAGTGCGGAGGTACTTTCTTGGAAACATAACATGATCGGGAATTTGCGAACCATCACCCCTGACGGTGACCCAGGTCTCATGCTCTTTACTCAGATTTAGCCAAAGGCGGTGACCCAACATCCCTGAACCGCCTAAAATTAATATCCTCATTATAAAACCTCCTACGTCTATGATTAATCATTGAAACCACCTAACTGAATAGCCGCTCAACTTCCTTAAATTCTTCGGATATACGAAAATCCCCGGCAAAGTGTGTATAAAAGCTGTCAAAAACCATGAAAGGTGTGCACGTTTGACAAGCAGGCAACCAACGGTCCGCTCTGAGCTTACAATATTCTGCTCCGAACCATACATCCTCAAAGCTAGTTTCAAAGGCATTTCCCATGATGTAGTCCCCGCTAAAGCAACAAGGTCCCACATCGCCATTAGGTAAAATGAAAACTTCCTCAAAGGGAGATGTACAATTAGATTTCGACCGAGGTTCTTCTACAAAGAATTCCCGGGCGGACACGGAAACTCCTAATTTATTCCTGATATCCCGAGCTTTTTTAATCATGGAATTATATTCTTCTTTCACATTCAAGAGACTATAACGTACATGATCTATGTTACTTATTAGATAATTCCCAATAGACACATTACTCAATCCAAGATTGTGGGTTAAAGCAACTATATCTGGAATTTCGAGATAATTTTTACTATGTGCAATCATATGAATACCGATTTTCATTCGGTTGGCATCATCAAGACTATTGACAAAGGATCTAATAGCAGAAATCGTTTTTTCATATTTCCCATTTTTCATATCGCGATTGAATGTATCAGCGCTTGCAGCATTCAAAGAAATCACCATATGTTTAAGATGACCACTCAATTTTCTCGCATAATGCTCTTATAACCGCGTTCCGTTTGTTGTAATTTGAATAAGCTTCATAGGGTTAATTGAATAAATGAAATCAAGAATTTCCACAAATTTTGGATAAATAAAAGGCTCCCCCCACCCAGTCAGATCAATAGTTTTAGCGAAGCGTATAGGGTTTATTAACTTAAAGATATTCTCAAATTCAAGATTTTGTCCTTTAAAGCCTTCTCGCCGACAAATAAAACAACGCAAATTACAATTAGTAGTAAGGAAGATTGCTAATGTTGAGGGGTAGCAAACACAATAATATCCCTGCTCAATAAACTGATTATAGATATGCATGTTTGGAGATAGTGACAACTTTTGAAGAACAACGATTAATGGATTAGTTATCGCTTGTGCTTGCCCTGCATCGAAATATTTATGTATGGTTTCGGTATTAAACGGCCATGGGGCTCTCCTAAGGAAATTTGCCAGACTTATTCGTAATTTGATAGGAAGATGTTTCCGAGCCATAGAAAATAATAGCGACCCAAGCTTCAAAATTGTTTTACGAAAGATTCCCAATACACCTGTTTTATTTTGATTATCGGTATTATACATAAATATATCCTATTCATAACCCAATTAATGGTTTCCCGGGTAGATATTATCCGGCATCAACAATACCTTCGCCAAAAATGACTGAGTAAAAATGGGGCTTCTGTAGTAGTGTTATTGTTATCTACCAAAACGTCAGCTCAGAACCTACGAAAAGCCCACAATGGACATTTTAACACTTTTACAACAGAAATTTGTTATAGCCTGTTATGGCTGAGTAGTTACCTATTTTCTTCTTTTCTCAGTCTGTGCAGTTATACAATTATATCAAACTTATATAATCCTCTGGCAACCGCTTCACGCGCTTGAGCCAGGCGGTCAGGAGAATCGACCGCACAACGATAGCCGCTCAATGGAAAACCGTAGAAATTTCCTTTCCCTGCCAATCGAGAATAGACATCACGTGGTAAATCACATGATCTATCAGCGGGAATTTCACTCAAAAGGGCGGCAGAACAAACCGCTACACCAGAATTGACCCAGCACGAAGTGGCTCCCTGACGCTCTTCGTCCTTAGGACGTTCTAAAAAGCGTGTAATTCGTCTTTCTTCATCTAAGCAGACAACACTGTTCGAGTTAGAACGTTGATGCAGAAGAAAAGTGGCCAAAGCCTGCTTTTGATGATGAAACTTAAGCATTGGCCGAAAATCTTGATCGGTGAGTACATCCCCATAATAAACCAAGAAAGCCTCATCTTGACATAAAAAATCAGCCACTTTTTTCACCCCCCCCTCGCTGTTCCAAGCAACTCAGGCTCATAAGAATATGTAATTTTTACACACCATTTTGAGCCATCCCCAAAATAATTTTGGACGATTTCCGGCTTAAAATGTAGATTGATCGCTATCTGATCAAATCCCTGCCTCGCCAGGTGGCAGATGATGTGTTCGAGCATGGGGCGACCTTCAAGGAAAAGCATGGGTTTTGGCATCTCACGAGTTAGATTACCAAGGCGAGTGCCATAACCGGCGCTTAACACCATTGCCCTCATGTGACCTCCAGTATCCAGCGAATAGCGGCCGGCAGGTTTGGACAGGTGTAATCGGGTTGTAAAGAGAGATCGAGTGGTTCATTAACCTGGATAGGTGGGTCAAGGTGTTTGCCAGTTTACACCAGAATAGTGCGGCAGCCGGCTCGCGCGCCGGCGATGATGTCTGTAATGCGGTCACCGATCATAAAGCTACGTGTTAATGCTATATCATGTTCCTGAGCGGCGCGCAGAAGCAAGCCAGGTTTAGGCTTGCGACAATCACAATCCAGGCGGTAGATGGGAAGGGTGGCTTTTGGATGATGCGGGAAGAAGTAAAAAGCGTCCAAAGACGGCGCACCAGATGCGATCAAACAATAGTTGATTTCCTTTTGCAGCGCCAGTACATCTGGCTCACTCAGCAAGCCGCGCGCGATTACAGGCTGATTACTGACGACAATGAGCCGATAACCGGCGCGTTTCAGGTTCTGCAGGGCAGCCGGTACACCAGCCAGGATGCGGATTTGGGCTGCATCCGTCAGTAGATCAACATCTTCAATCAACACACCGTCTCGGTCGAGAAAGATAGCCAGATTTGATGCCATCTTTAGGGTAACACATCCACTCGTTACCCGAACAGTTTCAGCCGCCATAAACCTAACAATCCCCCCCAGGTAGTTATCAGGTAACTCAGGGTCTGGAGAACAAGAATATAGGCTAATGCCTGGCTGCGGGTAAAACCAAATGGGTTCAAAACAGTTACAGCCACAAACTGATAGACGCCGATGTAGCCGGGAGTAGAAGGAATGGCGCTGGAGAGGCCCAGAGCAACATTCAGCAGCAGCGCTAATGGAATGGAAAAGGTCAGTCCTAAGGAACGGGCGACAGTAATGGCGACGAGCGCGTCTCCCAGCCATATAACAATGGTGAGAGCGAAGAAGCCCAGGGCGCGGCCAACGTGGCGCAAGGAGCGCATTCCTAACATAAATTGCTCCAACAATCCGCTGAGCCGGGTTTTCCAGGCGGATGGCAGTGGCAAACGCGCCAGCGTCCATTGAATTGGGCGCTCCAGCACAGGCAGGATGAACACCCCAACCAGCCCACAAGCGCTGAGGATAGCAATCCCCTTACCGGCGTTCAATAGAGCGGGAGAAGCTTCGGGCAGCGTGGCCAGGGCAGCCGAGCCGATCAGCACCAATACTACCGCGTCCAGGATGCGCTCGGTGAGGGCGGTGGCCAGGGCGAAACCGGCGCTGATCTACGCCCGGCGTCCCAGGGCGACCGAACGCAGCACCTCGCCGGCGCGGGCTGGCAGGAAGGCATTCCCCAGGTAGCCGGCCATCATTGCCCAGAACACATCCAGCACGCCTAACCAGCGCTCGGCGCTGAGCAAGACCCGCCAACGCAAAGCGCGTACCAGGCTGTTGGCGCTCGCCAGCAGAAAAACCAACGCCAGGTATTCCAGGCGGGCGTTTTGGATGATGCGCCACAACTCTTCCCAGTCCACCCCGCGCAAGGCAAAGTAGAGAAGAATGACAGCTAAAAGGAAGGCAAGGAGGAGAATCCAACGAGAGTGGTGATGATTAACATTCATAGAGCTTGGGTAAAACCTTAACCCTCTTCCTCAATTCTTTTTTCGACCTGCTTGGGCTAATTTTTCCCGTATAGTATCCTTCGGATACGGCGGATAGCAAGCTGCGCACCTAAGGATGCTCTTTCGCTCTTCAGCGCACATCTGCGAAATGATGCCAGGTGCAATGAACCTCAAAAAGCTCAACCTCAGCGCCGCGCTGCCAAAAATAGCGCGCTAAAATTGAATATTCGCTCCAACTTTTTTGGGCTAAGGGATGGGACGTTTTTAGGCCGTAGATTCAACTTGTAAGTGCAACTTTGCAGCGGTCAAAAGAGGCAAGCTGAGGTAGGATTGGCTCCGAGACTGCCAAGTCAAAGGAGCGCTTATGACAAACTACAC